>Ga0180009_10007565_pt1 | contig 11042 bp, 11 predicted proteins | sample OS_PC_MetaG_FD_123537 | JGI IMG/M metagenome (GOLD analysis project Ga0180009, IMG submission 123537) | Groundwater microbial communities from the Aspo Hard Rock Laboratory (HRL) deep subsurface site, Sweden - OS_PC_MetaG | ecosystem: Environmental > Aquatic > Deep subsurface > Groundwater...
CGGGAAGGAGTGGGTTCTTGAGCAGGAGGATAGGGATTTTCCGAGTAAGTTTATATTTAAGCTGATAAAGAGTGAGCCCAGGCTGTGGAAGTATGGGTTGAAGGTAATTTGGTAGGACGTTGGGAAGGAGGATGGCAACTATGTTGCCATACTATATTGGCAAAGCCTGCGGGCTTTGCAAGTGCCCGAAAACCCATGGTTTTCGTGCGGAAACGACATAGAATTAATCTTTAAATTCATTTATCTTTGCTATCAATTCAAAAACTAAACTCAAAGGATTGCTTTCACGGCTTATTAATTCTAGCCCCTTTCGTATGCACTCATCTTTTATCCTTTTTGCATTTGCAGAAGCTAATTGGATATTATCCTTTGTCTTATCATAAATAGCAGGGTCTTTTTTTGTATAACCCTGCATCTTCTCTTTTATCTTTTGCACTACTTCTTCAGGTTCATAGCTTGCCGGATAGTATCCCAAATGGCAAAGAATCCAATATTCAAAACAGGGGTTTGAAAAAATAAGCTCAATATCATTATCCTTTGCAAGCTTCTTTGCCTGTTCCAATTGCTCATTTGAGTTTCTATCTCTGTCAAAAACGCAATAAACCATGTCGCCATCTTCAAAATCCCTGCTTTTTTTCATAAAAGCAATGGCGTGCTCAACAACACCTTTTGCGTCTGTATTGTCAGAATTTACGACTTTTATTGTTATTCTCCTTATTCTTTCCTGCGCCCTTAGCTTTGAAAAATAATTCTTCTCTGTCTTTTCGCCTTCACAAAATATCCATAGTGCTTTTGTTGGATATTTGCCTTCTATTCTTGCCATCTTACTCCAGAATTGATTCGTCAATAAAGGGGATTCCGCCCACTCTCCCGTTAATATATGCCTTTTCAAAGTCAGAAGTTTCCCTCAAGTCATAGTCCAAGTAAGATTTTACAAGAGTATTGCTGTTCGGCTCTTTAGAGCAGATATATATCTGATCCCTTCTGAATATTTCATTAGATAACAGAGAGGTATCGTGAGTGGTAAATATTAATTGTGCGCCTTTATTCATTTTGCTATAAAATAGCTTTACAATCAATTTTGTAATTTCCCTGTGCAAATTAAGCTCTAATTCGTCTATAAATGCTGTTTTTCCTGATTCCAATATATCAAATATAGGGCCAAGCATAGAAAGCGTTTTTCCGGTGCCATTTGATTCTTCAGACATGCTAAAATATGCGGGTTTGCCATTTTTAGTTTTATGCTGAAACTGAATATCGTATATGTCCTCTTCTTTCTCTTTAATAGGCACAAAAGTAGTTTCCCCTTTATCAATTTTAAACTCAAATCCCTGCACTTTTCCCTTTTTCTTTATTACTTCTAAATCAGATATGCCCCCAAAATCAGCTTTTTTTAAGATATCAATAATTTTATCTTTTAATTTTGGGTCTTCATGCAATCTTTTGATTGTAAAATCAACCCAGCTGGGGCCATAATTTATAGCCACATTTTTTACAATAAATTCGTATGCCTCTTTTGTCTTGTCATATCCTAATTGTGTTGCCCTGGAAAGATAAAGCACATTATCATTCATTTGGGATTTGATTAAGTCCTGCTGTTTTTTGTCTATTGTAAAATCAAATTCTTTGGTTTTAGTCCTGTTAAATATCTGGGATTCCCTCCCATTAGGCCAATAAAATAAATATTCGTCTATAATCTTATCATCATTGCATGAAAATCCGTATTTATAGTTTATATCCTTGTAAATAAACAAGATTTCAAACCTGCTTGGCTTGTTTAATGAATCTTCATCAAGCTTAAATGGTGATCTTAAAGGAATCTTCATATCTATATTAAACATATGCGAATTTTTCACTAAGTTATACATAAAAAATACCCCTTTTATAAGATTAGACTTTCCAGAAGCGTTTGCGCCATAAATTACGGCTGTTTTCAGAAGCTTATTTGGCTCCAGCAGGTTTTGCAGCAGCTTCTTGCTTGCGCTGCTTTCCATGCTAATAGTTACTTTGTCCTTTATTGAAAGATAGTTTTCAATTGATATTTCAATTATCATACCCTTTGGAGATTCTTTGGAGTTTATAAATTTATCGGTAATTTATGCAGTTTTTTGGTAATTTTAACGTTTAAAAGTAGAATTTACAGGTTTTATGCAGTTTTTCCGCTTTTTCCGTAAATCTTACAGATATATGAAGTTGTACACAACTTGGGGACAGCTTATCCTTCAAGCCCTTCCAATGCCCTAAACAAGGATATTTCCCGTTATGAGGATAACTTCTGTTCTTAAGGAGCTTAAGCTGAATCTTATGGCAAATCCCTGTTTGCCAAACAGCAGAGTGCCTGCATAACGCCCTGACAGCTGTGCACTCCGCTATTCTTATGAGGGCTGCTATGGATAAGCTTTCGATTAAGGATTATAATGACATTATTAGCATTATAAGTGAGGGGAAGGCTAAGAGAGTGCTTGAAGAGGAGAATATTCTTAGTAAGTTTATATTCAAGCTGATAAAGAGTGAGCCGAGGTTGTGGGAGTACGGGCTGAAGGTAATTTGGTAAGGGAAGGCGGCAAGGGAGCGCCCTTGAAACCCCCACGACCACTTCAGGCTACTGAACAAATAGAGAAAGAATAATAAGCTCCAGATACTCACACAAAAGTATGGGAGAAAAGAATAAAACTGATTTTTCAATAGAAGAATGGGCTATAAATTGGAAACAGCAAGAAAAAGAGTTACATGAGTTTAGGGGTAAAGTTTTAACAAAAAGTGTGTATATAGAATGTTTGCTTGATTTTATCTTGTCGAAATATTTTTGTAATAATACAACCGACGTAGAGTTTAGGACAGGAGTTTTGGGTAAGGAATTCTTCACATTTATGCAAAAAATTAAAATCTTTTCTGAATTACAAATTCATAAACGACCTCATTTTAAAGGCGAATATGATGGCTATTCTGAAAAATTATTTAATCTTGCTGAGATTAGAAATGCTTTTGCACATGGGCATCTTGATACAGAAGAGAAAACTATCCTTTACCTGCGCGGGGACAAACAAAAAACTTTACAAATAGACGAACAGCTCCAAAAACAATTTTTTGAAAATATTAATTCATTGGACAAAATGCTTGTTGCCGTATATATCTATTTAGAGGATGAAAAAGAAAATAAGTCACAAGCTTAAAAAAGTGTGACTAAATACCTACAAATCCCACAAAGTTTATAACCCAATACCCTCTTAGAAGCTATATGAAAGCATATATTGCAATAATCCTGGGTATCTTACTTCTTGCAGTAAACGGCTGCACGCCAGAACAGGAAGCACGAGCAAGAGAGATCATAGGGCAGCACAGATGCGCGACTTTTAATGGTTATCTGTGTTCTGCGCCTGATGATTGTGCTTTGCCTTATTTGGATACTATAGAGTCTTATTGTTGCCCTATAAATTGCCAAACATGTAATCAAACATGTGAGGATAAAAATGATTGCACGGATAATTCATGTTCAAAACGAACTAATTATTCTTGTGTATTTACTAAAATGCATGGTGCTTGTCAAAATGATGAAATCTGCACTAGACAGGAAATAATGTGTAATGGCATAACAACTTCGCAGCCTCCACAGATAGATAGAGTTACTGCTCTAAATCCTAGTGGAACTTGTCGTTCTTATTCTGGTGAGGGAGCAGTGGAAGAGGAAGCAAGTGAAGCAGGTATAGATGGTTGTAATATACCTAACCAACTAAAAGGCGAATCGAATAAAGATTGTCCCACCTCTTGTGATGACGGGGACGATTCAACATCTGATTGGTATGATATGAAGACAAATCAATGCATGAATACCCCTATTTGTGATGATAGGGATTCTAATACTATTGATTGGATTGAAAAAGATAGTAATGAGTGCAGACATTGCCCTAAGACTCTACCTGAAGAGCCTCACGGAGATAGAATCACACCGCAGTATTTAAATAGAACTTTGTCGGATGTATGGACAGTAACTGCTCTTGATCCTGATGAAACAAATAATAGCATCGACATTTTACCCCCTACTATAACCACTCTTGTCATAAACCCAAAAACAATTAGCGGAAGTGGAACCGTTACTATTACTCTTGAAGTTACAGATGGTTCTTCAGGATTTAGGCAAGGTCAAGTTTGGTGGGTTAATACTAGGGGAGAAACAATGACGGGTACAACAATTGGCGAGTCTGGAATTACTTCTTACCCCTATCAATTAGAGTTTGAAATAACTTCTTCTATGGCAAGAGGCACTTATAGAGTAGACATTAATTTAGAAGATAAGGCGTTTAATAGAAAGTATTATTATGGCAATAGAGATTTTGATGGGACTTTTGAAGTTGAATAACTAAAGAAGAGTACAAGTATTATTATTACGACTTTTTCAATTCTCCAGCTCTAGATTTCATTAAATCTAAAACAATTGCACCAAAGTTTTGCACCCTAAGCCAACCAGGTATAGATGATGCATCTCCCATTCTACACATAATTTCTGTTTCAAAATTTAATCGTATTGCTTCGTGAGCTGGATCACTACGAAATTTCCTATAAACATTTTTTAAAACTTTTGATAATTCCTCATAAGCCTCATCCAGAGAGTTATAACTTGCATCTTCAACACTAGTAATGCCCCCTTTCATTTTAAGTTTATATCGCATAAATGAAGGTAATTCTCCTTTGCCTTGATAGTAATCAACAATAACTTTAACAAATCTATTAGTAATGCCAAACTTCTTCTGTAGAATATCAATATTAACAGCTATCGCTAAACACCTCAAAAATTTAAATAAAGGATTATCTTCTTTTCTAATCTGCTTTTTATATTTATTAACAGCTATTGCCTCAACAACACTACATAAGGCAATATAAGCTAATTCAAAATGTTTACCTTTAATGTTATATACTCCTCCTTCAAAAAAATGCAACCAATCTTGAATTTTATCCCAATTTTGTTTGGTATAATCTTCTTTATGTAAAGAATCGTTAAATTGATTAAATTGTAGTTCTAATTCATCTGTCTTCATAATTTTGAGATATTACTTACCGTTTATAAAGATTAGGCATTATTTTCTAGTCTCCCTCTCTGAAAACCCGAAGGGTTTTCAGGTCCTGCAAAGCCCTGCGGGGCTTTGCCAATACACCATGGCTGCACTGCAGCCATTGGCTTTCTCTCCTCTCTCTACCCCTTTATTCTTTATATCCTTCTTCTTCCCGCTCCTTGCCTGTTTCAGGGCTTGGGCAATTCTTTTTCTATTGTTATTCCTGAATCTAAAGCTGTCCGGCGTGCTGTTTTCAAGTGCAGTAAAGGGAGTAGTTTTCTGATTTTCTAGGCCTTTTTGTAGGTCTCTTTCTAGGTCTTTCTCCACAGTTGTCTGGGAACTTTTGTGGGTAGTTTTCTGGGTAGTTTTCTGATTTTCAGGGGATTTTACAGTGACCTTTACAGTGCCTTTTATGGTGTCCTTTACAGTGTCTTTATCCACAGTTTTATCCACAGTTTCTTCCACAGTTTCTTCCACAGTTTTCTCCACAGTTTTAAAGATAATCCCTTATTTAATCCCCCATTTACACCGAACTTTTCTCCGAACCTTTCTGGGTAGTCTTTTGGGTAGTTTTAAGAATAATCCCTCATTTACACCTACCTTTACACCTACCTTTACACCTACCTTTTCTCCGAACCCTTCTACCAGCTTTCTAGGTCTTTTTCAGGGACATTTTCAAGGACAGATACAAGGACATTCCTATCCAATAACCTCCCAATGCCCTGTCTTGTCAGAACCAACTCTTCGCAGCAAATCTTTGGATTTAAGCTTCCCAATGTTCTTGTATACACTTTTCCCGCTAATTCCAGTTATTAAAGATATGTCTTTATAAGTGATATATTTGTTTTGCTTTATAACAGCCAATATCCTCTTTTCATTTTCTCCGACCTTTACACCGACCTTTTCTCCGACCTTTTCTACCCCCTTCCTCTCCAGATAAAACATAATCTTATAATAATCAAAATCACCTTCAACAACAGGCTTCCTAGAATAATACGACGTCCATCCTGTAAACATCTTGTGAAAGCCCGAGCCAATGTTCTCAGACAGCCGTATAGTCCTGAATATGTGCGCTATTATATTATTGCGGGGCATTGAAAACTCCTCTTTAAGGATGTATTTCACAGCTTTCGGCAAAGAGCCGGGATTAAAAAACTCAATCCTGTCAGAAAGAACCCTAATGCGCGGCTTTGCATTTGAATAATAGTCAGTATGCATAAGAAGGTTAACCAAAGCCTCACGGATTGCCTTTATCTGCGGCTGGTTCTCATCCCTTTGCATTCCCTTAAGCCTGAAAGGTATGTTGACATGATTCTTTAGCTTTTCAGATATGGCAAAATAATACTCAAACAGGTTTTTCTGCACAGGCATCCTGTATTCATACCTGTTTGGCGCGTCAGCAAATGAAGTGCCGTTTACCTCAAGGTATTCCACGCGAAAATCAGATATCACGCTGGTTACAACCTCTTCTGTGCCAAATACAAGAGCGCCCCCTACAGTTACTTTCCCGTTTACAATAACTTTCATTAATTCAAGCATTTGCCTGGCGCTAATTGAATTATACCTGTGCTCAGGCTCGCGGGACTCAAGGTAAGTCCTGTACCTTTGGACAGTTTCCTTGTCCAGGTCTTCAAAAGTGAATTCAGTAAGCTCCTCATCCTTTTTGTCAAACGAGGAATTGCGGTACATTGCGTCTATTTCCTCCCTTGTAGCCCTCTGGTCCCCGCTGCCTGTGCGTATGAATGTATTGTGAAGGGAATTGAAATAAACAGGCTTGTCCCTGGAATGCATTGAAGGTATAAAGAATGCAAGGACTGATTTTCCTTCAATGTCATATTTCTTCGGCTCTGCCTTTATGCTCTTGTTGAACTTGTCCCCTCTCAGCGTTGTCAGGAAATCCTGCTCAATCTTTTCAGGGCAGCGCACGCCAACAATCCCGTAATCCTTTCCTTTTTTAGAAACCCCGAATACAAGCCATCCGCCTGCAGTGTTGCAAAACGCTGAAACAGTTGCCCAGCTGCTTTTCGGCACTTCTGACTTTGCCTCCTTTGCCTCAAAGTCCAGCCATTCAATGTCCTGCAGCTTTTTGACAAGCTCTCTTTTATTCATTTAGCTATCTCCCAATGCCCGCCCTTGTCAGGGCCTACGCGCTTTAGAAGCCCTTTTTTCTTGAGATTTTCTATATCTCGTTTAATTGTTTTATCCGTCACTTTTAATAATTCAGCCAAAGCAGGTATTGTAATATTACTATCTTTTTTCATATAGTTAAGGATTGCCTGTTTACGCTTTTCAGGGACATTTTCAGGGACATTTTCAGGGACATTTTCACCCAACCTCCCCTTAACCTTCTCCACAAGCTTCTCCTTATCCCGAAAGAAAATAGCCGTAAAGAAGAACCCAAACTCAAACCTGGGCGCAGGCAGCCCGGCAAGAGCCAAAGCCTCACGAATGCTCTTAATTCCGGAACCTACATGCTCAACATGGCTGGTTCTCTGCAGCAGCCCAAAAATAAGAGGATTCCTTGAAACGCTCTTCTTCCCAAAATCGCTTTCCTTGATTATAAGCCCGCCAGGGTTGGACATCTCGACCCTGTCATCAAACACGTCAATCTGGATTACAGCGCCTCTTTCGCCATAATCCCTGTGGCATATTGCATTAAGAATAGCCTCCTTTAAAGCGGCTTCAGGGATTTCAAGTATGTCCTTTCTGGGACCAGAGCCTCTTATCTGGTAGCCGAGCATCAGGTGCTGGTACAAAAAAGCCATTGCATCATTATAATTGCTGAGAATGTCAGAAGCAAAATCTTTTCTGTCGATTATATACACCTTATCCACGCCTTTGTACAAAACGCAGGTTATAATGCCCTGCGGAATAAACCGCGAAGGGTTTTTTCCAAAAAGAAGTATGCAGGCGTTCTTAAACTGCATCTTGTCATTCACAAGCCCAAGGTTGCGCAGCAGATCATCCTTCTTTAACTGGCTTTTAATTCCCGCTTTCCTGAGAAAGTCATTAAATTTAGCCGCGCTAAAGTCCCTTATGCCGAACCTTTCATCAATCCTTTCCTCATAGAACAGCTGCCCGAGCTTATTGAAAAATGCCCTTATTTCATCAACATTGAGCTTTTGCGAAATAGCGCCAACCCGAATATAGAACCCGTGCGAGCACTTGTGCGGCTTTCTAAGGCTTTCAGGCACAGTTGCTATGAGCACATTTTCATGCTCAGAGACGCTGACTTCAATTGAAGGGTCGCAGTTTCTTGCAATTGACTGAAGTTCAGCCTTAATTTTATTATTAATCTCAACACCTTTTATTTTCCTGTCATCACTTATGCCTATAAGAATTATTCCGCCTTCTGCATTTGAAAATGCAACAATGTCCTTTTCAATTCCGCTTAAGTTTTCCTTAAACTCAGTATTGTAATCTTCCCCTTTGTTCAGCAGGAATTCAAACTCTTTTTTGTCCATTTTTTTCTCTTTTTTCTGCCTAATTGTCATGCGTCCAGGTTAATAATCTTTGCCGTCAAAATCCGCAGATTTTCCGTCGTCAAAGGAAAAATGAGCGCTTCTTTGGAAATAAGTAAAAGTTTATGGAAAAGTGCGCAGATTTCCGGAAAAATGAAAACTAAAATAATGCCCAAACACAAAAAACAAAACAAGCATGCCGGAGGCTCGCCTTCTCTTTTCCACATCCTTTATAAACCACCTCTTCACTCTCTTTTTCCAGTATGGACACATTAAACACAATAAAGCAAGCGCTAATAACAGCAGTAAAAACAAGAATCCCAAACAACAAGTTTGGAATACTCTTCTCAGGAGGATTAGACTCAACAATAATAGCAAAAATCTGCAAAGACCTTAATGCAGACTTCACCTGCTACACAGCGGCATTCAATAAAGAAGCAATAGACATACAGAATGCAAAACACGCAGCAGAAGCATTAGGATTTGAATTAAAAACAACAATAGCAAGCCCTGAAGAAACCCTGAAGAAAGTAAAGCCAATAACAAATGGCAGGATACAAACAGGAGTTGCAATGCCATTGTACGCAGCATGCGAGATGGCTAAAAAAGACAATATAAAAGTAATACTGTCAGGAACAGGGGCTGATGAATTGTTTGCAGGCTACGCAAGATACAAAAAAAGCACTGACCTGAACAATGACTGTGAAAAAGACTTCATAGCTGTCCAGACAAAAGACCTCATAAGAGACGAAACAATAGCAAAACTAAATGAATTGCAGTTAATAGCGCCTTTCATGGACAAAGAAGTGGCAAGATTAGCCCTAGCACTGCCAAAAGAGCAAAAGATAGGTGAACACAATAAACTAATCTTAAGGCAGATAGCTATAAGCATAGGAATACCGGAAGATATTGCAATGAAGCCAAAGAAGGCAGCGCAGTACGGAAGCGGCTCTGATAAGATCCTGAAAAAGCTGATGAAGCCGATGAAACTGGGAGCTCTTTTCAGCTCAGGCAAGGACAGCTCTTATGCATTATACCTGATGAAAAAGCAAGGCTGTGAAATAAGCTGCCTAATCACAATCAAAAGCAAAAACAAGGACTCATTCATGTTCCACACCCCTGCAATTGAAATGGCTTCCTTGCAGTCAAAGGCAATGGGCATTCCAATACTTTTTCATGAGACAAAAGGCGAAAAGGAAATAGAATTAAAAGATTTAGAATTAGCAATAAAATCAGCAAAAGGCAAATACCAGATACAAGGAATCATCACAGGCGCATTGTACTCAGAATACCAGAGCGAAAGAATAAGCAAAATAGCAGACAAGTTAGGCTTGAAAGTATTCTCCCCATTGTGGCACAAGAGCCAGGAAGAGGAAATGAGGGAAATAATAAAACAAGGCTTTGAATTCATATTAACAAGCATAGCAGCAGACGGCTTGGACAAGTCATGGCTTGGAAGAAAGATTACAATGGAAGATGTTGACAAGCTTGTAAAAATAAATCAAAAGAACGGGCTGAATATCGCCTTTGAAGGCGGCGAGGCAGAGAGCTTAGTCTTAAACGCGCCTTTCTTCAAAAAGAGAATAGTAATAGAAGAATCAAAAATCCAGATGGAAAACACAAATACAGGGAGGTTGGTTATAGAAAAAGCAGAATTGAAAGAAAAATAAAAAGAGGCTTACTCTAGGCTAAAGAACTGCCCCCTTACTTCCTTAAACAGTGCATCAGCCTTGTCAAAGACAGTTGGATTTGCGTCATAATCCCTTACCCTGCAAAGCAGGCTCACGCCCTTGCCAGGTTGATGGACCGTTATCGCATCAACAAGGCCATCGCGGGGGCCAGCCATGCAATATTCATTGATAGTCTGTACACCCAAATCCCCATCAGTATAGTTGACATTGGTGCCGTCTGCTCTTTCAATATGAATTTCTTCAGAAACCTGAGTAATGTCTATATGGGGCTCTTCACCTAGTTCTCCGGGATATACCTTATTTGGCGATGCCCTTAATCTATATGTAATATTCTCTCCGCCTTTATTTTGCTTGGCAGAAAAAAATACAAAGTATTGGTGGCCCAAAGGCATCAGCTGAATTTTTACTTTGGGCGCCTGTTGCTGCTCTTCAGCAACACCTGCTTCGTGCCCTTCATAAATGCCTTCATTATATCCTTTGTCATGCCCAAGCCTGTAGCCTGTTGCGCCTGCAAAAAAACCCGTGACTGCAGCTGCAAGAACAGCAGCTCCAAGAGCATCATACCATTTCAATCCCCTTCTTGCCTTTTTTTCCAGTTCTCCTTCTGTGTCTCCGCCACCGCAGCCCATTTTAGTATCCTCCTTTAAAATATTATTTCTGTGATAGAGATAAGACAGAAGTATTTAAATCTTCTTATGAAAAGTATGTGGAAAGCTCCCTCGTCTAATAATTATGTTCCCTTGTCAAATTTTAGGGCATTTTAGGCTTCCGAAAAGCTTTTATACTTAATATGTATATTATACATATTAAATGAGAAAAATAAAACAAATATTCTCGAATGA
>Ga0180009_10007566_pt1 | contig 11041 bp, 10 predicted proteins | sample OS_PC_MetaG_FD_123537 | JGI IMG/M metagenome (GOLD analysis project Ga0180009, IMG submission 123537) | Groundwater microbial communities from the Aspo Hard Rock Laboratory (HRL) deep subsurface site, Sweden - OS_PC_MetaG | ecosystem: Environmental > Aquatic > Deep subsurface > Groundwater...
TCTCCTTCCCCCTTGAAGACCCTTCTAATGATATGGCTATAATTGAAATTGACCCTTCCAGAAACCCCAACTTTTCTATAAGCAGTGTTCCTATTACTTTCAGAGCTCATCAAGACGGAGAAAAGGTACTTACTTTTGGTTTTCCTGCCCCCAAAGTAAGTCAAACTCAAATTGACCAAAATCTTAATTGGTTAGGAGGAAATCTTTTTTTAAAGGGGCATGCCAACGAAGGTATCATATCGGGCCAATTTGAAATCCAAGGCCAGCTTATTTATGAGCTAAACGTTGGCTGGTATCAGGGCGAAAGCGGCGGGCCGATTGTCAGTTTAGATCCAATCGCTGCCTTTTCGATAATGCAGCAATATCGAAAGGTTAGCACAGAACATGGTGTTGTAGCAGGACCACATCAGGGGCGAGCTTTGAATTTAATTGAAAATTCACTTCGGCAACTTGGGGCAAATATCATTTAATACTGATTAGAGGTAGCTTTTGACCAGCCCGGTATCGCAGTTAAATGTCTGTGCCCGGTAGATAGTGATTTTATGTGAGCGGCTTTATAATAATCCTATCCAAGCTTATTGAATTATGAGACTTATTCGATTTGGCCAAAAGGGAAAAGAAAAGCCGGGTCTGTTGGAAGATGACAGAATTATTGATTTGGCAGATATTTTCCCTGATATTCCGGATATAAATGAAGACTTTTTCAGGAATGGCTGGTTAGAAAAGGCTGCACAAATTACCAGCGCCCGGCGAAGAAAAGCAATTGCAGGCAATAATGCTGATATAAGACTGGGCTGTCCAATTCATTTCCCTTCCAAGATTATATGCCTTGGGAAAAATTACGCAGAACATGCAAAAGAGGGTAATTTTGAAAATCCTGAAAAACCACTTATCTTTTGTAAAACCTTGAATAGTTTAAATGGGCCTTTTGATCCCATAATCATGCCCAGAAGCAGCAAACAAATAGATTGGGAAGTAGAATTAGCATTAATAATTGGAAAACAAGGGAAGAGAATCAACAGAAAAGATGCATATGATTATATTGCCGGCTATGCTGTGATGAATGATGTTTCAGGAAGGGATGTACAGTTTTCCGATACTCAGTGGTTCCGAGGCAAATCTTTTGATACATTTGCTCCGCTCGGTCCAGCCATTGTTACTCCAGATGAAATAGGTGATGTGCATAACCTGAGGCTGGCCGCTATTGTAAATGGCGTTTTAATGCAGGATGGGAATACAAAAAACATGGTTTTTGATATTCCTTGCATAATAGAAAATATAAGCGAGGACATAACTCTTTTGCCCGGTGATATCATATCAACCGGCACACCTTCGGGAGTTGGAATATTTAGAGACCCTCCGGTTGTTTTAAAAACCGGAGATGTTGTTGAATGCCGCATTGAAAAAATCGGCTCAATAATTAATGAATGCACCTAACCCGAATTTTTCATGAGTTCTTGCATCCTTTTATGGGTAAAGCGCAAAGAAATTTATTATTATCACCCTGTAAACTTTTAAGGTTATTTTTAAGATGAAAGTGTTGATTACAGGAGCGGGCAAAACCGCACGCGAACTTTTGCGCAGGCTTGGCAAATTCTGGGATGTCACGCTTGTCGATAAGTCTGACGAACGTTTTGCATATTTCAAAAAGATGAAGCCGGTAAACAGGCTGATTCTTGGTGATGCATCGAGCAATCTTGTCTTGGAGGAAGCAGGGATTGACAAGACCGATTTTTTTGTGGCTGTCACCAACCGTGATGAGATCAACTTCGAAGCCTGCGTTATTGCCAAGAAACACGGAGTCAAGAATATAATAAGTATGATAAATGACTCAGATAACCTTCAAAAATTCCGAGAACTCGGTGTCAGAACCATATGTGGTTCTTTCATGATTGCTCACCAAATAGAAATATTCATGGAAAGTCCAATGATGTTGATAACCAGTATAGGGGAAGGAAGAGGAGAGGTAATGGAGATCAAAGTGCCCCGCAATTCCCCGGCTGTGGGCAAATCCATGGGGGACATTCGTTCTAAAGATTGGCTGGTTGGAGCAATCTACCGGAAAGGAGAAATAATTATTCCCCATAGAGATACCACATTTCAAAAGGATGATCTAATTACCATAGTAGGCCATAGTAGCCTCTTTAAAACGATTGCCAAGATTTTCACCCTCGACATACCTAAGTTTCCTTTAGAATACGGACGAAATATACTGGTTCCCGTGCGAGATGAACAAGACATAAAGACGTCCATAGAAGAGGCTATTTACCTGACCAAGGATTTTAAGGCCTCAAAGATCATTTTTCTTGTTTCATCAGGAGCAGTATATACAGGATACGAGGCCTTCATACAAAAAATTATTCAACTGGCAGATGGAAGAGTAGAATTTGACATAAAAAGGGTTGAGAAAGAGAACAAGTTGGAAGAAACTATTATTGAAATGACCCGGCGTGAAAATATTGGTTGTGTCGTTACTAATCTTTATAAGCTTGGTATGCTCGAAAAGCTAATAGGCACAAGTAAAATAGTCGATCTTGCGCATCGCATTAGTTGTCCGCTCCTGGTTGCAAAGAAGCGATTCCCCTATAAAAGTATCCTGGTGCCCACCAATGCGACCAGAGCTGCGGAGCTGGCTGCGGGAGTTGCCGTTGACATTGGCCGAATTGCCCGAGCCAGGGTGGCAACAGCCAGTGTCTCTGATCCAGCATTTATGGCCAGTAAAGACTCTGTAAAATGGGCTCAAACTGCCCTGCGTCATGTACGGCAAATAGGTGAAATGCACCGTTTTCCTATAGAAGAGATATTGCTTGAGGGAAACCCGATAAAAGAAATCGTAAACACAGCTAAGGACTTTGATCTGATTGTTATAGGCAGCTCGACCAGAGGGATGTCAATTCTCAAACCAAATGTTGGAGAGCACATTATTCATAAAGCTAAAAGTTCTGTCCTGATCGTAACTTCTTAAGGATTACTATGGAAATCAATCAGGCTTTCAGCCTAGTTATTATCTCCCTTGCTGTTTTTATCGTACCCATCCTGTCCCGTTACCTGAAAATCCCATCGGTTGTGGGAGAAATACTTTTTGGGGTAGCTATAGGCAAAAGTGGTCTAGGTCTTGTCATCTCCGGCGAATGGCTTTCATTTTTGGCTCAGTTTGGTTTTTTTTTGCTTATGTTTCTATCTGGATTTGAGATTGACTTTGAGCATCTGAAAAAGCAAGGGCGAGGGCAAGTGGTTTTTGCTCTATCGATTTTTTTCAGCACATTTCTTCTGGCTTACTTGTTCTCCGCACTTATGGGATTTTGTTTCTATATGGCGTTTATTTTGTCAACTACCTCTCTGGGATTAGTCATTCCGACATTAAGGGAGACAGGACTTTCCAAATCTCTACTAGGCCAGAACATAATCCTTGCTGCTATAATAGCTAATTTTATGACTTTATTTGGTATTATAATTTATTCTCTTTTTTATCAATACGGCTTTTCATGGAAGATGCTCAAACCTGGAATTATCTTTATCTTTGCGGCTTCAGTCCTTTATCTTTTCAAACGCCTGGCCTGGTGGTATCCGGAAAGATTTGCACAACTCCTTAAGGGAGAGGACCCAGTGGAGATAGGAGTAAGGGCGAGCCTGGCATTACTTTTCGTCTTTGTTGGTTTCTCATGCCTTTTGGATATAGAACCTATTATAGGAGCCTTCATAGGCGGAGCGCTCTTTTCCTTAATTTTCCGTTATCGCGGTGTACTGGAAGAAAAACTCATGGGCTTTAGCTATGGATTTCTTATTCCTATCTTTTTTATACATGTAGGAATAAATTTTGATCTCCAGGTCCTTTTGGACTGGCAGATATTTTTGAATGCAGTAGCCCTCTTTTTCATAGCCTGGATAGTCAAGATAATTCCTTCCCTCCTTTTTTGTCGTAAGGATTTATCGTTGAGGGAATGTCTTTCCTGTGGGATACTTCTTTCAGCTCGTCTTTGTCTGATTATTGCTGCTGCTTCCATAGGGCTCAAGCTCAATCTAATAAGCCATCAGATTTACTCCAGCATCATATTACTGGCTGTCCTGATGGCCTTTATAGCTCCAATATTATTTAAGAAGCTCCAGTCTAATCAAGCTCACGTTTAACCGCAGCTACAGCCGGGACCGCAGTTGCCTGGACTTTCAGTGCCGCAACTACAGCCTCCAGCCGCACTTGCCAGTTCTTGGGCGTTAGGCTCTCGGACTTCGACAATCTTGACATCAAAATGAAGACGCTGACCAGCCAGCGGATGGTTAAGGTCAACAGTTACATTATCATCTTCAACTGTTTTTATAACAATCATTATAGGGCCGTTAGGGCTTTGTGCTTGAAATTTCGTACCTGGATTAATATCTGCCTCGACAGGAAACTGGCTGCGAGGGATTTCATGCATCAGATCTTCTCTTGCCGGGCCATAAGCATCATCCGGTTCTACTGTTATATTGGCGCTGTCGCCTGCCTTCATTCCCATGAGCTCTTTTTCAAGCCCTGGAATTATCTGGCCGGTACCGGCAATAAAGCTAAGCGGATTACCTGATCGAGAACGATCGACCTCTTCTCCTGAGTCAAGACTTAGACAATACTCGATAGCTACAAATAGATTTTCTGCAATTTTCATAATTATATTCTCCTATAAAATAAAAAAGGGTAGAAGTCTTTTTGATAAAACATCTACCCGGGCTTTGGCTATACTTCTAAAATCCTGTTAAAAAGTCTTTTCACTTATTTGTATGATGTCGTTCAAAAAATTTCAAGCGCTCTAAACTATAAGAAATGGCTTTCTCAAGAATCTGTTGATTCTGAATCTTTGTCGCTAAAAATGGTTGAAATTTGATTGCGTCCCCTTTGCTTTGAAAGATACATTGCCTTGTCTGCCCTTTGAACAAATGTTGATATTCTTTCGCCAGGGCAATATTCTGTAACTCCTATGCTGATCGTCATGGATATGGATTTTCCGGATGGAGGTGAAAACTTTTCATTTTCTATGGCGGCCATTATCCTCTTGGCAACAGTCATAACCTCACCCCTGCTTGTTTCAGGGAGTATAACAGTAAATTCCTCTCCCCCGTATCTGTAAGCTGTATCCATCTTTCTGAGACATGATTTAATTATCTGCGCAAATCTGGATAGAACCTTGTCGCCTTCCAGGTGACCATAAGTATCATTATAGCGTTTGAAATGATCAATATCCATAAACATAAGCGTAATGGGATGGTTGTAACGTCTGGACCTGTCAATCTCGGAATCAAGTTGTTTATAAAAGCATCTGGAATTATAGAGCGTTGTCAAGTTATCTGTTATTGCAAGTTCCTGAAGTCTTGCCAGCATTAAGGCGCGCTCTTTTGTAATATTTCGCTCTCTTAAAACCCTTCTCAGCCTCAGCAAAAGCTCTTCAAAGCGTATTGGCTTAGATACAAAATCGCTTGCACCCTTGTTGATTGCTTCTTCATAAGAATAATCTCCGACATAGCCTGTCATAACAATTACATCTGTATCATAACTATTTTTTATAAGGTCAGTCAGTTCGAGACCGTTCATTCCCGGCAGCTTTATGTCGGTTATAACGACATGAATGGTATTTGTCTTTAATATTTCAAGTGCTTCCTCCGCGCTTGAAGTCTCGAATGACTTATAACCAGCCATGCCAATAAATTCATGGACAGAATTTCTAATACCAGGCTCGTCATCGACGATTAAAATAGTGGCGTCTATTTTTGATTGTTTGATCATAACTTTTGGGCCATAATAATAAAATGCGGCAAAAGGTCCTCAAGGTTGACACATTGGAAAACAATTTGATAGAAGTGCCTTTCCTTTTTTAAATTATTCATATAGCCATATAACTATAACTATAAGTTGGTGTCAACCTACTTTTGGTTTGATATTTAGTGCCCGAACGAAAACTAGAAAATTTTTTCAAGTTCAAGGAAGGCGCAAATTTTAACCACAGGAATACATGGAGTATTTCGAGGATAGCGCTAAAGCTTCACTGCGTGCCAAAATTTAAGCCTGACGCAGAAATTGGGAAAATTAGCAGTTTTCGTTCAGGCACTATTTATCAAACTACACTTGGATATACTGTTTTTATAATGAAAAATATACGAAACTTCAGCATAATAGCTCATATTGATCATGGCAAGTCGACTCTGTCCGACCGCCTTATACAGGCTACAGGTATTATTTCAGAACGAAATTTTCGGGATCAGATCCTCGACACAATGGATATAGAGCGGGAAAGGGGCATTACTATAAAGAGTCAAACAGTTTGTCTCCCGTATAAAGCAAAAGACGGTCAAACATACTTCTTGAATCTTATTGATACACCAGGACATGTTGATTTTAGCTATGAAGTTTCACGTGCTCTTGCTTCATGTGAGGGCGCTCTTTTGCTGATAGACGCCAGCCAAGGTGTTGAAGCACAAACCCTTGCTAATCTTTATCTTGCAGTGGAACACAATCTTGAAATTATTCCGGTAATCAACAAAATAGATTTGCCGTCCGCCGATATTGAGAGAATAAAAAATCAGATTAATGACGATTTAGGCTTAGATCCGGAATCAGCAATTCTAACCTCGGCTAAAGAAGGTATCGGCATAGAAGATGTGCTTGAAGTGGTGGTTAACAAACTTCCACCGCCCTCGGGAGATCCGGAGGCACCGCTTAAAGCCCTGATCTTCGACTCCCATTACGATTCTTACAGAGGAACTATAGTCCATGTCAGAATATTTCAGGGAAAAATAAAGCCGGACGATATCATCACCTTTATGTCCAATAATGCTGTTTATAAAACCGAAGAGGTGGGAATATTTCAGATAGAACAAGTACCAAAAAAGGAGATTTCAGCGGGCCAGGTAGGTTATATTATTGCAGGGATAAAAACAGTAAGCGACACCAAATGCGGTGATACAATTACGTTAAAAAACCGGCCATGTAAAACCCCACTGCCAGGATTCAAGATTAAAAAACCGGTTGTGTTTTCTTCTATCTACCCGGTAGCGTCTGACGGATACGAGGAACTGGCGATTGCAATTGAAAAGCTTAAATTAAATGATGCTTCATTGATTTATGAAAAAGACTCCTCTGTAGCTCTGGGCTTTGGTTTTCGCTGCGGATTTCTGGGGCTCCTTCATCTTGAAGTCGTGCAGGAAAGACTTGAACGTGAATACGATCTTTCTCTGATTCTTACTGCTCCGTCTGTTAGATATAAGCTGATAATGCAAGACGGTTTATCCAGAATAATAGACAATCCGGCTTTGTATCCGGATCCGGCGGGGATTGATAAAACGCTCGAGCCATTCATCCGGGCTTCAATAATAATACCGGACCGTTACATGGGAACGGTTATGAAGCTGTGCCTTGAAAAACGGGGAATAAATACCACTTATCAATATCTTACTAATGACCGCCTGGAGATGATTTTTGAACTCCCGCTTGCTGAAGTTATTTATGACTTTTACGATAAACTGAAATCATCAACTCAGGGATATGGATCCTTTGACTATGAAATAATAGATTACAGAGAGACAGATCTTGCAAAACTTGATATTTTGATAAACGGTGACCGTGTAGACGCATTATCGCAGTTGGTCCACAAAGACAGGGCTGTTGAACGGGCAAGACATGTTTGCGAAAAACTAAAGGATGAAATTCCTAAACAGATGTTTAAAATAGCCATACAGGGTGCAATCGGTGGTAATATTATCTCACGCGAAACCGTTTCAGCTTTAAGAAAAGACGTAACGGCAAAGTGCTATGGCGGAGATATAACACGGAAACGCAAGCTCCTTGAAAAACAGAAAAAAGGTAAAAAAAGAATGAAGATGATAGGAAAAGTTATGATTCCTCAGTCTGCATTTTTATCAGTATTAAAAACAGATACAGATTAGGAGGGTTTATGGGGAAAACCGCTGCTGAAAAAATATTTGATTCCCATTTTGTGGACAATCCGTCAGGGGATATTCATGTGATCAGTCTTGATGCTGTTTTCTGCCATGAAATCACAACACCTGTTGCAATTAATGATCTGGTAAGCAGGAATAAAGACAGGGTGTTTGATCCTGATAAAATCAAAGCTGTTATTGACCATGTTACTCCGGCGAAGGATTCAAAAACAGCCATGCAGGGTAAAATTTTAAGAGATTGGGCCAAGCGCCACAATATCAGGGATTTCTTTGATATAGGAAGGAACGGAGTATGCCATGCGATTTTCCCTGAAAAAGGTTTTGTCCGTCCGGGATATACCGTAATTATGGGTGACTCCCATACCTGTACACACGGCGCATTTTGTGCATTTGCAGCAGGCGTGGGCACTACTGATCTCGAAGTGGGAATTCTAAAGGGCGTTTGCGCATTTCATTATCCTTCGACAATCAAGATCAACATAGTCGGTCGGATGCCCGAAGGCGTTTATGCAAAGGACGTAATTCTTTCCATAATCGGAAGGCTCGGCGTAAACGGCGCAACAAATAAAGTTATAGAATTCACAGGCCCTGTTGTGGATGCAATGAGCATGGAAGGCAGGATGACTCTGTGCAACATGGCAATTGAAGCAGGAGGGACATGCGGCATCTGCTATCCGGACATGACAACTGTTGAATACCTCTGGGAATTTATTAAAGACAACTATCCAACAAAAGAATCAGCTCTCGAGAAATTTAAGAAGTTTGCTCCTGATTCAGATGCAGAATACCATGATGTGATAGAACATGATGTAAGCCGTTTGGAACCTATGGTCACTTTCGGATTTAAACCCGACCAGGTAAAACCCGTAAGAAAGATGGAAAAGACAAAGGTAGATCAGGTTTACATAGGATCATGCACAAACGGAAGAATTGAAGATCTAAGAATTGCCGCTCAGGTACTGACAGGCAACAAGATAAGTGCCTCTGTCCGGGGCATTGTATCTCCTGCAACTCCAAAAATTTTCAGACAGGCAATGGATGAAGGTCTTCTGAAAATATTCATGAACGCAGGTTTCTGTGTGACAAATCCGACCTGCGGAGCATGTCTCGGCATGAGCAACGGCGTGCTTGCGGAAGGAGAAGTATGCGCGTCAACAACAAACCGTAATTTTAACGGCCGGATGGGCAAAGGTGGAATGGTGCACCTTATGAGCCCAGCAACAGCAGCCGCAAGCGCTATCTCGGGATATATCACGAATTCAAGCTTATATAAATAGTGAGGCAGGGAGAAAAATTATGAAAAGTTTCAGCGGAAAAGTGCTATTTCTCGATAGATCGGATATAAATACAGATGAGATAATTCCTGCAAAATACCTTACGGAAATTTCCAAGGAAGCGCTTAAACCCTATCTTTTAGAGGACCTGCAACTGGATGGATTCACTCCTGAAAAGGATATTAAAGGAAAAAGTATAATCATAACCAGAGCTAATTTCGGATGCGGTTCCTCCAGAGAACATGCGCCCTGGGCACTCGAAGTAAACAACATCAATATGGCAATTGCGGAAAGTTTTGCAAGGATATTCAGGCGGAATATGTTCAACTGCGGAATGATGGCAGTGGAATTGCCTGGCCAGACTATAGATCATCTTTTCCAGGTTTTTTCAGGCAAAGAGACATTCATCGAAACTGATCTTGAAAAAAATGTATTTATTCTTAAAGCTGACGGGCTTGAAAAAGAAGCAGGCTTTTCAATATCCGATTTTGACCGAGCTCTTGTTGCTGCCGGCGGATGGGTGGAGTACGCTGATGCTAAATATTAACCCGGTTTTGACCGGCGACTTAGTGGCTGAACGGTTACGATTTTTCTTTACAAAGGCATTATTTTAGAATATTTTCACTTTTCGATATTGAAGATTCCCTGTAGCAAGCTACAGGGAATCTTCGACCGTAAGGAAATTAGCTATTTTTAGATTCGCTCGCTAACCCCGCAGCAAGCTACGGGGAATGCACTCGCTATTGCGGTTCAAAAACACGCTTTAATTTCTTTAAGTCAACAGTATTGCCCTGTGGATAGGAGTGGAGCACTGAATCGTTTTTAAAAGGAGATAATACCCATGAAATCAGTTTTTTTTGCTTTTTTGATACTGCTAATAACGGTTTGCCTTTCGCCGGCAGCGACAATTGAGGGCCAGGAGGCTGTTTCACTGAAAGTCGCAGACGCTGTAATCTGCAAGGATGTGGTTGACCGGACCCCAGTTGATGCGGGCAGTAGTTTCAGGGCATCAGCAGGTAAGCTTTACTGCTTTACCATAATTACGGGTGCTCAGAAACCGACCAGGATTACTCATGTATGGTATTTTGGCGAGACACAGTGGGCTTGGGTAACCTTGAAAGTTGGTTCTGCGGCGAGCTGGCGAACCTGGAGTTCGAAAGTGATTCAACCCCATCAGGCTGGATTATGGCACGTGGATGTACTCGGCCCAGATAGCGAGTTGCTGCAAACTCTTGAGTTCGAAATCACGCCGTAAGCCGTAAATAGAAAAGGGACCGAATAGATGGATGTCATGATTGGAGACACGGGGGCAAGGAACCGTCGCCAACACTTAATTTCCGAATTTGTTTGGCAAACAGTCTTTACATAAGATTTCAAAAAAGGAGGTAAGATACAATAAGCAGCAATGAATCCCTTGAGCAAGCATTGATGCTCAAGCAGAAAAATAACTTCTAATTAAGGAGACAAGTAATGAAAACTCTTAGTAAATCAATACTGGTACTGGCATGCCTGCTGTCGCTGTCACTGATAGGCCTGAGTGGCTGTGAACAGGCGGAAGAAGCGAAGAAAGCCGGCGGCGAATTAATGACGGAGACAGTCGATAAAGCACAGGAGACAATTGGAGAAGTGACAGGCACGGCCGAAGAATCTGAGGGCACAGGCGAGGATGAAGGTGCTGGGTCTGCCGAGGATGAAGGTGCTGGGTCTGCCGAGGATGAAGGTGCTGGGTCTGCCGAGGATGAAGGTGCTGGGTCTGCCGAGGATGAAGCTACCGAAGAAAGTAAATAAACCAGTAAAACGAGGATAAAACATGAAGTGCCCAGCATGTAACGATGTAAACCTAA
>Ga0180009_10007567_pt1 | contig 11039 bp, 10 predicted proteins | sample OS_PC_MetaG_FD_123537 | JGI IMG/M metagenome (GOLD analysis project Ga0180009, IMG submission 123537) | Groundwater microbial communities from the Aspo Hard Rock Laboratory (HRL) deep subsurface site, Sweden - OS_PC_MetaG | ecosystem: Environmental > Aquatic > Deep subsurface > Groundwater...
CGATGTCTTGGCCAATGCCGGCGGCATCGACCTGCTGCGCGCGGATGTTTCTCCCTATGCACAACGCGTCGCCCGCATGATGCGTGACTACGAAAACCTGCATTTCATTGCCTGCACCAATTCCCTGTTACGACTTAGGGAAAAAGGCATTCAACCTCTGCTGATCGACAATACCCAGCAGGACAGCACCGCCGTCGAGCACATCATCCATAGACTGCAGCAGGGTTGGGCCTATATCCGGGTCTGATTCGCACCGACTCGATATCAATCACTATCCCGATGGGTGATCAAAGCTCGGATACGCAGTAAACTCTCCTTACCCGACCAGGGCAGGAGAATTTGATGAAGGCAGTATCCCGCGACCAAGACACCGTGCCGGCAACGCGCCTGCAGCAGTTTCCGCTGCCGGGCAGCACGCCCGAGCCCGACTATGCGCCGGGGGAACGCGATGCTCTCATCGACCGCATCAAGCGCCTGTTAAAAGAACGCGATGCGGTGCTGGTCGCGCACTACTATACCCACGAAGACCTGCAGCGCATCGCCGAGGAGACTGGTGGTTATGTCTCCGACTCGCTGGACATGGCGCGCTTCGGCAATGAACATCCCGCAACAACACTCGTCGTCGCCGGCGTGCGCTTCATGGGCGAGACCGCCAAGATTCTCAACCCGGAAAAGCGCGTGCTCATGCCCACGCTGCGGGCCGAATGTTCGCTGGATCTGAGCTGCCCGGCCGAAGATTTCGTCCCCTTCTGCGATGCCCATCCCGACCGCACTGTAGTGGTCTATGCCAATACCAGCGCTGCCGTTAAAGCGCGCGCCGATTGGGTGGTCACGTCCAGCATCGCCGTCGATGTCGCCAAACACCTGGCCGAACGTGGCGAAAAACTCATCTGGGCACCGGATAGACACCTGGGCGATTACGTACAGCGCGTCTCCGGTGCCGACATGCTGCTCTGGAAAGGCGGCTGCGTAGTACATGAAGCCTTCAAGGCCAGCGCATTGCAGGCACTGATGAAGCAACACCCCGAGGCCGCGGTACTCGTGCATCCAGAATCACCCGAACCGGTGATCGCCCTGGCCGATGTCGTCGGCTCCACCACCCAGCTCATCAAAGCTGCGCACGATCTGCCCAATACCACGCTCATCGCCGCCACCGACAACGGCATTCTCTACAAAATGCGTCAGGCCGCACCCGGCAAGAAGTTCCTCGAAGCACCCACCGTCGGGGAAGGTGCGACCTGCGTGTCCTGCGCCCATTGCCCCTGGATGGCCATGAATGATCTGCGCAATCTTGCGGACGTCCTGGAAACCGGCAGCAGTGAGATCCACGTCGATGAAGCGATCCGCGTCAAGGCACTGCGCTCGACACAGCGCATGATCGACTTCGGCAAGCAACGGACGGCGGCGAAAGTCGTGTCGGGAGATTAATAATTGAATCTTGTACTGCGGGTTATTTTCTACTGCCTTCAGGTCGACGAAACATTAGACCAGATTAACTTAGGCACACATTTAAAAATTTCGGTAAAGCGGCTATCGACCGTTCTCGGTAATGCAGCAAAAACCGATTTCCTGATTACGCAAAGCCTGCTCTGTGCCAGAAGCGGATCTTGCCAAAACCAAGAATCAGCCAAGATCAATCAAGTCTGAGATACCCCATTGAACTAAATAAACTGTTGTACGTCGAATACATATTCAATAGTTCGGCACGGCTACTGCAGTTCGCGTCGGGATCGATGCTCTTGTGGGCTCAGCCCTCGCACACGTTTAAAGGCATTGCTGAATGCAAATGGGGTTGAATAGCCGACTTTCTCCGCCACCGTACTCACGGTTTCATCGGGTTGGCATAGCAAGTCTGCCGCTATTGCCATCCGCCAGTTCTTCAGGAACGTCATAGGTGGCTCTCCTACCAGATCATGGAAACGGCGGGCGAGCGATGCGCGAGAAGCACCAGATTCAACAGCTAGTGTGTCCAGTGTCCAGGGGTGGGCAGGATTCTCGTGCATGATGCGAAGAGCTCGGTCGACGATTCGGTCACCTTGAAAACGCCACCAGTCTGGCCTGCTGTCGTCCTGTCGTGCAAACCATGCCTTCAGTACGGCAGTCAGTAGCAGGTCCAGCAACCGGTCCAGCACGGCAGCTTGCCCTGGCTCATCTTTGACAACCCCATCAAGAAGCAACGGTATGAGTGGAGACTCCCACTCACCTTGCGCCAGAGTAAGTACCGGCGGCAGTGCGCGTAACAATCGATCACTGATATCACTCAAATGCTCATAGGCACCGACAAGAAAAATAGTCGAACCTTCTGGGTCATTACCCCAGGTACGCACGCCGAGTGTCATTTTCTCGTGAATGGAGTTTCCGTCCAGATCGCAGCAGCGCTGACCGGGATGAATAATGACAGTCGGCGGCGTTGCCGGCGCATCGGCAACCGTGTAGTGATCCGGTGCGCGAGTCACGGCGATATCTCCTGGGCCGACCCGCATCGGCTCATCGTCGTCTGGTACAATCCATGCTTCGCCCGACACGCCAGCAATCAATGTCACTGGCGATTCTGCGAGAATTCTCAGCGACCACGGCGAACTCATCACCGTACGCAATGTAAAAGCGCCACGCGCACGCGGTGCATCCAGCAGTCCTGCTAATGTATCCATCGGCGAATTATAGACGAACACGTATGAATCTGGTTATCCCGAGAATGGGCGTTCAACCCGTCCGCATCTAGGCTGTTCACTGTAGCAATCACGCGAAGTTACAGTATTCAGTTAACCTCAGGAGAAAACCATGACACATCAACTGACAGACAACCCATACGCTGACGGCATCACTCTCGTTCTGGGTGGCACCGGCAAAACCGGAAGTCGTGTAGCCCAACGCCTACAGGCGCGCGGCATCAGGACCCGTATTGCCTCACGATCAGGCAATCCAGCGTTCGATTGGAACAATCAAAGTACCTGGAACGCTGTACTCTCAGATGTGACGGCGGCCTATATCACCTACGCACCTGACCTTGCGATCCCAGGCGCTACTGATGCTATTCGTGCCTTTGTTGACTTTGCGGTAGCCAAGGGTGTTCAACGCCTGGTACTTCTGTCAGGCAGGGGGGAGGCGGAAGCGCAGGCTTGTGAGCGTATTGTTCAGTCAGCCGGTGTTATTTGGACTGTTGTGCGTGCCAGCTGGTTCAACCAGAATTTTTCGGAAGGTGAATTCCTGCCCATGGTTCTGGACGGTGTAATTGCATTACCGGCTGCCGATGTCCCTGAACCATTTATCGACGTCAATGACATTGCAGATGTCGTGGTTGCCGCGCTGACCGAGGAAGGACACGCCTACGAAATTTATGAAGTAACAGGGCCACGTATGTTGACGTTCACCGAGTTGGCACAGGAAATATCCCGTACTGCGAAGCGCGATGTAAAATACGCTCAGATATCGAATGAGTCGTTTGCTGCGGCCATTGCAGAATCAGGCGCACCTGATGACATCGTTTGGCTGTTGAATTACCTGTTCGAAACGGTGCTGGATGGGCGGAATGCCTATCTCGGTGACGGGGGGCAACGCGCATTGGGACGTGAGCCAACTGACTTTGCCGATTACGCGCATCGGATTGCCGCGAGAGGTACCTGGACCGATGAAGAGGAAGCAGCATGAATACTCCCGCATTGGTTGCAGTTGTTATGGCGCTGCTGGGATCTGCGTTGATCGGTGGCGTATTTTTCGCCTTCTCCAATTTTGTAATGAAAGCACTTTCGCGCGTATCTTCTTCGGAGGGTATCGCCGCAATGCAGGAGATCAATATTGTCGTCGTAAATCCCTGGTTTCTGGGCGCATTTGTGGGTACAGCTATCCTGTCGCTGGGTATGATTGGGGCGTCGCTGCTGTTGTATTGGAGTCATACTGCGGCAATGTTTTATCTCAGTGCAGGTCTGTGTTACTTCATGGGTACGTTTCTGGTCACGCTGTTCGGCAACGTCCCTCTCAATAACAGGTTGGCCGCAATTTCCCCGGGTAACCCGGCAGCTGATATTGAATGGGAACATTATCTGGACAGGTGGACAAAGTGGAACCATCTTCGCATGGTCTCGGCAATGGTTTCCGCACTGTTGATTGTGTTGGGCCTCATGGAGCGTTGAAATGAAAAAGTCCGTTAAGGCGTGATTTATGGACTTGTACAGGCGCTAGATGAACATGCCTCTGTTGGGATTGACGATCGCTCTCTTATCAAAGCGTCATACGGCAATGGCCGCTGTATATCCGAGAGCAGACCTTGATGACAGAAATACATGAAAGCGACTTTCGACCGTTCTCGGTCATATTGCAAATACTGATTCACGATTACACAACGATTGCTCTGCGCCAAAAGCGGTCTTTCATACAGCCAAAAAAAGACCCCGCCGAAGCGAGGTCTCATGTGCCATGTTTGAAAGAAAAACTTAAGTGGCTTTACGGCGAGCGATACCAATCAGCCCCAACAACCCAGAGCCGAACAGCCACGCGGCTGCAGGAACAGGTACTACCTGCACGTCGATACCCACGGTGCCGACCGTAAACGGGAAAGCGGTCTTGGTGGTGGCCGTCAAATAGAAGCTGTACTGGCCTAGCGCGTTGGGATTGAACACACCGCCCGGCGGTGTGATGACACTAGCTACCGGGACTGAAAGGTAATTGAATAGGAGGTTCTCAGAACCCTGAGCCACAGTCATAGTTGAGGGGTTACCACCGAGACCGATGATTGAATTGTTGATGTCAATGACGCCGAGGCTGCCCACTGGGGTATTCGTGCCGGGATTGAAATCGTAGTAGAGCTTGAAATCGTAGTCATACAGGTCAGCGCCAGGGCCGGACACGCCGAAGAAGAAACCGAAGTTCCAAAGTGCACCCTGGTTGGCGCTGGGGCAACCCACGGGGTCAGTGGCTACGCCGCAGTTACTGCCGGTCCCTGCGTAAAAGAGACCTGCACCGTTATTTGTAACTGCGGGGTTGGAATAGCGGCCGTGGGCGGTCAGGCCGAGGGTAATATTGGTATTACCATCGACAAACACTGAACTGGCAGCGACTGCGTTATTGGGAATCCCACTACCACCGAATGTAACAGGCAGAGTGCCGAAAGTCTGGTAGATGGCTGTGGCACCAGCCGAGAATGGTGCAGTCATAACCAATGCTGCAATGGCGTATTTCGTTATATTTCTATTCATGATCCCCTCCAGTTTGCGAACTACTATCCCTTCCTTTGTCTTTATCATGGGATATCGCATCGATATGAATGCAATTATGGCGCCTAAAGTAAAATATATATTTAATACAATTAGATACATCTTACCATCTAAAGTTCTAGGCCCCAAAAGCAAAGAATCCGTAAAGATAATCGACACCTCTTTTCCTGGAGTAAGACCTCGGCCTTTAAAATATTGTCCATTTAATACAAGCAGTTAATACTTACGCAACAGCATCAAGTTATAACTGCTCTTGTAAATAAGGCGTTTGGCTAGAAAATCACTGTAAAAAAATAACAACACACCGTCTACATCTATACAAGACAATGCGGGCAACGGGCTATGCATTGCAGCACGAGTCTGATGGAACACGAACATGGGGCAGAATTCCTGAATGGGAAGATGCTCAGGCGCTCTGGTGCTGCGCGATAGCGAAAGCGACGAATGTCGCATTCGGGGCAATACCGGACCCACCTCAACACAACAAATCAGCTAGCAGTAAGGTCCACTAATCGCCGATAGCAGGCATCCAAACCCAATATCCAGCGCCGCTAGCCACCCTAAGCTTCAACAAACCTATATCTCAATCCAATTGATCCATGCGAGCAGATTACCCGACTCTCAATCCGTTTTCGTTGCGACTTCCCCTGCCCAGGATGCATTGAGGGGCAGTTGATTCTGCACCCGCAGCACTTGCGACAGGTAATCTTGCGTAGTCAGTTTCTGCTGCGAAATCGGTATGGCGATGGCGCGAGGATGTGTTGTGATTTCATCAATCAAAACCTGATTGATTTTCATATGCGGTCGGGCATCGAGCTTCGCCTTCGGCGATTGCATAGCGGCAGTCAATTGCTTATTCATCAGCACATCATGCTTACGCTTGTCATCTTCCAGCACAGGGTAACTTTGCAGATAGAGCGCCCTACCCCGCCAGCCAAACAGCTGCGGTTGATTGACCACGCGCACCGGCGTGCCGACCGGCACCAGGTCATAGATGCGCACAATGTCTTCCGGGTACATGCGCAGGCAACCGTGACTGCCGCGCAAGCCGATGCTCGGTGGTTTATCGGTACCGTGAATGGAATAGTTCTGCCAGCCGAGTTTAAGTACATGTGTACCGAGTGGATTGTCCGGGCCGGGCGGCACCTTGGCAGGCAGCGGATCGCCGTTGGCGGCATGTTCTTTACGAATCGACGCTGTCGGTATCCAGCTTGGCGCGGCCTTTTTGGAAACGATCTTGGTCTTGCCTTCCGGGGTTTTCCACTCGACCCGTCCAATGCCGAGCGGGTGTGTGATCACGCGTTGTGTGGCACCGGCTTGTGCGGGCGGGAAATAGAACAGGCGCATTGCGGCGAGGTTGATGACAATGCCCTCGCGTGGCGCATCCGGCAGGACAAATTGCGTCGGTAATACGATTTCCGTTCCGGCGCGCGGCAGCCAGGGATCGACATCGGGATTGGCGCTGACGATTTCCTCGTAACCCAGATTGAAGCGGCGCGCGATATCGGACAGGGTATCTTCTTCCCGGGCCTGGATGATCTGCACAGTGCCGACAACATCATCACGCGCGGGATCGAATTCGAACGCATCGGTCGCCATGGGCGCAACCGGACCTGATTTGGAAAATCCCAGCGACTGACATCCTGAAAGTGAGGCAAGAATACTCAACAGCCCGACGGCGACAGCGTAGTGAATGCTGGCTGCAACTGGTCTATTCATTCCCTCTGACACTCCTGTACGCGGATCGGCGCGCCTATTGTAGCCAAGCTGCGACGAACTGGTATACCTGGGATATACCTGGGATATACCTGGGGAATCTCTGATTAATCCATCATTGCGAGAAGCATAGCGACGCGGCACAAGCGAGCTTGCGAGCACAAAACACCCGCTGGGCGCCCCCCAAAAAGGGGGGAGCGGGGCGAATAATCTCCAAGCCATTGAATCATCAGTTGAGAGATTGCTTCGCTTCGCTCGCAATGACAGGTTCTATGAATTAATCAGAAGTTCCCTAGCACAGTTCCTATTAGGAAGTGGCGTGGACATGAGGAACTCGCTACGGCATCAGGGTAAGGATAGCGCCCAGTGACACAGGCAGCGGCAATCAGCGCTGCTAGCGTTTACAACCAGCGCTGCAGATAAAAGATGAACTGCCCTTCAGAGGATTTTGACGGCCCAACGACGATGGCGGGATGACGGTTATTGGCAGGTTCGGAAGCTGCGAGCGCGGCTTCGGCGGTTTCATGAATTTCGACACAGCCGGCGGGATAACGTTTGCGATCAAGACGCGGGGTGAAGATCACCGCGAAGCGTACTTCAGAGACACTGGTTTCGGGATCGGGGGGTACCAGTCCGCGCATGCCGTTGCTCCTGATGAAGTCTCTCAATCGATCAGCGGAAATGCTTGTGCACGATCATTCCCTCATCCTGGCCTTTTCCCGGAGGGAGAAGGAACTCAGCTTTTCTACGCCACCACGACCTTCATGCTCCACGCTTCGAATCGCCTGGATGCCGGCCTGCGCCGGCATGACGGTTTATTAGTTAATCATTGTTCAGGTACCGGTCTTGCCCATCACTTCGACGCCCTGGCTGTGCAGGTAGTCGTCGTAGCTGCCGTTGAAGTTGATCACGCCGGTCGGTGACAGCTCGATAATGCGCGTCGCCAGTGAGGACACGAATTCGCGGTCGTGACTGACGAAGATCAGCGTGCCCGGGTAATTTTCCAGCGCGGTGTTCAGCGACTCGATGGACTCCATATCCAGATGGTTGGTCGGCTCGTCCATCACCAGGATATTCGAACGCTGCAGCATCAGCTTGCCGAACAGCATGCGGCCCTGCTCACCACCGGACAGCACCTTGACCGATTTACCGGTTTCGTCTGACGAGAACAGCGGACGACCGAGCGTGCCGCGAACCGCCTGTTCATCGTCACTGGGTTTTTTCCACTGAGTCATCCAATCGAACAGCGACATGTCTTTCGCGAAATCGGCGGCGTGATCCTGGGCGAAATAGCCGATGTCGACATTCTCGGACCATTTGACGATGCCTTTGTCCGGCGTCAGCTCATTCACCAGCGTGCGCAGCAGCGTGCTCTTGCCAATACCGTTCGGTCCGATCACGGCAATGCGTTCCCCGACTTCGATCATCAGATTGAGATTGCTGAACAGCGGCGTCTCGCCATAACCCTTGCTCAGGCCTTCCACTTCCAAGGCCAGGCGATAGAGCTTTTTGGTTTGTTCGAAGCGGATGAACGGATTGACGCGACTCGAGGGTTTGACCTCATCGAGCTTGATCTTTTCGATCTGCTTGGCACGCGACGTTGCCTGCTTGGCCTTGGAGGCATTCGCGGAGAAGCGGCTGACGAAGGATTGCAGATCGGCGATTTGCGCCTTCTTCTTGGCATTGTCGGCATACAGCCGTTCGCGCGCCTGGGTCGCAGCGGTCATGTACTCGTCGTAGTTGCCGGGGTAAACGCGCAGTTCGCCATAGTCCAGATCGGCCATGTGCGTGCACACGCTGTTCAGGAAATGGCGGTCATGAGAAATGATCACCATGGTGCTGTTGCGTGCATTGATGATGGTTTCGAGCCAACGGATGGTATTGATGTCCAGGTTGTTGGTCGGCTCATCGAGCAGCAGAATATCCGGATCGGCGAACAGTGCCTGCGCCAGCAACACGCGCAGCTTCCAGCCCGGCGCCACGGCGCTCATCGGACCGTTATGCTGCTCGACCAGGATATCCAGACCCAGCAGCAATTCACCGGCGCGGGATTCCGCGGTGTAACCATCCAGTTCGGCGAAACGCACTTCCAAATCGGCGACCTGCATGCCCTCTTCTTCCGTCATCTCGGGCAGCGAATAAATCCGGTCGCGCTCTTTCTTCACTTCCCAGAGTTCGGCGTGCCCCATGATGACCGTGTCCACAACGCTGAATTTCTCGAAGGCGAACTGGTCCTGGCGCAGTTTACCGACGCGCTCGTTGGCATCGACGCTGACATTGCCCGAGGTCGGTTCCAGATCGCCACCGAGGATCTTCATCAGGGTGGATTTTCCGCAGCCATTGGCGCCGATCAGGCCATAGCGATTGCCGTTGCCGAACTTGACCGAGATGTTCTCGAACAGCGGTTTGGGGCCGAACTGCATGGTAATGTTGGCGGTCGTGATCAAAATGCTTCTTCCATAATCAATAGGTTAAACATAGGCACGGGGCTGGGACCTGAGGCCAGGTGCCAGGAGGCCCCTGATATAACCGGATACGGAATAAGCGTACAGCGGAGGGGGCGGGTCGTGCGAGGCGCGCATTCTCGCATATTTAGCGCTAGCCCGCGACCTAAGGCATCGGTCCTGGCAACAGCCGGGGATTACGCTTGCCCGAAACCCCAAGACGGTTAACAACCCTGGCTTAATCGGTGGCGCTGACGATGCCGCCCAAATAATTGCCTGTTTCTAACCTATTAGGGAGGCGCCTTGATCAATTCGTCATTCCGGCGCATGCCGGAATCCATGCCATTCAAGGCGCTAGATTCCGGCATGCGCCGGAATGACGAATACTAAATCAAACAGGTTTTCCCTAGATAAGAAGCAGCCATGATTGCTGATCAACGCACCATTACGATTGATCAGCAGAGACGCATGCATCTGCCCCTTCACAGGCCACATCCAGCAATCCCTATCCAACTTTAGTAACGCAGACTGACTACTAATACGCGAACGTCTTAACAGCAGGCCACTTACAGCTTGGCACCGCATCAATATTGACCAAAACAGAAAATCTGGTGGCTGCAATAATCCTATTGCGCAACCATCGCCCTGCGCGATTTTCGTGCGCTCAGCGCGCCAATCCTGTGCATTCCGAATATCAGGTTTTGAATTAGGCTGTTCTCATGCCTGTTCACAGGTCTCGCGAATACCGCACCCAAACAATCAATTACAGCTTCAGGTTCAGAGTGCATATGACCATTCTGTACTCTGGATACACGCGGCATGATAACTGCAGCGCCATTTATAGTGCATTGCGGTCAGGGGTGTATTCAGCGAACCGAACTGTATTCAGCATCTTATTTCCGACCAGCAGATATTCGCTCCTGCCACAATCCAATTATTGAGCATTACATGCTGGCATGACATAGATAGGCTCGACGTGAGAATTTCGCCACCTTCTCCCCAACCCTCTCCCGCCCCGGCGAGAGAGGGGGTTATCCCCTCTCCCCGCTTGCGGGGAAAGGGTTGGGGAGAGGGGAGTTTGTGTCATCCCGATTGGTAATGATCATCAGTCATCAAGCTTTGCGTTCTTAAACAGCAACGCAGAAATTGTGATTCCAATTTCATACATCATCCGATTAATAGTGAGGAAACGGTAATGAGCCGAAGTGAAGCCCGCGCACAAGCAGTCTTTGAAATTACCACGGGCGAGCCTATAGCAGCCGCCAAGCCGAAATCACTCGAAGAAATCTGGGCCGCTGATGTTTTCACTCTGGCAAAGATGGAAAGTACATTGTCGAAGATCGCATTCAAGGCAATGAAAAAGACCATGGAAACCGGTGCATCTCTGGCACCCGACGTAGCCGATGATGTGGCTGCGGCAATGAAAACCTGGGCATTGTCGAGAGGCGCCAACTACTTCGCGCATATTTTCTATCCGCTCACAGGGGCGTCCGCTGAAAAGCACGACAGCTTCATTGTCACGGATTCCAGCGGCAAGGCCGTTACCGAATTCAGCGGCAGCCTGTTAACCAAAGGCGAACCGGATGGCTCTTCCTTCCCCAATGGTGGTATTCGGCAAACCAATGCGGCACGCGGCTACACCTTTTGGGACCCGACCAGCCCGGCCTTC
>Ga0180009_10007568_pt1 | contig 11037 bp, 8 predicted proteins | sample OS_PC_MetaG_FD_123537 | JGI IMG/M metagenome (GOLD analysis project Ga0180009, IMG submission 123537) | Groundwater microbial communities from the Aspo Hard Rock Laboratory (HRL) deep subsurface site, Sweden - OS_PC_MetaG | ecosystem: Environmental > Aquatic > Deep subsurface > Groundwater...
CCATTGGGGTATCCTTGTCCAGGCCCAGGTGGGTCCACGAGCCGGGGTGGTATTCCAGGTAGGATTTCAGGCTGCGGCGCAGGTGATCCTGGTTGAAGACGATCACATGATCGAGGCACTCCGTTTCAGGGTTCCGAGCGCACGTTCGCTACCGGGTTTTGTGGGAATGGGTGAACGACCCGTTCCAGACCCCGCCCGATGGGCCACCCTGGGAGCAGATGTCTTTGGAGTTTCAGGTTTTGGACAGCAGTGACAGATGTGGGTTGGGGGGTGTGGGGTTGCGGCCCAGCCGTAAGCATGGGCTGGTCTGGCGAGAATTTCCGGGGAATCTCGAATTTCTGCGGCATTCCCCGGAAAATTTCCAATTCCCCCTTGCATTTTCGCCTTTTTTTCGCTATAATCTTCTCAAGTCCACTCCTCCCGGATTCCCAGGAGGAGAAGTATGCCTGCCACCACCGCCCTTCCCGTCTTCCAGCCCGGCCAGACTGCCGCCTCCGCCCACGCCTCCCTCAAGCAGGCCGTCCGGATCATGGACCAGGCCCGCCACTGCGCCGTCCTCTGGTTCGCCGACATCATGGCCCGCGGCCTCTACCGGGACCTCGGATTCGCCTCCATCCAGATCTACGCCAAGCAGGAGCTGGGCTTTTCCCGGACCAGGACCGGGGATTTCGTCCGCATGGCCCGGAAGCTGGACGACCTGCCGGAGGTCAAAAAATCCCTGGAAAACGGGAAGATCGGTTACACCAAGGCCCGCGAGATCATCAAGGTCGCCACCCCCGCCACCGAGAAGGCGTGGGTGGAGGCTGCCTGCACGACCCCGCGGCGCCGGCTGGCGGAGGACGTCGCCAGGATCCGGGCCCAGGCCGCCGAACTGAGAACCTCGCCCGGCCAGGGAGAGCTGATCCCGGCGGCTCCGCACAAGCGGCGGCTGGCCGCGGCGGTCCCCGTCAAGGTGTCCCTGGAGATGACCCCCGAGCAGTTCGCCCGGTTCGAAGCCCTTCAGGAGAGGCTGGTCAAATCGGGAGTCGGCGGGGACCGGGTCGAGCGGATCCTCGCGGGGTTGGATTCGTTGCTGGAGGACACCCTGGGACGCCGTGAAGCCGAGGCCGGGGCCGACGCGGACGCCACCATGCCTGCCCCCCGGGGGGCCCCCCGGGGGACCTCTTTCCAGGTTCACGTGCGCCAATGCCCCGATTGCGGCCGTTTTTCGGCTTCGACCAGCCGGGGGGACCTGGCCCTCGGCCCGGGGGACGCCGGCCGTTTGACCTGCGATTCCCGGATCGACGATCCCCGGACCGGGCGCAACATGGCGACCATCCCGCCCCGGGTGCGACGGCGGGTCCTGGCCCGGGATGGGCACCGCTGCCAGGGGTCCGGCTGCACGAACACGCGGTTCCTCGAGGTGCATCACGTCCTGCCGCGGTCCCGGGGCGGCACGAACAGGCCCGACAACCTGATCACCCTGTGCAGCGCCTGCCACCGGCACATCCACGACAAGGCCCCCGGGATCGCGGGAGATGCCTGCGGCCCGGCTCGGACCGGTTTGTCGCAGCCGGATCGGCGATCCATAAAATGAAACCATCGGCATGTCCTCGCCTCGCCAGGAGGCCTCGACTCGCCGGAGAAGCCATGGAGTCCTTGCCAGCGTGGCATATTCCCTACAGGGTACCCGGATTATGACTTTCTGGAGGAACTCCTGATCCGAAACCTGTCGATTACCGCCCCCGGTTATGGGAACATCGGCCGGGAAACGTCGGCCAGGCCGGCACCCTTGCCCCACGATGTTTTTTCGGTGGAACGCTGCCTGACCGGTCCGGACCCACGAGGTGAACGATGAGCAAGTCCGCAGTCCCCGTCCTTCTGGCCCTGGTCCTGGCCCTTGCAGGGTGCGGCGAACCAGTCCCGACCCCGCCGGCCGAGACCATTCCCCTGTTCCGGGACGTCACCGTCCACTTCACTCCCGACGACAGCACTGCGTTCGATTCCCCCTTCGCCTCGGCCCGGGACAAGGGCCGCATCATGGCCACCTACCGGGAATTTCCCGTGCGCACCGGCCCCGCCCGCGTCACCCTGGCCTTGGCCGTCGATCCCATCCGCAAGGACATCCGCAACATGCACGACCGCTGGGACCGGGCCGGCTGGGTGCGGCTGGTCAAGCCGGGGATGGCGCCGGTTGAGCTCTGCCGGTTCATGACCGCCTACGGCGGGGCCATCCGGCACGAGGTGGACGTCACCAGGGTTTTGCCGCTCCTGGAAGGGCACTGCGAGTTCGAGGTCTTCATCGACACCTGGGTCAGTCCGGCCTGGACCGTGGACGTGGACCTGATCATCGAGCCCCTGCGGCACGGCGGTGTCGACGCGCCCGCCTGGACGGCGGGGTTGCTCTTCCCCGAGGGCGGCCTGACCGCCGAGCAACCGGAGGCATCGGCCACGGTGATCGTGCCGGATGGTACGCGGTGGACCGAGATCGCCCTGATCTCCACCGGCCACTGCACCGACGGCACCGACGCCGACGAGTTCATCACCAAGGACAACGTGCTATTGATCGACGGTCGGGAAGTCCACCGCTGGAGACCGTGGCGTGACGACTGCACGGCGTTCCGCGCCGTGAATCCCTACTGCGCCAAGTGGGCGGACGGTTCGTGGAGCAGCGACTACGCCCGCAGCGGCTGGTGCCCCGGCGACGTCGCGCTGCCCGAAACGGTGGACGTCAGCCGCTGGTTGACCCCGGGCGAACACACGGTGACCTTCCGGGTCGAGGGCATCCGCCCCAAGAATGAAGAAGACCACCACGGCTACTGGCGGATTTCGGCTGCGGCCAGCGGATGGCGCTAGGCGCATGATCCTGCGGGCCGGCCTGATCACTCTGCTTCTGGCCGCCGGGGCCGGCCCCGGGTCGGCCGACGGCGTCCCCCTCCTGCGTCCGGTCGCCGATTCCGGCCTGCCCTCCACCGGCAAGGGATACGGCGCCTCCTGGGCGGACCTGGACCGCGACGGCCGGCTCGACCTGTTGATCAGCCTCCACGGCCGGGGCGTGGGGGCCTGGCTGAACCGGGGCGGCCTGCGGTTCGACCGGGCCGACACCTGCGGCTTGCTGCCCTGCTTCGCCAAGGACAACCACGGCACCGCCGCCTGCGACTTCGACGCGGACGGCGATCCCGAGTTCTACGTCTCGGTGGGCGCCGAACGGGGGAACGGGCTCGGCTTCAACGAACTCTGGGACCGGAACACGGACGGGGTCTTCCGCGACGTCCTGGCTCCCTACCACCCCCTGCGCGATTCGCGCGGCCGGGGACGCGGCGCCGTCTGGACCCGGCTGGACGACGACGCCCATCCCGAGCTGGTGGTCCTGGGCTTCCGCACGCCTCCACGCCTCTTCCACTTCACCGGCGCCGACTGGGAGGAATGGAGCGACGAGATCGACGCCAACCGGAAGGACCGGCGCGAAGGCCTGAACGTCGGGGCCTTCCTGTGGCGGACGGTCGCCGCCTGCGGCGACCTCGACGGGGACGGCCGGGAAGATCTGTATCTCGGAGGCTCGGCGAGTACGGTCTTCCGCAACACCGGAGCGGGCGGGTACGAGGAGATCCGGGAGGTATCGGGCCTGCCCTTCGGCCCGGCCCACCTGACCGAGGCCGTCCTGGGCGACGTGGACGGGGACGGGGACCTGGACCTTGTCACCGTCCAGGCGGATCCCGCATCGGTGACCGTCTGGCTGAACGAGAGCGCGCCCGGTCGCATCCGGTTCGTCCAGGGTCCGGCCTTCGCTCCGCCGCTGCCTCCTGGGCCCGACTCGGCCGTCCTGGCCGATCTGGACAACGACGGGATCCTCGATCTCTACGTGACGGGGCAGGAATCCCTCGAGGTCAACGCGCCCAACCTGGTCGCCCAGGGGCTGGGCGACGGCGGGTTCCGGGACGCGACCGACCTCTGGGGCGGCCGCGCCGACGTGCCGGCCTTGCCCTGTGGAGCGTGGGCCGTGGATCTGGATCAGGACGGTGACCTCGACCTCATCGCCCTGGGGGGCCGGGAGGATCATCCTGACCGCGAGGGGCTCGCGGTCCTGTTCGAGAACACATCCGATGCGGGGGGATTCACCCTCGAACTCCGGGACCGCGCCGGGAGTTGCAGTCCGCTGGGAGCACGGGTGCGTCTGGTCGAGGGGGGCCCCGTCCAGTCCAGGGCCGTGCGCAGCACCGTCAGCCACTGGAACGCCGCCGTCCTGCCTCTCCATTTCGGGACGGGCGGAGCGGCCGGACCGTTCAGGCTGGAAGTCCGCTGGCCGTCGGGCAACGTCCAGCAGGCCGAGATCCCCTCCCCTGGAACGGCCTACGTATTGCTTGAGGGATCGGAGCCGGTTCCGGTCGATCGCTGAGTGGATCGGCGCGGGGACCGTCAGTGCACGTAACCGAGGGACCGCAGCTTCTTCAGGTCCGAATCCGAGAGGGCGGGCCGCACCGTCAGCGAGTCGGGGCTGGTGACGACCTCGCGCCAGTCGGCCAGGATCCGGGCCATGTCGGCTGCCACGTCCGGGTCGGCCGCGGCCAGGTTGCGCATCTCCCCCGGGTCGGTCCGCAGGTCGAAGAGCTCGGTCGTGCCCTCGTTCTCGGCCTCGAGGTACTTCCAGTTGCCCAGGCGCACCCCGTGCTTCTCGCCGTCCACCCAGACCCCGAACTCGTCGTGCGGATCGTAGGGAATGCGATAGAGGAAGACCGGCAGATCCTGGCGCAGGGGTTCCCCCGTCTGCAGGGCGCGGGCCAGGCTGCGGCCGTGGAACAGGCGGCCGTCGGCGGGGACGCCGAGCAGGTCGAACAGGGTGGGCATCACGGCCGCGATGGTCACCGGCTTCTGGAAGACGCTGCCGGCGGGGATGCGGCCGGGCCACCGCACGGCCAGAGGCACGCGGACCGCCTCCTCGTAGATGTGCGCCCCGTGGTACTGGTAGCCGCGCTGCCACAGGCCCTCGCCGTGGTCCCCGGTGATGATCACGATGGTGTCCTCGGCCAGGCCGAGCTCGTCGAGCCGGACGCACAGGCGGCGCATCTGGTCGTCGGTGAAGGCGATCTCCCCGTCGTAGTTGCCGATCTGGCGGCGGATGGCCGGATTGCCGATGTCCGGATCGCTGAACCGCCCCTGGTACTCCCGCGGCGGCGCGTAGGGATCGTGGGGATCGAAGTAGTGGACGAAGAGGAAGAACGGCACGTCCGGGTCCCGCGCCGTCTCCAGCCAGGCCAGCGCCCGGTCGGTCGTCGCATCGGCGCGGCAGTCGAAGGCCCCGTCCACCTCCTGCCCCTCCCAGTGCTTCCAGGCGATGGAAGCGCCGGCGCCGTCCAGACGGTCGTCGTAATGCGCGAACCCCTGGTCGAGGCCGAACTTCCGGTTGAGCACGAAGGAACTGACGATCGCCGCGGTCTGATAGCCCCGGCCGGCGAGAACCTCGGCCAGGGTTTCGTGGTGCCCGGCCAGGGCCACGGCGTTCTTGACCACGCGGTGGGTCAGCGGGGACAGGGAGGTGAAGATGGTCGCATGGGAGGGCGCCGTGGCCGGGGCGGCCGCATAGACCCGCTTGAACAGGGCGCCCTCGGCCGCGAACTCCTCCAGGAAGGGCGACGTCCTGAACTTGTAGCCGTAGGCCGAGAGGTGGTCGGCCCGCGTCGTGTCCATGGTGATCAGCAGGACGTTGGGAGCCTTCTCACCACCGCTGCAGCCCCCGAGCAGGACCAGCGAGAGAGTCAGGACCAGGCAGAATCTGGGCGCCATCATTCGTCTCCGGAAAAAAAACGTGCGATCGGTCCTCCGTCACATCAATATCGGACGGTGAACAGGAACAATGAACCGCCTTTTGGGCTGCAACCATGGATGATAGCGAGATGATGACGAAACTGCGACCCTTGATCCTGCCCGTCCTGATCCTGGCTGCCGGTCCGGCTGCCGCCTCCCCCATCCTCAACACCCTGCAACTGGAACAGGCCGGCGATCCCGGCTGGTCGGGCGCTCTCGAAGGCATGATGCGCGCCGGCGGCGGCAACAGCGAGAAGTTCCAGGCCGAGGCCGGGGGCAGGCTGCAATGGGCCACCGGCCGCCACCGCCTGCGGTTGATCTCCTCCGGATCCTACGAGGAGGTTTCCCGGGTCGAGACGTCCCGGGAGGTGGCCGCCCACGTGCGCCACAACTACGACCTGGGGACCGGGCTGGCCACCGTCGCCTTCGCCCAGATCCAGCACAACCCCTTCCAGCGGCTCCAGTCGCGCTGGCTGCTCGGCGCAGGGATGCGGTGGAACATCCTGAAGGACGGCCGGAGCCGGCTCGCCGCGGGCGCCACGCCCATGCTCGAGATCGAGCGCATCGAGGACCAGCCGGGACAATCGGGACGCGGGCGCCTTTCCACCTTTCTCATCGCCGAATTGGCCCTGAAACCGGGTGTCGTTTGCCAGGCGTCGGGATTCTACCAGCCCCTGTTCAGCGACTTCGGCCGCGTGCGGGCCGTCGGGAATCTGGGAATCACCTTTTCCCTTTCCGGATCGCTTTCCCTCAAGACCGGTGCAGCCATCGAGCACAACAGCGAACCTCCAGCAGGCGTCAAGCAGACCGACTGGAGCACCTACACCGGATTGGGTTGGGCGTTCTGAACCGGATGCGGCCGTTCACCGCTCCATTTTGCGCCGCTCCCGAAGGTGGGCGCCGAGATCCAGGATCGTCTTGAGGACCACCAGGGCCACCAGGCCCCCCGTCGGGTCGCCGGCCCTCATCATGAGGAATCCCCCCGCGAACAGGGTCAGGTGCATGACCACCACGCGCGCGTAGGGGGCCATGAACATCACCACCGGGACCATGCGCCGGAATTCCCCCTTGCCCAGGTAATTGATGAAGAAGGATACGCCGTGGCTGACCACGAAAGCCGCGACCGGCCAGACCAGGTGGTGCCGCTCGATGATCCCGAGCAGGACCGCCGGATCGGGCGGGAATCCGGGGTCGGAGTATCCCTCGCCCCCGAAGAGCTGGATCAGGAAGGTGACGTGGCCCGCGGCGAACATCCCGTAGTGGACGAAGAAGAAGGGCACCAGGATGACCTTCATGAACCAGTGGCCCCACTCGGTCGGGCGCGCCGCCAGCATCTTCAGGACATGGAAGGCCCCGATGACCACGCCCTCGGCCCAGAACAGGAACAGGAGGGGAAACACCTCCCAGCCCAGCAGCAGCACCCCGAACAGCGGGACCGTGTTGGCGAGGACCAGGGTCAGGGACGACGGCATGCGCCAGGTGGCTGAGCTGAAAAGCCGCGTATAGAACATGGTTTCCGGCATCCTCCCCACGGGTCAGAAACGGCCCGGATCCAGGGGCTTCATGTCGATGGGCGGCTCCTCCCCCGCAAGGCAGGCCGCAATCAGCCTGCCGCAGGCGGGCCCCAGGGTCATGCCCACCTTGGCCCCGCCCGCCAGGATGAACAGGCCCCGGACCCGTGGAGCCCGGCCGACCGCGAGCAGGCCGTCGGCGAGACAAGGGCGCAGGTCGCAGCCTTCGCCGAGGCGCCGGGCGCCCTCCAGCCCCACGAACCAGCCTTCGGCACCGCGGGCCAGCATCTCCAGCCGGCGGCGGCGCAGGCGGCGGTTGGCGCCCGAGAACTCGACCGTGCCCGCCAGGCGCAGGCGGTCCGGCAGGGGATTCACCGCCACGAAGACTTCAGTGAGGACCGCGGGGGTCTTCAGGCGGATCGGCGGGTGCTCCAGATCGAGATGGTAGCCCTTGCCGCCCTGCTGGGGCAGGCGCAGCCCCGCCTGACGGGCCAGACCGTCGGACCATACGCCCGCCGCCAGGATGGTTGACCCGGCAACCATCTCCTCTCCCGACCGCAGGCCCACCCCGAGGCAGCGGCCGTCCTTCACCAGGAGCCGTTCGACTGCCGCGCCTGTGCGGATCTCCACCCCATCGTCTCGGAGACCGGCGGCCAGAGCCCTCAGGCAGGCCGGCGGGTCGATCCCGACGCTCTCGGGAAAGTGGACCGCGCCCCGGACGCCCCCGGCGAAGGCGGGCTCCCGCACAGCCAGGGCTGCCGCATCGAGGCTCTCGGTCGCGAAGCCGTAGCGGCGGGCCTCGTCCGCCTCGTGCTCGGCCTCGCGCCGCCCCGCCTCGGTGCGGTAGACGTTGAGCCAGCCCGGAGGCCGGAGGCCTCCGGCGAAGCCGAATCTTCCCGACAGCTCCCGCCACTCGGCCAGGGCCAGATGGCCCAGCGGTCCCAGGGTGTCCATGCACGCCCGCACCCGCGCGGGATTGCAGGCCTTCTGGAAGTCCAGGAACCACTCCCAGAGCCCGGGGTCCCAGCGCGGCGGCACGTACAGGGGCGATTCGGGATCCAGCATCCAGCGCACGGCCTTGCGGGCCAACCCCGGCCGGGGCAGGGGCAGGTGGCCGAAGGCCAGGATGCCGGCGTTGCCGCCCGACGCCGAACCGCCGATCCCGGTGTCCTCCTCCAGGACAACGACCTCGAAACCCCGGCGCACGAGATGGTGGGCCGCGCTCAGGCCCATCACTCCGGCGCCGACGACGATCACGCGCTCACCCATGACGGCACCTCACCGCTGGAAACCGGACACGACTTTGCGCGGGATCACGCTCCCCGGCAAGTCCATTCCTCCGTGTCCATCCGACAGGTCCGATTGCCCCGCCGGCCCCGCTGCGCTATGATGGATCCGAGGTGTGATCATGCATCCGGCCGTCATGTCCCGCCGCCGCTTCCTGGACCTCGCCGCCCGGCTCGGCCTGGGGATCGGTGCAGCAGGGATCGTCCTTGATCCCGCCGGCCTCGGCCGCCTCTTTACCGCCGCGGCGAACGGGAACGCGCTGGCCTCGGGCGTCCTCGACGAACTCATCCGCACCGCCCCCATCGCCCGCTACTGGACCAGCGCCGGTTCCGCCGACCCGGACTGCCGCGCCTGCCACCCGGCCCCCTGTTTCGATACCGACGCCGCCCACGAGCACGAGGACCCGCGCACCGTCCGGTGCCTGCTCTGCGCCCAGGACTGCGTGATCCCCCCCGGGGGGCGCGGCCGCTGCAACACCCGCTACAACCACGGCGGGGAGCTCAGGACCCTGGTGTACGGGCGGCCGGCGGCCATCCATACGGATCCCATCGAGAAGAAGCCCTTCTACCACTTCCTGCCGGGGAGCCAGGCGTTCAGCCTGGCGACGGTGGGCTGCGCCCTGCACTGCCTGTTCTGCCAGAACTGGGAGATCAGCCAGGCCCGGCCCGAGGACAATCCCGGCGACTTCGTCGAGCCCGCCCGGATGGTCCAGGGGGCCGTCAGCCGCAGCGCCCCGGTGATCGCCTTCACCTACAACGAACCGACGGTGTTCATCGAGTACCTGGTCGACATCGCCGATCTGGCGCGCGCCCAGGGCCTGCGGACCGCGATGATCAGCTGCGGGTTCATGAACGAGGCGCCGCTGCGCGAACTCTGCGGATGCCTGGACGCCTTGAAGATCGACCTCAAGGGGTTCAGCCCCGACTTCTACCGCAAGGTCTGTTCCGCAGACCTTGACCCCGTGCTGCGCAGCATCCGGCAGGCGGCACGGTGCGGTGTGCACCTGGAACTGGTGAACCTGGTCGTGCCCACCCTGAACGATTCGCCCGCCATGCTGGACCAGCTCTGCCGATGGGTCGCCGGGGAAGTGGGCCCCGACGTACCGGTGCACTTCACGCGCTTCCATCCGGACTACAAGCTGCAACACCTGCCGCCCACGCCGGTTGGAACACTCGAGCAGGCGCGCGAGGCCGCCCTGGCCGCCGGTCTCCATCACCCCTACGTGGGCAATGTGCCCGGACACGAGGGCAATCACACGTACTGCCCGGCCTGCGGGAAGACGGTCATCCGGCGGCGGGGGTTCCTGATCGAGACCAATCACGTGCGCGACGGGACCTGCGGGTTCTGCGGCACGCCCATCGCCGGAGTGTGGAGCTGATGATGCGGTTCGGACCCCTGACCTGGAGCGTGATCGCGATGCTGCTCTTCACGGCGTCCGGCGAACCCGCGTTCGGCGGGACCAAGGCTCGGCCATCTGCGGTCGCCGGCTCGTTCTACCCCGCCGAACCCGGCGCCCTGCGGATGGCGGTGCGGGCCTTCCTCGACCGCGCCGTGCCTGCGCGGCACGAAAGGCCGTTTGCCCTGATCGTTCCCCACGCGGGTTACGTCTACTCCGGCCAGATCGCAGCCGACGGCTTCCGGCAGGTCGAAGGGAGAGACTACGACGTGGTGGTGATCCTGGGCGTGAACCACCGGGCGTCCGGATTCCAGGGGATCTCGGTCTACGACGGCCCCGGCTACCGCACGCCCCTGGGGACGGCGGCCTGCGACCGGACGCTGGCCGACGCCTTGCGCCGCGCCGACGAGCGGTTCGCCTACGAACCGCGGGCCGACTCCTCCGAACACTCCATCGAGGTCCAGATCCCCTTCCTGCAGACCGTGCTGCCGGGAGTGCCCATCGTGCCGGTGGTGGTCGGTGGCCATGATGAAAGACTGTGGGACGCGTTCGCCCGGGCCCTGGCCTCCGCGCTCGAAGGGCGGAAGCCGCTGATCGTCGCCAGCAGCGACCTGTCCCACTATCCACCCCACGCCGAGGCCTGCGCGAGCGACCGGGCCGTCCTGGCCGCGGTGGCGACGCTGGATCCCGGCGAGGTCCGGTGGACCATCGAGAAGCAGATGCGATCGAGCCGCGCCGACCTCGCCACCTGCGCCTGCGGGGAAGGACCCATCGTGATCGCCATGAAGGCGGCGAAACTGCTGGGCGCCGGGCACGCCGCCGTCCTCGGCTACGCCAACAGCGGCGATACGGCGGTCGGCGACCGCAGCCGGTGCGTGGGATACGGGGCCGTCGCCATCCTGCCCGGAGCCGGGGAGGCCGACACCGCCGCCCTGTCGCCAGTGAAGCCCGGACCTGCGGAAGCGGAGCTGACGGATGTCGATCGCCGCGCACTGCTGGAGTTCGCACGCGCGACCATCCGGCAATACCTCGATTCGGAGACAGCCCCCCTGTTCCGGGGCG
>Ga0180009_10007569_pt1 | contig 11037 bp, 6 predicted proteins | sample OS_PC_MetaG_FD_123537 | JGI IMG/M metagenome (GOLD analysis project Ga0180009, IMG submission 123537) | Groundwater microbial communities from the Aspo Hard Rock Laboratory (HRL) deep subsurface site, Sweden - OS_PC_MetaG | ecosystem: Environmental > Aquatic > Deep subsurface > Groundwater...
CTTCATACCGGTAGCGCGCGTAACTAGCGCCGGGATAAAAATCCCCAGGATAACGCCAATGGCGCCGCCAATGGCGGAGAGAATTACCGCCTCGGACAAAAACTGGATTACGATATCCCGCTTGCGGGCGCCCAAAGCCCGGCGTAGACCAATCTCCCGAATCCGCTCCATAACGCTGGCCAGCATAATATTCATAATGCCGATACCGCCCACCAACAGCGAAATAGCCGCAATGGACCCCAGCACGATGTTAAAGATACGCTTGGTCTGCTCGGCCTGTTTCAGGAGTTCCAGGGGCACCATAATCTCGTAATCGGCTGCTTTGTGGCTTCTCTTCAACTCTGCGGAAATCAGACTCACGGTTGCCGGAATATCGGATTCCCGACCGGCCTTCATCACTATTTCATGCAATTCCACCCATTCCCGCTGAACGCTTCCCCCCTCGTTTTTGAAGATGAACTCGCCGAATTGGCTCATTCCGGTTGAGAGCGGGATGTAAATTTCATAATTGACATTTTCCGCCGACACCGTGGACCCGCCGCCGGAGATACTCCGGTCCGACAAAATTCCGATTACCCGGTAATAGTTCCTTTTAACCCGGACGGTCTCGCCGAGACCGCCGCCCAGCGGAAAAAGTTTTTGGATAAGACCGGCGCCCAGCACCGCCACGTTGGACCGGTAAAGATAGTCGTTTTCATTAAATAACCGTCCGGATGCCAGGGACAGGCTGACCAGTTGAAAATAACTCGGATTGGTCAATACCAGTTGCCCGGGGAAACTCCACTCTCCCTGCCAGACCGTTTCCCTTGTCCGGCGTAACTGGGCCGACTGTCTTAACGAAGGGATGGTCTGAAGCCGGTAAAAATCGCTCTTAAGCAATCCGTATTTGTCAATTCCCATAGGTTGGGAACTCTTACCGGCCTCAGCCGGCGGTTTAACGCTTCGCACGATAATATTCAAGCTGCCCATCTGCTTAATCCGCTGTTGGGCCTCGTAGCTGGCGCCTTCGCCGATGGCCAGCATTGCGATGACGGAAGCAACGCCAAAGACGATACCCAGGACCGTCAGCAAGGAACGGAGCCGCCGATGCCAGAGGCTTTTTAAACCTACCTCCAGGTTTCGCTGAAAGAATATGGGAAGCATCATTAGTTTTACGAAAGTACCATTCAGGGTGCGCAGGCTAAAGTTTACCTCGCCGTAGCTTCCGCCGTCGCCAAGGCTATGGCGGACGCAGTTAGCGAAGGTGGGCCTGCGGCTACCCTTTTATGCGTCCGTCCACAATATGGATGGTCCGGGAAGAGTGTTGCGCCACGCTGACATCGTGAGTGATGACCACCAGCGTCTTGCCCTGGCGATGCATTTCATGCAGGACGGAAAGTATCTCCTGCCCGGTTGTAGAATCAAGGTTGCCGGTCGGCTCATCCGCCAGAATGATAAGCGGGTCGTTTACCAGACTGCGGGCGATAGCCACTCTTTGCTGCTGTCCGCCGGAGAGCTGGGCCGGCCGGTGGTCCAAACGACTGCCGAGACCGACCATTTCCGCCAGACGGACGGCACGCTGAAGTCCGTCCGGATCATTGTGACTCCGGTAGAAGAGGGGAATCTCAATATTCTCCAGAACGGTCAATTCCGGAATCAGGTTATACGATTGGAAGATAAAACCTATTTTGCGGTTGCGAATTTCCGAAAGTTGGTCGTCGGGAAGCGCCGAAACGTCTTCTCCGCCGAGGTAATACCGGCCGCTGCTGGGCTGGTCCAGACAGCCCAGCAGATTCAGCAGGGTTGTTTTGCCGGAACCGGAAGGACCCATCACCGCCATGTATTCGCCTTGTTCCACCGTCAGGTTAATTTTAGACAGGGCCGCTACTTCGCCTGCCGCCATCTGGTAAATTCGGCTGATTTCTTCCAGCTGAATTGCCGGCGCTTTTTTATTTTGGGCAACCATTTGATACAAACGCAAGGAGTAAATTTACATCAATAAATTGTAGGGGCGGGGTTGCATCCCCGCCCGCGGGAGGGGGCGTAGCCCCTCCCCACGATGACAGGCGGGACGCCTGTCCTACTACACATTAGTTTAATTTGGTTTTTCTTCCCGGATAATCGGTCTTTGCCGGGCCGGCCGCGGAGCGCTGTCGGTATTTTCAATGCCGGTTTTTCCACCGGCCGGCTCTGCCGGCTTTCCGGAAACAGGCTGCTCGCTGCCGGTCCCAACATCAATGGGCCCCACTTTTTCCATTTTCGGCGTTTCCGATACCAGCGTCGGTAGAGTAGCGGCTCCGGATAGAAGCACCACATCTCCGCGCTTCAGACCGTTTTGCACTTCAACAAAATTATCGTTGCTTAATCCAATTACTATCGGCGCTTCAACCGGCCGGCGCCGGACCAGTTTGACGCACCGGTAATTACCGGCCGAAACATGAAGCGCCGAAAGCGGAATCGAGAGAACATTTTTACGCTCGGCCACCAGTATCTCCACCTGGGTTGACATTCCGGGCCGCAGGTCCGACATCCCCTGGGCCAGAACAACATCCACCGCATACACATTAATATCCGGGTTCATCCAGCGCATGGTGGCATCCGGCAGAAGCGCCATCTTGCTTACCTTGCCGGTAACGGACATCCCCGGGAAAGCGTCCACCGTAACCCGGGCCGTCTGGCCTTCCCGAATCTTATTAATGGAGGACTCCGGAACTTTTAATTCCACAGACATCTGGGAAATATCCGGCAAGGTGATAATGACCTGGCGCTGATTGACGGTGGCGCCGGCCTGAATGGGCCCCTGGCGTGACTGAAAAGGATTGGCGCTGCTGGCGTAAACCACGATACCCGGCCGGGTGGCAATTATGGTGCTTTTTTCCACCTGGGTCTGGTAACGTTTGACCCGATTCTGGGTAAGTTGGTAAGAAGCCTGCCGGGTCACCAACCGGTTTTTGGCCTGGGATGATTGAGACCGGGCGTTGGCCTTAATGCGGGTCAACTCTTCCCCGGCTTCCCGAAAATCGGAAAGACGCTTGGTCAATTCCTTGGGAAAATCATAATTCTTAAAAAGGAGGTAAGCGGTCTGGGCCTGCTCGGTTTCCACCCCCCGCTGTTGGACCGCCAGGTTATCCGCCTCCTGTTCTCCCCGGGTTGCGTAGCCTTTTTCCACCAGTTTCCGGGTCCAATCCAAACGGTCCTGGTCGCGGGAAAGTTGCTCACGGGCCAGGTCAATCGCATTCTTGAACTGTTTCATCTGACGCTGGGCTTCGCCCTCCAGGTCCGGGCTGGCAAATATTTCCCCGGGCTTGACTTCACCTTTCTGTTTCAACACCGCTTCGGTCAAACGGCTGCCCAGGTACTTTTCCAGTTCCATCCTGGCAAAAGTCAGACTCAATTCGCCTTTTCGGATGTTGGTGTCATTCTGATTAAGCTGAATCTGGTAACCTTCCCGGGCGTCCGTCAGCGCTGATTCCGCATTCTGCAAACTGATCTCTTCCTGGACCAATTGCTCTCCGACCCGGGAAGAATCCAAACGCACCAGCACCTTGCCGTCCTTGATATTCTCCTCGGTCACCACGGTCCCTTCCGGCACAATGTCCAGAATCGTACTCTGCCCTTCAACCTCAGAAATAATATCCTGGCTCCGCACCGCTTTCAGCGTTCCGCCGGCCAGCACCGTCACCCTCAAGTCCCCCGGCTGGACCCGCCAGGTCAACTCCGTGGTCTTTTGTTTCCGGCCTCCCAGCATCAGAATGAGCAGCAAAATAAGCGCTGCCGGAAGAAACCAGAAAAACAAACGTTTTCTTTTTGGGGGTACTTTAGCCCAGAATGCCGGCTTAATCTTTAATCTCTGTATTAGTTTGCGCATTCCAATCTCCCGTCCAAACACCGTTGCTGCCAATCTCCAGCATCTCTGCGTCCCGCAGAAAAGATAGGTCAGCGGAAAGATAATCAACCGTTGCCGCCAGGAGGCTGTTGCGTGCCTGCAGACTGGCGCTCTGCGCCTCTAAAAGGTCCCGCTGGGATGCCCGGCCTGCATCCAGCAGCATATTGGTGCTCTCCACCCGCCGCCGGGCCAGTTCCAGGCTGGCCTGCTGGTTTTCGTAACTCTGGCGGGCCTGTTCCAAATTACGCCAGGCAGTGCGTATCCCCAACGAAACGCTGTCCTGCACAAAAGACAGGTTACGCCGGCTGCGTTCCAGATTGATTAAACTCTGGCGATAACTATTTCTTTCCGTCAACCGGTCAACGGGCAAATTCAGATGCAGACCGGCGCTGTAATCAACTTTATCTGAGTCAAATTTCAGAACTGCACCGTCGTCCGGTGTCGCAACGCTGGCGGCGCCGACAAACGAAAAATCAGCCCGGAGATTATCCCGGGAGACCGCCACTTTACGACCGGCGTCCTCAACCGCATCCAGGGCGCTCATCAGGTCCAGCCGGTTTTGCAAGGATATCTTCAGCGCCTGCGCCAGGTCCAGCCGGAGAACCGGCAGAGTCCGGACAGTCAATTCCTCGGCCTCCTTGTCGCTGAAACGGATGGCGGCGTTAGCCTGCAGGCCCAACAAAACTTTAAACTGGTCAACCTCTTCCTGGTAGATTGTGCGGGCCGTAATCATCCGCTCGTAAGCCTTCAACTCATCCTGACGGGCCTGGTCCACCTGAAAAAGGGGCAGACGGCCGGCTTCACCCAGCATCTCGCTGCGCTGGCGGTTTGCCACCAGTTGCTGATAGTTATTTTCTTCGTTAGACAGCACCATCTTCTGCTCAAGGAGTTGATAGTAGTTGGTGGTAATTTCGACCGAAAAGGTTCGCTGATAATGCAAAAAAGAGCGGATGGCGTAAACGACGTCCCGTTCGGACTGGGTAAGATTTTCCCGGGCAATCCGGCGTCCGGCGCCCCGGAAAATAGGCTGCAGGAGATTAAGACGAAGCAGCGAACCGAGCGACTCTTCCGGGTCGCCGGTCAGATACCGTAAAAAATCCGTCCCCAGGTTCAGGGTAACCTGGGCGCCGTCGGCCAACCACTGAATGAGCGAAAGGTCGCCGGCGACCTTCACCTGCTCCGTACCGGCGGTCGAGGTCCAGTCAGCGCTGACACCGGCGCCGAACCTGGGACGGTAGAGGTGGCGCTGGGCCGTAAGACTAAGCGCCTGCAGGTAAAGGTTCTCCTTCCGATTCTGATATTCCCGGCTATGCAGAGCTGCCAACTGCAGTACTTCCTGCAGGCCGACCTCTTTTATCTCGCCCGGCGTAAAAACCGGCGGACTTTTTGGTTCAATATCAAAAGAAACCGCCGGACCCGGTCCCTTCTTCTCCGCCAGGATGCGGTAAACTTCTATGTCCGCGCTCTCCCGATAGCGCTGGGCCGAACACCCGGCCAGGTAAAATAAAAACCCGGCTATCAAGCAGTATCGCCACCAACAACTCGTCTTCATTTTATATGTTATTAGATAACTTTCTTCCCTTTTTCGTTTAATTATATCTGCAAAAAGATGTTGGGGGGTAATTTACCAACAGCGGTGGAACCCACGCCGCAGAGGGGTTGCTAATCCTTACCGCCGGTGACCTTGAGCAGCAAATCAACCATCTCCGGATTGACCGAAAAACCCAGGGCCTGGGATTTGGTAATATCCGCGGCCGCCTTGCCGTATTTCTTCTGCGAAGAATAGGCGATCGCCCGACCATAATAGGCCTCGGCGTAATCAGGGTTAAGCAGAATCGCGCGGTCAAAATCGGCGACGGCATTTTCGTATTCGCTCTTAGCCCCATAAACCGTACCGCGTATATAATAAGCCTCAAACAAATCCGGCTCCATTTCAATTAATTTCGTGTAACAGCTGAGCGCCGTATCGTATTCCTCCCGTTCAAAAGCATCATTTCCCTGCCGGTACCAGTCCCGGGCCGTTGGTGTATTAAGCTTAACCTGAAAATAAAAAGGTTCGGAAGAATCCTTCCATCTGGACTTTTCCCGGGCCAGGACGTTCCAGCGGTATCGCTCGCCGTCAACCAGACACCCGTCCGGAATCTTAAAAGACGTTTTCTTTAACAATTTGTTCTCATAGACAAGGTTTTTCGCTCCGTAAGGATACCGGCTGACGTAAAGAGCGTACATGTCTGCGCCGGGAACTTTTTCCCAGCGAAAAGTCGGGGTGGTTGACGTAAGCACAAAAGGATTTTTGGATGAACCGGCACGCGGAGCAGCGCTGCACGTCAAGCACACGCTTGCCGTTAGAAACGAAGCGCAAAATAACCTGAGCGCGATAATACGGAAAAATTTTATATTGTTGGTCATGGCATCTTGTTATTTTGACTGCATTTTTATACACGGGAATGACAAATTGGTGCTATTCGCGACGGGTAACCTGCACCATATCTTCAATCGTGACGATACCGTCGGCCACTTTTTTCAACCCGTCCTGTCGTATCGTTATCATGCCGGATTCAAGAGCCATGCCGGTTACCTCTTCCGTGGAAGGTTTCCGCAGGATTACCGCTCGAATCCGAGGATTGACAATCATCAGTTCATACAGTCCGATCCGACCCTGACAACCGGACTGGTTGCAATTCGGGCAGCCCTTGCCCCGGAAAAATTTTATCTTCCCGAACTTCTCCAAATCCCCGGCTGCTTCGGCCAGAATATCCGGGTCCGGTTGATACTCTTCTTTACATTTCTGGCAAATATGGCCTACCAGCGTCTGGTTAATCACGCCTAAAAGGGAAGAACCCACCAGATAGGGCTCAATTCCCATATCCAGGAGTCGGGTTATGGCGCCCGGAGCAGTATTGGTGTGGAGCGTGGCAAAAACCATCTGGCCGGTCAGGGAAATCTGCATGGCGGTGGCTGCGGTTTCGGTATCCCGAATTTCACCGACCATAATCACGTTCGGGTCCTGCCGCAGGATTGACCTTAACCCGGCCGCAAAGGTGAAACCGGCTTTGGGATTTATCTGGCCCTGGGTGACGCCGGCAATGTGATACTCCACCGGGTCTTCCAGCGTAATGACCTTCTTCCGGGCGGTCCGAACTTTGTTAAGCGAGGCATATAAAGTAGTGGTCTTGCCCCCGCCGGTCGGTCCGGTTACCAAAATCATTCCGGAAGTCAATTCCAGTAGGTGGAGGTACTGCGGCAGTATCTCCGGGGAGAATCCGAGCCGGTCAAAACCCAGAACGATATTGTTGCGGTCCAGGACGCGGATAGCTGAAGATTCGCCGAAGATGGAAGGAAAGATGGATATTCTCATGTCAATCTGCCGGTCTCCGGCCCGGTAAGAAGCGTAGCCGCTCTGCGGAACTCTTTTTTCGGAAACATCAAGGTCGGAAAGAACTTTCAGGCGGGAGATAATGCGGGAGTAAAGTTCGGCGGAAGGCGCCGGAAACTCATAAAGTATGCCGTTAATCCGATAACGGAGTTTGGGACCGTTCTCTTCTATTTCCAGGTGGATGTCGGTTGCCTTGGAACTGACCGACTGGTTTACGATATTGGCAAGTTGAACAGCCGCTGTCTGGTCTTCTTCGGCCTGGCCCCCGCGAATTTCCCGGCCATCTCTCTGGCCGGCCCTCAAATTGGTTTTTTCGTTAAAATCGTCAGTTTGCATGGAGTCTCCTTGTTAACCCAAATTGTTGTTCGTGCGATAAATCGCACCGCTACATGGCGAGGCTAAAGCCTCGCACTACGCTATTGACAGGCAGGATTTATCCGCCGAAGCCCTGGCGTAGGCGGACGCCTGTCCTACTGCGCGGAATTGTTGAAACGCGGTTTAACGTGCTCTTCAAAAGAATAGTAAATAAGCGGAACGAGGAAAAGGGTGGTCAGCAGCGCCACAAAAAGGCCGCCAACGATGACAATCGCCAGGGGCCGGAAAAATTCCGAACCCTCGCCCCGGGTTAAAATCAACGGCGTCATTCCCAGGATGGTCGTCAGGCTGGTCATTAGAATTGGCCGCAGGCGCAACTGTCCCGCCGTGAGTATCGCCTCCCGCAGGGCTAAACCCTTTTTACGCTGGGCGATTACAAAGGTCAGGAGGACGATGCCGGTCGACTCAACAATTCCAACCAGCATAATTAGTCCCAAAAAAGCGACCAGGGAAAAAGTATTCCCGGTTAAAAAGAGAGCCCAGACCACACCGATAATGCTGAAAGGAACCGCAAACATAATTACCAAAGGGTCCAGGTATGACTCAAACTGACTGGCCATTACCATATAGACCAGTATGATGGAAAGAACCAGCGCAAAAGCCATGGTCCGAAATGATTTGGCCTGTTCTTCCCGGCCGCCGGTAAAAGAAAGGGAAAAACCGGCTGGCAGGACCAGTTTTTTGAACTTGGCCGCGGCCTCTGAAACCACGCTGTTCAACGGCCGGCCGTAAATCTCGCCGCTTACTTCCACAATCCTTTCCTGATTGCGGCGCTGGATATAGACCGGCCCGGCGCCCAACGAAATATCGGCCACATCGGAAAGCCGCACAACTCCTCCGGCCGGCGTCGCGATATAGAGACCGGTCAGGACCCGGCTGTCGCTCCGGTCTTGCGGGCTCAACCGCAGCATTATGTCGTACTGCTCACCCATCTCCCGGAATTTATTGCTGCTATCACCGCCGAAACCGGATTTAATCTGGTTGGCGACGGAAGATACGCTTAACCCCATTAAACCGGCCTTTTCCCGGCGCACCTTGACCCGGTATTCCGGTTGGCCTTCCTCCCGGCTGATGTCAATATCCGAAACCCCGGCCAGACCGGCAAAAACCCCGGCCACCTGCCGCGATAGTTGTCCGGAATCATTCAGGTCGTAGCCGCGCACCTCAACCGTCAGGGGTTTTCCGCCGCCGTAAAGAAGGGAAGACATCGGGTCAGACGCCGAAGCGATTACCCGACCTTGCGGAAAGTTGAGGAACGGCTTCAGGCCTTCCGCTATCTCACGGTCGGTGCGCCGGCGCTTCTCTTTGGGCTGTAACTTTATCATAACCTCTCCCCGGTGGCTGGAGGGCGGCTTTCCGCCCATCATACTCATCACCCCGCGGGAGAAACGGCCCCAGTGCCCGAAGATATATTCTGCTTCCGGCACGTTTTCCACAACCTTCTGCTCTACCTGAGCGATCAGCTTCCCGGTCTCTTCGTAACGGGTGCCCACCGGTAATTCCACATCAAAGGTTACCATACCCTGGTCGGTCGCCGGCATAAAATCGGTGCCCACCAGGGGAATAAAAAGAAAGGATATTATCAGAAAGGTTACCGCGCTGAGGAGGGTTTTTTTCTTATGGCTTAAAACCCATTCCAGAACCATGCGGTAACGGTTGGAAATTTGTTGGAAAAAGAGTTCCCCCTGCTGGAAAAGACGCTGCTGCCATCCTTTGCCCTCGTCTGCCAGGAGCAGAAATTTGCTGCAAAGCAAAGGAATCAGCGTGAGCGCGACCAGGAGAGAACAGAGAAGCGTAAAAGAGAACGATAGGGCTAACTGCCGGAAAAGGATGCCGCCAATGCCGCCGGTAAAGATTATCGGCACGAAGACGGTTACCACCGCTAAAACGGAGGCAACAACCGCCGCAGAGACCTCATTGGTGCCGGAGGTAGCCGCCTTTAATTTGCTTTCGCCTTCTTCCCGGTGGCGCAGGATATTTTCAAAAACAACGATGGCGGCATCAACCACCATCCCCACCGCGATACCCAAACTGGAAAGAGAGATAAGGTTCAGGGTAAAACCGGCGCCGTACATCAGGATGAAAGTAGTGATGAGGCTGATGGGAATGCTGACGGCAACGATTAAACTGCTGCGGATGTTGCGGATGAAGAAGAAAATAACCAGTATTGCCAGGATTCCACCCAAAAGCAGGGAGTCGCGCAAACTGTTGATGGATTTCCGGATAAAATCGGCCTGGTCAAAGATAGGGACTAACTTAACGTCCGGGGGCAACTGGCTCTTGATTTTAGGGAGTTCCTTCATAATCCGGTTAACCACCATGACGGTATTGACCCCGGACTGCTTCTGAACCATCATCACCAGGCCCGGTTTCCGGTTAATCTTTACCTCACCCTCTTTTTCCGCAAAAGTGTCCCGCACCGATGCGATGTCTTTCAAGAAGACCGGCTTATCCTGGCGCCGGGCAACCACTACCCGGCCCAACTGCTCCAGGGTGAATTCCTCCGGAGTACGCACCACAAATTCATACGGTCCGCTCTTAAGGTACCCGCCGGGCAGGTTCAAGTTCGCCAGCCGGATCGCCTCGGACAGCGCGCTGACCGGAATCTGGTATGCCTCCAAACGCTGCCGGTCAACGACTACCCGTATCTCCCGAACTTCCCCCCCGGTAATGCTGACCGAAGCCACCCCGGGCAACTGTTCTAATTGTTGGCTTACCTTTTTGTCCAGGTATTCATACATCCGGGGGTAGCTCTCCTTCGCCTCAACACCGAGAATCAGGACCGGCAGCATCGCCAGGTCAAACTTTATCACGAAAGGCCGGGACGCTTCATCGGGAAGCGCGCTATCGGCCAGGCCTACTTTATCCCTTACTTCGTTTACCTTTTCTTCCAGGTTAACGCCCCATTCAAACTTCAAGGTGACAACCGAAACATCCTGGCTGGAGGTGGCTTCAATCTTATCCAGGCCGCTGACCGTAGAAAGTTCTTTTTCCAGGGGGCGGGTAATCTGGCTCTCAATCTCCTGGGGACCGGCGCCCGGATACTGGGTAATAACCGCAACGGTGGGAATCTCCAGGTCCGGCATTAAATTCAGCCCCAACCGGGTCAGGGATACCAGGCCTACAATTACCAGACCCAGAAAAACCATCACGGTTAAAACCGGCCGCTGTACGCCAATTTCCGAAATCTTCATTGTACGATCTCTACCTTTGCGCCCTCAAACAAGGTACCAAGGCCGGACGTGGCAATGGTTTCGCCAACGGTCAGGCCGGACTTAACCTCTAAAAGATTGCCGTCTTGAATTCCCAGGGAGACCTCTTTCTGCCGGGCGGTGGCTTCCTTAATTACAAAAACAAACGTCTTGTCTCCCTGCCGGCTTATCGCCTCCCGGGGAACCGCCGGAATGTCTTTCCGGGTGGA
>Ga0180009_10007570_pt1 | contig 11037 bp, 8 predicted proteins | sample OS_PC_MetaG_FD_123537 | JGI IMG/M metagenome (GOLD analysis project Ga0180009, IMG submission 123537) | Groundwater microbial communities from the Aspo Hard Rock Laboratory (HRL) deep subsurface site, Sweden - OS_PC_MetaG | ecosystem: Environmental > Aquatic > Deep subsurface > Groundwater...
GTGGGCGTGGCCGCCGCCTTCCTCCTCACCGTGACCCTCTTGATCGTCCTCTTGTCCTTCGGCCACCGCCACCCTCCCGAGTCGTCCACCAAAAAGGAGTTGGAACGGGCCAAGGGCGGACGGGCCATGCAGGCGGGCCTGGGATGGGTGGCCGGGTTTGTCACCCGCCATCCCTTGGCCATCGTGGGGCTTGGAGCCCTGATTTTCGTGACCATGGCTGCGGGCATCTGGCGCCTGGAGGTGGACAGCAACTTCTTGAACGAGTTCTCCAGGAAGACCGAAATCCGCCAGGTCACGGAAAAGGTGGACAGCGTCATGGGCGGGGCTGGGAGCTTCTGCTACACCTTTGACACGGGCGAACCCGACGGCATCTACGACCCGGCGGTCCTGGCCCACATCGAGGCTGTGCAGGAAATGGCGGACACCCAGGATTACCTGGTCATGAAGACCTACAGCGTGGTGGACCTCCTGAAGGACATCAACCGGTCCATGCACAACGAGGACCCGGACTGGTACCGCCTGCCGGAGACCCGGGAACTGACGGCCCAGTACCTGCTCCTGTATGAGATGAGCGGCGGGGACGACCTTTCCGACTACCTGTCCGGCGATTTCGCCCGGGCCAATATAGAGGTGCGGTGCCGCATGAGCCGGACGAGCATCTACCAGAGGGCGGCCTTCGCCATCAACGGCTTCATCCGGGAAAACGAGGTGGACGGGGTGGACTGGGCTCTGACAGGCATGGGAGCCCTGTGGATCAAGCTCATCGACTACATTGTGCAAAGCCAGATCCGGGGGTTCATCCTGGCCTTTTCCGTCATCGCCGTGATGATGTGCCTGGTGTTCGCCTCGGTGCGGGTGGGGCTTCTCTCCATGGTGCCCAACCTGGCCCCGGTGGTGGTGACCCTGGGTCTCATGGGCTGGACGGGCATCACCCTGGACTACGTGAAGCTCTTGATCGCCTGCGTGGCCATCGGCATCGCCGTGGACGACACGGTGCACCTGGTGACCCGGTTCCGCCACGAGTTCCAGCGCATTGGCAACTACCGTCTGGCCCTGGCCGCCACCATGGCCGATGTGGGCCGGGCGCTTTTCATCACCACCGTGGTCCTGGTCCTGGGCTTTTTGATCCTCATCATCTCGGTCATGGGCACCCTCAAGACCTTCGGCGTCCTGGTGGCCGCCACCATCGCCGTGGCGCTTTTGGCTGACTTCTTCCTGCTCCCGGCCCTGTTCCTGATCTTCAAACCCTTTGGCCCGGAACGGACCGGTCAGGTTTCCCCCCTTTGAAAAAGGGGGGGGCAGGGGGGATTTCTTTTCCAGGATTCAAGCCGGTTAAAACCCGCCACGGGAAAGAATCCATGAAACGAATCACCGCCGCCCTGGAAAACCCCCGAATCGCCTGGCTGGCGCTCCTGGCGCCGGGCGCGGTCCTCTACGGGGTCCTCCTGGCTCGGTACACCGGCCGCTCCCCCTTTGCCGCCGCGCCGTTCCTGGACTCCCGGTACTACTGGGGCCTTGCCGTGGAAACGGGGATCCTGGGCCGCCCCCTGCCGGATGTCCTGTTCAACGCCCCCCTCTATCCCCTGGTCCTGGCCGCCTGGGTCAGGATTTTCGGGGCCCACCTGGGGCTTGTGTACGTGCTCCAGGCGGCCCTGGCCCTGGGCACGGCCCTCCTGGCCCGGCGGGCAACGGCCCGAATCTTCTCCCCCCGGGAGGGATTTGTTGCCGGACTCCTGGCCCTGTTTTACGGCCCCCTGGCCTTCCAGACCCTGAAAATCCTCCCCGAGGCCCTGGCCCTGTTCCTGTTCTCCGCTTTCCTGGCCCTGTTCACCCTGCCGGGGATCTTGAACCGGAAATGGGGCCCCCCGGCCCTGGGGGCGGTTGCCGGGCTGTGCATCCTGACCCGGAGTCAGCTCCTGCTCCCTTTGGCCGCCTCCCTGCCCTTCCTGTTTTGGGGGAAATCCGGGGGGTCGGCGGCCCGGCGGCCGGGACGGGCCGCGGTGCTCCTGCTGGCCCTGGGGCTCACCCTCCTGCCCTGGGCTCTGCGCAACCTGGCCGCGACCGGCCGGCCGGCAATCCTGGCCGCCAACGGCGGCCTCACCCTCTACGAGGGCAACAACCCCGATGCCCGGGGCAGCTACGCCCGGGTCCTGGAGGGCCCCGAGGTCCTGGAGGACCGGGTCCGGGACATGAAGGCAGAGGCTGCCCGGGCCCTGAGCCGCCCCGTGACCGTGTGGGAGGCGGACGCCTTTTTCCGGGACCGGGCCCTGGCCTGGATGGCGGAAAACCCCGGGGCGTGGCTCAAGCTGGAGGCTGCCAAGGCCCTCATGATCCTGCGGCCCCGGGAGAGCCCCATCATCTACGACCCCTATGCGGAACAGCGGGAATTCACCCCCTGGCTGTCGGTCTTCTTCGTGGGCTGGGGCCTGCTCCTTTCCCTGGCCCTGGCGGGCTTTTTCGACGCCGCCCGCCCGTCCCGGGACCCCGGGACGCCGTTTTTGGTGCCCCTTTCGGTCATGGCCGCCTGCCTGATCCTCACTCTGCTCGTGTTCATGCCGGTGTCCCGGTACCGGCTCCTGCTGGTGCCCGTGCTCCTGCCCTTTGCCGCCCGGGGGATCTTTGCCCTGGCGGGCTGGTGGAGGGGCGGACGCCGGGGGCTTGCCCTGGCCGGGGCCGCGCTCCTGGTCGCGGGCCTCGCGGGGGACGCGCTCGACCGGCCCGGCCCCACGGTCCGGTCCCAGGAACTGGCCGCCCGCTCCCTGGCCCGGACCGGCAGGCCGGCCGAGGCCGAGGCGCGGTTTCTGGCCATCCTGGAGGAAAACCCCGGCCGGGCCGCCACGGTGAACGACCTCATCGTGCTCCATCTCTGGGAGGGACGCCTGGGCCAGGCCCAACGCAGGGTCCTGGATCTCGCCCGGCTCCCGGGCCAGGAAAGCCAGGCCGCCTATTACCGGAAAGTCCTGGAACAGGCCCGGAGGGATTTCGGCCCCGGGGACCAGGGGGCCATCCCCCCCACCCGCCAGTACCACGATTTCCTGGACCGCATGGCCGGGGGCGGGGAGCCCTGAAGCGGCGGTCAAAAGCATGGCCGCTCCAGGCTGGCGATCCCATCCCCCCGGCCTTGCTCCGGACTCCCGGGACTCCGTTCTGGAGATTCCCCCACGGCTGTGTTATGGGGAGCGTTTGAGCCACCCGAGACCGCGCCCCCGGATAGTCGGCGGGGCGCCCTGGAAGACCATGACCTCCATCCGCATACTGGGCACAGGCTCCTACGTGCCGCCCCGGGTCCTCAGCAACCAGGACCTGGAAGCCATGGGCCTGGAAACCTCGGACGAGTGGATCGTGAAGCGCACCGGCATCCGGGAACGCAGGATCGCCGACCCGGGGATGTGCTCCAGCGACATGGGCCACCTGGCCTCGAAAAAGGCCCTTGCCGCAGCGGGCCTCTCCCCGGACGACCTGGACCTCATCGTGGTGGCCACCGCCACCCCGGACACCTGCTGCCCCGCAGCGGCCAACTGGCTCCAGGCCCACCTGGGGGCCAGCCGGGCCTTCTCCTTCGACATCACCGCCGCCTGTTCGGGCTTTGTCTTCGCCCTGGACGTGGCCAGCCAGTACATCAAGGCCGGAACCTGCCGCACGGTCCTGGTGGTGGCGGCCGAGACCATGACCCGGACCCTGGACTGGACCGAGCGCAGCTCGTGCATCCTGTGGGGTGACGGGGCCGGGGCGGCGATCCTCTCCGCCGGGGGTTCGGGCCCGGAACTCCTTTCCACCCACATCCACACGGACGGGGCCTCGGGCAGTGACCTCCTGCTCCCCGGCGGCGGGTCCAAAACCACCCCCATCAGCCACGAATCCGTGGACCGCGGCCTCCACTTTCTCCGCCTCATCAATGCGGACCAGACCTTCCGGGTGGCGGTGCGGCGTTTCCTGGAGGCCATCCGGGAAGGCACCGGGGCCAACAACGTGGAGCCCGGGGACATCGACTGGTTCATCCCCCACCAGGCCAACCTGCGCATGTTCGTCAACATGGCCAAGAGCCTGGACGTGCCCATGGAACGCTTCTACGTCACCATCGACCGCTATGGGAACATGTCCTCGGCCTCCTGCGCCGTGTCCCTGGCCGAGGCCGTGGAGGACGGCAGCATCCGCCCGGGGCAACTGGTGTGCATGCCCGTGTTCGGCGGAGGGCTCACCTGGGGATGCGCCATGATCCGGTTTTGAGGGAACGGATGAAGGCCCCACGGCAAGCCGTCATCCCGGCGAAGGCCGGGATCCAGGGTCCATGCGCCCCCTTGAAAAGACTGGACCCCGGCCTTCGCCGGGGTGACGGCCGGGTGAGGATTGCGGCCCCTTTGCCGGTTCGTCCCCCCCTGTCCTTCCCTTTTCCGCCGTTATCCGCCCCATGAAAATCCTGTTCCTCGAACCGTTCTTCGGAGGCTCCCACCGGGATTTCGCCCTGGGGTACGCGGAAAGTTCGGGCCATGAGATCGTCCTGGCCACCCTCCCGGCCCGGTTCTGGAAGTGGCGGATGCGGGGGGCGGCCCTGCATTTCTTCCGGGAGATCGAGTCCCTTTCCCCCTTTGACGCCATCCTGGCCACGGACCTAATGGGCGTGGCCGACTTCCGGGCGCTCTTCTCCATGCGCGGCCCCGTGCCGCCCATCTTCCTGTATATCCACGAGAACCAGCTCACCTACCCCCTGGCCCCGGGGGAATCCCTGGACGTGCACTTCGGGTTCACGGACATCACATCCGCCCTTGCCGCCGACCGGCTGGCCTTCAATTCGGCCACCCACCGGGACGCCTTCCTGGCCGCCCTCCCGGGGTTCATCAACCAGATGCCCGAGTTTTTGCCCACGTGGGTTCCCGGGGCTGTGGCAAAAAAATCCTCGGTCCTGACCCCCGGCTGCCGTTTCGACCCCGGCCCGTTGCCCCTGGCCCCCCTGCCAAAAGGCCCGCCCCTGGTGATCTGGAACCACCGCTGGGAATTCGACAAAAACCCGGGGGACTTCTTCGCCGCTCTCTACGCCCTGGCGGACCAGGGGTTGGATTTTCACGTGGCCCTTCTGGGGGAAAACTTCCAGTTTGTGCCCAAGCCCTTCCTGGACGCCCGGGAACGCCTGGGGGACCGGGTGGCCGCCTACGGCCACGAGCCCTCCCGGGAGCAATACCTTCAATGGCTGCGCCAGGGGACTGTGGTGGTGTCCACGGCAAACCAGGAGAACTTCGGCATCTCCGTGGTGGAGGCCGTCCGAGCCGGATGCCTGCCCCTCCTGCCCCGGCGTCTGTCCTATCCGGAGATCCTCCCCGAGGCCTTTCACGACGGCTTTCTCTACGATTCCCAGGTGGAGCTCACGGAAAAACTGGCGGGCATCCTGACAAACCCTAGGGCCTTTGCCCGGGCCCGGCAGGAGCTTTCCGAGGCCATGGAGGTCCATTCCTGGAAACTCCGGGCCCCGGAATTCGATGCGGCGATGGAGGGGATGGTCAGGGACGGAAGGTGATGAGGGGCAGGCTGGGCGGGGATACTCACGGACGCCCCGCCCGGAGATGTGTGTGTAATCTCCTGATTTTTCTTGCTTTTAAGGCATCCGCCAGAAGAAACGTCGGATGTTAGCGATAGGGTTTTTCCCGGTTATCCAAAAAAAACCGCAGGGCAGGTCCAGCCCGTTGGAACTTGGGAGAAAAAATCCCCCTGTCTCCCCTTTTTAAAGGGGGGAACCCGGCCCGGGCCGTGTTTCAAAAAGACCCTGTTTTTGGAAACAGCCCCCAAAACCCAACCCCGCACTCAGACGAGGGGCAGCATGTAGTCCGCGAGCTGGGTGGAGGTGCGGCGCAGGTTGATGGACAACAGGCGCGTCAGGCCCTCCAGGATGCGGATGCCCAGGCTGGGGTGACGGACCAGGATTTCCTCGAAGTCCGCCCGGGAAAGGGTCACCAGGATGGAGTCGGTCTTGGCCATGACGTTGGCGGAACGCGGGAAGTCGTCCACCACGGACATCTCCCCGATGGACTGGCCCCGCTCCACCCGGTTGATGACCACGGGCCCCTTGCCAGGCACGGACTTGGACACATCCAGGGTTCCCTGAGCCACGAAGCACATGTACCCGCCCTTCTCCCCCTCCAGAAAGACCACGTCCCCCTCGTGGACCTCGTAGTGGTACATGTGCCGGGAAAGGACCTCCATCTCGGGCTTCTCCAGGTTGCTGAACAGCGGCACCTTCTGGAGAGCCTCCATGATCCTGGCGTACATGTTGCTGGAATAGACGTCCCTGGGATTGCTTTTTTCAGCCATGTGCCCCCCTTGCTCTTGTGGCCCCCTATAGGGAGCCGTCGTCCGGTAAATCCTGTCCCATTTCCGGTTTCAGGCTCCCGGCCGCCGTGCGGCCCGCCGCCAGGCCGAAGCCCACGCTCCAGAGGTTGATGAATACATTGGCGATCAGGTCCTGATTGGAGCTGCTGTACACCCCGTTCTGGATATTGAAGGAAACGTCCAGCATCCCCAGAAAAATAAGGGCCCCGGAGCACACCAGGGTGAGAACGGCCCCGGTGCCGGAACCCACGTAATAGAGCGCCCCCGCCGCAAGTAGCACGGCGGCCAGGATGAGGTCCGGCAGGGGAAAGGACATTTCATAGGGGAGGTAGCAGGGGGGCGGATTCGCGGGCCTCATGTCGAAAAAGAAAAAGGCCGCCCAAAAGGCCGCCAGCCCCATGGCCGTCAGCATGGAAAGCACCGCCACCGTCCGCCTGGCCTTGGATTCCGTCATGCTCCCCCCTTTTCCGGTCCCCGGGAGGATTCCCGCCGGACCTTTTCCACGGTTCGTTTCATAACCCATTCCACCAGGCCCGGGGCGAACCGCTTGGCCAGGTGGCTCATTTTGCTTTCGAACCCGGGGAGGATGAGAAACCGGTTCCCGGGCAGGGCTTTCAAAAGGGCGGCGCTCACCTGTTCGGGGGTCAGGAGGTTCGTCCCGGCGGAGATGGCCTGGGTCTCGGCGGGCTTGGTGCGGTTCTCCGCCTCGAATCCCGGGGTGTCCGTGTCCGGCGGGCAGAGGACCATGACCTGGATGTTGTCCGGGGCGAGCTCCCCCCGGAGGGCCTCGCAGAACCCCACGATGGCGAACTTGGACGCGCAGTAGTCCGTGTAACCGAACACCCCCAGGAGGCCCGCCATGGACGAGGTGGCCACGATGGTTCCGTGGCCCCGCTCCCGCATGCCGGGCACCACGGCCCGGATGACGTTCCAGGTGGAGCAGAGGTTCACCTGGAGGGTTTCCTGGAACTGGTCGTGGTCCACTTCCATGAAGGGCCGGGGCATGGCGCGGCCCGCGCACTGGATGAGGATGTCCGGCGGCCCCACGGCCGCCTCGGCCTCGGCAAAGGCCCGGTCCACGGCCCCGGGGTCGCAGGCGTCCACAGGAAAGGCCGCCACGCACTGGCCCCCGCCGGCACCGGCTATGGCCTTCCGGGCCTCCTCCAGGCGCTCCGGGTTCCGGGCGAACACGGCCACCCGGGCTTTGGCAGCGGAAAGGTCCCGGGCCACGGCGAGGCCGATGCCCGCCGAGCCTCCCACCACAAAGGCCGTCTTGCCGGAAAACTCCGCCATGATGGGCTCACCCTCTCCGGTTTCGGAAAGAAAGGCAGGACGCCCGGGCAAGTCTCATCCGGGCGAGGGAGGCTAAACCTCCTTACTTCTTGTACAGGGGCGAAATCTCCAAAAGCGTTTTCACCGCGCTCCCCAGGGTTTCCAGAAAGCGAAAAACATCGGCCTCGGTGTTCCCGGGGCCGAAGGTCACCACCAGGGTCCCCTGGGCGTCGGCAAATTCCATACCCGTGGACAGGAGCACGTGGGAGGCCCGGAGGCTCCCGGAGGCGCAGGCGCTCCGGGTGGACACCTCCACCCCCTCCTCGTCCAGCATGAGCATGACGCTCTCGCCTTCCAGGTGACGGACCGAGACGGAGGCCAGGTAGGGCAGGCAGTTGTCCGGGTCCCCGTTCACCACGAATTCCTCCACGTACTCCGGGAGTTTGGCCAGGAGGAGATCCCGCAGGGACCGGGCGTGGGCCATGCGTTTTTCCAGGTCCCGGGAGGCCGCAGCCGCAGCCGCGCCCATGCCGATGATGCCCAGGAGGTTCTCCGTGCCCGCCCGGTTCCGGTTCTCCTGGACCCCGCCGTCGAGAAGGGGCCAGACGGTCGTGCCCCGGCGGATGTAGAGCCCGCCCACGCCCGTGGGGCCGTAGAAGGGATTCGCGGCGAAGCTCACCAGGTCCGCGCCCAGTTCCTCCACGTTGATGGGAACGTGGCCCATCGAATCCACGGCGTCCACGTGGAGGGGCACCTTCTTTTCCCTGCACACCCGGGCGATCTCCTCCACGGGTTCGATGGTGCCGATCTCGTTGTTGGCGTGCATCACCGAAACCAGGATGGTCTCCGGCCGGATGGCCCGGGCCACGGTGGCGGGGTTGACCCTCCCCAGCTTGTCCACGGGCACCGAGGTCACGGAAAAGCCCATCTGCTTCAGGCGCCTCAGGCTCCGGATCACCGCGTTGTGCTCGATGTTGGTGGTGACGATGTGGTTGCCCTTGTCCTGGCGGGCCCAGGCCGTGCCCTTGATGGCCTGGTTCACGGACTCCGTGCCGCAGGAGGTGAACACCACCTCCCGGGGGAACCGGGCCCCGATGAGGTCCGCCACGGACTGGCGGGCGTTGGCTATGGCCTCGGCGGCCTTCTCCCCCAGGCGGTGCTGGGACGAGGGGTTGCCCCACTCCTGGTTCAAGGCGTCGGCCATGGCCTTGCGCACCTCGGGCAGGATGGGATTTAAGGACATATGATCCAGGTACACGAGATCCATTTGGATATCCTTACAAAAAATAAAAACCGCGACGTCCCGGCGTCAGTCCGCCGGGGCCTCGTCGTCGGAAAACGCGCAGTTCTTGCAGAAGGTCTGGCCCTCGGGCACCTCGGTGTCGCAATAGGGGCAGTAGCACTTTTCCTCGTGGTTGTGCTCGTGGGGGTCCGGGGGCATCTGCTCCCGGGGCTTGCCGGACTTTTTGGCCTCGTAGTCCCGGATGGCCAGCTGGAGCGCGTCGGCCCCCAGGTTGGAGCAGTGGAGCTTGTTCTTGGGCAGTCCTTCCAGGGCGGCGGCCACATCCTTGTTGGTGATCTTTTTGGCCTCTTCGAGGGTCTTGCCCCTGGCGATCTCCGTCAGCATGGACGAAACGGCAATGGCGGCCCCGCAGCCGAAAGTCTGGAACTTGATGTCCGCGATGCGGTCGTCTTCCACCTTGATGTAGATGGTCATCATGTCGCCGCACAGGGGGTTGCCCAACTCCCCCACCCCGTCGGCATCCTCCATGGTCCCCACGTTCCTGGGGCCTCTGAAATGGTCCATCACCTTCTTGGAGTACATCGAAACCCTCCTTTTTTTTCCAGCGGACTGCCCGCCCATGGCCTGGGGCGGGCGCACGAACCATCCTACTCCTTTTGCCGCCCCCGGTAAACAGGGGGACCGGCCCGAGGTGGCCTTAACACTCGGAAGGGAAAGGGGCAAGGAAAAGTGTTTCGTCCGGAGCCTCTGCCGCCGCCTTCCATCCGCCAGGAAGCCCGGTTTACCGCTTGCGGTTCGGCGGGGATTGTGGTAGAATAATTATGATGATTTCTGGGCGTCCCGGCAGGCATCCCTCCCCGCTGGCTCCTCCGCCCCCTGCCTCTTTTCGGACCCCGGCTTCCGGCAGAAAAACAGGTCACCATGGCACGGCGTCCATCCCCAAAAAAGGCATCAGCCCCCAAGGCCGGCCCGCAAAAGGCCTCCCGGCCCGGGGCGACTCCCGTTCCCGAAGGCCCCCTCCCCATCCAGGCCCTCCTGGACGCCATGCACGACACGGCCATGCTGGTGGACCTCTCGGGCACCATCCTGGCCGTGAACCGGGTGGCCTGCCAGCGCCTGGGAAAAACGGAAGAGGAGCTCCTGGGGGCTGACGCCCGGAAGCTCAGACCCGCAGACTACTCCAAAGAGGTGTCCGGGCGGGTCGTGGAAGTCCTGACCTCCCAAAAGGCGGTGCGTTTCACGGCCCGGTCCGGGGACGACATCCTGGACACCACCATCTCCCCCGTGGCCGGCGAGGGCGGCAAGGTGGAAAGCCTGGCCTTTTTCATCCGCAACATCACCGAGCAGGAAGCCACCCGGGCCGAACGCTCCCGCCTGGTCGAGATCCTGGAGCACACCTCGGACCTGGTGGGGGTCGCCACGCCCGACGGCCGCCAGTCCTACCTGAACCGGGCGGGCCGCCGGATGCTGGGATGGGAGGAAACCGGGGACCTGGGCCACCGGAGCGTGGCCGAGGCCCATCCCTCCTGGGCCCGGGAAAAGCACCGCCAGGGCATGCGCGTGGCCCGGGAAAAGGGCCTGTGGGTCGGCGAAACCGCCATCCTGGACCCCGGCGGCCGGGAGATCCCCGTTTCCCAGGCCATCATGGCCCACGGCCCGAAGGGAGGGCCGGTGGAGTACTGGTCCACCATCATCCGGGACATTTCCGGGGCCAGGGAGGCCCTGGGGCTCCTGGAGATCCAGCGGGACCTGGGCATGGCCATGGCCGAGGCCCGGGAGTTGCCCCAGGCCCTGAACCGGGTCCTTTCCGCAGCCCAGGGCGTCCGGCCCGGAAGCGGTGCCGGGGTGTTTCTGGCCGAACCGCCGGAGGGGCCCCTGACCCTGGCCGCCGCCCGGGGCCTGCCCGAAAACCTGGGCCGGACCGGTTCCGTGCTTCCCCCGGACCACCCCCTGGCTCTTCTGGCCGGCGTGGCCTGCCCGGCCTACACCCCGGCCGGGGACGCGGGCCTTCCGGACCAGAAGGGCGCCGTTGCCGTGGTGCCCCTGTTCTCCGAAAACCGGGTGGAGGGGGTCCTGGTGGTCCTGGACGCCGGGGAGGAAGGCTTCTCCCCATCCCACCGGGCGGCCCTGGAAGGGGTGGCCTCCCAGGCCGGCCGGTCCCTGTCCCGCCTCCGGGCGGAAAAGAAGCTCAAGGACAGCGAAGA
>Ga0180009_10007571_pt1 | contig 11036 bp, 10 predicted proteins | sample OS_PC_MetaG_FD_123537 | JGI IMG/M metagenome (GOLD analysis project Ga0180009, IMG submission 123537) | Groundwater microbial communities from the Aspo Hard Rock Laboratory (HRL) deep subsurface site, Sweden - OS_PC_MetaG | ecosystem: Environmental > Aquatic > Deep subsurface > Groundwater...
TATAACGACCTTTTCGTGACTTTTTTCACCCTGGCGGCCGTTTTTACCTTTCTTAGGTGGTCGGAACAGAGGCTGTCGGGATGGCTCATCCTCTGCGCCGTCTTCTCCGGGTCTGCCGCCGCCTGTAAATACACGGCCCTTCTACTTCTCCCGCTCGGCTGTCTCGGCATCCTCTGGTTCTCTCAGCGGAATAAAAGTCACTCCGGGCAGGCCCTGCGCCGGATTGCTCTCTATGCCGCAGTGGTTTTCGCTGTTGGAAGCCCCTTTTATCTGAAGAACTTGATCGTGACGGGGAATCCTTTTTATCCCTTTATCCACGGAATATTCGGCGGCCGGGGGTGGGACAGCGACCAGGCGCGCCTCTACGACATCTTCATCCAGAACCTCGGCATGGGCCGGGGTCTTTTCGATTATCTCCTCCTCCCCTGGAACCTGAGCTTCCGGGCCAGGATGGACAGCCCGCAGTTCGACGGCATCCTCGGCCCGCTCTTTCTTTTCACCCTCCCCTTTCTCGCCGGAATCCGCCGCTGGGAGATGCCGGTTCGCGTTCTGATTGCATACGCAGTTCCGGCTTTTCTGTTCTGGGCCTTTTCCGTCCAGCAGATCCGTTATCTGATTCCCCTGTTCGCCCTTCTCGCCATCATCACCGGCGCCATATTGACCCGCTATCGGGAACGGAAGGCGGTCTTTTGCCTCCTGCTCATTCTGATCGGCGGATCTCTGACCTTCAACGGCTATCATATTGCCCGCGAATTCGTCAGGACAAGCCCCGTCCGTGTCGCAGCCGGCCTCGAATCACGCGACTCTTTTCTCACCCGGATGATCCCCACCTTTCCCATGTACCGGTTCGTGAATCGCGAGCTACCATCGCAGAGCAGCGTTTTTCTCATCTACATGAAAAACTACACCTTTCTTTGCGACCGCGCATGTTATGCGGACTCGATGTTCGAAGCCCATACCCTCCAGAAGATCCTCAGGGATTCGTTATCTCCCGAAGGGGTGCGTGACCGTTTGAGAACAGCCGGGTTTACCCATCTCCTCTATGACGAGGCTTATTTGCTCGGCGATCTGAGCCCCCTCTCGCCGGAGGAGAAGAGACTTTTTCTTGCGTTTCGGGAAAGGCGCCTCGCGCCGGTCAACCACAGCGGCTCCTACCGCCTGGATCGCCTGAATTGAACCGCGGTAAATTACCGCTTATCCGCCGGCCCGGTTTATGATATAGTACCGCAAAAATAAGCCACGGAGAGCGGATATGTATGAAGTCACCATAAAAAGATCCTTTTCCGCCGCCCATCTCCTCAAGGAGATCGGGGGCAAGTGCGAAGAGCTCCACGGGCACAACTTTTTCGTGGAGGTCTCTGTCGGCGCTGAATTGCTCAACGAAGAGGGCCTGCTGATCGACTTCAGGCTTCTCAAGCGTTGGACCGATTCGGTGCTCGATGAACTCGATCACAAATATCTGAATGAACTGAGCTGTTTCAAAGAGAAGAACCCCTCTTCGGAACACATCGCCCGTTTCCTCTACGACAGAATCGCCGAAAAGGCGCGGCAGGCGAACGTGACCCTCTCCCGGGTGACGGTATGGGAATCGGAGAACTCGCGAGTCTCTTACAGCCTATGATCGACATCCAGAATCTCAAAGACGAACGGAATATCAATATCAAGAAGGTCGGCGTCAAGGGGCTCAAATACCCCATTGTCGTGCTGGATCGCGCCCACGGAACGCAGCCGGTCAATGCCACGATCAACATGTATGTGAGCCTCCTCCATGACTTCAAGGGGACGCACATGAGCCGTTTCGTGGAGGTCCTCAACGATATCCGGGAGCAGGTCAATATCCGGACGTTTCACAGCATCCTGGAAAAGATCAGGACAAAACTGCATGCAGAATCGGCGCATATCGAAATCGAATTCCCCTATTTTATCGAGAAGACAGCGCCCCGGTCGGGCGCGAAGAGCCTGATGGAATACCGGTGTCGGTTTCTCGGTACGAACGACAACGGCAAGATGGACTTTGTCGTGGGAATGGTGGTCCCGGTCACGACCGTCTGCCCCTGCTCCCGGGAGATCAGCCGCGTCGGCGCCCACAACCAGCGGAGTATCGTCACCGTCAAGGTCAGGTTCCGGAAATTCTTCTGGATCGAGGATGTCATCAGGCTGATCGAAGATTCTGCCAGCGGCGAGGTCTATTCTCTTCTGAAGCGCATCGATGAAAAGTACGTGACGGAAAAGGGTTACGAGAACCCCATGTTTGTCGAGGTTGTCGTCAGAAAAGTGGCGGAACGCATCAGCCGGGATGCCAACTTCACCTGGTACAGGGTTGAGGCGGAAAATTTTGAAAGCATTCACAACCACAGCGCTTATGCCTGCGTGGAAAAGGAATAGCCATGGAACGCAAAGAAATGAGTGATTTTTTCAACCTTTACCGCCACGGTTTCATCCGGGCGGCGGTCTGCATCCCCGAGCTGAAGGTGGCCGATACGCTGTTCAACGCGGAGATGACCATCCGTCTCGCCCGGGAAGCGGCGGCGAAACATGCCGTCCTCGCCCTCTTTCCGGAACTCGGGCTTTCGGCCTATTCCAACGAGGACCTCTTCCATCAGGATGCCCTGCTCAAGGGGGTTCTCAAGGCGATCGATAATGTCGCCCGCGAGACTTCCTCTCTCAACATGATCATCGTCGTCGGCGCCCCGCTGCAGGTGGACTCCCGGCTGTTCAACTGCGGGATCGTTCTGCATCGGGGCCGGATCACCGGCGTGTCGGTCAAATCCTACCTCCCCAATTACCGGGAGTTCTACGAGGGCCGCCAGTTCAGCCCGGCCGAAGAGGCCCTCTCTCGAACCATCAGCCTCTGCGGCCAGGAGGGGATCCCATTCGGCGCCGATCTCATCTTCGATGTGGCAAATATCCGCCATTTCCGCTTCTTTGTCGAGATGTGCGAAGATGTGTGGGTCCCCATCCCCCCCTCCTGCTTCGCCGCCATGGCGGGGGCAACCGTCATCGGAAACCTTTCCGCTTCCAATGTCACTATCGGAAAATCGGAATACCGGCAGAGCCTGACGGCAAATCAGTCTGCCCGCTGCCTTGCCGCCTACCTTTATGCCGCAGCGGGTCCCGGCGAATCGACAACGGATCTGGCCTGGGACGGCCATGCCATGATCTACGAAAACGGGAATCTCCTTGCCGAGTCGGAGCGATTCGCGGGACGCCCCCAGATCATCCATGCCGATCTCGACCTCGACCGTCTTGCCCAGGACCGGATGCGCCAGACCAGTTTCGGCCGGAACGCACGGACGCACCGGGACGCCCTCCTGAAATTCCGGAGGGTTGCTCTGGAGATCGATCCGGTGGAGGGGCGTCTACTTCTCGATCGTGAGTACCCGCGTTTCCCCTACATTCCGACGGACCCCGCCAAGCGTGACCAGCGCTGCTATGAAGCCTATAACATCCAGGTCCAAGGTCTCGCCCAGCGCCTGAAATCATCCGGAATCGACAAGGTCGTGATCGGCGTCTCCGGCGGTCTGGACTCTACGCACGCCCTGATCGTTGCCGTCCGGACGATGGATCTCCTGAATCTTCCCCGATCCCACGTCCTGGCCTATACGATGCCAGGCTTCGCCACATCCGAAAAGACACACGCCAACGCCCTCAGGCTCATGAAGGCGCTGGGCGTCGAAGCCAACGAGATCGACATTCGGCCGAGCTGCACACAGATGATCAAGGACATCGGCCATCCCTGCGCAGAGGGGAAAACGGTCTACGACGTCACCTTTGAGAACATCCAGGCGGGAGAGAGAACTTCCCACCTGTTCCGCATCGCGAACCTCAGAAACGCCCTTGTGATCGGCACGGGGGACCTGAGCGAACTCGCCCTCGGCTGGTGTACCTACGGCGTCGGCGACCACATGTCCCACTACAACGTGAACGCCAGCGTCCCCAAGACCCTGATCCAGTACCTGATCCGCTGGGTGGCCCGGTCTGTCCAATTTTCACCCGATGAATCCGAGATCCTCCTCGACATCCTGGAAACGGAGATCAGCCCCGAACTGATCCCCGGGCAGACCGCCTCAGGGCCGTCCCAGATGACGGAATCCATCGTCGGTCCCTACGAACTCCAGGATTTCCACAATTTTTACACGACGCGATTCGGGTATCTGCCGACCAAGATTGCCTTCATGGCCTATTGCGCCTGGAGGGACCGGGCAAAGGGCCGCTGGCCCGATGTCCCCGAGGCGAAGCGACGCGACTACACGATCGGCGAGATCCGCCACTGGCTCGAGGTCTACCTCTACCGTTTCTTCAAAACCAGCCAGTTCAAGCGCTCCTGTGTCCCCAACGGCCCCAAGGTCGGTTCCGGGGGATCACTCTCTCCTCGGGGCGACTACCGGGCGCCCAGCGACAGCGAGGCCACGGTCTGGCTTGACGATTTGAAAGATGTTCCGGAAAGGGATGGTTCATGAGGCAGGAACAATACCGGGATTTCGACGCGACGGAACTTTTCTGTCCCCAGTGCCGACGAGCCGTGCCGGTTAGAAAGAAGCTCCTGTTGGTCCTCGCAAACGGCGACAAGTACGACTACACCTGCATCTACTGCGGGACATCCGTAGGAGATAAGATGGTTACCGAAAAAGATAACCTCCAGATCATCTTCAAATGAACGCCTTCACTTCTCCTGCAGTTCTTTGAGGTTGGCGTAGTAATCGAGGACTTCCGGATTTTTCAGGGCATCTTTATTCTGGACGGCCTGCCCCTCGATCACCTTCTTGACCGAAAGCTCAACCTTCTTCATGTTGAGGGTATAAGGAATGTCCGGCACGGCAATGATCTTGGCCGGCACATGGCGGGGCGAGGCGTTCATGCGGATGGTCTTCCTGATCTGGTCCTTGAGCCCCTCGGTCAATTCCCGGCCCGGACCCATCTTCACGAAGAGGATGACGCGAACGTCGTTCTTCCAGTTCTGTCCCACCGCAATGCTGTCGGCAATCCCCTCGATGTTCTCGACCTGCCGGTAGATCTCCGCCGTCCCGATGCGGACGCCGCCGGGATTCAGAGTGGCGTCGGAACGGCCGTAGATCACGACGCCTCCCCTCTCGTTGATGAGAATATAATCGCCGTGACGCCAGACATTCGGATAGACATTGAAATAGGCGGCCTTGTACTTTTTGTTCCCCGGATCATCCCAGAAATACATGGGCATGCAGGGGGCAGGCGCCGTGCAGACCAGTTCTCCCTGCTGATTGATGACGGGTTTTCCATTCTCGTCGAAGGCCTCCACTTTCATGGCGAGGCCGCGGCACTGAAGTTCGCCGGAATAGACCGGCCCCATGGGGTTGCCCAGGGCGAAGCAGCCGTTGATGTCCGAACCGCCGGAGATGGAGGAGAGCTGGAGATCCGCTTTTACCTCCCGGTAGATGAATTCAAAACCCTCCTCGGAAAGGGGCGATCCGGTGGAGAGGACGGCCTTCAGCGCGGAGAGGTCATACTCCTTCTCCGGTTTGACCCCTTCGTTCATCAGGGCGGAAATGTAACCGGCGCTGGTCCCGAAGACCGTGATCTTCTCATCCTGGGCGATCCGCCACAGGACGCCCGGATCCGGATGGAAGGGATTTCCGTCGTAGAGGAGGAGCTTCGCCCCCACGGCAAGCGAGCTGACCAGCCAGTTCCACATCATCCACCCGCAGGTGGTGAAATAGAAGATGGTATCCTCCCGCGTGAGGTTCGTATGGAGGATCAGTTCCTTGAGGTGATGGATCAGAATCCCGCCGGCGCTCTGGACCATGCACTTAGGGAGGCCCGTCGTTCCCGAGGTGAACATGATGTAGAGAGGGTGGTCGAAAGAGAGCTGTTCGAAATGGATCCGAAGCCCGCTTTCCGACGCCTTGAATGCATGGTAGTGAACTGCGTCCCTAAGACTGCTGATGTCCGGTTCCCGTTCCGTATAGGGGACTACGACGACCTTCTCGATGGAGGGAAGATCCTTGATGATCTCCGCCACGCGGGAGATGGAGTCGAGGTTCTTGCCCTTGAAGAAATAGCCGTCGGCCACGAAAATGACCTTTGGCTTGATCTGTCCGAACCGGTCGAGGACCCCTTTGATTCCGAAATCGGGCGAACAGGAAGACCACACCGCCCCCAGGCTGGTCGCGGCAAGCATGGCGGCTACTGTCTCGGGCATATTCGGCATGAAGCCGGCAACGCGATCGCCGGGTCCTACCCCGAAATCCCGCAGACTCTTCGCAAGCCTGGCTACTTCATCATAAAGTTCGGCATAGGTCATCTTCCGAACCGGCTGATCCTCACCCTGGAAGATTATGGCCACGGAATCATCGTGAAAGCGCAGCAGGTTTTCCGCAAAATTCAGCCGGGCGCCGGAAAACCATTTTGCCCCGGGCATTTTCCGTTCGTCGTCGATCACATGGTCATAACCCCGCGATGACCTGATCCCGACAAAATCCCAGACGTCGGCCCAGAAAGCGGGGATATTGTTTACCGACCACTCATAGAGACCGTCATAATTGGTGAAATTCTGCTCGCGTCTCTCGTTGACGAACAACATGAACCGGTACATGTTGCTGTTCCTGGCGCGCTCTTCCGAAGGCTTCCACAGCAGTTTTCCCATTTTGCTTCCTCCTTGGGGTGAAGAATGATTTGTCTGTCACCTTGATCACGGCTGTTGTTTCTTCTTTTCCAGGGCGCGTTTCAGTTGATCGCCAAGGGTCATCAGCCCTTTCCTGCCCGTATTGCTCTCATCACGATAGACGACGCTCTCCTCGCGGGAAACGGATGTTCCCTCAAGATAGTCACCCATGAGACCCCGGCTGTGAATATCTTCATGGCAGTATACGCAGAGGTTCTCCCAGTTTCTGCCGTCGGCGGGGTTGTTTTGATGATTTCCGTCTCTATGATGCACCGTCAGAAGATGACGGTGCGCGGCGTCGAATTCCCGGCTGCAGCGGGCGCAGATCAGGCCGTGGATGGCCAGCGAACGTTCGCGATAATCCTCTTCGCCGGAGTGCTTTGTCGCCCTGATCTCCCGGACGACATTCTCTGCCGGCCTTGACGGGCCTGCTTTCCCCTTGTCCGTACTGACTCGGACCCGCCCCCCTCTGCTTCCGTACGTAACCCTGGACACGCCGCCTCACCTCAACCATTTTCGCCGCTTATATTATGACGCTCATTGGAGAATCACATCTTTCCCTCCGGCCGTACGCGCAGAAGGTAATCCGCAAAAACACGAACGCCCCGGGCCACCGCCAGGGAGATCCTCAGTGTCCGGGCAAACGGCAGACCGATCCTCTTCCTGAGGATCTCCTCCATGCAGACGACGAGGCTAAGCGTTCCCTGAATCTTTCTTACGGTCAGCGAGAGCTCCTCGACCTGCCGGTGCACCGTGGTGGTCGTCCGGTTGACGTTGGTCGTAATCTCCTCCAGGTTTTTCATGATTCCGGGCAGATTTTGATTGAACATCCGGAGGGTCAGGTCCATGCTCTTCGCCGTCCGCCAGATCTGCAGAAGAAATGGAATGGAAAACCCGGCGAACAGCAGAAACGCGATGCTCAAGACAATCAGGATGACTTCCAATTTCTCCATATCTTTTCTCCATCAGTTCGGGCGGCGTTCAGACGGCCTTCCCCTGCTCCTCTTTGAAAGCCTCCACACCCGCTTCTACCGCCTTTTTTAAACGGCCCTTCCCTTCCTGCAGCGTTTCCTTTCCCCGTCCGGCCAGTTCGCTGACCCTCTCTCCCGTCTCTTCCGCCTTCTCCAGCGCCGTCTCCTCCAGCGCCTTCAAGCGTTTTACGGCCGCTTCATAGGCTCTCCGGCTTTTTTCCACGGCGACCTCGTACTCCTCCTTCGCCTTGGTCACGAGTTCATCGGCCTTTCGTCCGATTTCCTCCCTTGTCTCCTTGCCGCTTTTCGGCGCATACAGGATGCCAATCACAGCGCCGATCAGACCGCCGACGACCAAACCTGCAACAAAATCATCTCTCTTACTCATAGCACGACCTCCTTTTTTATTTTGATGTCCAGACAATTTTAAAATCCTGCAATCGGAATATCGACTTTGCGAGGACGAAATATTTTTTCCCCCATGAAGCCGGACTTCCGATTTTTAATATTCCTCTATTTTTCCGTACGGTTGGTGAGTAAATATAATTCCACAATGACCGGAGATGAGTAATTCTAGAAAACGCCGGCCGATTCAACGATCCGCGAAACTGGTTAATTTATACAACAATCGGACCTTTGGTGTCAAAGGGAATTTGACAGGGGTATTGTGGCGGTTGTCTTCTTGCGCGCAAAAAAACGGCCGGGCAATCAATGCCCAACCGTTTTTTACCTGTTGCATCCCTGCTTATTACTTTGTCGCAGGAGCTGCCGGAGCCGCCGGAGCCGGGGCAGGTGTAGCCTCGGGCTCGGGCGCCGGATCCGGTGCCGGTGCCGGGACAGCCATCTCAGCGGGCTTTTGCTCTTCCGATTTCTTGCAGCCAACGACTGCAAACGATAATGTCACGAAGAAAAGCAGGGAAAGAATAACGGCAAATAGCTTTTTCATCAACATCTCACCTCCTTTCGCAGATTTTGATACCGGTCGTCATATCAAGAACCTATCTAATGACTCTGTAGGGGAACATACTCTTTTTTTTTGCCTTGTCAAGGGGATTTTATCATTATATAAGGTCACACGCGAACGGAAAAGGTGGCATCATGAAAAGAATCTCCTGGCTTCCCTCCTCGCTTTCACCACCAAAGCCGAATGACTGCAGCCACGGATCGACCGGCCGCAGAGGAAATTTTCACCGATACGGCGGCCTACAACGGAACGTTCACATGAATCGGGTTGTTCTTCACGACGCACAAAACCGTCGCTGGTTGCAATTCCTCCATCCCCGCAACATCCTGCAGGCGCGCTGCTTGGCGGACGTCATGCCGCTCCTGGAAGAGGTGCAGCGGATTGTCCGGCGCCGGGGCCTGTATGCCGCGGGATGGATTGGCTATGAAGCCGCACCGGCCTTTGACCCTGCCTTGCGTACCCATCCGTCAAATTCTTTCCCGCTCGCCTGTTTCGGATTTTACAACTCTCCGACCTCGCTGACGGCCCTGCCGTCCGCTTCCGCTGCACCCTCGCTCACCGCTAACTGGCGGCCGTCAGTAAGCCGGGACGAATATGATGCCGCCATCGCCCGCATCAGGGATCACATTGCCGCAGGCGACACTTATCAGGTCAACTACACCCTGCGGCAGTGGAGCCGCTTTCAAGGAGATCCCTGGGAGCTGTTTCTCAGGATCGGAGGAGGGGCTCCCTACGGCGCCTTTCTGGACACCGACCAATTTGCCATCTGTTCTGCCTCGCCCGAGCTTTTCTTTTGCCTGCACAATGAGCGGATCTTTTTAAAACCAATGAAAGGCACGGCCCCCCGGGGAAGGAGCCTCGCCGAGGACCGCAATATCGCCCTTTGGTTGCACAACTCCGAGAAGAACCGGGCGGAAAACGTCATGATCGTGGACATGGTCCGCAATGATCTGGGGAGAATTGCGCGCTATGGCAGTGTACATGTCCCCCGCCTTTTTGAACTCGAAAAATACCCGACTCTCTGGCAGATGACTTCTACGGTTGAAGCCCGGACAGTCTCATCCCTCCCCCAGATTCTGAAGGCGCTTTTTCCGTGCGCTTCCATCACGGGCGCCCCAAAGCCCAAGACCATGGAAATCATCGCCGCCATAGAGACGACCCCACGCAACATCTATACGGGCACGATCGGCTTCTACGGTCCCGACCGCAGGGCACAGTTCAGCGTGGCCATCCGCACAGTCCTGATCGACAAAAATGCCTCCCGGGCTGAATACGGCGTCGGCGGCGGCATTGTCTGGGACTCCACGGCCGAGGGGGAGTACGAAGAATGCCTGACCAAGGCCAAGATCATCCTTGCACCCCTGCCCCACGGGCCTTTCAGTCTATTGGAAACGTTGCTCTGGACGCCCGATGCCGGATTCTTCCTGGTAGAGCGACATCTGGATCGCTTGCGGGAATCCGCGGACTACTTCAGCTATCCTTTCGACGAACAGCTGGTCCGCAGGGCGCTCGCCGATGCGGCAGCAAATCTTCCCGCAGGACCGCACCGGGTACGCCTGCTGTTGGCCCCGGATGGGGCGGTGGATTGTCAAGCCGTACCGCTGGAGCCGCCCACCGGCCGACCCCTCCTGGTCAGGTTGGCGAAAGCGCCCGTCAATGCCCGGGACCCTTTTCTCTTTCACAAGACGACCCGGCGGGAAGTCTACGAAACTGCCAGGGCCTCTTTCCCGGACGCGGATGACGTTCTGCTCTACAACGAAGCAGGAGAGGTGACGGAATCCTGTATCGCCAACCTGGTGATTCTCCGCAAAGGCCGATTGATCACCCCTCCGGTGGACTGCGGGCTGCTCAACGGCACCTACCGCGCGGAGTTGCTTGCAAATGGGGAGTTATCCGAAGAAACGGTGAGCCTCTCGGAGTTGAAAAAGGCCGACAAGTTTTTCCTGATCAATTCCGTACGGAAATGTCAGGAGGCCCGTCTGGCCCCGGAGGACCGGCCCTGATCCCTGCAAAACCTCTTTTGCCGGCCTCTCCCTTTCCGGACAACGCCTCCTGCCGCCGTCACTCTCCCCTGAAGACGGGCCTGCGCTTTTCCGCGAAGGCGGCCAGGGCCTCCTGACGGTCCCTCGTCGGTATGGTCACCTCATAGGCCTTCGACTCCAGAGGCAGGGCCACCCCGAGAGAGGCATCTATCTCATAATTGATGGCGAATTTCGCCTGGGCTACGCCGACGGGGCCGTTCTTCGCGATCTCCCTGGCCATCTCCAGTGCGGCCGGCATGAGCTGATCCGGTTCCACGACCTTGTTGACGAGACCGATTTCCAGGGCCGTTTTCGCGTCGATCCTTCGCGCGGTGAAGATCAGTTCCTTCGCCCTTGCGACCCCGATGATCCGCGGCAGCCGTTGCGTCCCGCCCGCCCCCGGGATGATCGCGAAACTCGTCTCGGTGAGTCCCATAACCGCA
>Ga0180009_10007572_pt1 | contig 11034 bp, 7 predicted proteins | sample OS_PC_MetaG_FD_123537 | JGI IMG/M metagenome (GOLD analysis project Ga0180009, IMG submission 123537) | Groundwater microbial communities from the Aspo Hard Rock Laboratory (HRL) deep subsurface site, Sweden - OS_PC_MetaG | ecosystem: Environmental > Aquatic > Deep subsurface > Groundwater...
CTGATCGACAGCGGCGATCGCATTTTGAACGTCACCCCCTTTGATGGCTGCCGCCATCCCGCCTGACTTTTCCACAGACTGTAAAATATCCCAGGCCTGCCGGCCGAGTTGATCGGTCAGGCTTTCCACAAACCAGGAACCACCGGCGGGATCGATGACACGATTCCCCCGACACTCTTCCCTCAAGACAATCTGCAGATTGCGGGCAACGCGTCTTGACATCTCATCGGGCAGACCAAACAGATCATCAAAAGGCGTGACGGTCAGCACATCGGTACCACCGAGAACAGAAGAAAACGCCTCTGTGGTGGTGCGCAACATATTGACATACGGGTCATGGACGGTTTTGTTATACCGGGACGACATCGCATGCAGGGTTGCTTTTTGTGACGATTCGGAACCGCCCAGCTGGGAGACGATTCTCGCCCACAGATACCGGGCCGCTCTCAGTTTTGCGATTTCCAGGAAAAAATCGGAGCCTGTGGCAAAGTTGAAGCTGACCGCAGGGGCGATTTCATCAACAGCGAGCCCTCTTTGCAGGAGCTCCCGGAAAATTGTCACCGCGGTGGCCATGGCATAACCCAGCTCCTGTGCCGCACTGCCGCCACCGTCATTGTAAGGACGGGCATCAATACCAAGGGTCTTGAACCCGGGAACCACTTGACCGGATATCCGGGCAAGATGTGCCATACGGTCAAAAATGACGCCCAGGTCAGCTGGCAGTGTCCCCCTGGCAGCCAGTTCAGCCAGCGGATCGAAAACCAGATTTCCCCGCAGGGAGGCAAACCCTGTTTTCTTCCCATGCAAATACTCAAGTAAAAACAGCAGCAGAGCACCACCGGTCATCCCACCTTCCAGTTGAACCTGAATGGCTGCCAGATCAATGCCCTTCAAGGCCTGAACAAGATCATGCCGGGTGATGATCGACAAGCCATTGTGACCAACAACCCCCTCTGAAGACTGATCTGGATCGTGCCCTGACCTTCCGGCTTCATCCAGTGTTATTTGCAGACTGGTCAATCCATTGCTGATATCCCGGCAGGCAGCCTCGTTAAACTGCTCTGCCGTCGGATACTGAAACAACTGGGATACGGCCCAGCTCCTGGATGTATTGCCGGACGCCTTCGTCCCGCGAATAAAGGGATACTGACCTGGTGGGGTCAACTGGGGGGTCAGCTCCTGAATGTCCTTTCGTAAATAGATGGGCTGAATGGAAATGCCTTCGACGGTTTGTGTGACCAGCTTTTTGTCAAAAGGGGCTCCCTTCAGCTGCTCATTGACCAGCGCCAGCCATTCGTCGTAAGTCGGAACGGCAAACTCTTCCATCAATCCCTTTCCATCGTTTTGTTTATCCATAATTTCAACTATTCATTTTCAATGTTGGACGTGTATGACGGGCTGTTACGGTGAAGGTCTGTCAGTGCGTGGAAAACAGAAAATCGCGGGTCGATGAGACACCTGTGGATGATCACCCGAAGATGACAGATTTACCCTGTAAACTAAACAGTCCGAACTTGTCAGAAACAATTCAACTCGATACCAAACCCCTTTTCTATATTTATGGGCACCTTGATTCATTAAAATTATAGAGATTACCCGCAACAAAGGGTAGATCTTTCAAGAAACGCACAAGCCCATCCATAGAGTTCCTGGAAGTCATCCATGGCTTCCCAGGTTTTTAAAACATCAACCCTTTGCTGCTGACTGAGTTCCAGTTAATCAAGGTGCCCTGATGCTGCCGGGGCATGCCCCTGGGCTGACAGCGCCGAGACAGATATCCGCTCTGAAGACAGCATGCCACAACATCAGACGATAACAGATGATATCCATCACATGATGGAGTCAATAATAGTGGTTCAACTGGGCAAAGTCAAATCCCAATCAAAAACAGAACGAACGTTCCTTTTATAAAAAGAGGTTTACGCCCGGTGATATTTGACGTACGAATCGGATTATTGTTGAATACAGCGACCGATCGATCCCTGTTGACATTTTTTTCCGTCGATCCAGATTGCGGCATTCAGATTGGCACCTTCCAGAAAGATATTATCTATTCTAGCCCCGGACAGGTTCGCGTTTTCCAGATTGGCGCCCTTGAAATTAGCCCTTTGCAGATTGGCATTCTGCAGATTGGCCTGAAAGAGGTTTGCCTGTTCCAGATCGGCCCCTTTCAGATAGGCATCCGTCAAATTGCACCAGCTGAGATCGGCCTGGTTGAGATATGCGCCCTGCAGATCGGCTGCTTCCAGATCAGCCAGCTGGAATATGGTGAACTTTAGAAAGGCTTTCTTCAGGTTGGCAGAAGTTAAATGAACCCAGCTGAGGTCCGCATTTTCCAGGTTTGACCCCTGGAGATCGGCCTGATTCAGTTGTGACCAGCTGAGGTCGGCAAAGCTCAGGTTGGCGTGCCTGAGGTTTGCCCCATCCAGTTGGAGTTCCGACAGATTCGCTTTGGAGAGATTGCAGCGGGGACATTGCCTGCGTTTTATGAGGCGGTCGATCGTGTCCGGCTGAAAGGGTTCGATCGTGTCCGGCTGAAAAGGGCGGAGGGACGGGGTAACTGTCAACAGGAGCAGACCAGCGATAAACCAGGACAATAACTTGAGCATGGATTTCTCCCAACAAGGATTGAGTGGATACAGATCACAAATTCAAACCCGTGCCAGGGTCTCCTGGCGGGTCAAAAAGGTTTCAGCGGCTCTCATTCTGGTTCTGTTTTTCCGCTGGGATGTCGGGTAGCGGGTGGAAAAACCGGTAAACCGCCAGGGCATCATTCTTCGATAGACCTTTCACTTTCTGGATGTCATCAATCGCCGCTGCTCTGATAGCGGCCATATTTTTAAACTGACGGAGGAGTTTCCTGCGTTTCACAGCACCGATTCCCTGAATCTCTTCGAGACCGGATTTCAACCCGGCTTTTCCGTGTGTTTTACGAAAATAGCTGATAGCGAATCGATGGGCCTCATCTCTGATATTCTGTAAAAAATACAGGGTGGAGGAGTTTTTTCTCAGGGGGATGATGTTTTTGCGACGGGGTTTAACCACATACTCAAAATCTGTCTGCCCTTTGTCAACACCGGCTCTTTTTTCACTTCGGCCTTTGGCCAACCCGATGAGATCGATTTTTTCCAGATCAACCCCCACCTGGGAGAGTATCTTTTCCGCACTGGACAACTGCCCCTTGCCGCCATCGATCAGAATCAGATCCGGCACCGGTTGATCCTGCCCCTGTAAGCGGCGATACCGCCTGCTGAGTACCTCTTCCATGGCAGCATAGTCGTTGGCTCCGTCGATTGTTCTGATCTTGTATTTGCGGTAGTTGCTTTTGCTGCTGCGATTGCCTTCCCAGACGACCATGGAAGCCACATTGTTTGATCCTGAAATATTGGAGATATCGAAACACTCGACCCGGTTGGGCCGGTTTCTGAGCTTGAGGGTCTGTTGAACCTCTTCCAGAACTTTCTCATCCGCCCGCATGGCATTCAGTTTCAATCCCAGGTTCTGCTCCCCGTTTTTCATGGCCAGATCCAGAAGTGCTTTTTTTTCTCCCCGTATGGGGACCAGAATTTTTGCCAGCGTCTCTTTCTGCTGCCGGCAGAAATCTTCAAACATCGTGGCATCATCGTAGGGAAAAGGCAGCAGAATCTCGCGGGGCACAAATCGGTCTCCAGCCAGATAGAGTCGCGAGAGCATCGATCGGATAATCTCCTGGTCATCAAAATGTTCAGCCTTTTTGTAGAGAAAAAAATCGTCACTCAACAGGATGCCATTGCGGATAAAGAGGATCTGAACACCGGCAAATCCACCAGACCGTATCAGGGCAAAAACGTCCCGGTCTATTTTATCTTTGGCCACAATCCGCTGTTTCTGCAAGGTCTGTCTGACAACGGTGATCTGATCCCGGATAACGGCTGCTTCCTCAAAATTAAGGGCCTGTGACTGTTTTTCCATTTCTGTTTTCAGATTGTCGATCAGACCCTCGTAATTGCCTTTCAGAAGCTGCAGGACACTCTGCACGATGCGGTCGTATTTTTCAACCGGCACCAGACCGGCGCAGGGTGCGAGACACCGGTTGAGCTGGTAATTCAGACAGGGACGGTAGGTTCTGGATCCATCCAGAACCATTTTGCTTTGGCGCAGGGGGAAGTATTTTCGAATGATGCGCCAGGCAGCCCGGGTCTGGGTAACGGACACATAGGGGCCGAAATAGAGGGAACCGTCCTTGTCAATCTCCCGGACCAGGCTCAGACGGGGGTATTTTTCAGAGATAGAAAGCTTGAAATAGGGATAGGACTTGTCATCCTTGAGTTGAATATTGAATTTGGGTTTGTGGGTCTTGATGAGCTTGTCTTCCAGGATGAGCGCCTCAGCTTCCGTATGGGTCACAACCCATTCGACATCGACAATATTGGGAATGAGATTGATCACCCGGTAGTCGGTCAACTGGGATTCCAGAAAATAGCTGCGAACACGCAATTTCAAGTTCTTCGCTTTACCGATATAGATAATCTTCCCGTTCCGGGCAAAAAATCGGTATATTCCCGGCTGATCCGGGAGCATTTTCAGTTTCTCAGAAAGCGTCATCTCAGTTTTCTGCATTGTGATGGACAGGAAAATCCAGTGAATCTTGATCCCAGGGCATGCGGGAGAGCTTTCGGAATGATCATCCCCATCGGCTGTCTCTGTTTTATTCAACCTTGAGTCCCCCCCCCCCCCGAAAAGCCGGAAATCGACCTCAACCGTCATTCCGGCGAAGGCCGGAATACATTAAAAACATATAGTTCTGGACCCCGGCTTTCGCCGGGGTGACGATTTTGGGGCTTTTCGGAGGGGACTCAACCTTATTTTTCAGGTGTTTAATGGTATTATAGCAAACCTGCGGTCGCTTCGAAAACCATAATCGATGGTAGCTCATCCGTTCAGATGTCATCACCCATCTCGGGGTTGAGCAGGGTCGTTTTTAACCGTCATTTATACCAAGGCCATTGGCATAGTTTAATTTTTCCCTTAATATTAAAGACACCTTGATTAAATGGAACTCAGTCAGCATCAAAGGGTTGGTGTTTCAAGAACCTTGGAAGCCATGGATGTCTTCCAGGAGCTCCATGGATGGACTCGTGCGTTTCTTGAAAGATCAACCCTTTGGTGCGGTAAGTTCGATTATTTAAATGGATCAAGGTGCCCTTAAGTGAATATACCGGAAGGCTAAATCCGGACGCGTCCGTTGCGGCAGTTCAGATCTTACCCGTTCCACGACCACGACTGAGATTTGCCATAATCAAGAATAACCAGCATTTGATCCAATTCAAAGGCACATCTCCGGTTTTTCAGCCCACCTGCGGTCAGGGCGCTTTCGAAAGAAGATCGGCTGCTTCCTGTTGAAACCATCCGTTTCGATTGTCACTATTTGAAGCAACCGTTTTTTGTAACTTTTAACAGTTTCACCTGAAATTGACTGATACAGAAGGAGTAATAATATGCTGATTGCCTGCCTGGACCTTGAAGGGGTCCTGTTTCCGGAAGTATGGATTAACGTTGCAGAAAAAACCGGGATACAGGAGCTGAAACTGACCACCCGTGATATTTCAGATTATGATGAATTGATGGGCATGAGACTCAAGATTATCGCGGAAAAAAAACTGACCCTGAGGGATATCCAGGCCACAATCGCCACCATGGACCCGCTGCCAGGGGCCCTGGACTTTCTGGACTGGCTGAGGGATACCTGTCAGGTGATTATTCTGTCTGACACGTTTGAATCATTCGCTCGCCCCATTATGAAAAAACTGCGCATGCCGACGATTTTCTGTCACGCCCTGGGTGTGGATGGCAATAATGTCATCAACTCCTATCATCTGCGAATGAACGATGCCAAAACCAGGGCCATTGACGCTTTCAAATCACTCAATTTCAGAACCCTGGCGGTGGGCGATTCTTTCAACGATCTGGGGATGCTGCAAAGAGCCGATCACGGCATCTTCTTCTGCCCACCCGCAGAGATCAGTGCCCAATATGCCCAGATTCCGGTGGCCCAGGACTATAACACCTTGAAATCCATGATTGCCGATCTGGCCGAAACAGTCGGGCCTGCTGCCTAGATACCATTCAGCACCCTGCGTCTCAGACAACCGGTCACGGGGCCTTCAGCAGCAGATAACGACAACAGGAACCCGAAAGAAAACCACACCTTTTGAATAGACCCTTTTATGACACCTGAAGAATTCAAACAATTTTTATCGACACAGGTCATGCTGCTGGACGGTGCCATGGGCACCATGATCCAGAGTTTTCAATTCGAAGCCGGTGTATACGGTGGCGAGGCGTTTCAGATGCTCTCCGACATGATAGTGTTTTCCAGACCCTCGGAACTCAGGGAGCTTCACCTGCAATACTACCGGGCGGGCTCCCACGCCGTTGAAACAAACACTTTCGGGGCTTCACCGCTGCGGCTGCAGGAATTCGATTTCACCAGCCTCGATCTACATGAGTTTCCCGAACAACCGGAAGGCCTGGATCTGCGACGGAATTCGGTAGAAGTGTTCGCCTATCACTTGAACAAACGGGCAGCCGAAATCGCCCGGGAGGCCCTTGTAATTCATCAGAAGGATGCCGACTACGACCAGCGTCCTCTCTTTGTGATCGGGTCTTTGGGTCCATCCAACTGGGTGCTCTCCAGCACCCATGCCGACCTGCGTCAAGGAACCTATGATCAAATTGAGGAAAACTTCTATTGCCAGACCCTGGGATTGATCGATGGTGGGGTCGATCTTCTCATTTTTGATACCCAGCAGGATATTCTGGAGCTGAAAGTAGCCATCATCGGGTCAAAACGAGCCATGACAGAACGCGGGGTCGACCTGCCGATCATTGCCCAGGTGACGGTCGACAAGTTTTCGAGGATGCAGATTTTCAACACGGACATCCATGCGGTCATCACCACCCTCCAGAATATCGGTATTCATGCCCTGGGAATCAACTGCAGTCTTGGCCCGGAGCAGATGACCGCAACCATTGAAAAGATGAGCCGGTACTCCAGGCTGCCCATCTCCGTGGTACCCAATGCCGGGCTGCCGGAATCGGAAAACGGACAGACGATTTTCAGGCTGACACCGGACAACCTCGCCCATCACCTCAGTCGGTTTATTACAACCTATGGGGTGAATATTGTGGGCGGGTGCTGCGGGACCACACCCGAGCACATCCGGGTTGTCAGAGATGCGATCAGAGGGCTGACACCGGCACCCCGGACCATCGATAAAAGACTGTATGTTTCGGGTCCGCAACAGGCGGTGCTGCTGGACGGGGAAACATCCCTGATCCGTATCGGGGAGCGACTGAATGTCCGGGGATCCCAGAAAGTGCGCCTCGCGGTGGAAGAGTCGAAACCCATTGATCACGATGCGCTGGAAGAGGTGGTGAACGAACAGGTTAGGGATTTGGGACTGGAGATAATCGATGTCTGTATGGATTCCAACGTGGTGGAGACCAAAGAGACACTGGTGGCCGTGGTCCGGCATCAGACAATGGATTTTCCCGGGGCCATGTGCCTGGATTCATTCGACGTGGAGGCGCTGGCGGAGGCTGTTCGCAACTATCCCGGACGACCGGTGATCAATTCCATTTCAATGGAGGAGTATGCCCCGGGAGTCGATAAGGTGGACGCCGTACTCAGTGTGACCCGGCAGCATGCACCCGTTTATATCGCACTGACCACCGGACCGGGAGGTCCTGCGGTTACCGCTGCCCAGAAGATTGAACTCAGCCGGCAGATTCTGGACAAGGCGGTCCATCAGCACGGGATCAAACCGGAACAACTGATTTTTGATATCAATGCCTTTCCGATTGGCGCGGAACCGGAACCCGGCCTGAATTTCGCCATGGAATCCATCAACGCCATTCCGGCAATAAAAAAACTCCATGGGGATATCAAGACCATCATCGGTGTCGGCAATCTGACAAACGGGTTGGGCAAAAAACCCTATATGCGCAAGGTCCTCACCTCAGTTTTCCTGGATGAGGCTCGTAAAAAGGGCCTGGATGCGGCGATCGTCAATCCGAACCACTATGTCCCCGTGGATTCATTGAATTCCAGGGATTACGAACTCGGGCGGCGTATCATTCTTGAGCATGACATGGATGCCTTCTTCGAACTGGAAGAGATCGCGCTTCAGAAAAAACAGGGTGGCAGCGAGGTGAAAAAGAGCAGCTACGAATCCCTCGACCTGCCGGCATCTGTCTGCGCCAAAATCAAGGACGGCTTCAAGGAACGCGCCCAGGGTCATGTCTCCGTCAGGAATCTTGAGTATCCATACAGTGACAGGATTGTGGTCGATGTTGCGGCCATCATCCAGGATATGGAACCGCTGGGTCTGATCAATGATCACCTGATGCCGGCCATGGAGGAGCTGGGTGCCGGTTTTGCTGACGGGATGGTCTCTCTGCCACATCTGCTGAAGTCTGCTGATGTGATGAAACAGGTGATGGGATTTCTGGAAGCTTATATGAAGAGCAGCCTGACAGGAGAAAACGATCTCCAGATCCGGACCAAGGGAACCATCGTGCTGGGTACCGTCTACCAGGATGTCCACAGTATCGGCAAGGATCTCGCCAAGACCCTGATGGAAAACTACGGGTACAAGGTGATCGACCTGGGGGTGCAGGTCCCGATCACCCGGTTCGTTGAAGCCGCAGAAGAACATCAGGCAATGGCAGTCGGCATGTCGGCCCTGCTGGTCCAGACCTCCAATCACATGATTGCGGTCTCGACCCTGCTCAAGGAGCGACAGATGGATGACATACCGATCCTGATCGGCGGTGCCCCTGTCAACAACCGCCATGCCGCCTATGTTGCCATGGCGGGGATGAACTCACTGGCGGAAATCAGGGACAATGTCTTCTATTGCCGCTCCGGTATGGACGGGGTTAATATCCTGAACCAGATGCTTGAACCAACCCAGACAGATCAACTGCTGGCCGAAAACAGAAAAACCCTGACAGCAGCCTACCAGTCCGGACAAAACCTGGATAAACAGATGGAGGAACTGTTCAATACCCTGCCGATAAGGACTGTCCCTTTTGAGTCCTCCCGCTCCCGGGTTGTGATCTTTGAGCCGGTTCATAAGCGGGTATACCGCCTGTCTGACTTCAAAGACCGCATTAACCAGAAACTGCTGTTTTCACTGAACTGGAAGTACGGTGGTCAGCGCAGTTGGGAGCGAAAGGGGGTCACACCGGAAATGCTGGCCGCTAAACTGGATGAATGGATTGAACGGGCGGATGACAACGACTGGATCAAACCCCAGGGAGTGTATGCCCTTTTTCCATGCAGGGGTGGCGACCGGACCGTGACCGTTCTGGATCCCGAATCCCGGAAAACGCTGGCAACATTGACATTTAACGATGTCATCGGCAAAGGCAAGAAGGATATCTTCAACGTCGCCCGGTTTTTCAACCCGGACCAGGAAGATGTGATCGGTATCCAGCTGACGACAGCCGGACCGGATGTGGACAGGGCCATCCAGAGTTTCAGTGAAGAGGACCGGGAAGGATCGTTGCTGCTGCAGGGGTTGTCCAACCGGATTGCCGAGGATATGGCAGAGCATGTCAATCAGATCCTGAATGACATGGTTTTCAAGAAACAGCCGGGCACCAGCATGCGATATTCTCCCGGCTATCCATCCATGTCCAATATCGAAAACAACCGGCCACTTTTTGAAATTCTGAATGCCGGGCAGCGGCTGGGAATTGAACTGACCGATGGATTTGAGTTCTATCCGACAGGCACAACCGCGGCCATCGTCTGTTTTCATCCTGAGGCGGCCTACAACTAGTTCCCGTGCCAATGATCTACGGGTTGAATTGAGGGGAGGCAAGCTCCCTGGACCGCACTGAATCAATTCAGAAACAGGTTCCGGAAAACAATCAGCGACTTTTGAATTTGTCAGCCAGTTTGGCAAAATCGGATGAGATCTCCCCCTTGCTGAGGGGTTTCCGTGAAAGGGGTTTTGCCTTCTTTTTCCCGCTGGTTCCGGATTCCGGTTTTGTCTTCATGGTCAGTGCGATGCGGTTCCGCTTCAAATCCACACTCAGCACCCTGACCGTGACAATATCACCAACCCCGCAGATTTCACCCGGATCCTGGACAAAGCGGTTGGACATCTCGGAGATGTGCACCAGACCATCCTGGTGAACCCCCAGATCGACAAAAGCGCCGAATTTGGTCAGGTTGGTGACCGTACCCTCCAGCATCATGCCCTCTTCCAGATTCTGGATCGTCTGGATCTCATCATTCAGTTGGGCTCCGACAAAGGACTTGCGGGGATCCCGACCCGGTTTTTTGAGTTCATCAACAATATCCCGCAGGGTGAGACGACCGACATTCTCCGTCTCATATCTGGCGATATCCAGCTTGTCCAGCACCACGCTGTTACCGATCAATTCGGTCACGGACAGCCCGCAATCGGCCGCCATCTTTTTGACGGTGGCATAATTTTCCGGATGAACGGCTGATTGATCCAGGGGATCCGTCCCGTCCTTGATTCTCAGAAACCCCGCGGACTGCTCAAAGCCTTTGGGTCCAAAGCGGGGCACTTTGTTCAGCTCCTTCCGCTCTTTGAAAGCACCATATTCGTTGCGATAGGTGACGATGTTTTTGGCCAGGGTTTTATTCAAACCGGATACATAGGATAACAGGGAAGCAGACGCTGTGTTCAGGTTCACACCCACAAAGTTGACACAGGACTCAATGACCTCGTCCAGGGATTTCTTCAGCTTTTTCTGGTCCACATCGTGCTGGTATTGGCCAACACCGATGGATTTTGGATCTATTTTCACCAGTTCCGCCAGCGGGTCCTGAAATCTTCTGGCGATGGAGATAGATCCCCTGAGACTGACATCCAGGCCCCAAAACTATTCCCTGGCAATATCCGAAGCAGAATAGACCGAAGCACCGGACTCGTTGACCATCACCGGCTGAATCTCTGTCTGACCGGTCTTCTTCAGATAGTTGCGGACAAACTGCATCACTTCCCGGGA
>Ga0180009_10007573_pt1 | contig 11033 bp, 12 predicted proteins | sample OS_PC_MetaG_FD_123537 | JGI IMG/M metagenome (GOLD analysis project Ga0180009, IMG submission 123537) | Groundwater microbial communities from the Aspo Hard Rock Laboratory (HRL) deep subsurface site, Sweden - OS_PC_MetaG | ecosystem: Environmental > Aquatic > Deep subsurface > Groundwater...
GAGATTTCCTTGTTGATATGGCATCATTCATACGTTACCTGTAGCATAAAAAAGGAAACAGTGGCAATCCATTTAAGAGGCCAAGCACCTTATTTCTTCACGATGCTCTCTAAGAAAGACGCTGTGCAGATGCCACACATGATCTATCGCTCCCGCATGCGGTTCACCCATTCCGACAGATGATGAAACAGGCGGTCCAGCTTGTACCGGCGGATGTATTGCCAGGATCGCTTATCCTTGAAAAAGAGGTAAAGCTTTGATATTTTAGTGAAAAAGATATTGTGATCGTCATCGTCGATCTGGATGCGGCCGATCCCGGCAAGTGTGGCGCGCTGGTTTGTCGGGCACTGGGTGAAGACGGCGCGGATCCCCCGGGATTGTATAAAGGCCCAAAGGCCAGCACTTGGGACGCCTTCCTTAAAGGCGCAATAACTGATGTCTGCGTTGATATTCGCATGCAAACTTTCCATGGCGGCGGCGATCCGTCCTTTAACCGCGTCAACATCGTGTGGGGTTTTGATCCCTCGTCCACCGTTGGCGAGCAGGCCGATGGTAAAACCGCTATCGGTAAGCTCCCGAACTTCCTGCCAGGTTAAACAGCGGATGGGTTTCCCCTTGATCGTCCGTTCCCCGCCGATGAATTCTGGGGCGATGAAAAAGACGGCCGGAAATTGATATTGTCTCAGGACAGGCGCGATATTCAGGATGGCATCCCGGTAACCGCCGTCAATAGTAATCGCCAGGGAGCGGTCGCGCATTCGCTTCGTCCCAGCCAGGTGATCCACGGCATCATCGAGGGTGACTATCTGATACCCCATCGTAGAGAGATACTGCATTTGACGCGCGAAGGGATGCGGAGAAATGCCGTCTTCCATCATTTCCGCAGGATAATCGCCGACATTCTGGTAGAGCAAAACAGGGATTTCTCTCATGACTTACCTAACAGCAGCTCGACACATGCCGCCAGCACCTCTTCCGGTGTAATCAGATCCAGGCACGAGGGGTGCGTGCACTTCTTTTCTCCGCAGGGGCGGCAAGGTACATCCTTTTGAATGACCAGATAAAGTTCCGGTTCTGTATAAGGGCCGAAGAGTTTGGGGTCCTCCGGACCGAACAGGGCGACCAGGGGGGTCTTCGTCGCGGCGGCGATATGCATGGGACCGCTGTCGTTGGTGATCAGGAGATCAAGCCGGCTGATGACGCAGGCCAGTTCATCTAAGGGTATTTCTCCGGAAAGATTGAAGACATCAGAATTGATCCTGCTCTCGATGTAAGAAGCGATATTCCTGTCCGCCGGTCCGCCCAGAAGAATGACTTTGGCATTGAACCGCTCCATGATCTTCTCGGCGACGGAGGCAAAGCGATCCGGAGCCCAACGGCGATTTTCCCTGTCGCCGCCCGGATTGATCCCCACGATGATGCTTCCCGCAATCGGCGCAAAAAAATTCTCCCATTTTGATGAAATTCTTGCGTTCCAGAATACCTCAATGCCTTTATCATCCGGGAGGCCCCCGGCTCTTGAGGCGATGTCCATCATCGCATCGACGACATGACGTCCCTCGAATGTGTCGGCAGGGACCTTCTTGGTGAGAAACAACCCGAAACCGTATCTGTCATGGCCGAGTTTGGCTTTGGCCTTGAACATCGAAAAAAGAAGCCCCATCTTCACGGCTCCGGATAAAGAACCCACCCGATAAAGGTTCAGGACAAAATCAAACCTTATCCTTCTTAAATCACGAATGATCCTGATAATATCAAAAAGATATTTCTTCTCTTTGCGCAATTCGCGGATAGGAAAGGTATGGGCATAATCCATGTATGGATAATTTACGGCAAGAGGCGCTGCTTCCGTACTTGTGAGTAGATGAATTTCCGAATCAGGGCAACCGTTTCTGATAGCCCTGATGCTCTGTGAGGCGAGGACCATATCACCGATACCGGCGATCAAAACGATTAGGATCTTGGGTTTTGGCATATTACCAGACATGGAGGAAATTGCACTGATTAAGTCCTATATCACGGGATCGTTTTTATGATTAACCCGAGACCCACCCACTGCTGATCCGGATTTTCAACGAACTCCAGATGTTCGTGGCTTTTCTTTATTTCATCCCAGTATCTGTCCACGCCACAGCTGTAATCCTGATGGTGTGGAATAAAGAACCCGCTCCGCGCCGCCGATGATATCTTGAATGGAAACATCGGAAACAAAGAGGATTTTCAAGGCCTGCGGCCTCCTGTGCTTTTTCTTGCGATTACCTGTAAAGAGGGCCCCCACAACCAGCGCCCCCCTGAAAGCTTTTCCAGGAATTTGAAAAATCCCCAGGTCAAACTGCTTAGAATTTTCATGGTGAGTTTGGCAAATGTCCTGTCGGCGGGGCAGAAATTACCGCCGGTAAGATGTGCATTGAAAACCCGGATATCGACAAATCCCATGTCCCCAAGACAGCGTCTGATAGCTCGCGGTGTAATGGCATATTCATGAAATATAAGGAAGGGATTCATGAACTGTTTGTCTGAGAGCATCAAGGACAGGTGCATCACGAATGAGTGGAAGGAACCATTCGGAAAACGCAGATAGAGGATGCCCTCCGGTGCGAGGAGATCCTGTACCTTTTGGAGCTGCCGGCAGGCGTCGACCATGTGATCCAGGACATTGATCAGGGGGTAATGGCGTCAAACCGCCGATCGGTTGGAACATCATCCAGGGTTCCACAAACGACGGCATTGCCGATCAGCGACTTGGCGTGGTCTATGGATTTTCGGGAAGGATCGACGCCGAAAACTTGCCAGCCGCGCTCGCTGGCCTCTTTGAGAAAGAAGCCACAGCCGCAGCCTAAATCTAAAAGCGATCCGGGATTTTTATAATCCTCCAGAACATCAAGGATATGCCGGTAGATATTCGTCCGCTGTCCCGACATCTGGTCTCCAGTCTGATCGTCGAAATAACGATTCCGATAGTAGGCGATGACGGTATTGATATCTTCTTTCTGCCTTGCAAAGATGAGATCGCAGGATGGGCAGCGGTAGTATGAGCGCCGATGGACGGGAAAAGAAAAGCCGCTGAGGGTCCGGCAATAGGGACAGTGGAGTTTTTCATTTTCCACGGCTGATGACCTTATAACGTTATTCGCTTCCATGATCAGCAATGATTCCGTACTTCAACCTGGATCAATTTGACGCAAAGAAAAGAGAGTGCGCCAATCCTTTTTATCCCAAGAAACAACCACCGGCCTTGAGAGATGGTAATAAATGCTTGTTCCATCTATCTCGATTGTATCGTGCTGGATGTCATTCATCAGAAGAAAGGAAAGAAATGCCTTCATCAGGGACTCTTCACCGACACCGAAAACGAAAGCGGCGTCCCGCGAGCGGCGAACCCTTTCCGTGTATTTCGGTCTTCTGTCACTGAACGGCTCTTGATAGGGCAATAACGTGGGAGAACCGATCAGGCGGCCTTCCCCAAGAAACATGATGGGATAACCTGTCCAATACGAGGAGTGGAATTCTTTGATTTTTTGACCTTCCATGATTTCGACTACCGGACGGGGATCAAAGCGGGGGGCTCTGAATTCCTGACCCCACCCGATCACCTGCAAGAGGCTCAATAGCATCAAAATTACACCGGGCATCTTGCTGAACCGGGCATATCCTTCCGTCAAACTGAATATGGCGATGGGGATCACGAAAAAAATGGGGATGAAGTGACGATCGGCATTCAGGCTTACGACCCACTGAAACAGGATAAATAAAAGCAGATAGACGGCAAATTGCCGGTGGTAGAAAGCCACCGACCCTTTTTCCCGGGTCCTTTGAAAAGAAAAGACGATATAAGCGCCAAAAATGACGATCAGGAGCCAACCCACCGCAATTTGGAGCCTATGTCCCAATATGGCCGGCACGACATATTGTCCGAACATGAGGGGGGCATTTGAAAGCCAGCATTTCAGATATGCGGTTTTCTGTAAGAAAATATTCACAATCACTTCCACGGGTGACGCTGAGATATCTTCCCTGCCGATCAATAACATCCAAGCAGCTGCACGGAATACCGTTCCACCGCTGAACATGAAATTGTAAACGATCAATGGAGAAACGCCGAGAAAACCACCCAAACCAAATAGCATGGACGATTTCATACGGTCCTTGCCAAGGCGCCACAGGGTTGGAATCGCAAAAACCAAAACCACGAGAATGATATAAAATTGAATGTATATAAAGAAACCGCAGATCAATCCCAACAGAAAATAGGCGGGCTGTATGGGATTGCAGGCGGTTTGCTCCTGGATCTTCCAACTCAGCAGGATGATCAATGCCGTGCCGAGGAAAGACTCCCCATAACCCCCATAGGCCCCCGTCGTGTAATTCAGGATGAAATAAGGACAGAACAGAAGAAATATAACGGCAATCAACGCCCTCTGATTGCCAAAGAGCCGCCGATAGGTGAAATAGAACAATAAAAAACCAGGGAAGACGATGAGAATCATCGCAATACGGAGTTGCACGAAACCGGCGCCGAAAAAATGGAAAAGGATGGCCGAAAGATAGGCGACGGGAGCCCCCGCGTAATGCGCTTCCCAGCAGAAGATGGGATATTCTTCCAGCAGGGCAATCTGTTGGGCCATCATTCCGAAAACGGCTTGATCCGCGTCGCCGAACCGTCCCGCTGGCGTGAACAGGAAAAGGCACCGGGTTGTTAAAAAAAGTATAAGGATCAAGAGCACATGGATACAGATATCCAATGACAATCGTTTTTTGAGCCCATGGAGTCCATCAAAGACGGAACGAATCGATATTTCTCTCCGATATCTTATCATTTCTTAACGGCCCATACTTCGATTGCGTTATAGATTTTGAGTCCCGTCAGATAATACGACAGGATCGCAATCCAGTTTACGAACTTTTTCGCATCATCTACAATCCCGGAATCCGGCGTCAATCGGAGGCAACGAAAGCCTGTTTCATCCAGATAGGCCCTAAGGGTTGTCGGGGAAAAATGATAGAGGTGCACCTCCCGATCTTTTGGGGAAAATAATTTCATTTTTTTCCCCTTAATTAACCTGTATGCCGCTTGCATGACCAGATCATCTACATTCGGTACCGCCAAAACCAGCAAACCGGACGGTTTCAAAATACGTTGAATCTCAAGTAAATAGCCTCTGGGGTCTGTTACATGTTCGAGAACATGCCACATGGTCACAACATCGAAAAATTCTCCGGGAGAGCCGGCCGCAGCCAGCTCTCCGCGGAATACGTGAATGCCGAGCTTTTCTCCTACAAATTTGGCTGCATGTTCAGAATATTCGGTTCCGTTAACAATCCATCCGTTTTGCTGCGCCAGACCCAAAAAAGAACCGTCACCACAGCCAATATCAAGTAAATTACCGCAGTTACTGTGCTTTTCCAGACGCTTTAACCTATTCCGCCACATCCGGATCCGTTTGTCCTTTTGCTGTGTGATCCATGCCCGGTAATAATTTTCGTCATAGTGCCCGGTCAGTCCGACTGGATCCGGCAAAGGATGCACAAACACCAGCCCGCAAATCCGGCATTCCAGAACTCGGAAAGGCGGTTCATCATCTTCCCGGATGCGAAAGTTGTTTTGCCCACAGAGATTGCAGATGATGTCAAATGGTTCCACGCCGAATCCACCCCTTGCGGGTTTCCGATCGATCTTCTTCTCTTTCCTAAATTTCCAGCCTATTATCCGAGATGCGGGTATTTTGAATAGCGCTCCAGATCACTGTCCACCATTTCTTCAACCAAGTCACAAAATGATATTTCGGAAAACCAATTTAAGCGCTTCCGTGCTTTCGATGCGTCTCCTTTCAATGCCCGGACCTCGGAAGGTCTGTACAGTTCCGGGTCAATCACCAGATAGTCGTGATAATCAAGACCAAGATGCTTGAAGGCGAGATCGAGGAACTCTCTGACCGAATGAGATTCTCCAGAAGCAATGACATAGTCGTCCGGTTCGTCCTGCTGGAGCATGAGCCACATGGCCTGCACATAATCCCGTGAATGGCCCCAATCCCTCATGGCATCCAAGTTCCCCAGACGGATCTCCTTTTCCAGCTCAAGCTTTATCCGGGCAACGGCCGAAGAGATCTTGCGGGTCACAAACTCACCGCCGCGCCGCGGTGATTCATGATTGAAGAGAATGCCGGAAAAGGCAAAAAGACCGTAGGATTCCCGGTAGTTTCTCGTGAGTTCAAACCCTGCCATTTTGGATATTCCGTACGGAGAACGAGGACAAAACGGCGTATTTTCATTCTGCGGCGTCTCCCGGGCATTTCCGAACATTTCACTCGAAGCTGCGAAGTAGAAGCGGCAGTGAGGCGCCTGATGCTTGATTGCCGACAGTACGTAATGGGTGCCATTGAGATTCGTATTGATCGTCGAGAATTCGTCCTCAAAGGAATAGGAAACGTAGCTTTGAGCGGCAAGATGATAACACTCGTCGGGTTTCAGCTCCGCGATGATGTTGAAAATCGAGGCGTAGCTCTCCATGGATGCGCTGTGAATATGGAGCTTGTCCCGAAGATGGCGTATGCGCCACATCCGTGTCTCGGGATCCTCCAGCGCCACTCTTCTGATAATACCGTGTACTTCATAGCCATTTGCAAGAGCAACTTCGCAAGATAGCTGCCGTCCTGCCCCGTAATTCCTGTAATGAGAGCTCTTTTCATAAACACCTCCCCAAAAGTTTTTCTATGTCGGAGACATGATGCCTCCATCCTCCTCGTCCGCGCAGATTCGCGACCCACCGAATGCCTTTTTCAGCTTGTGTTCGGTAGGCATTTTCATTTTCGAAAAGTCGATAGGCCGCAATCCAGGATCCTCCATCCCGGGGATCGGCAACGAGGGCGTTGCCTCCCGTTGTTTCAACCAGAACTGGTATGTTGCTGACAACCGTTGGGGTCCCGCAGGCCATGGCCTCGAGCGGCGGGTACCCGTACCCTTCCGCGAGCGAAGGCTGTGACAGACAAAACGCGTACCTCATCAGGGACGGCATCTCCGTATCATCCACCCGTTCGATCCAAATCGCCTGTTTTGCCGGATACCGTCTCTCCCAGTACTGGCGGTTGCGGTTCGACGCGCCAACAAAGACCAATTTTCGGGCAATGCACCCGGAAATGCTTAATAGCAATCCCAGGTTCTTGTGCGGCGATCCATTCCCGACAATCAAAATATATCCAGCTTTTAGACCGTATTTTCCTAATACGGTTGTATCGGACTCCTGAAGTATATCATTGAATTGATCGTCAATTCCCAGATGCCGTACCCTGGGATTCCCGCCGACACTCCCTGCAAGGGCCTTCGTCTCTTTCAGACTCCATTCAGAATCGTACCACGTCAGACATGAACTTCGAAGCGCTTTCCGAAGACGGCGTTTGTCGAAAAACACCCGAAACCGTTTCCGGTAGAGCGGATATTGCAGATCCAGCACATCGTGAATCGTATGAACGGACGGGCAGTGTAATCCGAACAGGGGAAGCTTGGGGTAGGGGCTGATGAAGAGCGCGAATCCATGGCTGCTCAAATTCGATAGGGTCAGTTCCGATTTCAGAAAATCATTGGGTACGGTCCAGAATCGAATCTTGTTCGTCGGGCTCAAGCGAGGGGGAAGATCGTCCGCACGGTAACAAGCCAGCATGATCTCGATCTCTTCCAATTGAGTCAGTGCATCAACCAATCCTTCGATGAAATGACCAATCCCGGTGAATCGAAGGGGGACAAATTCTCTCGCGTCAATCAGGATGCGTTTCATCATTTTCGTCAGCGGCGAGCGCCCCTTTCACGCAGAACCGTTTGAAATATACGGGTCATTGACAATACATGGGAATCGATGCTGAAAGCATTGGCCCGATCCTTGGCCGATCGGGAGAGGCGAAGCCGGAATAGTTCGTCCGAAAGCATCCGTTTTGTCGCAGCCGCCAGTTCCGATGCATCGCCCGTCTTGACAAGGAGACCCTCCCTTTCGTGACGGACAATCTCAGGAACACCTCCGCCCCGGGTTGCAATGACGGGCAACCCGGACGCCATGGCTTCCACAAGCACCCGCCCAAAAGGTTCATTCTCGGACGCCAACCAAAGGAGCGTCGCTCTTTGATACCAGGGCCTCACATCCTCTATCTTACCGAGCCAATGGATTCTCCCTGCAAAGGGGGAGCGTCTTGTTCTTTCCTGGAGCAGAGACCACCATCCCGGTTCCGCATGATCACTGGCCCCGATACAGACGAGATGAACCGTCGGATCATCTCCGGCCGCCGATTCAAAAGCGGATAACGCCACGTCATGCCGCTTCCAGTGCGATACGCGCGCTACAATCAGGATGAGCTTCCATGCGGGATCATAATGATATGAGCTTGGTATTTCGACCGGATCGGCAAACCACTCTAAATCGATCCCATTATGGACGACGGATACCTTTGATTGTACTCGACCCGGAAATCGCGATGCCGTGGCGGCACTGTTTGCAACGATCCGGCGGGTCAATGCCGTGATGATCGCGTCAAGACAGGGATCTCTATCGGCTACCCGGCAATGCCATACCAGGGGAATTCGCAGCAGAATACCGGCAATCCCTCCGTAAAAAGCCGCACGGGAACCGTTCCCATAGATCAGGGAGATCCTGCGATTTGAACAAGTGCGCAATATCCGGATTACTGCGGTCATCGATCGATCTATGGTCCAGGGTCTCAATGGCGGAAGCGGGACAAACTGTACGTCAATCTTCGTATCTTTGAATTTATCAGCCAATTCTCCTCTCGATGGAAGAAGAACAAGTGGATTCCAAGAATCGGGAGGACGGGTCATCAGATCATAAAACGAAAGCTCACCCCCGCCAAGAATCTCGGCGTGGTTCGATATGGCAAGGATGTTTTCAGCCACGGAATATTTCCTTAAGATGACCGACATCCGCGGCAAAGTCCATCGTCAGTTTTACAAAGGGGATGATGAGAAGTGATTCGAAAGGGGCTTTGCTCTTTTTCCAGGCGGAAAGATAGCGAAAATATTGTACGAATAAATAGAAGAAGAAAAAAGTGAAAAGCACATAAACAACGGGAGCGGGAAATAACGGGAAAAGCATTGAAACTGCAAAGAGCTTCAGCATTAACGAATTCCTGAATATTGACCCCCAGTTTGCCCCCGCATACTCCCGGGAACGAACGACACCGATTTCGGCCCTCCCCCGCCTAATGAACCAATTGAAAATACTAGATAAATCACCTCTTGCCCTGTGCGCAACCAGGGCATCCGGCACAAAAAGGCATTTGCCGTACCGGCAGGCCTTCTTGGCCAGCAGATAATCTTCACCCCCCCATTTTAAACGGCTGTTAAAACCACCAACCGCCTCAACAACCCACCGCCGGTAAGCGCTGTTTAATGTTGATATTTCTATTGTATCCTGCACAGTTCCACCTGACTCAATGATCCGCTTGAAGCCACCGCCTGGAAATCCCAAAATGGATTCCGTCCATCCGACGGCATTTGTCCCATCTGGAACGACAACACCACCCTGAACGCCTACAACCGATTTGTCTTTAAAGGGTCTCAAAAGTTTGTCTAACCACCCTTCTTTAACCTGGCAATCGTCATCCACGAAAACCATGATCTCACCCGTCGCTTGTGCTATACTAAGATTTCTTGCATAGGGAAAACCAAAATTTTTCACTGGATGAGACATATAAAGAACACCTTTAATGGGAAGGGAATCATTCGTTTCCTCCACAACGATGACATCGAATTTGTGGTTCGTATCCATCAGTTTCAAATCATGGACGATTTTTTCCAAATCTGAACGACGATCGCGGGAACAGATAAGGATGGATATAGTTGGATATTCCGATCCACTTTTTAAAAGCATAATACACCGTGACTGAAAGAACCCTTCAACCTTCCTGAGGTTATGGCCATCGATTTAAAAAGTAATAAAAAGACCATATTCCATCTTTCACAGAAGTCTGCCACGATATGATCTTTCTTCATTCTAAGCCCCATATCCCGATACAGAAGAATCAGATATGAAATTAAAATTAATAAAAATGGCCACCAGATGCCGGACAGGATCAGACAAAGCATGAATTTCTTATCGGCTGATGCGATATCTAACCAGGCACGCAGTGGCCATCTCCTGGAGATGTAACGGAATCTCGGGACCTCGATGATCAACATCCTGCGAAAGTGCTTTTTTAATAATGTCGCGTGTCCAGTACCAAAACCATAACTTTGGCGCCAGGTTGATGTTAGATTCTGTCTGTGCTGGTGAAAAACTTTGACCTCCTTATTGTAAAAAATATTCAACCCCGCCTTGTATGTTCTTGCACATAAATCATAATCTTCGGAATAAATTGGCAACGCCTCATCAAAACCGCCGATCGCTTCAAATAAATGTTTTTTAATTGCAAAATTGGCCGTTGGAAAGCCGCCACTGACAAGATTGAATTCATGAAACATCTGGGATTGCGGCAATCCCCTCATCGTAAACATCGCATGAAACTTGCCAATTGCTGTTTCATCGTCAAAACCAATGATACTACCGGCAACCGCTCCAATATCAGAGCTGTCGAAAGATTCTGATAAGCGACATAACCAGGATGGGTCAGCGATACAATCGGCATCAATAAAAGCAATGATTTCTCCTTTTGCTCTGATTGCACCATAATTTCTCGCAAAGGATGGACCCTGACGGTTTTCGTCAAGGCAGCATGCAGGAATTTCCTTTTGATTATCGAATATTTGTAACACCAGGTCCTTCGTGTTATCGGTGGAATTATTATCAACGACAATAATTTCAAGCGGTTTTACTGACTGCGCATATAATGAGCCCAAACATTTTCCGATCGTTACTTCAGCATTGAATGCTGGGATGACGACACTTATATTCATGCTCGCGTGTTCCCTATTAAAGCCTGTTCAATACTTGTTTATGTTAATGAATATAGCTACTTACAAACATGAAAAGTCGAAGATAACCCATTTTTATTGAATTTCCGAAGGATCGGCCTTCGAAAGTTCGAAGTGTTTGA
>Ga0180009_10007574_pt1 | contig 11032 bp, 7 predicted proteins | sample OS_PC_MetaG_FD_123537 | JGI IMG/M metagenome (GOLD analysis project Ga0180009, IMG submission 123537) | Groundwater microbial communities from the Aspo Hard Rock Laboratory (HRL) deep subsurface site, Sweden - OS_PC_MetaG | ecosystem: Environmental > Aquatic > Deep subsurface > Groundwater...
TCAAATTTCCGCTGCTGCAGCAGAAATAGCCACGCGCCCAGAAGTCCCTTCCCCAGTATGTCTTGCGCAGATGGGGGTACTCGCTGAGCAACTTGTGGGAAGTTTTCCCTTTGAGACGTTGCACGAAACGACTGATTGTGACTTGAGGCGGGATCGAAACGAACAGGTGGACGTGGTCGTTAGAAACATGCCCTTTGATGATATCCACATCCTCACTCTGGCATATTTACCTGACCATATCCCGAACTCGAAATGCAACCGCCCCATCAAGCACCTTCTTTCGGTACTTTGTGATCCATACCAAATGCAGATGAATCGAAAAAATCGTGTGTGAGCCGCGTCTGTAGTCACCCATGGCTCCCAGACTACTCAAAGAACGCTAAAGCTGCCACCTAAAGATGGGAGGTTTAACCCTCCCAAAGTGGGACAAGAAGTATTTTCGTAAAATGAGTCTTAAACAAGGCTGCCCATGGTGGATTTACTCTTTACCTTAAAGCTTGTCTTCCGCAACGTATTAAACTTAAAGCAAGTTTTCTGATATTTCTTTCGAATACCATACTTCTCAACAATACTTTTTAGTTTTTAAGTCTAATCACCATTGTTGCTCCTATTAGTCTATTTTCAAGAATATCATTCTCAATTTCCTGTTTTTGGATATAGTCAAGAAACAATGTTCTTTTATCGGGATATTTCTCAATCAATTCCTGACATCTTTTCTTTAAGCTTTCAAATATTTGGTCGTCAGAATCTTTTATATCCTCACTGTCTGAAATATTGCTTTCCACAAGTTCCATTCCTGCTTCTTCAATTTGTTGTAATATGGAACTTTTTTTAAGCATCAATGGGTGACTGAAATTGCTGTTGTCATCAATATATCCATCGTCAATAATAAAAATTCCATCCTTACTGATACATTTTCCCAAATTTGTCAATGTTGTGTAATAATCACCAAACACAGGGCCGATTGCCCCAAGTATTACAGCATCATATCCTGTTAGTTCTTTTATGATTTCCCGTATATCCCCTGTTTGGAATGTGCAAAGATGGCTGACGTTAAACTCATCTGCTTTTTGCCTGGCATGTTCAATAAACTCAGGAATTGCATCTATTCCATAACATCTGCATCCGAAAACTTTTGAGACTTTTACCGACACTGCTCCTTTTCCGCACCCCAAATCAAGTATTTTTAAACCGTCATGATTGTTAAAATATCTACTTATTAACCTGATAACCATTTTGGGGTCAGTCCCTATTTCCCAAAGGTCTTGCAATATATATGGTAAAAATGGGAAAAGTTCTTTATCCGAACCATCCATTGCCGTTACAACGCTTTCTTCAAGTGTTTTCATTTCTTTGTTCTATATCCTATAAAAATTGTGAGCCTATCCTCATAGTGCATCAGCGGTTTTCATAGGATTGACGCCTTTGACTATTTCTTTGTAGGTGACCGCAGCCGAGTTCATGATCCGCCTTATGAGGTATTGAAAAAGGTTTGAGATGACGCTTCGGCGGTTGAAGCGATAGTTCCAATCCTGCAAATAGCCGGGCAGATGTTTGGGGCTTACGCCGTGGAAGGTACCGTTGAGCCAGGACTTGAGATTGGCAAATTGGATATGCACCAGGGGCAGCACTTTGCCAGCGTCGTTCGGGTTAGCCAGGGCGGTAGGCTCGTGAAGGAACTCCTTGCCTGGCTTGATGTAGCCGGACCAGCCGTCGGTGAGCAGGTTGGTTCCCGGCTTAAGGCTGGCCTTGAGAAAGGAGCCCAGGCCCTGGGCGGAGGCCGAAGGGGCCATGGCCACGCGAACGTTGCCGGCCACAAAGCAGCTATTGTTGATTCCCTTGGCCTTGTTGCCCCTGGCAAGCTTCCTCTCCAGAGCCATGACGATCAGGCATTTGTTGTCATTGTGCATGCTTCCGCCGCCACTGCTCGGGCCACCCTTGCCGCCATAGTAGGTCTCGTCGGCCTCCACCACGCCGGAGAGAAGCCGGTCCTGCTTGTCGAACAAGGCTTTTCTGAGCTTGTGCAGCATGGTCCAGGCTGTGGCATAGCGCAGGTTGAGTTCCCTGGACAGCCGCAGGGTCGAAATGCCACGCTTGTCCTGGATCAGCAGATAGGCGGCCCAGAACCACATGAGCAGGGGCAGCTTGGTGCGGTGCAGGATGGTGCCGGCGGTCACCGATTCCTGATGGTTGCAGGCCGAGCACATGAACACCCTGGGCCGTGCCCTGAGCTGATAGGCCTCCTGGCAGCCGCATTTTTTGCAACGGTATCCTTCTGGCCAACGGACAAGGGCCAGATATTCGATACAGGCCTGTTCGGTGGCGAATTTTTGTTGAAAGCTGATCAAGGAAGAAACCTTGTATTGCTTGGCCATGGCTAACCCCCAGAAAGATCTAATACTATTCATTAGTATATCCTTAGATTCTTCCCCCTGCCATGTGCCATGCGGATAGGCTCAAGTTCGACTTTTTAATTCATCAACAAATTAGTGGCCTGGGTCCCACAGATTTCCAACTCTAGAACCCTCTCATGTGTGAGCGAGCCTAAAGGTAGGTCGGATAAGATTCACATCTAACGTTGGGGCAGTAGGTTCAGGAATGCTAAGCAAGGTGATCTGCGGGCCCGCCCAAGCAGGCTTAAACTTACAAACCCTACCTTCACCCATGGCGGGATGGACTTGCTGGCAGGTATAGCCGATTCGTCCACTCTTCCCAAACAACGAAAACCCACCAGAGCATATGCAGGTGTAATATTTGGCGCTGAAGCGGCAATTTTTACAGATAAAAATCGGGACGCTTTTAGCCTAATACCCCCAAAATAAATTCTCTGTGGAGGTTCACCTCCTCTGGAAAAACTGAAAGCGCAGCCATTAATAAACGACAAAGCCTTAACTAGACGCAGGGGCAAGCCGCTTCCATGGAGGCGTTCCCGGGATGAGTGGGGCGTCTGCGCACCATCCCACCCCGGGAACGCGGGGGTTTTAATGTTCTAGTCCTGCTTGCGTGCTTCCTTGGCCATCCTGGCGAAATCCTTGCCCACCACTATGGCATTCCAGATTTCGTAGGCTATCAACACGATGGTGCTGGACACTATGGATATCCACAGCAAAGCGGTTGTGGCGCCCATGTCGCTACTCCTTATCCCTTGTATGCCTTCAAGGCACTAAAGTTGAAGTTGTCCTTGATCATGGCGCTGCCCACCAAGGTGATGATCGCCGCGGAGACAAAGGCCGCGATCATGGCCCAGCCCCACATGCCCATGCCCAGGAACATATAGGTGCCCACGCCAAAGCCTACCAGGCCGCCCACGAAGATGGGCCAGGCGCTGATCCATTTCCAGTACTGGGACGACACGAAGCCGAACACGAACGGAGCGGTGTACATGGGCATGAACAAAAGCACCATGAGGATGGACATCGGCGTCAGCGCCACCACGATCACCCCCAAGGTAACAACCACCACCATGATACGCACCAACTTCTTCACCTGGTCGTCGGTGGCCGACTTGTTGATGTAGGCGCGGTAGATGTCGCTGCCGATGATGTTGGCGATGGCCACCACCGCCGCGCCCACCGAACCCACCGTGGCCGCCATGACCAGCCAGATGAACAGCACGCCGGTCCAGGTGGGCAGATACAGGCCCACCAGGGAAGCGTAGGCCTGCGAGCCGGGCACGTCGGGCATCTTGCCGGACTTCATCAGCACCAAGGCGGCGAAACCCAGGGAGGCGGAAATGAAGGGCATGAAGAACCACCAGTTTCCGGCATGACGGAAGGCGCGGCCCACGCTTTTGGGGTCGCGGATGGCGAAGGCGGTCTGCCAGTAGTCCTGCTGCATGGGCAGGGAGAACAGAGCCCAGGCCAACACGGGGATCAGGTAGTTGATCAAGGCGCTGGGCCGGAATATCTCAAACACCTCCGGTGGCAGCTTGCCGCCCTGGAACAGCTGCTGGGCGGTTTCCATGATGGGGGTGGGCCCGCCCAGGGCCACCCAGGTGGCAACGCCCACGATGGCGCAGATGGGCATGGCAATGAGGGTGAAAATCCAGGTGGAAATCAGGCTGCCCCACAGGCCGGCCACCACCGTGAAGATCAGCACCGCCACGCCCAAGAAGGCCACGCCCACCCAATAGGGCACCTGACCACCAGTGAGCCCCACCATGACGTGGCCGGCGGCCAGGCCCTGAATCCATGCCCCGCTGAAGCTGGTGGCAATGGCGAAGATTATTACCAACAGGTGAAGCGCGGGGTTGAAGCGGTGACGGAAATATTCGGTGTAGGACAGGGCGTAAGGAAACACCTCGCGGAGCTTGGAGGCCCATATGCCGAAGACCCACAGGCCCACGGCATACATGGGGTAGATCCAAACCCCCGATATTCCGTTGTTCACCGCGCCCTCGGCCGAGCCCATGACCGATGAGCCCCATATGTACATGGAGGTCACTGATGCGGTGACCAGGGCCCAGTGGGCTCTTCGGCCCGCCACCAGGTAGTCCTCGGAAGTCTTGACCAACTTCCATTTCCGGCTAAGCACCGCCACCAGGACGGGCACGATAATAGCGACGAAAGCCGCGATTATCGCTACAGTTGGACTTAATCCTTTCATAGCTTCACTCCCTCATGCCGGGGTTTGTGAAATCTCCCCTTGCTCCGCAATTTGCATTCCCATCTTCAATCTATATTAAAAGCCATAAGCCCTAGCGCTCCCTAAGGGGTTATGGTCCTTGGCACGACAGACAACACACAGCGTACAAGCCCCAAAGGCCGACGATGATCCCCTGGCGTTGCAAGGGGACCATCCCGGCTCCGGGGGTCGGGCGAGGCGAATATGTTCAGATGACGCACCTAATCATTTAGCTCCAATAGGAAACGGTCCTCTTCTCCAACATCTGCCGGAACTGGGCCGTGGACTTGGGCAGCACCTGCTTTACGCCCCAGTCCAGGATCACTCCGTAGCGGCGCAGCACATCCATCTCATCGATCTCGCTGTCCAGCAGCATTTGCAAAACCTTGTCCGGGTCCTCGCGCATCCAGGCCACCCGGTTTTGGCGTATATGGGCCCTCTCCCGATCCGTGGCCGCCGCGTCGATCTCATAGTCCAGGAGAATGGGGTCCTTCTCCGCTATCACCACGCCGTAGTCCTTGCGGGCGCGCTCGATGGAAACGTATCCGTCGATGACGTCCTCCAGCACCATTTGGGGATCGCGCTCCAGGGGGTCGCCCAGGCCACCGCCTCCGGCCGAGGGCCGGGTGAAGGTGTCGCCGGCCTTCACCCGCACTCCCGAGAAAATGGCCCCCAGGAAGGCCTCGTCATCCCGGCCCTTGTTTTTCCACAGACCTTGGGGAATGGAGGGCAGGCCGCCCCATATGCCGAAGGCGACGGAGCGGGCGCGGTCGCAGCAGTAGGACATAACCGAGCCTTCGCAGGACATGATCGTGCCGCCCTTGGTAAGACCGCACCCTCCCCGGTATTTGCCCGGTCCGGCCGAGTCGGTGAGGATGCTGTGCTCGTCGGTTATTACCGGGGTGAGGCGCTCTTGACCCTCGCAGGGTTGAATGCTGAGGCCCAGGCCGAAGACCGCCGCGGTGCAGTTGGAGCCGTCCTTGGAGGCGCGGCCGCCGTGGCCGCCGGCCATCCAGTCGTACCACATGAAAAAGTTGCCGAAGCCGGGCCGCCGGTCCCACCCGCCGATGAGCAGGTACTCCAGGTTGAAAGCGCAGCCCAGGGCCCTCTGGGGCATCAACTCGGACCACAGCTCGATGACCGCCGCCTGGGCCTTTTCATAGACTCCGGAACAGAAGCCGGTCACCGCCGTGGGCCAGGGAGCGTTGGCCACGCACCCCTCGGGCACGGTGATGTCGAAAACCCTGAAGAAACCCGCGTTGAGGGGAATGTCCGGGAAAAAGGCCTTGGAGCCGGCCACCAAGGCCGAGAGGGTGGCCGGAAAGGCCGAGTTCAAAAAGCAGCCCACAATGGGGTGGGAGCCGGTCAGATCGTATTGCACCTGGTCGCCCTTGATGGTCATTTTCACCTTGATGGGAATCAGGCCCTCTTCCAGGTCCGGGTCCTGGTCGATGAAATCCACCGTCTCCCACTGGCCATCGGGGATATCGGCAATGCGGCTGCGCGCGATGCGCTCCACGTAGTCCTGGCACTCCTTGGCCGCCAACAGCACCGTTTCTTTGCCGTATTTGCCTATTAGACGCAGGAATTCGCGCTCACCCACCTTGCAGGCCTCGGCCTGGGCCCTGAGATCGCCCAGGCGGTCCTCGCTGCCGCGCATGTTGGCCACCAGGCAGTTAGCCACGTCGGCCAGGTAGCGCCCCCGGTCCCAGATGCGCAAGGGGGTTATGCGGGTGCCTTCGCCGTAGTGGTCCTTGGCGGTGATGTCAAAGGAGCCCGGCACCTTGCCGCCCACGTCGGCCCAGTGGCCGTTGGACAGGGTGAAAGCCACGATCTCGCCCTCGAAGAACACCGGCTTTACAATGCGCACGTCGCAGAAGTGGGTTCCGCCCTCATAGGGATCGTTGAAGATGAAAATGTCGCCTTCGTGGATGTCCTCGCCAAAAGCCCGCAGAATGGCCTTGGCGGTGAGGTGCAGGGTCCCCACGTGCACCGCGATGTCCTGGCTACCCTGCATGATGGTGTCGCCGTTGGCATCGCAGAGGGCGGAGGAGAAGTCGCGGCAGTAGATTACAAAGGAGTAGCAGGTGCGCAACACCTGCTCCGACATCTGATCCACCAGGTTGCCGAAGGCGTTTTTCAGGACCTCGAAGGTCACGGGATCTAGGTTGGTCTTCGCCATTTCGCCTCTGCTCCTTACCTGGATATGTCCATGATGATGTTCAGATAATCATCGATCCTGGCCTTGACCCCCACCGGGATGACCGTGGTGGTGTCCAATTGCTCCACGATGGCCGGCCCGCGCAGCTTGGCCCCCGGAGGCAGGTCTCGCCGCCGGTAGACCGGGGTGTCCACGAAGCCGCCGGCCTTTTCGAAAAACACTTGGCGCACCTGGCGGGGCTCCGGCACCTCGGCCTGTTCGCCGTTGTCGGCCTTGTTGAAGGAGGGCATGGGCACCTTGCCGATGGCGGTGACCCGCAGGCCGTAGATTTCCACCACCTGGTCCGGGTTGGACCAGGAGAACTGCCGCTCATGCTCGGCGTGGAACACCTCCAGGGCCTTGGCCAGGGTGGTAATGGGCTTGGGCACGTTCACCGAAAGCTGGCGCCACTGGCCGATGTAGCGAATGTCCATGAGCCGCTTGAGCTCCACCCGGTCGCCGGTCATGCCTTCCTGTTTCAACAGATCGCGGGCCTCTGCCTCCAGTTGCTCGAAGATGTCTTCGATCTCGGTGATCTGGGCGCTGGCCGAGGTGGCCAGGTAGGTCTTTTGCAGATCATGGCGCACATCCACCAGCAGGCATCCCAGGGCGGCGTGCACTCCGGGGTAGCGGGGGATGATGACCGTGGGGATTTCCAGTTCCCGGGCCAGGTAAGCGGCGTGTAGAGGCCCTGCCCCCCCAAAGCCCACCAAGGCGAAATCTCGGGGGTCGTAGCCGCGCTGCACCGAAATAAGCCGCAGGGCGTCGCACATGTTGGCGTTGGCCACCTTGAGAATGGAGTAGGCGGCCTCCACCAGGCTCATGCCGTAGTGTTCGGCGATCTTGTTCACCGCCGCCTCGGCCGCCTCCTTGCTGATCTGCATGCCGCCTTCCAGCAGGTTGGTGTTCAGGCGGCCCAGGACCAGGTTGGCGTCGGTGTTGGTGGGCTCCATGCCCCCGGCCTGGTAGCAGGCCGGTCCCGGATCGGCCCCCGCGCTCTGGGGCCCGTTGCGCAGGCTGCCTCCAGGGTCCACCCAGGCGATGGAGCCGCCGCCGGCCCCGATGGTGATGACCTCGATGCTGGGGTACATGATGGGATAGCCGAACTCCACCTGCCACTCATTGGCCATGCGCAGTTCACCGTTGTAGGTCAGGCTGATGTCGGCGCTGGTGCCGCCCATATCCAGGCCCATGGCGTTGGGATAGCCGCACAACTGGGCGGTCTGGTTCATGGCGATGGCTCCGGCGGCGATGCCCGAGCTGGCGATGCGCGAGGCGTAGTTGGTCACCGTCTCGGCCTTCATCACCCCGCCACCGGAGTGCAGCACCAAAATGTCACCCTGATAGCCCAGGGCCTTGAGCTTGCCTACAAGGTCCTTGAGGTAATCGCTGACCACCGGGCCCAGGACCGCGTTGATAACGCAGGTGGAGAAGCGCTCGTGCTCGAAGATGTCGGGCAGCAGTTCGCTGGAGGTGCAAACGTAGGCCTCTGGCATCACCTCCTGCACGATCTGCTTCATGCGCTGCTCATGCTCTCCGTTCATGTAGGAGTTCATGAAGCACACCGCCACCGCCTTCATGCCGCGCTTCTTGAATATCTCAGCCACCCGGCGGGCCTCGGCCTCGTCCAGGGGCTTGACCGGATTGCCGGCATAGTCGATGCGCTCGCTCACCTCCAGACGGTGACGCCGGGCCACGTGGGGCGGAGCGACGTCCTTGTAGTGGTCCCACAGGTCCGGCTTGGTGGAGCGCCGAATCTCGATGACGTCGCGGAAGCCCTTGGTGTTGACCATGCCGGTCAGGGGCAGGTTGCGGGTGATCAGGGCGTTGGTGCCCACCGTGGTGCCGTGGGAGAAGAGCTGCACATCCTGCATGGATATGCCCGCCTTTTCCATGCCCGCCACGATGGCCTCCGAGGGGTTGTGCGGCGTGGACGGCACCTTTTGAACGACCACCTCGCCGAACTCTTCCTCAAAGATAAAAACATCGGTAAAGGTACCGCCCGTATCTACTGCCACCCTGTATTTACCCACGTTGACCTCCCTGTCTGGGTTTACGCTGCGCTCCCAACGGCTGTTACCTAAGCCCGCCCAAGCATTCGTCCAAGATGGAGAACCCCCGGTCCAGTTCCTCCGGGCTTATCATCAAGGGCATTAGGGTCCGGATTACGTTGCCGTACTTGCCGCACGACAAGATCAACAGCCCCTTTTCCTGGCACCGCGCCACCAGGGTTTTGGCTTGTTCGGCGGCCGGCGTCTTGCTCTCGCGGTCGCTGACCAGCTCCATGGCCAGCATGGGCCCCAGGCCCCGCACCTGGCCGATGATCTCGTGCCGCTGGGCCAGTTCCCGGTAGCGCGTTGCCAGGTCCTCTCCCAAGGCTTGGGCCTTTTGCAGCAGGCCGCCTTCCAACTCGTCCAAAACCGCCAGGGCCGCCCGGCAGGAGACCGGGTTGCCTCCGTAGGTGCCGCCCAAGCCGCCGGCGTGCACCGCATCCAGAATCTCGGCCCTGCCGATGATGGCCCCCAGGGGCATGCCGGCGGCCAGGGACTTGGCGGAGCTGATGATGTCCGGTTCCACCCCGAAATGCTCGCTGGCGAACATCTTGCCGGTACGGCCCATTCCCGCTTGCACCTCGTCCATGATGAAAAGAATCCCGTACTTTTCACAGATGGCCTTGATCTTGGGGAAGTATTCCGGCGGGGGAACGATGAACCCGCCCTCGCCCTGCACCGGCTCCGCGATCACCGCCGCCACCCGGTCGCCGGGCACGTTGTCCATGAAGAAGTCCTCCAGATAGTCGGCGCATTGCACGCCGCAGGAGGGATAGGCCAGGCCGAACGGGCAGCGGTAGCAATAGGCGAAATGGGCCCGGTATACTTCGGGACAGAAGGGTTCGAAGCCGTATTTGTAGGGCATCACCTTGCTGGTCAAGGTCATGGCCATGTAGGTGCGGCCATGGAAGGCGTTGTCAAAGGTGACGATGCCCGCTCGCTTGGTGGCGTAGCGGGCCACCTTGATGCAGTTTTCCACCGCCTCGGCCCCGCTGTTGACGAAATAGCTCTTTTTGGGGAAATCGCCGGGGGCCAGCTGGTTCAGCCGCCGGGCCAGTTCCACGTAAGAGTCGTATTGCACCACGTGGAAACAGGAGTGGGTGAATTTGCCGGCCTGATCCCTGATGGCCTCCACAATCCTTGGCGAACCGTGCCCGACGTTCATCACCCCGATGCCGCCGGTGAAATCCAGGTACTGCTTGCCCTCCACATCGGTGAGCACCGCGCCCTGGGCGGATTTGGCGAAGATTGGATGAATGTTGAATGGCCCTTTGGGCACGTTTTGCTCCCGCAGGGCCAGGAGCTCCTTGTTGGTCAGTTGACTCATCTATGAATCTCCCTTGGCGATAAGATCAAGACGCTGGTTAGGGCCAGGCCCGCTAGGGGAAAATCCCCCTCACCCGCTTGGCCTCGGCCACCCGGCCGATGGCCAGCATGTAGGCGGCGGTGCGCATGTTCAGCTTTTCCTTGCGGGCGATGGCGTGCACCTCGGCAAAGGAGCGAATCATGATCTCCCGCAGTCGGTGGTTTACGTCTTCCTCGGTCCAGAAAAGCTTTTGCAGGTTCTGCACCCACTCGAAGTAGGACACCGTGACCCCGCCGGCGTTGGCCAGGATGTCCGGCACCACGAAGACGCCCCTGTCGTAAAGAATGTCGTCGGCAAAAGGGCTGGTGGGGCCGTTGGCCCCCTCCACGATGATCTTGGCCTGGATGCGCTCCGCGTTGTCCCGCCCGATCTGCCCCTCCAGGGCGGCGGGGATGAGCACCTCGCAAGGCAGTTCCAAAAGCTCCGGATTGCTTACGGCCTGAGCCTCGGCATAGCTCAACAGATCGCCGGTGGCCTGGAAGTGGGCCAGCACCTTACGCGGATCAAGGCCTTTGGGGTTGTAAAGGCCGCCCTGCACGTTGCCCAGGCCAACCACCACCGCCCCGGCGTCGTGCAACAACTCCGCGGCGTGATAGCCCACGTTGCCCAGGCCCTGCACCACCACCCGGCAGCCGGCCAAATCCAGGCCAGTGGCCTTGGCCGCCTCGGCCAGCACGTACACGCAACCCTGGCTGGTGGCCTTGAGGCGTCCCAGGGACCCCCCGATGGACAGGGGCTTGCCGGTGACCACGCTGTTGCAGGTGTAGCCCTTGAAAACGCTATAGGTGTCCA
>Ga0180009_10007575_pt1 | contig 11031 bp, 11 predicted proteins | sample OS_PC_MetaG_FD_123537 | JGI IMG/M metagenome (GOLD analysis project Ga0180009, IMG submission 123537) | Groundwater microbial communities from the Aspo Hard Rock Laboratory (HRL) deep subsurface site, Sweden - OS_PC_MetaG | ecosystem: Environmental > Aquatic > Deep subsurface > Groundwater...
ATTCTTAATAAGGACGAAGTGGCCAAGATTCTTTCAGCCCATACCAATATCAAACATAAGGCTATCTTAATGCTCATATACTCGGCTGGTCTTCGTGTAAGTGAGGTAAAGGTTGAGGATTTTGATATCGTGAGAAAATTAATTCACCTCATGCCCTGAGACATAGCTTTGCCACTCATTTATTAAAAAGCGGAACAGATCTGAGATATATACAAGAGTTGTTGGGTCATAAAAACAGTAAGACCACGGAGATTTATACCCACGTCAGTACCAAAAGCCTTGGGAAAATCAAAAGTCCTTTGGACGATTTAGATCTAAATGAAAGTGGGGAAGGGGACGAAAAAGGCAAGGGGACAAAAGGCTGAAAAACTTCAGCCAGAAATGAAATATCCGAAATAGTTCGCCTATAACACCCAAATCGGGAGTATATCCGAACTATAGTGAACGAAGTTAATAAGTAGACATAAATATGGCAATCCTCAAAGAGATATAGGAAACTTATGTCACTTTATTTTAGACGTTCACTATAATTTGTTTCGGAAATAACCAAGTTAGATGAAATTGGCCCCTCAAGCCGCAAGAGGAGGTGAATTTTAAATGGCAAGATGTTGGACATGTGGTTCATCTGTAAGTGGTTATCACTACAGGTGTTCACTGTGCAAAGATGCTTTACGAGAAATAGAAAGTCTTCATGAAACCGTTTCTGAAGGTTTTGCGGATTTGGCAAGAATTCAAGAACAGGGTTTTAATCAACTATCTGATCAACTTTCAGAAATTTCTACTATTCTTGAATGGGGTTTTGGCGAACTTAGTTGGCAACTTCAACAGCAGACTGATGTTTTACGAAGTATCGACCATACACTTAAAACCCCGAGTGAGACCAAAGCCAATGAGTGGCGACTCCATGCAGAAGAATTGAGGCGTAGAGGCGTATTAGAGGAATCTGAAGAATTCTTTTTAAAAGCTCTCAATGAGTATCGCTTAGATTACAGAATTTATGTTGGCATTGCTGAGACCTATCTTCAGATGAGCAAATTTGACAACGCCATAGTCCTTTTAGAGAAAAGCCTTCCTCACGCCCCACAGAAAGAGATTGACTATAAAAGTTACTCTTATCGGCTGATTGGACACATATATGCGTGTAAGGAGGACTATATCAAGGCACTCGATGCCTTACGTTCCTCAATAAAATTATCGCCGGATTATGCAGACGGTCTTTATGATTTCGTCCAATATGCTTCTTTAGTAAGTGACGATGTGATAGAGCGTATATGTGCTCAAACTTTCAGACAATGGGGCCACAACTGGCAAAGGGCGGTTGAGTTAAGAGACTACGACCTGATATGTTGGCTTGCCCTTTCAAAGGCAATAAAAGGCAAAGCAGTTTTGTTTTCTCTTGCAGAGAAAGAAAGAAATTTTGAGCAACGAAGAGAATTGGTTCAACGTGTTTTAAAGAATTTATTGGACAATGCACGTGGAAAAGTAGAGGTCACTATTATTATGACGAAAATAGATCCTATTTCAGAAGAAGTAGAGAGGGCAATATCTGGAGCAAAAAGCTCGGCTGATAAATTCAGAGGGGTAGACCTTGAATGCGAGCGTATTTACAACGATGCAAAATCTAAATTGAAACTTGCAAAAGATAAACTAACATCGGGCGATTATTTAAAGGTTTTAGAGGCAGAGAAAATCGCAGAAGAATCATTATCCCTTTTTGAGAAAAGTAAAGAGAAGGCACGTTCAGAGCAAAATTATTATGAAAACAGTTTTAAAAGTAAACTAAAGTCCACATTTGATTTTGGTGAAATTGCTGCAGCGAGTGCGGGTATAGGATTTTTACTCGGTATCGGTGGGTGTATAGCTCATCTCATGAAAGGCTATAAAAATGTTGATGATCCTATTGGCACTTTTTTCTCAACAGGATTTACTACTTTCTTTATAGCGATGATTGGAATTCTATTTTGGAGAATTTATAAGCTCTATGTTGAAAAACCAACATCTAAAGATAAAGATTAAACTATACGGGGCAGCAACTTCATCTAACAGAGTGCTTGAGATTAAACACCCAAAGGCTACGCCCTTCTCAAGCACTCGAACGTTAGATGCAATTGCGGGCAGGGAAAAAGGAGGATGAAAGATGATAAACAAAATTATAAATGGGATTTCTTTTTACGTGGTAACACTTTTGTTTCTATGTTTTGTCATAGGATGTGAGAGTTTACAGGGTTTACAACTTAATCATACAGAAGCGAGCCTTCCGCCAGCGTCAGCGAGTGTTCCACTTCCATCCGATCTTCGGATCGTTCAACCCTCTACAGGAGTCCCAAAGGAGTTGAGAGCGTTTTCAGGAAAATGGACTGGTGTGTGGGATGGCATATTGAACCATATCTTGGTTGTCGAAGAGATCAATCCACCGCATGCTATTGCAGTTTATGCCTATGGGGCCGCGAGAGAGTGGGGCATCGATCGGCCAAACTGGAGTCGGGTACGCGGCGAATTCATAGATGGCACGACACTTAAACTTTCTCTGCCACGGCCTGCAACGGTGATTTACCGGATGCGTCAGGACGGTACACTTGATGCAACCTGCGAATACGCAAGGGGGACTTCACGGGCAAAGATGACACGAATGAAGGAGTAAGAAATCCGTCCAGAGTTCTGGTTATCAGTTGGTACTTCGCCTAACACAGCACAAACGGTTAACGCCCAAACCTGACGGCTTCGTTTGTGCTGGGATCGTTAGATGCAATTGCGGGCTAAATTCAAAAGAAAAAAGTAAAAGTTATGGCTAATGAAATCAGAAAAATAAAAGATGCCGCTGAATCTCAGTTAAAGAAAACCGATGAGATAATTGCCAGTCACGAGGCGGTTGCTGATATGATTTCTGAAGTCAACAATGCCATTTCGGAAGTTAACGATACCCTTACATCTGGTTTTACTATGCTTGGCGCTGGGCTGCAGGAATTATGTTTTATCACAGAAGATGGTTTTCGGGAAGTCATTGATAGATTAGACCTTCAAAGTCAGGCATTGGAAGCAATCAAAGAGATATTGGAGAGGCCATTAGATACTCAGGCAAAGGAACTACGAAAAAGGGCAGAAGTTGCCTATTTAAATAACTGGTATGATGAGGCAGAAACGGATTTGTTGGAGGCTGAGAAGAAAAATTATCAAGACTTCATAGTTCACCAAATCTTAGGCAATATCTATTACCACCATAAAAAGAATTACCCGAAATCTCTTGAGTATTATCAAAAGGCTGCTAAGTATGCCACACCAGTATCAAAAAAACATGCAGCCAATGCGCTCATTTGTGCGGCTATAACCTATTACCAACTTGGACAATTATCCGAGGCATATAAAGTTTCAAAAACAGCATTAGAGTTATCACTGGATGATCCACATGTTTTATACCAGCATGTAAGATACTCAGCAAAGATGGGGTATGAATTTACAACTTTCTTAAAATGTTGTGTTTACGCAGACCCTAATTACCTCGTAACGGCTGATGGAGATGAAATGTTTTCTGATGCGAAGGGAAAGATAAAGAAATTAGCCGAAGAACTAAGGGATGAAAAAGGGAAAGCGGTAAATACTTTAATACAAGCGATTAACACTGCGAAGAAAGAGGCAGAGTCAGTAGGGATAAATGACTTTACATCTTTAGACAAACAATTAGCCGAGATAAAAAGGTTATGTTCTCTCAACAGCTATTTTGATTTTCTGAAAGCGGAACAAATTGCTCGAAAAGCATATAAAGAAAGTGTGGAAGAATGGATAGAAATAAAAAACTCTTCCATCGGAGATGAGAATACTTCTCTTAGCGAACTGAGGTCGAAAGAAAATGAAGTTAAGAACAAGACATGTGCTGGATGGGGTTTGATCCCTGCAATTATAGTAGGAATTTTAGCTGTATTTGTTATTAATTCTAATCCAGATTTATATGAACCGAGAAAAATTGGACCTGTGGAAGTCCTTACGATTACACATGCTGGTGGTGTATCTCTAAGCGGCAATACATATTATAGGGGAAGTACATTTGAGGTGGTAAATAAAACTAAGGAGTCAATTTGTATATGTTTTAAATACGGTAATGTAGAGTGCTATAACCGTGAAGGAATCCTTGAGAATTCTAAATTAGACACCGGATATGTTAATGATTACAGTAAAACATTACGCGAGGTTTCGCTATTTTTTTGGGTGCTTGGTTTCCCAATCATTGTTTGGATTTTGTCAGCAATTATTATAAAAAGGATTAAACTTAATGAGGTAAGAAACCAAATAGAAAAAGTGGAGAATAATATTGCAGAACTAAAAAATGATATTACAAAACTTGCAAGTCTGAAAGCGGCACCTGTTGCGGTGGCCGCGGGCACTGCAACGGGCGTTGCGACCCCGGCTACCGAGGTCAAGACCGGGTTCACCGTGGTCCTTAAGGAATCTGGCGCTGACAAGATAAAGGTCATCAAGGAAGTGAGGGCGGTAACAGGAGTCGGACTCAAAGAGGCCAAAGACCTCGTAGAAGGCGCCCCCAAGACGATCAAAGAGGGAGTTTCCAAGGAGGAGGCGGAGAAGATAAAGCAGCAGATCGAGAGCGCAGGGGCAAAGGTAGAACTCGGTTTAAATAGGGACATCCATTAAAATAGAATTAGCCCGCAACCACAACTAACATGGTGCAAAAGATTAACATCCAAACCCATCGGGCTTCTTTTGCACCAAGCCCGTTGTTTGCTCATTGCGGGCAGTGAAAAGAAGGAAATGAGATTATGATGCCTAAAAGACTTTCACCGGCAATCTTTGGGATTGCCCTTATATGCTTTTTTCTTCCATGGGTTAATGTCTCCTGTCAGGGGCAGAAAGTTGCGACCTTCAGCGGGATTCACCTGGTTACAGGAACGACTGTAGAACAACCACAGATGTTTGGCCCTGCAGAGGAAAGAAAGATAGGAGGAGAGACACTCGCAATCCTTGTTCTTTTATCTGCATGTGCTGGACTTGCCTTGAGCTTCTTAAAGGACAAGAAAGGCGTTATGGGCAGTGCTGTAACAGGTGGTATGGGGGTAATTTTTCTCCTCTTCCTTAAGTCAAAACTTGATAATGATATCTTGCGAGAAACTGGGGGGATGTCACAACTTGATTATGGGGCTGGATTCTATCTGGCATTACTTCTCTTTCTTTCTGCCATTGGTGTAAATGCCTATTCTATGGCACAGGGCAAAGGGATTTCTCTACTTCAAGGCAAAAGTGTGTCTGGCTATAAATTCTGCACTCAGTGCGGTGCAAGAAACGAATCGGGCAATGAATTCTGCAAAGAGTGTGGAACTAACTTTTCTTAAGGGGGAAACCATGACAGACTTCTTTGAAAAGGTAAAACAAGGTGTAGGCAAAGGGATTACGACGGTAAGCGTTAAATCAAAGGAAGTAATTGAAACCACAAAGATCAAAGGTCAAATCGGGACACTTCAGGAACAGAAGAAAAGCGACTTAGAGGAACTTGGGAATATTGTTTATACAATGTTCCTCAAAGACAGTTTTGATATGGAAAGGGTTAAAGAGAAATGTGAGACGATTAGGGGATTAGGCAGCCAGATAAAAGACAAGGAAGTGGAATTAAGGCAGACTCATCTTAAGGCACAGGAGGCACTGGGCAAGCCAAAGGCTATTGGTATATGTGATTGCGGTGCAGAGATTTATGAGGGCGTCAAGTTCTGCGGTAAATGCGGAAAGAAGATAGAGGAAATTATTAAGAAGACCGATGAAGAATTATCACCAGAGGAGGTTTGTCCTCAATGCGGCGGCAAGCTTTTACCAGAGGCAAAGTTTTGCAGTAAATGCGGGGCTAAAATAGGATGAAAAATCCGACAGGGGTTGAAAGGAAAGGGTAACTATGTTTTGTCCCGAGTGTGGGGCGAGGGTTCAGCAGGTTAAAGATAGTACATCTTCGCCTCAAACAAGTGGCAGTCTTGACAGACAGACTCTTTTAGCTATGATTGGTGGCGGTTTACTCCTTGTCTCGTTTATTATGCCATGGATTGATTCAGGCTTCATTTCTGTATCTGGTTTTGAACTAATAAAGGTAGCATCAGGTGCAGAAAAACTTCTTGCTTTAATAGCTTGGCTTGTCCCTGTTGGTGGAGGAATAACAGCATATTTTACATATACTAAAAATGTGAATATGAGACTTGCGTCTCTTATCACAGGGGAAATTGCACTGGTGGTGTATATATGGCTAATTTTTAGCATAAGGGGAGATGTAGGTGGTCTTGGTAATGTATTCAATATAATGGGGATAGGGCTATATTTAATGATGGTAGGAATAGCCTGTTTATTGATTGGAGGCAAAAAATGAATACATTCATGCTCGTGAAAATTGAAAAGGCTAGAAAACGAATATCAATTATCATTTTTTGTTTTCTTGTGCTGATTACTCTTTCCTCATGCCTTGAGGTCAAACAACAGATAAATATCAACAAAGATGGTTCTGGGGATGCAAGGCTTGAGGTTGCTGTTCAGGATGTATGGGCTCCACAGGTAGTTCCAAAACTCAAGTCAGATATGCCAAAAGGATGGAATGTTATTGAAGAAAAGGCAAAAGAAGGCAAGCAGGTTATTGTCCTTGAAAGGAAGTTTAAGGACATATCAGAGCTAAATGACGATGAAACCAGCTATGCCTTCTCATCTGAAAGAAAAGGCTTTATGAAAAAATCTTACGCCATTGAGGTTAAATACCTTAAAAGCTCGGATATGCCTTTTCCTTATGAGGTTGCCATAAAAACTCCGGGAAGCATTGAAGAAACAAATGGGCAAAAGATTTCATCTGGTGAAGTAAAATGGGGTCTTCAGGGCTTGCGAAGGGGAACAGAACTAACTGTCAAATCTTCAGGAATTGCAATGCCTGACTTTGCATCATTGAAGGAGTCATTTAACAAGACTTTTAACTCTCTTTTCTATCGTGAAGCAATAGTCTTTCTCCGTGACGGCAACCTCTGGGTTATGGATAGCGATGGTAAGAATCAGAAGCAGTTGACAAAAGAATGGGTAGGGAGTTGGAGTATATCAAGAGATGGAAAGATAGTTTTTGATAGATTTAATTCTTTTGAGTATGAGGAAGTTAAACGATTAAACGATCCAAATCTCTATTATATTTCTTCTGTTAAAAAGGGAAAGATTGAAAAATTAACCACTGATAACATAAGCAGTAATCCTGCAATATCTCCTGATGGAAACAAGGTTGCTTTTGTAAAGGTAGACGAAAAATTTAGTGCTGCTGAGGCACAGGAATTGGTATCTCAGGGTTACAATCCCACATATGTAAAAGAAGGAGCTACCAAGAAAACAGGGGTTTATATTTTTGATCTTAAAACAGGAGGGCAAAAGAGGGTTGTTGGTGAATTGCCATCTCAATTGTCGCCTGATGTGTATGGAGGCATAACGAAGTGGATTGATCATTCCTTATTCTGGTCACGAGATGGGGACAAATTGCACTTTGAAAGGGATTTTATACCTTATGCTGAAAAAGGCAGTGTTCGCTCTGCCTATATTTTAAATTTAGATAGTGGCGGGCTTGAATATATTGGCGAACAGGGGGGAATATTAGATTGGGTTGGTGAGAAAATTATATATACGGCAGAAGGAACTGCGTGGATTTACGATATTAGAACTAAAAAGACTCAGGACTTGGGTGAAGTAGATCTTGAGTTATCACCTGATAAGAAAAAAGCGGTTTACAGCAGAATAAATAGTAAAAAAACGGAGCAGGGTTGGATATCGTGGAGTAATTTGTTTATAAGTAATATGCCTCTCAAAAACCCTATAAAATTATTGACCTCTAACCCGAGAGAGTCTTTTCGTAATCCGACCTGGAGTTTCGACGGAACTATAATTGCATTTGTTAGAGAGCAGACTGGAGATAATGCCCAAACATCTCTATGGATTATCAATCCCGATGGTTCAAATCTCAAAAAACTTGCTGACAATGCATGGTCTCCGGAGTGGACATCAATCCCGAGAATCACTTTCATATCACCATCACTGGCAAAGACAATTATCTTTATAGCAATAGTATTGACAGGCATTTTGCTCCTTTTCGGTATGGTCTTAATAACAAGAAAAGCGGTCAAGGCAGTAATACCAAAAGGCAAGCCTATTTCAAAAGGTGTCTTCTGCACTCAATGCGGAAAAGGGAATTCTCCAAGTGCATCCTTCTGTGTCAATTGCGGGCAGAAGCTGATAAACAAAAAAATAGGGGCAGCGGAGTAAAAATGACAAGGGTCAAACCTTTAAAATTTAATTTTAGAAAAAGGGGATGCCCGCACCAACAGATAACACGTTGCAAAAGACTTATGTGCAAACCTTTCAGGCTTCTTTTGCAACGGAAACGTCAGCTGCTCATCTGCGGGCGGAAGGAGGATTGAAAGATGATAAACAAAATTATAAATAGGATTTCTTTTTACGGGGTGCTTTTGTGTCTATGTTTAAGTATCTTGGGATGTGGAAGTTTACAACTTAATCTTCCTGTAACTATAAAAAGCGCTGCTCCGAGAACAGAAGGCGAATTATGGATATATAAAGATGATACACCTACTCCTAATAATCGGAGGGGTAGTTTTGATTGGCATCAAGAGCCTATATGTCGTGGATGCACTATAGTTTTGGGAGCATGGTTTATAGAAAAAAGTAGTAATAGTCCTAGACCTGTAAAAGCAACATGGGAGATAAGGAAGGGTGAGAAAGATATAATAAGCATAACTCCGCTTGAAGGGGGACACAAGGTTATTATCAGAGGATTACGCTCTGGAACGGTTAGAGACATATTAGTAAGAAGTGAAGAAGGGCATCAAATCCATTTATTTGATATTACTGTAAAGTAAAATTGGAGGTGGTGATTTTGAAAAAGAACGGAAGCATATTTAAGTATCCTATTCCAACTCTAATAGCGATGGGTATCTTCATGGTAAGCTGTCAAGGTCTTCAAGTAAATATTCCTGTGGAAGTCCAACCTGTAAAGCGTGAAGACGCTGCTTTATTGGTTTTAGTTGAAAACAAGTCCTCTCGGCAAATCAAGATCACTTATCCTATCTCAACAGGAATGTTAAAACAAAATCAGCATACGGTATTCCGCTTACCGAAACCAGGCAATCATAAAGTTGTCATAACAGCCTATTCAGAAGACCCTGATTATCGTGATGTCTATCGTCCTGTTGCAACTGTTGAATTGCCTGTGTTTTTAAATGGTTATGATATAGTTAAAGCAAGAGGAAATTTTGTTGGATATTATTTGGAAGTTACAGAGGGAATGTTGTTGCCAAATAGATAGATGAAAGCATTAGAGAAATTAAAAACTGGGAAGGAGGAAAAATTATGTCTAATGGCAAATATGTCGTTTATGTCTTTTTCTTTATAGCTGCATTTATGCTAATGGCTGGGATAGGAGGAAAGTTTACCGCAATAGCGGAGGCACAAACACAGCCTGCTGGGAAGCCACTTACTAATGAAGATATTATCTCTCTTGTGAAGGCTGGGTTAAGTGATACTGCTATTGTCTCCATGATTCAAAAGTCTCCGACACAATTCAACCTTAATCCTGACGCTTTGATTAAACTTAGGAAAGATGGAGTTAGCAATACCGTGATTGAAGCAATGATGGAATATAAAAGTTCTTCAACTGCTGGAGAGGTGAAAACTCCATTAATTCCTTCGGCTTATGGATATTATGTCATAGACGAAAACCAACTTATTGAGCTTAAGCCAACGCCAGTTATCACCAAGATAGGCATACGACCCGGAGGCCCGCGTAGTGGAAATGCTGGTATTGCAATGGATGGATTCGCTGAAGAACCGTCAATCAGCATCAAAAGCAAGTTGCCAATTTTCATTGTATATCAGCAGAATATAGATGCAAGAGGCTTTCGTCTTAGTGATTTAGTATATGTGGGCACAAAGCAAGCACACCAATTTAACTATTTCGGAACAGGCCAGACTTTCTTTAGGGGCGTTTACTTCGTTGATTATTACGATACAATTCAGATAAACCTCTGGCGGCCCAGGAAAGAGATACGGCTTCGCATTGAACCAGTAGAAGGAAAGTCAGGGATGTTTAGATTAATTCCTGAATCGTCCCTTGGCCATGGTAAATACACACTCTATTTCAAAGGTGCTATCCATCCCGATGGTACAATCTTTGTAGCAGAACATGAACGGCAAGAATCGGCATTTTATTTTAAAATCGAACAATAAGTTTTAAGGAGGTTACTAAATGCTAAAATTCGTACAAAAACCAACACTATGTATTTTACTTGTTTTAGTGAGCTTTTCGTATGTTGTAGCTGCGGAGAAGACCTTTACCCCTGCGAAGGATTATAAGGGAGACATGTATGTTGTCATTAAGGCTGGAGGAGCTGTTGGTTATGAGGAGTGCAGTAGGATAAAGGTAATTTGGGGGCCGTGGGAAACAGAACCAGTTTCAGCTATTCAGAGTGCACGCTCGTTAAAACCTCTGGCAATAAAATTTGAGAAAAATAAAAAAGATCAAGTCCCGTTAACAGTTATCGCCAATTGTTCAGCTTCTATTGAATTAAACTCTGGCAAGCCAGACTCTCGAAGTTATGAGGTTATAGAGCCTCGCTGGGGAAGAAGATAAGGAGGTTTAGGAAAAATGAACAATCTTTTTAGAAAAAAGCAAAAGGTATCAAAATTATTGTTTTCAATAATAGTAGTGTTCGTTGTGGTTCTTAACGCATGTTCTATAGAGGCAAAGTCGCTGAAGAAAGGGGAAGTTTACCGTTCGTTGGATGGGGCGGCCATAGAAGTTATTTCAGGTGATGAATTGGAGATAACTGAAGGCGGTAAAACAACTGTTGCCAGGTATGGATTTAAGGATGATAAGTTGCGTGTAGTGATTGGCGATACGGTCATCTATTTTGAAATAGTGAAGGAGTGGCTGAAGGATGAGAAAAGCGGGAAGGTTTACTATACTAAAGATGGATTAGTTAAAAAGCGGACTGAATTAGCTGCATTAGAAGAAAAAAAGCG
>Ga0180009_10007576_pt1 | contig 11031 bp, 9 predicted proteins | sample OS_PC_MetaG_FD_123537 | JGI IMG/M metagenome (GOLD analysis project Ga0180009, IMG submission 123537) | Groundwater microbial communities from the Aspo Hard Rock Laboratory (HRL) deep subsurface site, Sweden - OS_PC_MetaG | ecosystem: Environmental > Aquatic > Deep subsurface > Groundwater...
GAGGGGTCAGGGAAAACTACCTTAGGTCAACATGTAATTGCTGAAGCCCAAAAGCGTGGGGGCATGGCTGCCTATATTGATGTGGAGCATGCTCTGGACCCAGCCTATGCTGCCAATTGTGGGGTTAACATTGATGACCTGCTCATCTCTCAACCTGATACCGGGGAGCAAGCTCTGGAGATTACTGAGGCGCTGGTCAGGAGCGGGGCTATTGATGTGATAGTAATTGATAGCGTGGCTGCCTTAGTACCCCGGGCTGAGATTGAGGGGGAGATGGGAGACGCTCATGTTGGCTTACAAGCCCGCCTAATGTCGCAAGCGCTGAGAAAGCTAGCTGCCGCTATCGGTAAGTCAGGAACGGCGGTGGTATTTATCAACCAGTTGCGAGAAAAGGTTGGTATTATCTTTGGTAATCCTGAGGTAACGCCAGGTGGCAGGGCTTTGAAGTTCTATAGCTCAGTAAGGATAGACCTAAGGCGGGTTGAAACTATCAAGCAGGGAACTGAGGCAATAGGTAGCCATATCAGGGCTAAGGTGGTCAAAAACAAGGTTGCCCCTCCATTCAGAAGTGCTGACTTTGACATCATGTTTGACCACGGCATAAGCCAGGAGGGTAATCTTATCGACCTAGGTGTAGGGCTGGGGGTAGTGAAGAAGACTGGCGCCTTTTTCTCCTATGGTGACATTCGCCTGGGGCAAGGTAGGGAGAATGCCAAGCGATACCTGAGTCAGAATCCTGAGCTTGCCGAGGAGATTGAGCAGCAGGTTAGAACCTCAGCCGTCACCAGCTATAATCCTTTAGTTAGCGATTAATGGCAGTTTAAATAACTAGGTTAATAGGCAATAGCAAAATAAGGCTGAGGCTTAGGCTTCAGCCTTATGTCTTAGAAGGGGGTAAGACAGGTTAATGAGCAAGATTACCGCCATCCGTGTCGGCAGGAGGCGAGGAAAGCGGGTAAATGTGTTCTTAGACGGCGGGTTTACTTTTAGCTTGGAAGCTGAAGTGGCAATAAGGGAGGGGCTACGGGTTGGACAGGAGCTATCGGCTAATCAGATTGAAGCCCTGGCTAGGTCTGACTGCTTCCACCGTTGCCTTAATGCTGCTGCTAGCTACCTTGGCTACCGACCTCGGAGCGAGTTTGAGCTAAGGGAGCGGCTTCAACGGCGAGGTTTTGATGGTGATAGTGTCGATGCAGTGCTCGCCAAGCTAAAGGAGCAGGGGTTGGTGGATGATATGGCTTTTGCTCAATTCTGGAGGGATAACCGCCAGTCATTTAGCCCACGTAGCCAGTGGCTAACTAGGTTAGAGCTGAGGCGAAAGGGGGTTGTCAGTGACATTATAGACCAGGTGGTTGATGCTGTTGATGATGCCGATAGTGCCTATCGGGCAGCGGTGAGTAAAGCTCGTAGTTTACCCCAGTCTGATGAGCAGAGCTTTCGCCGCCGTTTGGGTGAATATCTTAAGCGGCGTGGCTTCGGTTACGGGGTGATAAATCATACTGTAGAACGGGTGTGGCAAGAACGGGGATAGGTATGGGTAGCATTTTACCTTGACATCAAAGCTAGAAAGTGAGTAGTATTAGCTATCTATAGTTTACCCCCAATGAATGTATAAATGAGGTTGTTTAGTTATCATTGTGAGGTCGCCTAGGCGACCGAAGCAATCTGTGAAAGTAATAGTGAGATTGCTTCGCTTGGCTGGCAATGACAGTTAGTTGCTAAACGGTCTCTAAATGAAAGAGAGGTGAAAATGGGATTAGAAGTAGTATTAGCTATTTTCTTTAGTTTTATCATAGGCGTAATATTTGGGGGTATGGCTGCCTTTCTTTCGCGGCGAGTGATGATTAACCGACAAATGCGTATTGCTGAGAGGAAAGCGGCTAGGCTGGTGGCTGACGCCAGACTCGAAGCCAAGGGTGTGCTCAATGAGACGAAACAAGAGGCAGAGAAAGTCAAGTTACTAGCTGAGACAGAGTATCGTGAACGGCGCTCTGAGCTACAGCGTCAGGAGAGCCGTCTATCTCAGAAGGCAGAGACCTTGGAGCGTAAGTTAGAAGGTGTGGAGCATCGTGAGCGCAATCTGGCTAGCAAAGAAAAGGAGATTGAGTCGATGCATGCCCACCTTGCCGAGACTAGGAGTAAGCAGTTAAAGCAACTAGAGCTGATTTCAGGCATGTCTAGTGCCGAGGCAAAGCAAGTACTGATTGAGACTATGGAGATTGAGATGCGGGATGAAGCCTCGCGGCGGCTTCGGGAGTGGGAAGGTAAGATAAAAGAAGAAGCTGATAAGAAAGCTCAGGAGATTTTGTCCCAGGCTATCCAGCGGTGTGCCTCTGAGGTTGTATCCGAGACTACGGCGGCTATTGTTCCCCTGCCCAGTGATGAGATGAAGGGGCGGCTTATCGGACGAGAGGGGCGTAATATTAGAGCCCTGGAGCAGGCTACTGGTGTTGACCTGATTATTGACGATACCCCTGAGGCGGTGACCCTGTCTAGCTTTGACCCGGTGCGGCGAGAGATAGCTCGGCTGGCTTTGACTAAGCTTATCCTTAATGGTCGTATTCATCCAGCTCGGATTGAAGAGGTGGTAGCCAAAACCAAGGAAGAAGTAGATGCCACTATCTATACCGCTGGAGAGCAGGCAGCATACCAGGTAGGGATACACGGATTGCGCCCTGAGTTAATTAGGTTGCTGGGTCGGCTTAAGTATCGCACTAGCTATGGACAGAATGTGTTAGGGCATAGCATTGAGGTTACTTATCTGGCTGGCATGATTGCTTCCGAATTAGGAGCCAATGTTGCCATAGCCAAGAGGGCTGGGCTGCTGCATGACATTGGTAAAGCGGTAGACCGGGAGGTGGAGGGGACTCACGCTGCCATCGGGGCTGACCTGGTTAAGCAATGGGATAAATCTCCTGAAGTAGTTCACGGTATCGCTGAGCACCACGGTGAGACTGATACTACTAGCATTTGGGGCTTTATCATCTCAGCGGCTGATGCTATCAGTGGTGCCAGACCGGGGGCAAGGCGGGAGTCGCTAGAGGGCTACCTGAAGCGGCTGAAGGCACTGGAGGATATAGCCGATGGCTTCAAAGGAGTGGAGAAGTCGTTTGCTATTCAAGCTGGTCGTGAAATCCGTATCCTGGTTAAACCAGAAGAGATTGATGATTTGGCGGCAATGAGGCTGGCCCGAGATATTGTTAAGAAGATAGAGGAAGGTCTGGAGTATCCGGGTCAGATAAAGGTTACCGTGCTTAGAGAGACAAGGGCTATAGACTATGCTAAGTAGGAAGGGCTAATGTTGATATTGGTGATTGGTGATATAATTGGCAGACCTGGTAGGCAGGCAGTACACCAGCTTTTGCCAGGTTTGCAGCAGCAATATGGGTTAGACTTGGTTATTGCTAACGTTGAGAATGCTGCCGGCGGTTTAGGGGTAACTTCAGCTACAGCTAAGGAACTACTCAATGCCGGTGTTGATGTATTGACCTCAGGTAACCACATATGGGCTCAGAAGGAGATTATTCCTTACCTTGATGGTGAAATGCCTATCCTGCGCCCATTAAATTATCCCCCCGGGGTGCCGGGTAAGGGCTATATAGTCAATAGTCAGGCTGTGGTGGTTAATTTGATGGGGAGAACCTTTATGGGCGATTTTGATTGCCCGTTTAGAGCTATGGATGCGCTACTAGCTGAACTTAAGCATAAGCCGCCAGTTATTATTGTTGATTTCCATGCTGAGGCAACATCGGAGAAAGTGGCAATGGGGCGATACCTTGACGGACGGGTGAGTGCTGTGCTCGGCACCCATACCCATGTGGGAACTATTGATGCCCAGTTGCTGCCTCAGGGTACTGCCTATGTTACCGATATAGGTATGACCGGTCCTATGGATTCAGTAATAGGTGATGACACCGAGGCAGTAATTCGCCGCTTTCTGACCAGAATGCCCCATCGGCTATCAGTGGGGAAGGGGAAAACAATCTTTAATGCGGTCTTGATTGGGGTGGCTGAGGACAATGGTAGGGCAATAAGCATTGACCGAATCTATCGGGAAGTGGAGTAATAGTGACTAGGGTAGACCTCCATATACATTCCACTGCCTCTGATGGACGATTTAGCCCGGGAGACATTGTCCATAAAGCAGCGGAGGGCGGGTTAACCATTATTGCTATTGCTGACCATGATACTGTGGATGGCATTGTTCCCGCCCTAGTAGCCGCCAAAGCCTTTCCTTGGCTAAGAGTCATACCTTGTGTTGAAATTAGCTCCGATGTCCCTTATGGTGAAGTTCATGTTCTCGGTTACTTTATAGATTATACTAACCATGAGCTTCAGGCGACTCTGGTGAGGTTACGCAGTTCTCGGCGGGAACGGGCTCAGAAGATGATTGCTAAGCTAGGGAATTTTGGTGTCGACATTGAGTGGCAGCAAGTCCAGGAAATAGCCGGCAGTGGCTCTATAGGTCGGCCTCATATTGCTCAAGCTATGTTAGACAAGGGTTATGTAACCTCATTTAAGGAGGCGTTTACTAAGTATATAAATCAGGGTGGACCTGCCTATGTTGAGCGGGAAAAGATGACCCCGGTAGAGGCAGTGGAACTAATACTTATGGCTAACGGGTTGCCGGTACTGGCACACCCATTAACTATCACTGACCCGGAGACGGTGATTGTTGAGCTGAAGGCGGCTGGGCTGGTAGGCATTGAGGCTTACTATGCTGGCTATACTGCTGAAGAAATTAGTAAGCTGGTTAGCCTGGCGGGTAGGCATAATCTTATTGCCAGTGGTGGTAGTGACTACCATGGTCTGGATACTGACACTGAGACTATAATTGGTGGTGTGGATATGCCAATAGAGTCTGTGGAGCAACTTATCGCTCTGGCGGAGCAGCGAGGGCTAAAGCTAACCAGCCCATAGTATAAGGAGGGCTTGTGGCTATTGAGTCTGTGTTATTAATATTAGCTGCCTACCTTTTGGGTTCGGTACCAGCCTCCTACCTGGCAGCTAAGTTGTCCCGGGGGATAGACCTGAGGCAATATGGCACCGGTCAGGTGGGAGCAGGTAACCTGTGGAGGATGACGTCTTGGCGGCTTGCTTTACCGGTAGGCATTTTTGATTTGGGTAAGGGGATGATGATGGTGTGGGCGGCTCAGTTAGTTGGTCTAGGTATCGCCCAGCAGGTAGCGGTGGGTTTGGCGGCAATTATGGGTCATAACTGGCCGGTTTTCCTCGGTTTCAACGGCGGTAGAGGAGTTGGCACCGCACTAGGGGTAATTTTTGTTTTGATGCCATGGGGGCTAGTAGTATTTTTGGTAATTACCGCAATTGGCATGCTCATTCTTCGCAGCTCACCAGTGCCGATATTTGCCAGCATAGTTGCTTTGCCCTTAGTTAGCTGGGGATTTGGTGAGCCACAAGCTATTACCCTGGGATTTTTGGCTATGTTTCTGATAATAGTTGTCAAGCGACTAGTGGTGCCGCGAGCGACTATTGCGGCATCGGTTAGCTATAGAGAGTTGCTGCTCAATCGCCTGCTTTTTGACCGAGACATAAGGGATAAAAAAGCCTGGATACATCGAGCACCACCTGAGGCAAGCTCAACTGAACAACAAGGAAAGCAGAAGAAAGGTTAACTTTAATAGAAATGAGATGCGCCAATCACCCTGAGGTTGAAACTAACCTGAGGTGTGGCAAGTGCGGTAAACTGATATGTCCTAGGTGTCTGGTGCAGACTCCGGTGGGAGCCAGATGCCCGGATTGTGCCAGGCTCTACAGATTGCCTACCTATCAGGTTTCTACCAAATACTACCTGAGGGCGGTGGGAACCGGGTTAGGTATGGCTATTGTTTGTGGTATTGCCTGGGGGATGGTGATGCGTTTTGTGCCTTTATTTTACCTTAATCTGCTATTGGCTCCAGGCGCTGGCTATGCCATTGGAGAGCTAGTCAGCCTTTCGGTTAACCGCAAGCGTGGTATAGGGCTAGCCATTGTGGCTAGCCTGGCTGTGGTAATAAGCTACCTGATTAGTCTTCTTTTCCTGCCGGGGCTTGGTTTTGGTCTATTTGACCTGCTAGCCCTAGCTCTAGGTATTTTTGTCGCCGTCATCCGTTTGCGCTAAAATGAACCTTACTTTGGGAAGGAGATAATATGGAGCCAACCCGGGAAATATTTTGGAATATTCACCTTGGTGAAATTCTTTATCTGCTGGCAGCTGTTGTTGTCGGCATTTTTGTTTATGCTATATACCGCCGCTATAAATTATGGCGATTAGGCAGACCGGATAATAGATTTGACCATCTGGCGAGGAGAATATGGGTATTTATAGTTACTGGGGTAGTTGATGGGCTACTACACCGCAAATTTTTTGGTGTCGCCGATGGGGTGGGGCATAGGCGCCTTTCAGCTAAGGATTTTCTGCCCAGGGAGCTTTACCCTGGAGTAGCCCACTTCCTCATTTTTGCCGGCTGTATCATATTGATTCTAGGCGCATTTTTAGATTTTATTAGCCACTACCTCTTTCATTTTATGTATGGCAGCTTCTATCTGGGCTACTCACTGGTTACCGACGCCGGTGGCATTCTGGTTCTGATTGGGGCAATTACATTTATAGTTAGGCGCTATATCCAGAAACCAGATAGACTGGATAATACTGCTCAGGATTTGATTGCCCTTATCTTAATCTGTTTGGTAGTAACTACTGGCTTTGTTGTTGAGGGATTTCGCATTGCTGCCACCGAGTTAAAGACTGCTCCAAGTTGGGCGCCGTGGTCCCCCGCTGGCTTTATCCTGGCTCAGGCTTTCAGCAGTTTAAGCCAAGCCGCCTTGCTAACCTGGCACCAGATTATATGGTGGCTACATATATTACTCAGTCTGGGGGCTATTGCGTATATTTCCCTCTATTTTACCAAGCTAACCCATATTATTGCTTCGCCACTAAATGTGTTCTTCAGGTCGCTAGCTCCGAGAGGGGCGCTGGTAGCCATAGACCTGGAAACAGCCGAGACCTTTGGTGTAGCTAAGATTGAAGATTTTACCTGGAAGCAGCTACTAGACCTGGATGCCTGCACTCGGTGTGGGCGGTGTCAGGATAACTGCCCGGCCTATATTAGTGGTAAGTCACTTTCACCCAAGAAGATGACCCAGGACATCAAAGGTCATTGGCTGGAAAAAGCCTCCTTTTTGCTTGGTAGCCAGAGCCAGATGACAAGGGGGAATCCGGGGGGCAATGGTCGGGCTCTTATTGGTGAGGTGGTGACTGAGGACGAGCTCTGGGACTGCACCACCTGCCGTGCCTGCCAGGAGGTGTGCCCAGTCTATGTGGAACATATTGATAAAACTATTGACCTGAGGCGAAACCTGGTGCTGGAGCAGGCGTCTATTCCTGAGACAGCTGAGGGGGCACTGCGGAGCATTGAAGCCAGGGGGCACCCGTGGCGGGGGACTACGTTAGCCAGAACCGATTGGGCTAATGGGCTTGATATTAAGACTTTGGCTGAAGATAGTCCGCCTAGGCGGATAGATATTCTATACTGGGTAGGTTGTACCGAGGCACTGGAAGACAGAAGTATGAAGGTAGCTCAGGCTATGGGTAAGCTGTTAAAGCTAGCCAGGATTAAATTTGGCATCCTGGGTGCTGAGGAGAGCTGCTGCGGTGAGCCGGCTCGCCGCCTCGGTAATGAGTACCTCTTTCAGATTCAGGCTCAGAAAAATATTGAGCTGCTGAAGAGTTATAATGTGAAGAAGATAGTTACCGCCTGTCCTCATTGCCTTAATACGCTAAAGAATGAGTACCCTCAGTTTGGGGGGGAGTTTGAGGTTATTCACCATACTGAGTTTATTGCCAACCTGCTACAAGAAAATAAGCTAAGAATTATTAAAGGCATTGGTGGAGTAGTGACCTACCACGACTCCTGCTATCTGGGAAGATACAATGATATTTATGAGCCGCCGAGGCAGATTTTAAATAATATGGTCGATATCACCATAGTTGAGATGGAGCGGAACTGGGAGAGGGGCTTCTGCTGTGGCGGAGGGGGCGGTCGCATGTGGCAGGAAGAGCGCATTGGCAGAAGAATTAATGAGCTGCGCACCGAGCAGGTAATTGAGACTAAAGCTCAGATTATAGCAACTGCCTGTCCCTTCTGCCTACAGATGTTTGAGGACGGGATAAAGGCAAAAGCAGTGGAAGGATCGCTTAAAGTTATGGATATCGCTGAGTTTGTAGCCGAGTCAGCGGTATATCGTCCTTATTCCGGCTAGGAATTACTAAGGAGGAAAGAGATGAGAAAAGTAGCTGTGATTGGTGTCGGGCAGACAAAATTTAGTGGTGCCCAAGAAAAGACAATGGTGGAGTTGTTCACTGAAGCAGCTATGGGTGCTATTAATGAATCAAACTTGAAGCCGAAGGATATCCAGGCTCTATTCCTGGGTAATGCCTGGGGAGGCTTTTCTGAGGGGCAAGTAAGTACGCAAGCTTTTGCCGCTGATAATATTGGTGCCTTTAACATTCCGGCTAATAGATATGAGGGTGCCTGTGCCTCAGCCAGCATAGCAGTAAGGGACGCCTTCATGTGGGTGGCTTCAGGTTTCTATGATATAGTGTTAGCTGGGGGCACAGAAACAGCGGCTAAAATGAGCACATCATTCGCCACACGAAGCTTTGCTACGGCTCATGATAGCCGTTATGAATACCCAGCGGGGTTAACTTTCCCAGCTGTCTTTGCCATGTTAGCTCATCTCTATTCGGTGAAGTATGGCATACCCTTAAAAAAGCTTAAAGAGCAAATGGCGATAACATCAATCCAGTCTCACCATTATGGCATGCTTAACCCCAAAGCCCATTTCCACAAGGAAATAACTATGGAGATGGCGCTAGGTGCCTTTATGGTATGTTCCCCCCTCCAACTATATGATTGCTGCCCATTTTCTGATGGTGCCGCGGCTATCGTCTTAGTTTCAGAGGAAAAGGCGAAGAAACTCACCAACCAGCCAGTCTATATTGTTGGTGTTGGTCAAGCCTCATCCGGTCACCTAGCCAGCCAGCAAGAATATTTACCACGGCTTAGAGCCAGAGAGTTATCGGCTAAGAAAGCTTATGATATGGCTGGACTCACTCCCAAGGATATAGATGTCTGTGAACTTCATGATTGCTTCAGTATCGCTAGCCTAATTGCTGCCGAAAGCCTTGGCTTCTTTGAATTTGGCACGGCGGGTGAAGCCTGGGAAAAAGGCGAGGCTGATATTGGAGGTAAAATAGCAATAAACCCCTCCGGTGGGTTAAAGGCTAAAGGGCATCCGGTAGGAGCTACCGGTGCCGCTCAAGTATATGAAATAGTAAAACAGCTTAGAGGCGAAGTAGAAAGTGGGAGGCAGGTAGAAGGAGCCAAGATAGGGATGACTGATACACTAGGTGGAGACGGAGGCACACTTTGTAACCTCATTCTGCAAAGGGGTTGGTAATATATAACTTGTAACTTAGTTCTGAGGAGGCTGAAAGTGGAATATAAGCTTACTTTCAAAGACTATAACGAGGCGCTTAAGAAAAATAAGCTATTAGGCTTAAAGTGCAAGGAGTGTGGTGCAATTACTGTGCCGCCAAAAATGGTTTGTGGAAAATGCGCCAGTCCAGATATGGATATTGTTGAACTCGGTGGCAAAGGTAAAATTCAAACCTTTACCACTGTTTATGTAGCTTCAGAAGGACGCCAGGGTGAATGTCCCTATATTATAGTGTTGGTCGAGCTTGACGAAGGTCCGTGGATAATGGGTAACCTAATCGATATTGACCCAAGTGGAGCAACTATGGAGCTAATCGGTAAAAGGGTAAAGATGGGGCATAAGGTGTTCCCAGGGGATAAGTATTCAGCCGGTGACGGAGCCAGACCGCTGTTCAGCTTTGAGAGTTAAATGCCAAAGGGAAACCGAGTGTGAAAAATGGACTTTGAACTTAGTCAAGAACAGAGAATGATTAGAGATATGTGTCGCCAATTCGCCAGGGAAGTGATAGCGCCACGAGCTGAGGAAATGGACAGAACGGGCAACTATGCCTACGACATTATAGACAAGATGGCTGACCTGGGGATGATGGGGGTTCCTTTTCCGGAAAAATATGGGGGTAGTGGTGGTGACTGGGTGAGCATGAGCCTGTGCATTGAAGAGATTTCAAGAGCAGACGTCGGTCTTGGCATTATGCTAGATGTCACCAGCCTGGCGGCACACGAAATTGAGGTTTTCGGCACCGAGGAGCAAAAACAAAAATGGCTTAGCCGACTAGCTAGTGGGAAGGAGATTGGTGCCTTTGCTCTTACTGAACCAGATGCTGGCTCTGATGCGGCTGGTATTAGATGCACGGCAAATCTGGATAATAATGAATGGGTGATAAATGGCACTAAGAACTTTATTACCAATATTGGGCTGGATAACAGTTCAATTGTGGTTATAACTGCGGTCTCAGGCAAGGATAAGCAAGGTGAGAATATTATTGATACATTTATTGTCCCCAAGGGCACACCTGGTTTCACTGTGGGCAGAAGGTATGAGAAGATGGGTTTACACTCATCGGCAACCAATGAGCTTGCTTTTGAAGATTGCCGCCTACCCAGAGATTACATGCTGGGAGTGGCAGGACGGGGTCTTGCCCAGCACCTAGCTACGTTGCAAACCGGGCGGATATGCATTGCTGCTTGCAGCGTTGGCTTGGCTCAAGCTTGTCTGGATGCCTCTTTAGCCTATGCCAGGGAAAGGGTTCAATTCGGCAAGCTAATTATCGATTTTGAGGCAATATCGTTTAAGTTGGCGGACATGGCTGTAGCTATAGAATTGGGGCGCCTGATGTATTTGAAAGCAGCCTGGCTTAAAGATAATAATTTGCCCCATACCTTTGAGGCTTCGGCTGCCAAGCTATATGCCTCAGAGGTAGCAGAGAAGATTGCCAGCGACGCAGTCCAGATTCACGGTGGCTATGGCTACATGAGCGACTACGCCGTTTCCCGCTACTATAAGCAAGCTAAAGCACTGCAGCTCGTTGAA
>Ga0180009_10007577_pt1 | contig 11030 bp, 10 predicted proteins | sample OS_PC_MetaG_FD_123537 | JGI IMG/M metagenome (GOLD analysis project Ga0180009, IMG submission 123537) | Groundwater microbial communities from the Aspo Hard Rock Laboratory (HRL) deep subsurface site, Sweden - OS_PC_MetaG | ecosystem: Environmental > Aquatic > Deep subsurface > Groundwater...
TTATAGATAGCTATTCTAACTGTATTAAAGGCAATTAATATAGCTATTAATCCAAGAATAACGCTAAGAAACAAACCGATATTATTAACTCCATCTGTTAAAGCGAAAACCTTCTCTACAACAGATTTTCTCTGATAATAATCCACCTTACTGATTATATCCTTGAAAGAACCCGTTTCTAAAAGATTGGCTACTTGTTCGTATTGAGAAGGATTCCAGGCCTTTATATTCAAAGAAGCAAAAAATGGATTATAGCCAAGCTCTGTCAAAGATTCTATTAATACAGGGTCATCTTTATGTTTATCAATAAAGATTTCCAATGCTTGATCTTTAGAGATATATTCAATTTCTTTTACTTCCGGGATTCTAGCTATTTCTGTTTTAGCATCTATAATATCTTGCTCTAAAGCATCTTCCTCAAAATAGACCGAGACATCTACTCTTTTTTCAACATCAGAAACTATTTTCTTTGAAACGGGGTTTAAGATAAATAACATTGTTGCTAAGGAAATAACCATTGTCATAATAAAAATCGTGGCCATACTTAGCCCCATGTTTCTTGAAAACTCTTTCCAACCCATTTTTATTATTCTTCTAAATGATACTAACATATAAATCTACCTTTTTCTTCATCTCTAATTAATTTACCATTTTCTAGAGTAATAACTCTTTTACCTAGTTTATTTATTACCGCCTTATCATGTGTCGCTAAGATAACAGTCGTTCCCATGCTATAAATCTTTACTAAAAGTTCAATAATTCCATGAGTATGATAAGGATCTAAATTGCCAGTTGGCTCGTCGGCCAAAATAACATCTGGACGATGAATTAAAGCTCTAGCAATACCAACTCTTTGTTTTTCTCCACCCGACAATTCATCAGGAAAATTATTTGCTTTATCACCCAAACCAACTAAATCTAATATTTGAGGAACATCTCTTTGTATCTCTCTTTCATCAGCTCCCATTACTTCCATTACATAAGCAACATTTTCATGAGCTGTTTTTGAATTAAACAACTTATAATCCTGAAAAACAACCCCTATTCTTTGTCTCAAACAAGAAAGTTGAGATTTCTTAATTTGATGAACATCCTTTCCTCCAAAGATTACATTTCCCTTGCTAGGGGTCTCGTTGGCTAAAATTAATTTAAGCAAGGTTGTTTTGCCGGCTCCCGATCGACCGACTATAGAAACAAATTCTTTCTCACCAACGTCAAAAGAAACATTATCAAGAGCACAGGTTGGTTCCTGATTAGTTCTTGAAGGATAAATTTTACTAACTTTTTGTATTGATATCATGAAATTGATCTAAGTTTCCGTCTAAAACATCTTCTACATTAGATGTTTCTACGCCTGTTTTTAAATCCTTAACTAACTTATACGGATGAAGGACATACGATCTAATTTGATTCCCCCAACTAGCAGAGATATTGCCCCCTTTTATTTTCTTTAATTCTTCCTCGCTTTTTGATTGTTTTAATTGATAAAGCTTAGAATAGAGAATCTTCATCGCCTTTTCCTTATTCAAGCCCTGCAATCTTTCTGATTGAGAAGAAGTGATTATTCCTGTAGGAATATGAGTGATTCTGACAGCCGTTTCTCTTTTATTAACATTTTGACCTCCAGGACCAGAAGATCTAAAAACGTCTATTTTTAAATCTTCATTTTTAATCTCAATTTCTTTTTCTTGATCTTCTTTAATTTCTGGAAGAACTTCTATTAAAGCAAATGATGTGTGACGAAGCTTCTTTGAAGAGAAAGGCGATTGTCTAACTAATCGATGAACTCCCGATTCTTTATTTAAAAGACCGTAGGCATATTTACCTTTTATCTCTAACGTTGCTGATTTGGTTCCTATTCGTCCATCGGGCCCACCACCCTCTCCAAACGACTGCTGAATAATCTTTACTTTAAAATCTTTTCTTTCACAATACCTTTGAAACATCCTCACTAACATTGTTGTCCAATCTTGAGCATCAACTCCACCAGCTCCAGAATATATATCCAGTATAGCATTATTTATATCATATTCTCCAGAAAGAAAAACCTTTACCTCTTCAATCTCGATTTCTTTTACTAAATTTTCAACCTCTCCTTGCTGAATTTTTTTCTCCAAACTTCTTATAGCGTCAACATCCTCTCTCAAGTTAGCTATTTCTTTGCCTAATTTCCAATCGTTTTTGCTTTCTAATTCTTTTATCTTTTTCTCTTTATTCTCAATGTCAAAGACGGTCCATCAAAGTATGAACTCTTTTCTCTAAATCCTCAATTTTAATATCTTCTGTGTCCATATTTAATGGTGCTAATTATTTATAGTTTAACATATTAAATCCCAAAAATCAAAATAAGGAGCCTGACTCCTTTTCCACTTGACAAGTTATAACAATTTGCTATTATGAAAGCACTACACGTGAGGTGGATATTTCGCATGTCCACCTCTTTTACTTTTATAATTTTTCTTCAAATTCCAATCTCTTCTTAAGACGCGTAAAATCTCTAAAATTGCTACCCGCGAATTGTTTTATTTCTTTTGCAGTTCGTTTTGCTCTAGCTAAAATAATTACTTCTTTTCCAATACTCTTCAAATGTTTCAAAACTGGTAAAAAATCTCCATCACCAGACAAAATAATTACTTTATCAAAATTATTTTTTTCTTTTATTAGATAAAAAGCCATATCAACATCACAATTGGCCTTTCTTTTTATACTTCCATCTTCTTGTTCGTAGGATTTAACCGGTTTTAAATATAAATTATAATTAAATTCTTTTAACTTCAAGTAAAATCTTACTCTTTTTAGATGACGAGAAATTAATAAAAGTTTGGCTTCATCGAAATAATGTCCTTTTTCTTTTATTGAACTAACAAGATGTTTTTCTAATTCTTCAATCAGAACAGAATCGTTATTAAGATAGCTATGATTAAAATCGTGTATTTCTACTCCACCGAAATAAAAAACTTTATCAGTTTCATACTTTTCTTTTAAATAATAAAACATTTTCTGATAATCAATTTTCCATCCTAAACTTTTTTGACCTCCATAAAAAAGATTGGAGGCGTCTATAAACACAAAAACTCTCATAATCTTATTTTAATATATTCCCATCCAAAAATCAAAAGCCGATGAATTTTTCACCGGCTTTTATATGTTTGAATTTCCGAAGAGTTGAAATTATGATCCTACTGAGCCTATTCCTAATCCCCGTGTTTTTGGGTCACTTTTCTTGTCTCTCGTCTTATTTATTATGGGTTTGCTATCTAACCCAATGCTTTCGAGGACTTTCTTAGTTTCAATAAGATTATCCACAAAAACCTGAGCTGGAACAACATCCCATTCCCGACGTTCAGTAGAAGGGTCGCAGCCATATGCTTCTTAACATAAATAGTCATTCTGAACCCGCAGGCGAAGAATCTCGTCGTTATTTCAAAATATTACAGGATCCTTCGCTGCGGTTCAGGATGACATTCTTGAGCCGGAGGCGAGATTTGAACTCGCGACTTGCTATTTACGAAACAGCTACTCTACCACTGAGTTACTCCGGCTTAATGAGCGGGATACGAGAATTGAACTCGCGTCTTTTGCTTGGGAAGCAAATATAATACCACTATACTAATCCCGCATCCAAATACTTTTTATCTTATCCCACCATGTTTGTTTTTCTTCGTCCGCCGAAGCTTCAGCGGAGGCAGATCCTTCTTCTTGAACCACATAAACTTCTTCTCCCGGTTTTTTTAAATCAAGTTGCTCTCTGGCCACCTTTTCTATATATTCATCACTTTCTGTTTCTTCTTTTTTATTTTTAAGGTCTCTATTTTTCTCCTCCATCTCTCTAACTTCTTGTTCTAAAGTTAAAACCTGTTCGCTAAGAACCGATCTTCTCTTATTAATCTTCCAATTGATAACAACAAAGAATCCAATAAAAAATACCACTATCAGTATAAGGATTACCGAAATAATTCTTTCTTTAATTGATTTGTACTTTTTATTTTTCATAATATTTGTTATTATATATTAATATGAATAATCAGAATAAAAAAGAAAAGGTATTTAGATGGGTCTGGGTTATCTTAATCTCTTTAGTCGTCTTAAGCATGCTTTCTTTAAGCCTGGCTCCTTTATTTTAAGCTTTAAAAACTTCTAAGAAAACCTTTGGGGGGATGCGAACGCTCCCTCTTTCTTTTAATAATTTTTTACCTTTTTTCTGTTTTTCTAAAAGTTTCTTTTTGCGAGAATAATCTCCTCCATACAAATAACCAGTAACATCTTTTCTGCTGGCTTTTAATGTTTCTCGAGCAATAATCTTTCCACCGATAACTGCCTGCAAGGCAACTGAAAACTGTTGAGTTGGTAAATTTTCTTTTATTTTGCTAACTAAGTTCTTTCCTTCCGTGAAAGCCTTTTCTTCTGGAACAATTTTAGAAAAAGCAGCTTCTTTCTCCCCGGCTATTAAAACATCCATTTTAAAAAGCTTCGCTTCTCTAAAACCAATAAACTGATAATTCATTGAGCCATAACCCTGACTAGCTCCTTTTATATTATCATAAAGATTAACAATAATTTCTCTTAAAGGAATTTCGTAAATTAAAACTGCTCTATCCGAACTAATATAATCTGTTTTCATATATACTCCTCTAAGGTTTTTTAGTAAATCTATAATTTTACCGATATATCTAGCTGGAGTAATTATTTCTAATTCAACCCACGGTTCTTCAGATTTCTTAATTTGATCCGACCAGTCTGATGCTGAATAAATCAATTTACCATCCGCTTTATAAACAACGGACGGTGAAGAAATAACTAATTCTATTCCATATTCCCTGTCAATTCTTTCTGACACAATTTCGGCGTGCAAAGTACCAAGAAAACCACACCTAAACCCTCTGCCAAGTGATTCTTTGGTTTCTGGTTCAAAGACAAGAGCTGGATCACTAAGCTTTAATTTGGATAAGGCCTCTTTTAATATATCGAAATCATCAGGATTCTCTGGATACAAACTGGCATAAACCATTGGCTTAACTTCTTCATATCCTGGCAAAGACTTAGCCTCTGATTTTGCTTTAACTATGGTATCACCAACTCTTACATGGCCTGGCTCCTTAACGCCCGTTGCGATATAGCCAATTTCTCCTGCCTTAAGTTTATCTTGAGGCGAAAATTCGGGAATAAAATATCCCAATTCTTTAATATCAGTTGATACCTTACCAGCCATCAACTTAATCTTATCTGTTTTTTTAAGTTCGCCATCAACAACTCTGACATAAGCAATAACTCCTTTGTATGAATCATAAACTGAATCAAAGATTAAAGCTCTAAAGTCTTTTCCTTCTAAGGACCCACCAGCTGGCGGAGGTACTTTTTTAATAACTGCTTCTAAAATTTGTTCTATATTGGTTCCGTTCTTAGCTGAAATTTTAATGATTTCTTCTGGATTAATTTTAAGAAGACTAGCTAGTTCGCTAATGGCTTGTTCCACGCTTGCTTGAGGTAAATCAATTTTATTTATAACTGGAATAATAACTAAGCCCTGCTTTTTAGCCAATTCTAAATTAGCCAATGTTTGAGCCTGAATCCCTTGAGCGGCATCAACCAAAAGCACCGCTCCCTCAACAGCAGCTAGACTTCTAGATACTTCATAAGAGAAATCAACATGACCCGGAGTATCAATTAAATTAAGAATGTATTCACCCTTATACTCCATTCTTACCGGTTGCATTTTAATCGTAATCCCTTTTTCTCTTTCCAAATCCATGGAGTCCAAATATTGAGACCTCATCTTTCTTGAAGACACTGATTGAGTAATATCCAAAAACCTATCCGCTAATGTGGATTTCCCATGATCAACATGACTAATGATTACAAAATTCCTAATTTCCATATATTCCATCTTAACAAAAAATCGCTAAAAAAGCGACCTCACAAGCTACGAACTAAAAATATGAAGGTTGAACCTTCATATTTTAATATTCTAGTTTGATATTTAATTTTTCTGCCAGTTGATGTAACCAATTTTCATGACGATCTATTTTGTAAGTTATCGCCGTATACTCTGTTTTCAAATCACTTACTGCTTAACTAACTTATCTATGGAATTAGTTAGAATATTAATTGATTCTCGAAGATTAGAAAAATCTTGCTCAATTTCTCTCTTAGACATATCAAACTCTTCCAGAGTTACCAATTTGGCAAAACTTTCTCTTGTTTCTTTTTTAAAATCATTCAAGTCATTTCTTAAACCATTGAAATTTTCTTTCGTTTCTCTGCCAAAAACTTCGAAATCTTCTTTAGACGGAAATGCTTCTCCAATAGCTTTTGTTATTCTTATAATATCTTCATCCGTAAGCATGTTTTTATAATTTAAATAATGTATATCTTAATTATAGTCTTCTGAAAAACCTTGTCAAATTAGTTATATTTTTTCTTTTAGTAAATATGTAGAGAAAAAATATACGGCTGTTCCGGCAAGACTGGCGAAGGTAGCTTGAGTAAATATACCTATAAAAGTTTGCATATCGACCAGGGAACCGACATATTGACGAACAAAATAACAAGCCAAGCCCAGAAGAACTCCTGAGGCCAATATCTTGATAGTTGATTCAAATATTCTCTTTATATCATAATCCCCTATCTTTTTATAAAGCATAATCAATAAAAGACCTAATTGAAATATTCCTGAGATAGCTAGAGCCAGCGGAAGACCAACGACTGAATTCTGGTCTATGTTTTGAATATCTAAAATAGCTGTTATAAAAGTTTTAAAATGATTATTAAAACTCAATAGCCAAATAAAGAGATACGAAAGAAAAATATTTAAAGCGACTGTGATTAACGTTACTGTAGCCGGTATTCTAGTATTCTGAAAAGCATAAAAGGTTTTGGAGACAAGCATTGAAAGACCATAAGCAAAGATACCAAAACTAAATATTCCCAAACAAGCGGCCGTCAACTGAGTATCAGCCCAGCCAAATTCTCCTGTTCCATAAAAAACTCTAATAATTTGAACTCTCAAAAGAAATATTAAAATACTAATTGGAATTATAAAAAAGAGAATCTTCCTAAAGACAGAGGAAAATTCTTCAACTAGTTTCCCCTTTTCTTTTTGAGAAAAATAAACTGCTAAAAAGGGAAAGGCGGCCGTAGAAAAAGAAACAGCAATTAAGGTTATGGGAAGTTTTTGCAAATTATTAGCTAAATTAAATATAGCGATACTACCAACAGCTAAGGTAGATCCAATAGCCGTAATAACGATTAGATTAATCTGACCGCCAGCTAAACCAATAGCTCTCGGAATCGTAAGCTTAACTGCCCTTAAGAAGCCTGGCTCCTTAAAGTTTAACAACTTCCTTGTTTTAAAGCCGAGCTTTAAAAGAATCGGTATCTGAATTAATAAATGAAGGAAAGCTCCCAAAACAACACCCCAAGCTAAACCGACTAAGCCCATACTTGGAACAAAAAATATTATTCCAAAAATAATACCTATATTATACATTATCGGAGCTAGAGATGTAACAAGAAATCTTTTAAAGACACGTAATATTCCAGATATTATATTACTAATTCCAAGCAGTATGGGGCTTAGAAACATTATTCTAGTTAATAACACGGCTGATTCTTTTTTAGCTCCACTAAATCCTGGCGCAATCAAAGAAATGATTTGAGGAACAAAGATAATAAGAACAGCGGAAATAACAATCAAAGAGACGAAAAATAAGTTTAAAAGATTGGAAAAAAACTCCCAGGCCTCATCGCGAGAACGAGCTAAATATCCACTGAAAATAGGTATTATAGCCGCTGAGATAGCTCCCATAACTAAGACTGTAGAAATAAAGTCAGGGATCCTAAAAGCAGTAAAATAAACATCTAATTCATTACCTGCTCCGAAGCTTCCAGCCAAAAGACGATCTCTGAAAAGACCCAATAAGCCACTAATCAAAGACGCTACTGCTAATATTCCAGCAGCCGAACTAATAGTTTTAGTTTTTGAATTAAAAATTCTGTTATACATTATAATAATATTCGTATGTGCCTATTCGTAAGGCTATTCGCATACATTTTTTAAAATGATAATTGGGGTTTGTTGATTACCTTGACCAGCTGGATTATCTTTTACGGCATCTAATATTAACTCTTTCTTTTCTTTTATGTCATCGCTCATGCCTAACATTTCTCTACCTAAATCATTAACATCAACTATGACACAAGAAAATCCATATTTCTTTTTTAAATCATTGCAAACTTTTGAAGAATCCTTCGGTCCTAATATGCCTATGTCTGCATATTGAGGAAAAGCATCTCCATAAAAGCCATCTATCTGGCTAATTTGATTTCCAGCTACGATATAGAAAAGACCCCTAGTTCCAAACAATTTTCCTACTCCTCCGATAAAAGATGCTAACCATATTCTAGGTAAGCCAGCTAAGTTAATAGCCGTTTGCATTTTTAAAGGATTGCCGACTGAAAATCCATAAGGAGTTTTCATCGCAAATTTAGAAAGAAAGTTTGCCCAAAATCCAACTTTTAAATCTTTCTTATAAATCACTCTTCCTTGCATAATAGCAATTATCTTTTCAGCAAAAACAATAATATCTCCTTCTTCAACGATAGGCAAAACATATCTAGAAACAATATCGCTTAACTTGTCCGATGTTTCTATAAAATGAGTTTTTATTAACTTTATCTTCATGAATTAAGTATACTATAAACTTCATGACTTGACAAACATTTTGAGTATGCTATTGTGCAGATGTCTTAGCAAGACGAGTGATTGCTCTTCTATATTCTATATAGAAGGGAGGAAAGTCCGAACACTCTCCGCCAATTGGCGGATAACAGCAATAGTTCCTAATAAGACTATCGCTCCGAAGTCCTTCGGAGTAGAGGTGCGATCAGAGACGAATCTCTTATTTATAAGAGGGTGAAACGGCAAAATCCTTGCTGAGTGCAAGAACAAACCAAAAAAACGAGATACGACTCAGTTTTTTGGAAAAAGTAGTTCGCTTAGATAGATAATCACATAGAACAAAATTCGGCTTACGGTCTTGCTGAGACAACAAAAAGGAGGACGCTATTATCAGGCGATAGCCTCCTTTTTGTTTATAGTAAAGATTGGGTTTTGGATTTGGTGTCTAGAGCTTCGTTGGCGAGACGGTCGGCGTCTTTGTTTTTCTCGCGAGGAATTTGCTTGAATTTTACTTTTAAGAAATCTGTTTTAAGATTCCAGATATCTAGAAATAATGGTTGAATGTTTCCGTTTATTACTTTGAATTCTCCATTAAGCTGTTTAACCATTAATTCTGAATCGGATTTTACTTCAACCTCTGATTTTTTAGCCATTTCTTTTCCAAACAAAGCTTTAAACTTTTTTAAAGCAAAAATAACAGCCATATATTCTGCTTCATTGTTAGTTAACTTATCTCCTAAATATTCAGAACATTCTTTAATGGTCTGATTTTTTTCATTAACATAAACTACCCCTATTGCCGATGGGCCTGGGTTTCCTCTTGATCCACCATCTGTATATATAGTTATCTTCTTCATTCTTTTTTATTTATTATAATAATATTCTATTAAACACTCCTTGGCCTTGTCTAGATTCTTATTCTTAGCTCTAAAACCAGCTGCTGTAGGATGCCCCCCATATGTCATAAAATACCTAGAGCATGTTTTCATGGCTTCTACAACATTATGATCCTTAGGTGCCCTGATGCTTCCCTGACTATCTTCTTTGTCTTTACGGTAAAGAAAAACTGGCTTATTATGTTTTTGAGTCGTAATGGAACAAACTATACCAAGAAGAACTAGTTCCCAAGAAGAATCTCCTTCAAAGATAATACTATTTTTTTTAAATGATATTCTTGCTTCAACTTGTTCCAATATGTCTTTTATCTTTCTCTTTTTTTCAATACTTTTCTCTAGTAATTTCTCAACCATTCTTCCAGCGTCTTCTATGTTAGAAATGGTTAATAGACGAAAAGCGGTTGGTGTTTTCTCACCGATATCTCTAAGATTCATAAGAGAATTCATTTTATTAACCTGATACATCAAAGATAAAGAATTAATAAACTCTAGCTCCAAAAGAGCTTGAATCCCCGGTCGCCAACTATTCCTCAAAGAACTAAGCCCTTCCAATATAATTTCTTCGTTATCATCAGTTTGTGGCATCATATCAGCGATTGTTGCCATGGCTGCCAATTCTAAGAAATCCTTTCTTAAACTCTCGGTCATTTTATTTTTTAATAGAACGACTGATAATCTATAAACAAGACCGACATTAGCAAATAGCTTAAACGGGTATTTGTCTCCTTCCTGCTTTGGATCAACTACAATATCAGCATTAGGAACCTTATCTGGTATTTCATGATGATCAATGATTATAACACTGAAGCCCATTTTATTAGCAATATCTACTTCTTTAAAGTTCCCTATGCCCAAATCTAGAGCAATCAATAATGCAGGAGCATGACTCCTTAAATTATTTAAGGCAATCTTGTTTATTCCGTAACCCTCTGTCTCTCTATCAGGAAAGTAAATCTCAACAATATCTCCGCCTAAATTTTTAATACATTCTTTTAAAATAATAACCGAACAAACACCATCCATGTCAGAATCACCATAGATAATTATTCTTTCTTTATTCTTTATCGCCTTTCTAATTCTAGTGGCGGCTTTTTTCAGATTCTTTATTTCCATAGTTCAGAATGTTCTTCACTTGGTGTCAAACACCGCAGTGTTAGTCACCGAGTGTTGAACATTCGATTTAAAAAGATTTTATATCCGAAATGTTCGGAACCGAGCGACTAACACTGCGGTGTTCGACGCTCGGTTACTAACATTTCTACACTCAGTGAAAAATGTTAGACACCTGGTGTCTAACAAACCTATTTATATTTATATAATGCAACTAATCCGGGAAGTTTTTCTTCTGCCAAGAAAGCAAGCATTGCTCCTCCTCCAGTTGATACATGATCAAATTTATCTCTTAACCTATATTTCCTTAAAGCATTAATGGTGTCCCCTCCTCCAGCAACTTTAAA
>Ga0180009_10007578_pt1 | contig 11030 bp, 7 predicted proteins | sample OS_PC_MetaG_FD_123537 | JGI IMG/M metagenome (GOLD analysis project Ga0180009, IMG submission 123537) | Groundwater microbial communities from the Aspo Hard Rock Laboratory (HRL) deep subsurface site, Sweden - OS_PC_MetaG | ecosystem: Environmental > Aquatic > Deep subsurface > Groundwater...
ACTTCCATTTCTTTGGAATAGTTACTCAGGCTTTCTTTTAGTAAATATCTTTGAATGCGTATTGTTCCGGTAGTGGTCATTAAATTTTTCGCTACACTGTTTAGCCAATCGATTTTTTCCTTGAGACCAGATTCATTTTTCTCGATTGCCAATAAACGCACAATTTCAAGTGCGAAATCAGAGGGTTTTGAATAACCAAGAACCTCAGAATTGATTCTTTGAACGGACTCAACGAACTCTAAAATTCCCGATTGATATAATTCCAGAAAAGAAGATTTGAAATAGTTGTGATAATATTCCGAGATTTCTTTATCAGATTTTTCGTAAAAATGTTTCAAATCAATAAGAGTGTTCCGCTTATTAAATACCTTTTTTAGTTGAGTTTTTAAAACTGACGATGATCCGAATACCCGAATCAATTTTTTCAAATCATTTTCAGTTGTCTGCAATAAGTTAGCGTTAAAATATTCTTCAATAGAATTTTCCAAAAGCTCTGTTGCATGAGTTTGGTCGATCGGAGTAAAATTGGCGTCAATGCCGGCTTCGGCAGAAAATTCCTTCAGAAGGTTGGTGCAGAAGGAATGGATGGTTGAAATATTAGCCGAAACTAACTGCCTTCTAATTCTTTGTAGTTTTTTTATTTCAATCTCATTTTTGCTTTCATTTAATCGGTGGCTTATTTCGAGAGAGATTTTTTTATATAATTCCGCCGCCGCCTTTTCTGTGAATGTGATAGCCACAATTTTGCTTAAAGCTACATTTGCATTCAGTGCAATCTCAACAAATCTTTTTGAAAGCACGAATGTTTTGCCCGAACCGGCATTTGCAGTTAATGAAATATGCTTCCCGAAATCAAGAGCTTCTTTTTGATACGGCGTTAAGGTATTCATCTTGACGCGGGGAATATTATTTTCAACGTTGTGCCTTTTGGTGACGTGGACTCAACTGAGATGCTTGAATTTATCGATTCCAGAAATCTTTTTGCGAGACTTAAGCCTATACCCATCCCCTCTATTTTTGTTGTAAAATTCTCGTCAAATATTTTGTGCTCAATTTCCGATGAAATCCCGAGTCCATTATCCTCAACGAACAATATTAAATTCTCCTCACTACCCATAATTCGGAAGTCAATTTTTGTTGCGCCGGCTTGAATGGAATTACGAATAAGGTTAATAAATGTCCTCTGAAGGTTATCGCTATCCGACTCAATAGTTGTTTTTTCTGATTGGTTAATAATGTTCAATTCAAGTTTTTCTTCCATGAAAAGAGATGAGACAGAATTAAGCAATTTTATCAGATCAAGATTTTCCATTTTCAGCTTAGGCATTCTACCGAAACTCGAAAATTCTGATGCAATATTTTTTAGAATATCAATCTGCTTTAACAATGTAGTTGTAACTTTTTCAAAAATTTCATCAAACTTTTTTGCTTTATCCATTTGCGCAGCAATTAATTGTTGAACCGCAAGTTTCATCGGAGTAAGCGGATTTTTAATTTCATGCGCAACCTGTTTTGCCATTTCTTTCCAGGCTATCTCTCTCTCCATTTCGGCTAAATCAAATTGGCTTCGCTTCAAATCCTTAACCATATTGTTAAATCCTTGAACAAGATCGTTTATTTCACCTTTCCCTTTCACCTCAACTGAAATGCTCAAATCGCCGTGGGCAACTGATTTTGTAGCTTTTGTCAACTTCCTTATCGGAGAAGATATTTGATTTGCAAAAAGAGTGCTGACCATAATAATTAATATTACCGCGAGAGAGTAACTGCCGAATAGAAAAACGTCCACTTCCGAACCAGTCATCGGAAGCCTAATTTTATTGAACACATCCGAGACTTTAATTAAATATTCCGTTCCCCCAATATTTGCCTTGTGGTAAAAGGAGTGGAACTCATACTCTTCAATTTTTTCTGTGTTTACAAATTCTTGTAGACCCTCGCGATACAATTCGTTAAAAGCTTTGGGATCAATAACTTTGGGAATTAATCCGGAATTATAGTAATCGCTTTCCGAACTGTACACGAGATAATTTGTTCTGAATATTTCATAATTAATTCCCAAGTCTTTGGTTACTTTTTCAAAAATAAAATATTCGGTAAGAGAACTTTCATTCAAATATTCGGAAATGTATTCTTCAACTTTATCTGCGCGTTTACCCAGCTTGTAGTAAACGGAATCAATATTTTTTTCGTCGGTAAGGTTTCTAAAGTAAACTGCCAGTAATATTAATGGCAGTATTGAAATAACCAGAAATGAGATTAATAATTTCCCCCGGAAACTAAAATTAAAATCGACCGGGCGCTTGAGATTAAATAAAAACAGAGCTAATAAAAGCGGAGTTATAAATAGTGAGTGAATAAAAAACACTTTGAAGAAATCGAAAAGTTTCAAGATGTAATTCTTTTTCTCCAGAGACACAGCAATTGTTCTTTCGATATCATCTTCATAGAATTTCTTAACATAGATAAGATTTGGCTGGTGGTTAATTTCAAGATCAAGCCAATTTTCATTTCCATTAATAAACTGCGAACCAAGTATATTTTTTTTCTCTTTTTCAGAAAGAATAATATCCGTGTAATAATTAACCAGTTCATTATCCTGAAAATCAAATATTTTTATTTTAGAAAAATCCAGTGCGGAATTGTTGAATATTTTATCCGAAGAAATAAAATCGGGATTGTCCAAGAAATTGAAACTGTACAAATCATACAGAGAATTAATTTCAAGATAGAATTGAATTATGTTTTTATTTTTAATCGGTACAATGCCGCGTATTATTTTATTCTTTGAACTGTAAATAGTCTCCCACTTTATTTTCGGGGAGACGATCGAGTCGCGCCGATCAGTCCAATCCCAAATGAATTCCTCCTGAAATTGATAACTAAAAGTTCCAATCAAATCTTTTTGAGACGAGATTATATTTAATGTTGAACTTAAAGAAGATTTTGACAATTCACTGTTCGCCCAAATTCTAAAAGCAGTTGCGTTATAATTTATAGCCGGATGTTTTATTGATTCCCGAAGTTCCTTTATTAGCTCCCTGTCGGATAGAATTGAGTTAATTGTTTTCTCTATGTAATCTTCATTCGATTTAGTTATATCCTTTGCAATTGCACGCAACGATTTTTTCTCTAAATCGGAATTGTAGTGATCGAGCAAACTTACAGATAAAAGAGAAGCGGCAAAAAAATATGCGGTAAAATTTATCGCTGAATTTTTTCTGTTAGTTACTAATGAGTATGAAAGTATAAATACAATCAATAGAAAAAGAATTCTAACCAAGACAGTTCCCTGCGGCTCTTGCTGGATTAAATCGAAAGCAAGTGCAGCGAGCTGCAACAATAAAAATATTAGAACCGAATATAGAACGAAATGTTTTCTTGCTTTTATTTTGTAAACATATAGAACCACAGCGATAAAAACTACTCCGAAGAGAACAGAACAGAATCCGATGAGAAGGACATTAAAGTGCATTATGAGTGCGGGGATATCCGGGAAAAGTTCGGGATTTTTGAAATATCTCAGCGATGAATCATAAATAACACTTTTAACTGCAGCGCCAAAACCTCTAATCAGCAATATTGTGAAAGCGAATAATGAGATTGAAACGGGAGCTAATATGATGAGCTTAACATCACTTAGTGCATCTTCTTGCTGAAGTTGAATGAAGTACCTGTAAATTTGTATCGCGAACACAAGAAAGAAAATCAACGTAATTAAAAGATCAATCGGTGTGGCGACAAATCCGAATGCAAATTGAGAAGAAAAATATTTTGGATCAGAGATTTCCGATTGAATTAATGCGGACGGCAATCCCAATATTTTCAAAATATAGCGCACTGCAAAAAGATAACCGAATAAAAATGGCAGCCTCATTGCTTTATTTGTAATCTGCTTGTACATCCCGAAGAAACCAATTCCAAATAGTAAAATGGAAACAGATGCAAGCAGCGATTGGAGCGATCTAAAATAGTTTGATATTTTTTTTAATTCCTTGTCCCTCTGCGGTTTTAGAACCACCACTGATGCAATCTGATTTTTGTAATTGTTGTATAAATTGAACGAATACTTTCTTCCATCGTAATTTACTTGCTGGATATTACTGAATTCGATTTCGATTTGTGTTTCATGTTCGTCCGATATTTTTTTTATGAAATCCAAACTTGAGTAGAATTTATTTTCCAGTTTGTATTTTTTGTGAATGGGGAAACCGATGAAATAGGAAAAGTTTTCGGTGCGTCCATAAACTGCAAAATAAACCATGAGATTATTATCTATAAAAAATGTTTCTCCCTCGGAATAGGACAAACCCGAACGGTCTAGATAAGTCGTAAATCCATGCCTTGTCCAAAAATTTAATTTATTCGATTTATCATAAATATCATAAGCTAGATCAGCTATTCCAATTTGCTCTGAAAGAACGCTAAGACTGCTGTCACTAATTTGTTCTCTTCCCTCTAAGAAATTTCGAAAACTATCAGAGGCATTTAATAATTTTTCTTCGCTCTTTTTAAATTCTGCGGTTAAACCACTCTCAATCTTGTTTACTTTTTCAACGACTATCCCGTTCCAATCTGCAGTAAATTTCTGTTTAATAATCGGCTCAATAAATCCCGAGACTATTATCAGAATTAGAATTAAGGCTCCTGCATAAAAGAAAATATTTTGGAATTTTCTAATTTTACTCACATTGAACCCTATCAATTATGTTATCAAAATAGAAATAGAAATTGAGATTTTATATGTGTGAAGTTAACCAATATAAAATAAAAAAGCATACCGTTGAGGTATGCTTTTGAACGTATCCTTTTGTTTAGACTTAGCGGCTTAGAAGTTTTACTGCGTCAAGTTGTCCTCGTGTTTCTTTTGCAGAAGCCCGCTTCAATTCACGGTTGCCCTCTGCAGTTTGATATGCCCAGTCAAATACGGCGCGTTGACTTGTGATTTGTTTGATTCTAATTTTGGCAAAATGATTATCCCAAGTCCAGATTATGTAAGTTTTTCCAACTACTGCTTCTTCGTATTTAATATTATCATCGCCTAATAATGGAGCCCAGCCGGTCGTTGGAGCGTAATCAATGTCATAAATGTTATCTGTATAACCCGCATCTTGAATATCGGTATCTTTATAAACATTCAAATAATAAGTGCCAAAATAATTTTCAAAAAAGAAATCCGTGCTGTTATCGTCATAAGGAGTTACCAAATAATTTGAAAGAGAATATCCCGATGTTAATGGAAAATCCCGGTAATCGAATATTGTTTGATTAAATCCTTCTGGTCTTGCCGTATCATATATAACATCGTAGCTTAATTCGCTCTCATTTCCGTTGAAATCATAAGCGGTTACAGCATAATAATAGGTTACTCCGTTGCGGGCATCAAAATCAATGTAGAAATTTCTTTCAGTCGAACCAATTAAGGAATACTCCCCATCATAAGAATAGCTATAATAAACATTGTAACCTGCAACGTCGCTTTCTCGATTGTAATCCCAAGATAGGTCAACTCTATGATCACCTGTAACAGTAGTGATATTTTTTGGCGCTGTGGGAGCAGTAGAGTCAAAATAATAATCATGCTCTTCGCAAGCATTGAATAATAGAGCAAAGGGAACTAACATTCCAAGCAAGTATTTTTTAGTGTTCTTTTTCATTTCATCCTCCCGATGTTTAGGGGTTAACGGGCAATACTTGTGCCAAAGGAATTGTTAATTCTACTTTGAGAATCATCGAATTTTGAAGAAATTCGGCAGGATATTTTGACCGAAATCGAATCAGAGAACGGATTGTTTACAATTTAGGACATTACTGATTAGATGGGAAATCAAAAATCAATCAAATACAATTTTTTGAATATTAAGTTTGCCGTCTTTATGAAATGGAATTTTTCGTTCAACAATTAGCCCGGATTTGCTGTCGTATGTCATAACGAGCGCCCAATTAAGTTCGTAATACGGCATCTCAAAAACAGTTCTCGTTTTAGTTTCTACCTTAAGTGATAAATTCTTGATTACCTGTTCACCCTTTTGGCCAAGTCCCGACTGAAATTTATCAATCCTTATATAACGGATAGCGCTTAATGATATTACTCTGATTTTATTTTTATACAAAATCTTGAACGTCTTATATCGGTTGATTCTGCTCGTGGGCGCAATAAATCCGTGTATGTATAATATGTCATCAAACTCCAGATATTTTTCGCCAGCTAAAAATATTGTTCCCGAAATCGGGTGATCTGCAATTGCTTGAGCTTCTATTTCTAAAGATAGAATACATAAAGCAGAAGTAAATATTATAAGACATGCTTTCATCATGCTTTTAAAATGGCAAAAGAAATAATTGAATAATAGAATATAAAGAAGAAAAACGGAAAGAATTTGTATTACTAAAGAGTTTCTTGGTTAGTACAAAAATTGGTAGTGGAAAAAAAAGTACCTTGAATTATTAAAATTTTTCAGGAAAATTGTCTCAACAATTGAGAGAAGAATGCAAAACACTGAAAGAAGCTTAACTAATTTTATCTTGAATTCTATTTACAATTGCATTATTGAGTCCACTCCGAAAAATCCCAGTTAAATCTTTTTGAATTCCCCATCAAAATAAATTTGCTCATTATTGATAACTGCAACTGATTTTCCGGTAAGCAATCTTTTATCAAAAGGAGTGTTCTTAGACTTTGATTTGAATTTGCTTTTATCAACCGTCCAGATTTTATTCGCATCAAAGATTGTTAAATTAGCCGCCGATCCGACTTCAAGTTTTGGAATATCGAGGTTAAGAATTCTTCTTGGATTAACTGCAAATTTATTGATCAACTCTTCCAATGTTAGATGCTTTTTATGGTACAATTCACTTAGGGAAATTCCCAGTTGAGTTTCCAATCCAATTATTCCATTTGGCGCATAAATGAATTCCATTTCCTTTTCCTCAATAGAATGAGGCGCATGATCGCTGGCAATGCAATCGATAGTTCCATCTTTAAGACCCTCAATCATAGCTTCCACATCTTCTCTGCACCTTAGCGGCGGACTCATTTTGAAATTTGTATCAAAAGTTCGGAGTGTTTCATCTGTAAGTGTAAAGTGATGAGGCGTAACTTCAGCAGTAACGTTAATGCCTTTTTTCTTAGCTTCCCGAACTAGCTCAACAGACCTCTTTGAACTAATGTGTGCGATATGAATTCTACCTCCCGTGTATTCCGCAAGTAGAATTCCGCGCATAACAATTAAATCCTCCGAAACTGTGGGCAGCGATGGTAATCCCAAAGTAGTTGAGACCAAGCCTTCATTCATTGCTCCGTCAGCTAAAGATTCCTCCTCGCAATGTTCAATAATCGGAGCGTTGTACATAGAAGTATATTCGAGAGCATTTTTTAATAACGCCGCACTTTTAACTGCGGTTCCATCGTCCGAAAATCCTACTGCGCCATTGGAAAACATTTCGCTTATCGGCGCAAGTATTTCTCCATTCCTGCCTTTCGATACGGCTCCGATGGGAAATACATCAACAAGATGCTTTGACGATTTTTCTTTTATCAAATTTATAACTTCAGCAGAATCGATTGCCGGAGTTGTATTCGGCATACAAGCAACGCCCGTAAAACCACCGGCTGCAGCGCTGTTGCTTCCGGTTATTACTGTCTCTTCATCCTCTCTTCCAGGCTCTCTAAGATGAACGTGCATATCAAAAAATCCCGGGGCGCAAATACAATTTGAAAAATCATAAATATTTGTATCAGGAAAATCATTCTCGTTGATGTCATCAATTACTTTTATCATTCCATTTTCAATCAGTATATCCGTAACTCGGTCAATCTTTAGTTGCGGATCAATAATTCTCATTGATTTTAAAATAGATTTCATTTCACTCCCGTTATGGTCTAGTTCCAAGTAAATATAATACTGCCATTCTAATGGCAACTCCATTAGTAACTTGATTTAATATAATCTGATATGGTCCGTCAGCTACTTCCGAAGATAATTCAACTCCGCGGTTGATAGGACCGGGATGAAGTATCAGCACGTCTCGATTATTTTTCTCAAGCCTTTCTGAAGTAATGCCAAAATAATTGTGATACTCCCGCAGACTTGGGATTGTACTTCCTGCTTCTCTTTCCAATTGAATTCGTAAAACATTGAGCACATCGTGTTCAGAAATAGCTTTATCGATATCATGAATAACTTTAACGCCAAGATTTTCTATTTCTCGTGGAATCATCGTTTTGGGTCCGCACAGCGTAACCTTTGCCCCAACTGCTTGAAGTCCGTAAATATTTGATAGCGCAACTCTGCTGTGGGCAATATCGCCTACTATGCAGACTTTTAGTCCTTTCAATTTTCCCAGTTTTTCTCGAATGGAATACATGTCTAACAAAGCTTGAGTAGGATGCTCATGCCGTCCATCCCCGGCATTGATTATATTTGCTTGGGAAATGCGCGTAAGATATTCGGGGACTCCCGCTGATTCGTGCCGCACAACAATCATGTCAACTTTCATCGCTTCAATATTTCTTACAGTATCTTTGAAGGTCTCCCCTTTTTTTGTGCTGCTCGTTGAAGTCGAGAAGTTTATTGTATCGGCGGAAAGTCTTTTCTGCGCTAATTCAAATGAAAGCCGGGTACGAGTTGAGCTTTCGAAAAATAAATTACAAATTGTTTTCCCCTGAAGAGTCGGCACTTTTTTAATGGGTCTTTCCAGCACTTCTCTAAAAGTAGTTGCTGTATCAAGGATTAATTCAATATCTTCTTTGGGAACGTTTTTTAATCCAATTAAATGCTTACTGCTTAACGACATATTTCATTCCACTAATTAAGGTGATTCTATCAAATAGACTGCATCCTCTGTATCTATTTCTTTCATTTTTAATTTTACTTCTTCGTTGATTGAGGTAGGAATATTTTTCCCAACATACTGAGCGGAAATAGGAAGTTCGCGATGACCTCTGTCAATTAAAACGCAAAGCTGAATCGAGCTTGGTCTGCCCATATCCATCAAAGCATCAAGCGCAGCTCTAACTGTTCTGCCTGTGTAAAGTACATCATCAACGAGGATAACGTCTCTTTCATTAATATCAAAAGTAATATTTGTGACTGAAACTTCCGGCTGCTTAAGTCTCATCCTAAAATCATCTCTGTAGAGTGTCACGTCAAGAATTCCCAAAATGACATCTCTTCCGGTAATTTCTTCAATCTTTGTTTCGAGGCGCTTTGCAAGGAATTCCCCGCGTGTGCGCATACCAATAATTACAATGTTTTCCCCGCCTTTGTTTTTTTCCAAAATTTCGTGAGCGAGACGTGTGATTGTGCGGTTAATTCCGGCTTCATCGATAATAGTTGCTTTTATAGTCATATATAAAAAATCCCCTTTGACCGAAGTCGCAGAGGTCCTCTAAATATTGATAATTTTGTTTACTCTAATTTTCATCGCCTTTCTTATCTCTCCGGATAAAATTAAAGGATTTTTTTACTGCACAAAAATATTCAATTCATACAAGAATTGAAACAAAAAAAAGACCGCCGAAGCGGTCTTAATTAACTAGTTCAAAATTTTGAATTCAATTCTTCGATTCATCGCCCTGCCTTGAGCCGTTCTATTATCAGTTACGGGTCTTGTTTCTCCATAGCCCACTGTTCTAATTCTATCTGCAGAAACTCCCTTAGAAACTAAATAACTTTTAACAACGTTTGCGCGTACATCGGAAATTCTCTTGTTCCCTTGTTCAGCCCCAATATTATCTGTGTGTCCTTGAACTTCAATTTTCATTCCCGGATTTTGTAGTAGAACTTGAACTGCATGGAATAAAATCGGATAAGATTCGGGTCTTAACCCAGCTCTGTTAAAATCGAAATTAACGCCTACTAAAACCCATCTGCTTGTTGGTGCGCCGTATGTAACTGCCCCAGCAACAGCTCCTTCAGATTGTCTATCAACTACAACTTCTTTAATAACTTCTTTTGGAATGTATTTCTTGATTATATTTTCTAACCTTTCATAATCAACAGGATCGGGCATATCTTTTACGCTTATTCCTTCGTACAATTGGCAGAATTTTGAAGGTTCGCCTTTATCAAAGAAATACGTTAAACCAAGGTCGAACATCATGTAAGTATCCTGAGCGCCACCGAGTAGCCCGCCGCCGTTGGGTGCAAATGAGCCGTCAAATCCACTGGTTGCTGGTGTATGATAACCCAAATCTGCAACCATCCTCCAGGCTTCGGTTAACTGAAATTCAAACCCGAATCCGATATTCACTTGAAAATCTAAGTGGGATTCATTTGCCCAGGTTCCCCCGCCGGGAACATTATCGTGGGAAAAGAACAATCCTCCAACGCCAAGGTAATTGTATGGGGAAATCACTTCGCATGGAACCCAATAATAAATAAGGTCCACATCGCCGGAAATAGAATTCGTTGTAACTGTTTCTTTACCGCCGCCCCATTCGCCATTTACTGCAGCATATTTTAGTTTTAATCTAGTACCAACGTGTTCAGAGAAATTTCTTTGTATTGCTCCATACCCGCCGTAGCTAATTTGAGTTACGCTAAAACTTGTTGAGACATAATGCGGATATGAAACTCCAAAACCATAACTCCAACTGTCTTTCAACAATTGTGCGTCGGAATTTCCTGCAAAAAAAAGAAATATGGAAAAACATAGTAGAGCAATCTTTTTCATTTCTGACCTCTATTTAAAGATAACTTTTAACGAACTGTTCTAACTTCTTTAATAACTTCGGGTTATTTAAGAATTTTTTTTTAAATATGCAATGTTTTTTTTACAAAATTTAGACAATTCAGAGAAAACTACCGTGCAATTGCATGAATTCTATGAATTAACGCCCAATTTTTCTTTATTCCATGAATTCACATAACCTATACTTTTCTAATTCCCAACATATTTTTTATATTTGCAGCTAAAATAGAGGTCGCCATTATATAATTAAGTGACCTTTAACGAATCCCGAAATTGCTGAAAGGTTATTTGTTCAGTTGTAATTTGTTTTTTGATATTTGTTTTTTGTTTGCCCT
>Ga0180009_10007579_pt1 | contig 11030 bp, 9 predicted proteins | sample OS_PC_MetaG_FD_123537 | JGI IMG/M metagenome (GOLD analysis project Ga0180009, IMG submission 123537) | Groundwater microbial communities from the Aspo Hard Rock Laboratory (HRL) deep subsurface site, Sweden - OS_PC_MetaG | ecosystem: Environmental > Aquatic > Deep subsurface > Groundwater...
CTCGAACGAGTGTAGCGAGTGGGCGGTGAACACAAATGCAAACTATTTGATGCTCTCGGTAATAAGTAAAAACCATCATTCAACATGAAACAAAAAGGAGTAAAGACATGACTGAGGATAAAGAGAAAGCAATGAAAATGGCCAAGACCTCGGTTGTTCAGGGGTACGCTGCGAGACTCCCCATGTTAATGGTAAAGAATGTTGTCGAGGCCTTCGGCGATAAAGGTTGGGAAGCCCTGGAAAAGGCCGCCAAGGAATTTGCGGAGTACCGTGTTCCAATAATGAAATTTCTGGTGGATGACCCTGAAAATGCCCGTAGCCTCGGGAATATCTTTGACTATGAAGATGGATTGTCCGGAGTGAAAGGACAATGGGTGGAAAGTGAAGCCAAAAGTGCCTTAAAACATGAGGAATCATGTGCCGGGTGCGAGGTATTCAAGCAGTATCCTGATTACTGCGGCAGGTTCCTCTGGACCATTGCCAATGAGACTCTGAAGCTGATTAACCCCAAGGTGGAACTAACCCCGTTTTCTGAAGCAAAATGTTTGGCTTACGGTGATGACTGTTGTGAGGTGAAGATTCGACTCCCTGAATAAACCTTAACGATGCATAAAATCGATTAAACTGCCATTGCAGATATGCTTGAGACAGTTGTCTTTACTGGGCCGATGCTGGATGCTGGATGCTGGATACTCGATGCTTGATAACTTGCATGCCATCAGGAGTAGAATCCATAAACACCTATTAGCCAGTCGAAGATCCCGTTGTTTTTAGCGGGATATCCAGAAACCAGCATCAAGGATCAGCCAATGACAGCAAGGTTTTTCTCCGAGACAAAGTCGATTTAGTGTCATATCTATTGCAACTATAGGGTAAATTTAAATGGAGGCAGGCTGATGGGTCCTAATGGTTTCGCTGGTGGAATACTCTACATCGATCTCACATCAGGTGAGATTAAGAGAGAGCCTATCGATCCCCAATTAATGGAGAGGTTTGTGGGGGGATGGGGCATCAACATGAAACTGGCTTACGACCTCATAAGCCCGGAGATTGCTCCACTTTCGCCTGAAAATCCCATCATCTTCGGGAGCGGTCTTCTTGTGGGTACCAACGCCCCGGGCGCTTCAAAACTCTTCGTTACCTCCAAGGTTCCACAAAACGGCGCCATAGCCACGGCGGCTTCCGGAGGTGGGCTGGGCCATATGCTCAAGTGGGCGGGATATGATTACCTGGTCATAACGGGGAGGTCAAAGAAGCCCGTTTACTTACACATCTTGGATGATAAGGTGGAGATACGCGACGCCTCTCATCTCTGGGGAAAGGATATAACCGAGACCACTGATGGGCTTTTAGATGAACATGGGAGCCAATACAGTGTTATGGCCATTGGACAGGCTGGTGAAAACCTCGGGAATCTATCGTTTGCCTACGTTGATAAGATAGCGTCTTTGGGCAAGGGCGGATTGGGGGCCATCATGGGATCCAAGAACATGAAAGCCATGGTGGCGCTGGGCACGAAAGGACTTAAAGTTGCTGACCTCAAGGGATTCAGGAAACTCACTTCCAGCATTATTAAAGGCGTGAAGAACTATCCCCATCGGGAGAAATGGATGAAACTGAGCACCATGTACTCATGGGAATCATTCCCCGATCTCTCTCTCCCTGTCAAGTACTGGACAGAGCTTTCCCCCCCGGGTGAAGCAAATGAGCTTTATGGTGTTAACATTCTTAATAAAGTTAGAAAGGCGTCGGTGGCATGTTTGTCATGTCCCATAGCGTGTAAAAAAGTGGTCCAAGCCAAGGATGGTGATTTTAAAGGTCTTGAGACCCATGTATCCCATTACGACGGGGCTGCTATTTCCTGGGGTGTTCAATTCGATCTGCGCGATTACAGCAGGGGGATAAAGCTTACCGATCTTGCCAACCGATACGGTATCGATGAGCTCGCAGCTTCTGATATCATGAACTTTGCCATTCACCTTTACGAACAAGGCATTATCACGGACAAGGATACCCAAGGACTGACCTTAAAGCGAGATTTCCATACGGCAAAAACATTGCTTGACCAGATGGCCCAAAAACAAGGGCTGGGAGGCATCCTGGTTGATGGGTATCCCGCGGCCATTAAAGCCTTTGGTCCGGAGGCTGAAAAGGAGGCCGTTCAGATCAAAAGCCACTATACCATATTTGACCCCAGAATGATATTTGGCACAGAGGCCTTTGCCGGCATTGTGAGCACCCGCGGTGGTTCCCATGTGGTACCCGGCCTGGGGCCCACCTCCTTTGTGCCGGGCAGACCCATAGAACAGCTAAAGAGACACTGCGAAAGGATAGGTGTCCCCGACGATGGAATAGAACGGATATTTTTTGATCCAACAGGATTGAATATTGCACGCTTCACAAAATACATAGAAGACCGATTCAGTGTTTTCAATATATTCGGCATCTGTTCACGGCACGCAGTGGCCATGAACTATAATTCCGAGAACCTGACCGAGCTATATTCATTGGCCACAGGGAATGCAGCAACTTCCTCTGATCTGTCCAGGTTTGGAGAGATGATCTGGAATATGGATAAGGTGATCAACGCCAGGGAAGGATTCACCAGGGCTGATGACACCATTCCCGACAGATGGTTTGAGCCCCTAAAGGCGGGGAATATGGAAATGGTCCTCATGGATTACTACAGGCAGAAAACCCTCACCCGAGAGGACATGGTCAAGCTCCTGGATGACTACTATGATGAGAGAGGATGGGATATAAAGAACGGACTTCCCACCAGAGAGAGGCACGTGGCATTAGGTCTGGAAGACATGATCCAGGCTGTTCCGGAATCAGGTTAAATCATTGGTGTCCAAAATAGACATTGATTCATTCTTTTTGGCAGGTAAGTGCTTGATTTCCCTAAATGCCATCTATGAATCGAAATTTAGGTCCCATTTTTTTGAATGTGCCTATCAAGCCCTTCGGGAAAACAGCAAATACCTTTATCAGAATTCCCCTCCTTTCGAGGTCTGAGCCCTCAAGGTCGAAGACTCAGGAATTCTGATAATATTTCTTTCTCTGCGTGCTTTGCGACTCTGTGGTGAAATCGTTTTTTAAAAAGAGTGAGTATAAATCATTGCTGAAAGGATGGTGCAAAATGGAACGTTTGCAGAAGTTATTCGAACCTATCAAGATTGGTGATGTGGAGATCAAAAACAGAATCGTTATGTCTCCCATGGGGCTTGGGTTCTGTGAGGAAGATGGGACGGTCAACGACCGATTCGTTGAATTCTACACTCAAAGGGCGCGGGGCGGCGCCGGATTGATCATCGTTGTCACCTGCTACAATGACTTTGGCAACAAGCTGCCATGGAGCCCCGCACTGGAAGACGAGAAGTTTCTCCCTGGGCTCAAGAGGCTCACCGACGCCATGCATGAGCACGGTGCGAAGGTGTTTGCCCAGCTCATGCATCAGGGTGCATCTTCTTCTTCTTTCATGTTTGGAACCCAGCCGGTCTCGGCCTCGGCGGTTCGTTCCGGCCTCACTGGAGAGATGCCAAGGGAATTGACAAAAGACGAGATCAAGCTGACCATCGAACATCTCGCCGAAGGCACCGCCATGGTGCAAAAAGCCGGATTCGACGGGGTGGAGGTCATTGGCACGGGGGGATATCTGATAAACCAGTTCATCTCACCTTTAACCAACAAGCGAACCGATGAGTACGGCGGGGACTTCGAAGGGCGCATCATGTTTCCCACGGAACTCGTGCAGACCATCAGAGAGCGCGTGGGATCGGATTTTCCCATATCCTACCGCACCTGCGGCGACAGCTTCATGCCCGGTGGCAACAGGCAGGAAGACATCCAGCAGGTCGTTCAGGCCATGGAAAAAGCAGGAGTGGGCGTGATCAACCAGGCCGTAGGCTGGCATCAGGCCCCCATGCCCATGATCACCATGAACGTACCCAGAGGAACCTTCGTCTATCTCGCACAAGGGATAAAAGAAAAGGTCCATATCCCGGTGATCGCATGCCATCGCATAAACGACCCGATCCTGGCCGAAAAGATTCTTTTCCACCATCGGGCCGATCTCATAGGCTTTGGCCGGCCCTTCCTCATCGACCCTGAATTCCCCAACAAAGCGGCGGAGGGGCGCTTTGAGGAAATCCGCTATTGCACCGCCTGCAACACCTGTTTCGATCAGATTTTTTCGGGTCAGCCGGTAACTTGCGCCTTCAACCCTGCCGTGGGCAGAGAGAAGGAGTTCGAAATCATTCCTGCCGAAAAACCCAAGAAGGTCGTCGTTGTGGGGGGTGGAATCGGAGGCATGGAGGCGGCTCGCGTCCTCACGATGAGAGGACATGATGTGGTCCTCTACGAGAAATCAGACAGACTTGGCGGGGCCCTCAATCTGGCCGCCATTCCCCCTGGAAGAGAAGAATTCGTCACGGCGGTCAACTACCTTTCCAATGAAATGGAGCGGCTGGATGTCAAGATTGAAATGAAAACCGAGGCAGACCGCGACGTGATTAGCGAGCAAAAGCCCGATGCCGTAGTGCTGGCTACGGGTGCCACCCCCATTTGGCCCAAAATTCCGGGCATCGATCAGAAGAACGTGGTCCACGCCCATGATGTTCTCGAGGACAAAGCTGAAGTGAAAGGAAAAGTGGTGATCATTGGCGGCGGCGCCACGGGGGCGGAAACGGCTCTTTTCATCGCCAAACAAAAGGCCATGAGTCCCGAGGTTGCCGTATACCTTGCATCCAAAAAAGGCATCAATCCTGAGACCGCGCTTCAGTTCACCCGCACGGGGACCGACGTCACAGTCCTGGAGATGATCAACCGGATCGGCCATGATATCGGAAGGACAACCAGGTGGACTATCATCGGTGAGCTTCGCGAGTACGGCGTCAAGATGGTAACTTTGGCAACGGCTACGAAGATCACCGAGGAAGGGGTCATTTACGAGCATGAGGGGCAGGAAAAACTGGCTCCGGCCGACACTGTCGTGATCGCAGCAGGCGTGGAACCTAGAAAGGGTCTTGCCGAAGCCATCGAAAGAGACGTTGCCGAAGTGCACAACCTTGGTGACTGTGTCGATCCGAGACACGCCATGGATGCGATTCACGAAGCAGCTCGGATCGCAAGGCAAATATAGATACAGCCAACCAAACCCGTCTCCCCGAGAGACATGGGCTTACATCTTAACTCAATACTTGCATTAGATATAACACTAAATCGATGTTGTCTCGACGAAAAACCTTGCTGTCATTGGCTGATCCTTGATACTGGTTTCTGGATACTGGATGTTTATGGGTTCTACTCCTGATGGCATGCAAGTTATCAAGCATCGAGCATCCAGCATCTAGCATCTAGCATCGGCCCCGTAAAGGCAACTGTCTCAAGCATATCTGCAAAGGCAGTTTAATCGATTTTATGCATCGTTAGGGTTAATTTTTAACTATTCGATTTCAATAATTAATATTTAAGATGTGACCTTCGATTGTTTCACTATGGGACTAGGATGATCATTATTTTACGTGGCACTTAACACATTTAGTCGGACCTGTAGGCTCCAGCTCCGGTTTTTGCTCCCCTTTAGCCTCTTCCAATGCGGCTATGTTCCTGAGATTAATCTGTTTGTGACAAACAATACACTGTTTGTGGTAGGCGTTTCTGTAATATTTGACCTGTTCCTCCGAAAAATCCAGCCACGTTCTGCCCTTTCTCCTGGCACCTTCGGGAGATTTTGTTAGGTTATGGCAACTAGAAGCCATACAGCTCGAAATCTGTTCCTCACCTTCCCACTTATGATGACAAGTCTTGCAAGAATACAGCAATAGATGCTTTGAATGGGGGAATTCAACCAGGGGTCTCCTGGCCTCAACTGTCGCTGGTGGTTTCAAAAGCAGCATTTTCAAAGGGACACAAATCTCTTTCTGAGTTTCACCCGAAATACTCTGTCCACTGACAAATAGCAGCCCAATTAACAAGCACAGCAAAAAAACAGGTAGTTTCTGCATCCTCATCTCTCTCCTTTCAATGGCTGATATCATTTTATTAAAACCTGAAGTGTTCGGTTTCAGGTTCAGGGTTCAACCTAGGTAAAAATATCAAAAGTCAATCAAAAGTTCAATTGATCTTAAACCCTAATCGAGTCAAAACTCGATTCGGTGTTATCTGTTATTGGTTATTCGTTATTCGTTTTGGATAAATGATGATATGGAAATTATACCACATAAATTTCTCATTTTAGATTCTGTCCTGACCCCTGAATGCTGACCCCTGAAAGCTTCCAATAAAAAATAAGGGAAAAAATTTTAAATATCAAGATCTTAATTGTCAAAGTCCGGGGCATTCAAGATTTTTTTTAATCGACTTACGATCTCGGTCATAAAGGTTCCGGGGATGAAGACATCGCGGACGCCCATCTCTCTCAGTTTGGGAATATCCTCAGGAGGGACTATGCCGCCAATGACAACAGGCAGGTCTTGGAGGCCGACTTCCTTCAGGCTTCTGATCAAATTGCGGGCCAGAGTCAGATGCGCTCCGGAAAGAATGCTGAGGCCGATGGCATCCACCTCTTCCTGCAAAGCGATGTTGGCCATTTGAATGGGCGTAAGGCGTATGCCGCCGAAGATGACTTCAAAACCGGCGTCGGACAGCCCTTTGCTCACCGTGTAAAGCCCGGTGGTGTGTCCATCGAGGCCCACTTTCCCCAACAATATTCGAGGGCGTCTCTTCTTGTCCAATGATCGCCTCCCTTCAGACACTCACACACGCTGTGTGCATCTCCTCGACGGATACTTCGCCGTAAACCTCTCGCATGGTTTGATATATTTCCCCAAAGGTGGCGTAAGTCTTAACCGCCTCAATGGTCGGTTCTATGGTGTTCGAGCCCTGTTCACAGGCGGCGGCCAAATTTTTGAGAGCGGATTTCACTGCGTCATTGTCCCGTTCGGCCCGCAATCTGTTAAGCCTGGCAGTTTTCTCCTGTTCAAATTCCGGCGGCACTCTGAATATCTCGATGGGCGCTGATTCCTCGCTTTGAAACTCGTTAACCCCCACCACGATCCGTTTCTTTGTCTCAAACTCGTCCTGGTATTGTCTCGTAAAGTTGGCCTTCTCCTGCTGCACCCACCCTGACAGGGCCGCCTCCACCATCCCGCCTTTTTCTTCTATTTTGCTTAAAATCCTCCAGGTCTCTTCCTCCATCTGATTGGTCAGGCTTTCCACGTAATACGACCCGCCCAATGGATCGATGGTGCTCGTGACGCCGGTCTCATAAGCGATGATGTTCTGGATGTTCAAGGAGACATGGGCCGCCTCCTGGCTGGGAACGCTGAATCCCTCATCATGGCAACTCACATGGAGGGACTGGGTTCCGCCCAGCACCGAGGCCAGGGCTTCTATTGTAGACCGTACAATATTATTGAGGGGTTGTTGGACCGTTAATGAAGACCCGGCGGTCTGCGTGTGGAAGCGTAGCTGCCATGAACGAGGCTGTGTGGAACCGTATCGTTCACGTACGATTTTGGCCCACATCCGGCGCATGGCCCGAAATTTACAGATCTCCTCGAAGAAATTGATGTGGGCATCCAGCATGAATGAAAACCGAGGGACGAAATCGTCGATCTTCAGCCCCCGTTCCAGGCAGGCTTCGATGTAAGCCATGGCGTCGCCAAAAGCAAAGGCCATCTCCTGGGTGGCCGAACACCCGCCCTCACGGCAATTGTAACCGGAAATGCTCACCGTGTACCATTGGGGCATGTGCAGGGTGGCAAACTCCACCACATCGACAAAGTGCTTCAGGCTGGCCCGGAGAGGAAGGTCAAAGAAATGGCAGGAGTGGTAGTACATCAGGACGTCATTCTGGGTGGTCCCGCGAAGCTTGTGAAAGGGAACCCTCTGCTTTTCGGCAACGGCCAGGAGCATGGCAAATATAACGTTCCCGAAGTGACTGTAAGAAACACTGACCTCGTCTAATCTTATCCCATCCAAAAGAGCCTCAAAGTCGGCCAGGGAGTCGATGGCCATGCCGCCCAGGCCCACTTCACCCTCGGCCAGAGGATGGTCCGAATCGTAGCCTGTCAGGGTCGGCATATCAAAAACGAAATGGAGTCCGGTCTGCCCATGATCGAGAAGGTATTTAAAACGCTTGTTGGTCTCTTCAGGACTTTGGAAGCCGGTAATGGGCCGGCGGGTCCACGGTCGAGCTCGATAACCCGTGGATTGCACCCCTCGGGTATAGGGATATTCTCCGGGAAAACCCTGGTCATCCAGATAATTGACAGATAAATCCGCCGGTGTATAAAGACGATTGATGGTGAGCCCGGAGGTGTTGGTGAACCTTTCCTCTGTTTCCGGCATCTTGTCTAGATCCTGTCGGACCTTCTTCGCTTCCCATTTTTCTTTGGCTCTCTTTACCTTAGCTGTATCCTGGTTATTGGATGTCATCTCCCTGCCCCCTATTGTTGTCACCATTAGCCCGAATTATGCGGCGCTCGCCGCGTTTCTTTTGTTTCTCGCTTTTCGGCACCGCCATCCAGGGCCGGTTGTGTCATTCTGTTTCGTCGAAAAGCATGCAAGCTGCCCTCGAAAACGAATTATCATCAAACTTCCTGGTAAAACAACAAATTGTCGATCTCTGAGTATAGTAAATCATCAAGCGCTACTCAGTCAACTAATAAGAATTCGGGGTCATATCTAAAAACCTTAAGTTCTCAATCAATTAAAAATAAGGGAGAAAATCCTAAAAATCAAATACTTAATGTTTACCATGTGAATCTGATATTCTGAGAGCCTGAATCAATTCTCTTATTGACAGAAAACTTTTTAAATTATAAAATGACTATAGTTAATTGACCATGATCAATAATGAGGAGTGAAATATGGAAACAATATCTATATCGAAATTCAAAGCCACCTGCTTATCGGTCTTAAAAGACGTAAGCAAACAAAAAAAGAGGATTATTATTACAAAACGGGGTAACCCCATCGCAGAGATAATACCTTTTGATAGTGAAAAAAAGGATATCCCACTAAAAGATACGGTTTTATTCATGGATGATATCGTGTCTCCGGTGGCTCAAGATGAATGGGAGGTTTTAAAGTGAAGGAGATCCTTCTTGATACTCATGTCTGGGTCTGGATGAGCATTGAAGATAATAAAAGGTTATCAAAGAGGGCAATGAGATTGATTAGAAATGTTGAGCAAAAATGGATTTCAGCTATCTCTTGTTGGGAACTGGCAAAGCTTGTAGAGAAGAGAAGGATCTCTTTCTCAATCCCAACAATTACATGGATCAAACGGACTCTAAGTGAGCATCTAATCAGCGTTGCTGACCTGTCTCCGGAGATCGCCGTGGAGAGCACACAGTTTAAAGACTTCCATCAGGACCCGGCAGATCAAATTATTGTTGCAACCTCGAGGGTATTAGGAATGCCCCTTTTGACGTCAGACCAGAAGATCCTGGATTTTAAGGAGGTAGAGTCTTACTGGTAGCAATGGTAATGGGGGCTATCTTTATCCTTTTTATAAATCTATGCCTTTCCATGAAGAGTGTAGAAACGATTCCGTTCCTAAACTATAAGCTTATTAAATGCCTGGGGGCGTTCCACGAGCGTCTTTATTTTTTTTGTGAGGCGGTTTTTGAAAGAGACCTCCACGGGCTGGAGCAAATACGGGTTGTTTTTTCAAAGAGCTAAAATGTTACGATAAACCAGTTTTGATAGGAAGGAGGAGAGATGATGTCAGGAGGATTCGACATAACGGGAAGGGTTGCCATTGTTACGGGTGGTAGCAAGGGAATCGGATTTGGAATGGCCTTGGATCTGGCAGAAGCCGGGGCGGATGTTGCCATTGTGAGTCGTCATCTCGACGAGGGGGAAGCTGCGGCCGAAGAGATCAGAAAACGTGGAAGAAAGGGATTGGCCATATCTGCTGATGTTCGCGTACCCGCAGATTGCGAGATGTTAGTGAGTAAAACCCTTGAAGATCTAGGAAGGCTGGATATTCTCATCAACTGTGCGGGCACGAACATTAGAAAGCCTCTGGTTGAATTTACGGAGGAGGAATGGGACACCATACTTAACACGAACCTGAAGGGGCTCTTCTTCTGCTCGCAATCTGCTGCAAAGATCATGATAAAACAGGAGAAAGGGAGGATCGTAAATATCTCCTCCGGGGCCGCACAGGTGGGAGTGCCATTGCTTGGACCTTACTCCGCATCTAAAGGGGGGATCACACAGTTGACAAAGGTCTGTGCTCTGGAGTGGGCCAGATACGGAATTACCGTGAATGCCATCGGTCCTACGTACATCAAGACACCCCTTACAGAAGAATGGCTCAGCGATCCTGAACGATATGATGCCATAATCAGTCGAAGTGCCATTAAACGCCTGGGAGAACGTGATGATCTGAGAGGGATGCTGCTTCTCCTTGTCTCCGATGCCTCATCCTATATCACCGGTCATACCTTTTACGTGGATGGAGGAGCGCTGGCAGGATGGCCTGTGGATTGGTAACCTGAATAAAGAAGTCAGAATATAATTGGAAAATCCTTTTATATTCTGACTTCTCGCTTTTAATTTTTTATGCCTGTTTCTCTTTCGCAGCTTGCTTGTCGGCTATTAAAAGTTGCGCAAACTCACGAACGTCCTTGAGAGGTCTGGTTATCTCTTCCTGACGTTCAAGCACGATTGATTGTGTCGGACATTTGTGTACGCAAACCCCACACCCGATGCAAAGGTCCGTATCCACTTTAACAACTTTGCAAAACTTGTTTGTCGCCTTGGCAGATACGTGTAATTGAATCGCATCCATTGGACAGCGCTTGACACAGAGACCGCATGCCTTGCATGTTTCCGGGCTGGTGACTTTTACCCGGTAATTAGAAGGGTCCATAGCCCTATCGTGGCCTAGATGGTGATAGGGCCTGAACACTGTGCAGTATGTGGGATCGCAATTACAGATGGTGTCCGGATTTTCTTCCCAGTTGGTTAAACCGTGCACCAATCCGGCATCGGCCGCTTTCTTGAGAATC
>Ga0180009_10007581_pt1 | contig 11027 bp, 8 predicted proteins | sample OS_PC_MetaG_FD_123537 | JGI IMG/M metagenome (GOLD analysis project Ga0180009, IMG submission 123537) | Groundwater microbial communities from the Aspo Hard Rock Laboratory (HRL) deep subsurface site, Sweden - OS_PC_MetaG | ecosystem: Environmental > Aquatic > Deep subsurface > Groundwater...
ACTGTGTATAGCTCATTGCGGAGCAAGTGAAAGGCTCGAAAGTTTGCGATTTTTTGCTAACTTTACGACTTACTCGAAAGGTCTCGCTGTTTTATCCGCAACGAGCCATACACGAAGAACGTTATAGCCAATGGTAGGACGACCGTTCCAAAGACGACAGACCGACCTAAAATTTAAACATTAAAGCAAAGACAAACCATTTTGACAGGTGACCAACATAACGAACATATTCAAACGGGACAACGAGTAATCCGACACACAAGCCGACCCGATGTTTTTTATTTTTTTTCCCACCGCACTTTTTTAAAAACAATTTTAGCCAGCCGCACAAGTGGCACATTTGGTTTTGCCCCGACACACGAAGCCTACGCTTCGCAAAACCAAAAGAGCCACTTTTTAGCCAACGCACCTATAAAAAACGTACTTTTACGAATTGATTTTATGACAAGTTAATGAGTGATAAAACTATACATATTGACGACCACGACAGCGAAGCTGATACTTGCCGAAAGGAAGTATTGCCAAAACTGTATGACAGCCAGTGGACAGACGAGTTAATACTTGAACAAAGGACTTTTACTGACGGTAAAATCATTGTTATAGGAAGAAAAGCAAGAAGAAAAAAAGCGAAACGCTTTGACTACTTGCTTCGCTATTCACAAAACTTTCCAATTGCAATTGTCGAGGCAAAGAAAAAATACAAGTTGGCTGCTGACGGCATCCAACAAGCAAAAGACTATGCTCAAATACTCGGGCTAAAATTTGCCTACTCGACAAATGGAACGGAAATATTAGAGTTTGACTTTATCACTGGTCTTGAAACCAAAATTTCAAAATACCCAACACCGACAGAACTTTGGAATAGATTAAATCAAGTCGAACCAATCAAACCCGAAATTCAAGAAACATTTTTAAAACCTTTTTTACCAATACCAAACAAGCCAGAAAGGTATTATCAAACTATTGCAATTAACCGAGCAGTTAAAGCAGTTTTAGAAGGTAAAAAAAGAGCCTTATTAACTTTAGCGACAGGAACAGGAAAAACAACAGTTGCATTTCAAATCATTTACAAACTTTGGAACAACCGTTGGAACACCAAAGGAGAATATCGCAGACCTAAAATTTTATTTATTGCTGATAGAAGTATTTTAGTTTCTGACCCACACGCCAAAGACTTTGCAGTTTTTGGTGATGCGAGATGTTTAGTTCCCGAAGAAGGATTGCCAAGTAGCAGAGAAGTTTATTTTTCTACTTACCAATCTTTAGCAGAGGACAGCAACCGAACTGGAGCATTTAGAAAATTACCAAAAGACTTTTTTGATTTAATAGTAATTGACGAGTGCCATAGAGGAAGTGCAACAGACGATAGTAATTGGAGAGCAGTTTTAGATTATTTTGATACTTCGGTACAAATCGGTTTAACGGCTACACCATTACGAGACGACAACAAAGATACATACGCATACTTCAAAAATCCGCTATACATCTATAGTTTAAAGCAAGGAATTGAAGACGGGTTTTTAGCTCCTTATTTAGTGCATCGTATAGTTACGGAAACTGATGCAACTGGATTTAGACCCGAAGATGGTCAACTGGACGACAACGGAGAATTAATTCCTGATGGAATTTATTCAACACCCGATTTTGAAAATACACTTTCCTATTTGCCAAGAACAAAAGCAGTAGTAAATCATCTTTACAACTTTATGGTAAAATACGGAAGGTTTGATAAAACCATTGTGTTTTGCGTAAATCAAGAACACGCTGACCAATTCCGCAGAGAAATAAGCAACTTGAATACTGACTTAGTTCAGCAATATCCCGATTATGTTGTTCGGATTGTTTCAGAAGAAGGCGACATTGGAAAAGGTCATTTAGGTAGGTTTATGGACATTGACGAGCCAATTCCAGTAATAGTAACCACTTCAAAATTATTAAGTACTGGTGTTGATGTTCCAACTTGCAAAAACATTGTGATTTTTAGAACAATAAACTCAATGACTGAATTCAAACAAATTGTTGGACGAGGTACAAGAGTAAGAGAAGACAAAGAAAAATTGTTCTTCACCATTTTAGATTATACAGGAAGTGCAACAAGAAATTTTGCCGACCCTGATTTTGACGGAGAACCACCACTAATAACAGAAGATGAAATTGACGAAGAAGGTAATGTAACAGGTGGAGAAGAAACAACGCCAGACCCACCGACAGGAGGCGATGAAGATTGGGAAGATGAGGATAATACGGAAGAACCGTCAACAGGCGGTGGTAGTGAACCAAGACGAAAATATTACATCAGCGAAGGAACAGTTTCAATAGTTGCAGAAAGCGTTCAGATATTAGATGCTTACGGGAAACTAAGAACTATTCAGTTTACGCAATACGCAAAGGAACAGATAACAACAATGTTTCCTTCAATGAATGAATTCCGAACCAAATGGAATGACTTACAAGAACGTCAGCACATTTTGGACGAATTGGAAAACAACGGAATTTCTATTGACCAGTTAATGGAAATTACCAAACAACAAGATGTTGACCCTTTCGACCTGCTTTGCTTTGTTGCCTTTGACTTAAAACCATTGACAAGAAAACAAAGAGCCGATTTATTGAAGAAAAATAAACCTGACTTTTTTGCTCATTACAGCGAAAGAGCCAAAGAGGTTTTGAATTTGATTTTAGAGAAGTATGTGGATTATGGTTTAAATCAAATCAGACCCGACATTATTTCGGTTGAACCCATTGCACAGCAAGGAAACCCGATCGAAATAGTAAATGAATTTGGTGGAATAGACGAATTCAAAAAAGCAATTGAAGAACTACAAACCCTGCTATATGCAGAAGCAGCATAATATAGAAAATGGCAAAAACGAAAAAAGAAAAAGCACCGAAGAAAGCAGCGAAACCAGTTGTCACTGAAACACCTGCACAGCGTTTAAGTGGTATTATAAAAACGTGTAGAAACATTATGCGTAAGGACAAGGGAATGAACGGTGATGGAGACCGTTTGCCGATGTTGACTTGGATAATGTTCTTAAAATTTTTGGACGATAACGAAAACCTTCAAGAAATAAACGCAAAACTGGAAGGTAAAAAATACAAATCTGCCATTTCAGAACCTTACCGTTGGAGAGATTGGGCTAAGGACAAAAATTTGACAGGTGATGATTTGCTAGCTTTTGTGAACAACGAAAAAGTAAAACTGGTTGACGGAAAAGAAAGAACAGGTTTGTTCTACTATTTACGAGCATTGCAAAGTGAAACTGGAGCAGAACGCAAAGACGTGATTGCAACCGTTTTTAAAGGTGTAACTAACCGAATGATTAACGGTTACTTGCTGCGTGACATCATCAATAAAATTGATGAAATACATTTTACAAGCAATGAAGAACTAAACTCACTTTCGCATTTATACGAAAGCATTTTAAAGGAAATGAGAGATGCAAGCGGTGATGCAGGAGAATTTTATACGCCTCGTCCAGTGGTTCGTTTTATGGTCGAAATGCTTGACCCAAAAATTGGCGAAACAGTTTTAGACCCAGCTTGTGGAACAGGTGGTTTCTTAGTTGAATCTTTTGAACATTTAAAGAAACAAGCTAAAACCGTTGAGCATAAAAAACTGCTGCAAGAAAAATCAATTATTGGAGGCGAAGCAAAACCGCTTCCCTATTTGCTTTCACAAATGAATTTATTGCTTCACGGTTTAAACTATCCAAACATTGACAGCGGAAACAGTTTAAGAGTGCCTTTAAAAGATATTGGCGACAACCAAAGAGTTGATATTGTATTAGCCAATCCACCATTTGGAGGCGAAGAAGAAAAAGGAATTTTAAACAACTTTCCAGACGACAAACAAACTACCGAAACGGCTTTGCTCTTTTTGCAATTGATAATGCGAAAACTAAAACGCAAAAAGCCAACGCAAGAAGGCGGAAGAGCTTCTATTGTTGTTCCGCAAGGGACATTGTTTGCTGATGGAATAGCTGCAAGAGTAAAAAAACAATTAGTTGAAGATTTTAATTTACACACCATTGTAAGATTAGGCGAAGGCATTTTTGCACCTTATACGGATATCCCTTGCAATCTAATTTTCTTTGAACAAGGCGAACCAACTAAACACATTTGGTATTATGAATTGTTACCACCTGCTGACAAAAGAAAATATAGTAAAACAAAGCCCATTCAGTTTGAAGAATTTGACGAAATAAAAAAGTGGTGGAGCAAGCGTAAAGAAAATGACAATGCATGGAAAGTTAAAGCTTCAGACGTTATTCTAATCGATGAGAAAGGGAAGTTAATAAATGTAAATCTTGATGTAAAAAACCCTAACAAAAAAAGTGAATTTGAATTTAAAGAACCTTCTGATTTAATATATTCAATAGTTGATAAAGAAGAACGGATAATGAAACTTATGAAAGAAATTCAAAAAGTATTCAGTTTAGAAACCTCAGCAAAATGAAAAATTGGCAAACTCTTAAATTAGGAAGTTTCTTGAAACGTCAATATGATAGTGTTCAAATAGATAGTTTTGTAAAATACAAACGTATTACTATAAAATCAAAAGGGCAAGGCATAGACATACGTGATGAGGTTGAGGGTATTGAAATTGGTACTAAAAATCAATTTAAAGTAAAAACAAATCAGTTTTTATTGTCGAAAATTGATGCAATGAATGGTGCATTTGGAATTGTTCCTGAGCAATGCAATGAAGGAATTATTACAGGTAATTTTTGGGTGTATGATATCGATGAGAATTTTATTTTAAGAGACTATTTAAGATTATTATCAATACAACAAGTATTTACGAAATTTAGTATAGCAGCTAGTGAGGGAACAACTAATAGGAAATATCTTCGGGAAGCTAAGTTTTTAGAACTAAATATAGATATACCTCAAATTGATGAGCAAAAGACAATCATTCAAAAAATAAAAATTGCAAGCACCAAATTAAATGAAATAAATAGTTTGAGAGATGTTCAAGAAAGTGAAATGAAAAATTTGCGATACAGTTTAATGTGTAATCTCGAAAATGAATTTCCTAAACAAAGAATTGATGTTGTTTGTGATTTAAAAAAAGGGGCTTTCCCAATTATGAAAACAGATGCTGGTGAATATCCTTTTGTTGTAACCGCAGCAGAATTTAAAACTGCAGATGATTTTGATTTTGATTGTGAAGCTACTTGTGTTCCTTTGGTTTCTTCAACTGGTCACGGTAATGCAGCAATGCACCGTGTTCATTATGCAAGTGGCAAATTTGCTTTATCAAACCTGCTTTGTGCTGTAATGCCAAAAGACAAAGAAATTGTAAATGCTAAATTTCTCTATGAGCTATTTATGGCAAAGAAGGATGAATATTTCGTTCCGATAATGGCAGGCACTTCAAATGTTTCATTAAATCCTGGCAAGTTGGGAGCAGTTGAAATTCCAATACCACCAATAGAAGAACAAAATAGAATTGTTGAATTACTTGAAAAGATAAATGAAATAAAACAAACACACAAGGAACAAGAAGCAGAATTAAAACAGCTTATGCCAAGTTTATTAGACAAGGCTTTTAAAGGGGAATTATTTAGTGAAAATTCAATACAAATCCAAAACGGAATTTCTTTACCTACTCAACAAAAAGAAATCAAATTGCCTTTAGCTGCATCAAACAAAAATGAAGATTTGGAAATAGCAATGATAGTTGCATTAATAGAAAGTCGGTTAGGAAATAGCTATGGAGAAGTTGGCATTCAAAAAACAGTTTTTAATATAGGAGCTTTTAACCCTGCTTTAAGCAGAAAATACAATTTTGTTAATTACCATTATGGCACTTATTCAGCCGAATTAAAAGATAGCATAAAAGCAAATTCATTTTTGGGCAAAAAAGTAATAAAAGGGAATGAAGTATTTACGGTATCGCCTTCTTACAAAAAAGAAGTTTTAAATGCAGTTACTGATACAACCAATCAAAACTTTGTAATGGCTGTTAATAATGTTTTAGATTTATATTCCAGTCCTTTCATTGGTAAGCATACTGACAAAATAGAATTACTAAATACTGTTACCAAACTCATTATGGATTTACAAACTTCGGATGTAAACACAATTTACGAGGGGATGAAAAATTGGACGATTAAACAACAAGGTTTTAAAACCAAAGCAGATAAATTTAATATTACAGATACAAAAAAAACCATTGAGCTTTTGGAATCTAATGGCTTGATTGAAAAACTTGTTAGATAAGATATTCAAATGAACATTGTAAACTAAAAAATAGAAGATATGGAATTACACCAACTAATTGTTCACAGACTTGATAAGGAGCAAAACGGAATTGCAAAATTAGAATTACGAAAAAAGCCTTACAAGATTTCTGACCTTGAAAATGAATTTATTAACGAGTCAAAAGAAGTCTATTATCATAAATCAAATCCTAATTTCGGTGTATTTGAAAGTAGTGCTACAAGTTATCCTTATCAGAAATTAGTTGATGATTATTTAAATGAAAAAAATGATTTCCTGAATTTCACAACAAAAGCAATGCAACACTTTTTGACTGTTATTCAAAAAGAACCGCAAGCAACAGGTGGGAACGTAATTTTTGCACATTACACAATAAACAAGGAATCATTTATCCTAGTAATGATGCTTAATAGTAAAAAACAATTTAATGTAAATGATGACTTAGGATTGTATGATGTTTTTGTCCTTGATATAGAAAAGCTTGATTTAGCTAACACATTAAACATATCAAAATGGAGAAATGGAGAGGATACATATCTATCATTTGCAAAAGGCAGAAAAGAAATATCAAAATATTTCCGTTATTTTATTGGTTGCACCGACCAAACTTCTGCCGTTCAATCTTCAAAAGCTTTAAAAGGAGCTTTGTTAGATTATATATCTGATTTAGATATTGATAACCCTGCAAAAGAAGATTTAAGGAATAAAGTATTTGCTTACTGTGTTGATAAAATCAAACGCAGAGAAGATATTTCATTAAGCCATCTTTCAAGTTTAATTGACGAAGAAAACCCTGATGCTTTTAAAGACTTTGCGGCTAGTGAAAAATATGGTGTAAGTTCATTAATTAAAGGACACAAACAGACTTTGAGAAGTTTAAAATTTTATGTGTATAGGAGTAAGGAATTAACTTTAGAATTTGATAGTGGTTTAATTGATAAAACCGTATTTTACAACGAAAAAAAGAATGAAATTCTTATTAAAAATGTCCCAGAGGCACTGAAAAAACAACTTACCAACTCTAATAATGGTGAGTAAAAATTATGCTAAGTGAATTTGTTTACATACGCAAGAAAATACAACCAGTCTCAATTGAATCAAACGAGATAGTTGGGAAAATCACACCCAATAATGAAGATTTAGAAACGATAAAAGCATTATCACAATCAAGTTGTATTGACAATTTCGTTTTAATTGATGGAAAAAATATTGACATTGAGAAGGTAATCGATAATGTTGAGATAGAAATAAAACTATATCCACTAAATATTGCAACTGGTAAATACTATGAAACTTTTGAGCAATTTTTAAAATCAAACAGTCAAGAAATTCCGGAATTCATTTTTTACATCTTTGAATCTGATTTTTATTCTAATAATAATGAAAAAAACAAACATTATACGTTTTACGAACAAACAGTAAAACTTATTTCATTTCTAAAAGAAATTTCTGATTACCAAAAAGGCAACGAGATTGTATTCTTTCAATCGAAACAATTGGTCTTAAAAACAGACTATGATTTATCTGATTTATCCAATCTTCTGGACATTGATTCAATTATTAGCCACATACAAGATTCTGTTGACTGTGAAGAAAGGCGTATAATTTTTACTAATGAGCTAATTACCTCATTGCTCAAAATCCCTGAAATAAAAACCAGATTTTCGTTTCTTATAAATCATTTTTCTGACCTTTCCTCTAATTATCATAAGAGCTATAGTCTTTATTTAGAGAAGTATTCTTACCAAAAATTCAAGTCAGAGATTGACAAGGAGATTTTAGAATACAGCAAGAAAATTCAAGCAGTTATTAATGATGCCCAAACAAAATTTGTTGCAATACCAGCAGCCTTTTTACTAATAATTGGACAATTTGACCTTACAGGTGAGAAACTCTATTCCAATCTTGCCTTGGTTTTAAGTGCCTTTGTATTTAGTGTTTTATTAGAAGTTCTCCTCCGAAATCAATTCTCTGCATTAGACTTTGTAAAGGATGATATTGACAGGTTTAAAAACTCTGTAGATGACAAGAAAATTGGAATTCTTGGCGATGATTTCACAAAAGTATTTACCAAAATAAACAATATACACGGCAAGCAAAAATGCTATTTAAACATAATACGTTTCTTAGTTTGGCTGACACCAATATTTGCTATTGGACTTTTTATTTTATCATTGACAAATAACACTTTTATATGTTTTCTGAAAACTATATTTTCAAGATTCTAAGCCTATGAGCCAAAATTTACAAATATTGCTTGGTCTGCTTACACTAATTTCGGTTGTTGGCGGTTTTATATACTGGCACTTTAAGACTGTTAACAGTTTTAAAGACCAAGTAAATGAATTGAAATTACAAATGAAAGATTTGGAACATAGGGACAACTTGCAACAGCAGACTATTGACCAACTCAAAGACCTGTTCCCATTATTAAAAGCAGCATTTGAACACATTCAAAACCAAAAACAAATAAAGAAATGAGCAATTACATAGACTTCGGACGACTATCTTATCTTGGAGATAGATTAAAGACTGGTCTTGCTACAAAGCAAGAAAAAGACGAGTATATGATAATGCTCTATAGAAATGGAAGCATTACACAGAAACAATACAATGAATATTTAGCAAATGGAAACAAAGCAAATACAGACGAAATTGTCAATGCAGCATTAGCCGTTGGAGCAGTTTTACTAATTGGATATTTAATAAATGAAATGCTTAAAAGAAAATAATTACAATGCCCGAACAACAAAATATAGAATACAAGCAAAGTTGGCACGATGACTACCTGAAATGGGTTTGTGGCTTTGCCAATGCCCAAGGTGGTGTAATATTTATCGGCAAAGATGATAATGGTAAACCAGTTGATGTAGCTGATTATAAAAAGCTAATGGACGATATTCCTAATAAAATCAGAAATATAATGGGAATAACGGCAGAAGTGAATCTACATCAAAAAGATGGTAAACATTTTATCGAAATTGTAATACAACCATATTCCGTCCCCATTTCGTTAAGAGGAAGATATTATTACCGAAGCGGAAGCACTAAACAAGAACTCACAGGAGCTTCGTTAAATGAATTTTTATTGAAGAAATCGGGTAAAACTTGGGATGATGTTGTAGAACCTCGTGCAACCTTTGCAGACATTGACGAAAAAACGGTTGCCATATTTTTACAAGCATCCGAAAATGCAGGTCGCTTGCCTGAAAATAAAGGCTTAACCATTCCTGAATTGTTTGAGAAATTAAGGCTTACTGAAAATGGTCAGTTAAAACGAGCTGCACTTATTTTATTCGGAAAAGAACCTGCTAAATTTTACCCAAACACGTTTGTAAAAATTGGTCGCTTCGGAAAAGATGATGCCGATTTAAAATTTCAGGAAACGGAAGAAGCGAATTTAATTGCTTTACTTCAAGCAGTTTTAAATCAACTTAACCGTAAATTTCTGACAAGACCGATAGAATTTGAAGGAATGCACAGGCTTGAAAAAAGTGAATACCCAACTGCTGCCTTGCGTGAAATTATTTTGAATGCTTTGGTTCATCGCAACTATATGGGTTCACCTACACAAATACGAGTTTATGATAACAAGATTAATTTTTGGAATGAAGGAACACTTCCAGAAGGTTTAACATTTGAAGCCTTAAAAGGATTTCATACTTCACGACCAAGAAATGTATTAATTGCAGACGTTTGTTTTAAAGGAGGATTTATTGATTCGTGGGGACGAGGAACATTGAAAATTTACGATGCTTGCAAGCAAGCAGAATTACCCGAACCCGAAATAAAGGAATTTCAAGGAGGTTTTTTGGTAACGCTTTTCAAAGACAATTTAACGGAAGAGCAATTAGCAAAACTTGGACTGAACAACCGACAATTAAAAGCGTTAAATTTTGTGAAAGAGAAAGGAAGAATTACCAATAAAGAATATCAAGAGATTTTTGGAGTTGCAAGAATGACAGCTACAAGAGACTTGACAGAGCTGGTTGACAAGGGAATTTTAAAATCATCAGAAACTAAAGGAGCAGGCTCATACTATGAACTTTGAATTGCATCATAATTGCATCAATTGCACCATAATTGCATCGGGATCGCATCATAACAGACAAGTCCATCGCTATTTACAAGCACATTGCCGAAGCCACACGAGCCAACACGCAAACCAAAGCTTTGTCAAAGAGCTTACAAAGCCGACCCAAAAGAAAAATTGTTTTTAAAAAATTTCCAATGCTTCAAAAAAAATAAAAAACGCAACGCACAGCCGACACGACAATGACACAGAAACTCAATATTGACAATGGTTTGCAAAGACGGAGGACAATAACCACTGGCTATAACACGGGTTTGGCAAAAGTGGCGGTTCAGTGGTTAAATCAAGCTTTGTGCTTCTATCAAAGTTCCTGCTTGGTTGACGGTGAAGTGCTTCGAAATCCGCCACCTTCGCCAAGCCCGAAACCGTTGCCACACATATATTGAAAGATATTCTGTTGAAAAAAACGATCTGATTTTTAGTGAAAATTCGACTTTAAAAATGACACCGAAAGGCTGAAAAAACAGACCGATTTTCCGCACGGAACGAATTTCCGAAATGAGAATTTTAGGTAACGGAAAACGGAATTTACACGCGGAATGAATACACGAAACGCAGAATTTCACGAGTCGAATTAGATTTTGTTGAGTGACAGACCGAAAATCCGAGCCGAGAAAAAACTAAACGGAACGAAATTAGCCGGATTGAAAAACCTGAGTAGAGTAGAGGCCGAATTGAATAAAAAACTGATAAAAATACGTGTGGC
>Ga0180009_10007582_pt1 | contig 11025 bp, 10 predicted proteins | sample OS_PC_MetaG_FD_123537 | JGI IMG/M metagenome (GOLD analysis project Ga0180009, IMG submission 123537) | Groundwater microbial communities from the Aspo Hard Rock Laboratory (HRL) deep subsurface site, Sweden - OS_PC_MetaG | ecosystem: Environmental > Aquatic > Deep subsurface > Groundwater...
CGGCTTCTCCTCTCAACCTCAATGCCAGCCCGCGCCAATTTATAAAGTGGCTTACCATGATACTTCACAGCACTATACATTGGAGGTGTCTGCCGTATTAAGCCACAGAAAGAGCTAAGGGCTGATTCCAATTCTTCCCGGCCAATTCCAGAAGAGTCCTTCCTCTCGGTAACCTTACCGGTAGCATCATAAGTGTCGGTAACTATACCCAATTCAATCTGTGCCCGATATGCCTTAGAAGCATCCGCCAAAAACTCAATCACACGAGTTGCCTGACCAAAGCAAACTGGCAAAACACCCGTTGCCGCAGGGTCAAGAGTACCAGCATGCCCCACGCGCTGTTCCCCAGTCAGTCGCTTTACCGTAGCCACAATGCTATAAGAAGTCTTACCCTGGGGTTTATTAATATTCAGTATGCCACCCACAGTTTTTCAGCGGCCTTTGATAACCTTATCAATCAACTCCTGGAGATGGGCTCCCCGCTCAATAGAATCATCCCATTGGAAACTTAATTCAGGAATGCGCCGTAACCTGAGCCGTCTAGCCATCTCATTACGCAAGAAACCTGAGGCAGCGGCCAATGCACCCAGTGTCTTTTGCTTTTCTCCCTCACTACAAATACAACTTACGAATATCTTAGCATATTTCAGGTCAGGAGAGGTGGAAACCTCGGTCACAGCAACGAAATTACCAAGTCGGGGGTCCTTGATTTGGCGCTGAAGTAATTCACTAATTTCGCGACGAATGAGATTATTCACCCGCTCAATGCGGCGTGTCATAATTAGCCAGCTTTCTCCCTTCGGAAAAATTCCAGTATATCACTGGCTTGAAAAGCGCTAAAGTCCTTAACGCCCACACCACACTCATAGCCAGCAGATACTTCCTTAACATCGTCCTTAAAACGTTTCAGGCTGCTAACAGTAGATTCATACACTACTTTCTTCTCACGCTGTACCCTAACTGAGGCTCCCCGACTCACTTTACCTTCAATAACATAGACACCAGCCACCTTCTCCTTTTTCTCGGAGGAAAAGATAGCCTTGACCTCCGCATGCCCATCAATAACCTCAGCATAAGTGGGCTCCAACATACCTTTAAGCGCCTTCTCCACATCATCCACCAAATTGTAAATAACATCGTAAAAACGGATGTCCACGCCGTGCACATCAGCCAATCTGCGGGCTCCAGCTTCAATACCAGTACCAAAACCAACGATAAGCCCCTTAGAAGCAATGGCCAACATGACATCACTCTCGGTAATATTGCCGCTGCTACAATGAATAATTCTGACCTGAACCTCCTCCGTCCCTAACTGCTCCAAAGAAGCTCTTATCGGTTCAATACTGCCTTGAACATCGGTCTTCAGAATAACATTAAGCCCTTTTACCTGACCGGCACTTATCTGGGCAAAAAGGTTATCAAGCCTCACCGAGGGCTTTAGCCGCATCTCCTGTTGACGCTGTTGTATTAGAGCCCGGGCTTGGTGTTCACCAGCCACAACAGCCAGGCTATCCCCCACTTGTGGCACATCGCCTAAGCCAAGGAGTTCCACCGGGGTAGCTGGTTCCGCCTTTCTCACCCGCTTTCCCATGTCATTAAACATAGCCTTTACCCTGCCCCAGGTAGCACCAACTACTACTGTGTTACCAAGCCTTAAGGTCCCCGTCTGAACTAGCACCGTAGCCAATGGCCCCTTAGTCTTGTCCATCTCAGCTTCGATAACTACCCCGGCTGCCGGTTGAGCCGGGTTCGCCCTGAGATTCTCCACCTCAGCTACAACCAAGAGATTTTCCAGCAGCTCAGATATGCCTAACTTCTCTTTAGCCGAAATTTCAACACACACTGTATCGCCACCCCACTCCTCAATAAGTAAACCGGCATCAGTCAGCTGTTGTTTAACCTGCGTCGGGTTAGCCTCGGGTTTGTCAATTTTATTGATAGCCACTACGATAGGCACCTCAGCCGCCCGGGCATGGTCTATAGCCTCTAAAGTCTGTGGCATCACTCCATCATCAGCCGCTACTACCAAAATAGCGATATCAGTTATCTGAACTCCATGAGCTCGCATAGCGGTAAAGGCTTCATGCCCCGGGGTATCCAAGAAGGTAATCTTTTGCCCGTTGACCTCCACCTGATAGGCGCCAATATGCTGAGTAATACCCCCGGCTTCAGTATCCATTACATTAGTTTGCCGAATAGCATCAAGCAACCTGGTCTTACCGTGATTAACATGTCCCATAACAGTAACTATAGGAGGTCGCAGCCGCAGACCATCAAGCTCACCATCCTGAAGTTGCTCATGCCCCTTAATCTCACTAATAGCAGTGGCTGGCCTCTGAGTTACCCTGGGTTTCACCTGTGCTTTACAACCAAGGCTACTAGCTACCGCCGCTGCTGCCTGGTAGTCAATAACTTGGTTAATATTAGCCATAATGCCATTTCTCATTAGTTGTTTGATAACATCTACGGCATCAATCTGCAAGAGAACAGCCAGCTGCCTCACACTTAAGGAACTGGGAATCTTAATCACACGTGCCTTCGGTGACGAAGAGTCCTCACTAACTTCCTGCCCTAATTTACTTACTTCTGCCACAATTAATTTCTCCCGAGTTCGCTATCCGTCTGCACCAAGGTCTTCTCCATATCTAATAAGCCGCTCACGATTATCCTGAGTAAGAGTCGTTCGTAAAGCATGTTCAAGACGACTACCCTTCAGCCCAATCTGCCAACACTCTCGTGACCGACATAAATAAGCACCACGCCCCACCCTCTTTCCACCAGTATCAACCTCCACGCTTTCATCGAAAACACGTACCAAGCGGATTAGCTCCCACCTACTTTTGACCTTATGACAAGCCACACAAGTCCGTTGCGGTACATGCTTACTAGAAACGGGGTGCTGGCTAATACTCCTCATCATCCTCAGGAATCTCTACCTCTTGGCGTGTCCTCCTAGGCTTGATGCTATCATCAGTACGCTCTTTACCATGAGTGTCTTTCTTCTTCTTTCTTGATTTTGCCCCGGGCTTAACCGGTCTAGGTCCCATAATATCTTCGGCAAATTTAATCTGAGATTTGTCTTCAGCTACTTGTAGCTTAAAAGAAAACTCCTTAGCAATAACTGTAGTATCAAGAGGACGTAAAGGCTCAGCCGATTCTTCAACTGCTCTGGCGGACACTAAAGCTGAATCCGGAACAGGTGGTATTTCGGTAGGAAGCTCTTCCCCAACTACAGCCCCTACTTCTACCTCGGTTAAGGGCTCAACTGCCTCTGCTTCTACCTCAGTTAAAGGCTTGGCTGTCTCTACTCTTTCTGCCTCAGCCACTGAGGCACTCTTAATGTCAATCCGCCACCCGGTGAGTTTAGCCGCCAGCCTAGCATTCTGCCCCTCCTTACCAATAGCTAATGATAGTTGCTTGTCAGGGACAACCACCGTCGCTATTCCTTCCTCATCATCCAGCTCCACATTTAATACTTGTGCCGGACTAAGAGCATTAGCAATAGAGATAACGACATCAGGATTCCACATAACCACGTCCAGCTTTTCACCGTTTAACTCACTTACGATGTTCTGTATCCTGATACCACGCAAGCCAACGCAACAACCAATCGGGTCAATACCATCCTGACGGGCGGCTACAGCTACCTTACTCCTATAGCCAGCTTCACGAGCAATCGATTTCACTTCCACAACCCCGTTAAAAACTTCAGGAATCTCCAACTCAAAAAGCCGAAGAAGTAAATTTGGATGAGAACGTGATACCACCACCCGTGGCCCCTTGTTAGTCCGAACTACCTCCAAAAGGTAGACCTTAAGCCTTTGCCCCACCCGATACCTCTCGTTACGCACCTGCTCAGTTACCGGTAATACCGCCTCAGTTCTACCCAAATCAATAATGACCTGGTTAAGCTCAATACGCTGCACCACCCCGGTAACAATATCGCCCTCCCTCCCAGCATATTCATCAAATATAGCGCTGTGCTCCGCCTCATGGAGACGCTGCAGAATAACCTGCTTTGCCGTTTGCGCAGCAATACGCCCAGCACCAGGCGGAGTAGCCTCAACTACAATAACCTCGCCAATCTGGACATCTTGTTTAATTCGACGCGCTTCATCTAACGATATCTCGCAACGATTATCTGAAGGCGCCTCGACTACCGTCTTCTCAGCCCATACTTCAACTTTACCCGTAGCCGGGTTAATCTTAACTGCAATGTTCTGGTTAGGAGTAAAACTATCCTTCCTATAAGCTGATACCAGTGCTGCCTCTACCGCACCAATAACCACTTCTTTAGGTAGGTTCTTCTCTGCCGAGAGTTGAGTTATAGCGAGCAGAAAGTCGCTCTTCATCTCAGGCTAAAACCTCCTATCCTATATTTCCCCCTAACAAATAAAGTGGGAATAAAACCCACTCACTACACGGCAAAGTATACCACAACCAACCTTGAGACGCAAGCCAAAATCCTCGCCCAGATGGTTAATGACACACTGTCTCTTTTTATTGTCATTGCGAGGCACAAAGTGCCGAAGCAATCTCTTATTCAGTTTCCTTTACTCATGGATTGCTTCGCTTCGCTCGCAATGACATAGAGCAAGGGGATTCACAATAACACAAAGAACTGTCTGAGATGTCACCTATCTATCTGAACGAGAGCAGCCAAAATCCTAGAAATCCTGGTGGTATTAAGCTATAATAAAGCAATAATTAGAATACCCTCCTCAGAATAAGGAGAGAGTTTGGATATAGATAACCTAAAGACTTTAGTCACCAGCGAAATAGATGCTCGCTATCATCAACTCAGTGAACTGAGTCTAAAAATCCACTCTAACCCTGAGCTAGGCTTTCAAGAGTTAAAGGCAGTTACCTGGTTAACCCAATACCTGGAAGAAAATGGCTTCTCTATAGAACGGGGAATCTGTGAGCTGCCAACTGCTTTCAGAGGGAGTTATGGACAGGGAAAACCGGTTATCGCCATCCTAGCCGAGTACGATGCCCTACCTGATATTGGACACGCCTGTGGTCATAATCTAATAGCTACCTGTGCCGTTGGTGCCGGAGTAGCTTCTAAGCCAGCTATTGACCACTTAGGGGGAAGTACCCTGGTTATCGGCACACCGGCCGAAGAATTACACGGGGGCAAGATACTAATGGCTAACAAAGGTGGCTTTAATAATATCGACGTGGCGATGATAGTACACCCTGGGGTATATGATGCTGTTACCATTCAAGCCCTTGCCTGTGAGACCTTAGAGGTTGAATTCTCTGGCAAAGCGGCTCATGCAGCGGCACGACCAGAAGCCGGCATCAACGCCCTAGAAGCAATGCTTCAGTCCTTCACCGCCATTAATTCGCTCAGACAGCACATAAAGGATAAGGCGCGCATCCACGGTATCATTACCGATGGTGGACAAGCCGCCAATATTGTTCCAGACCACAGCGCGGGAAGCTTTATAGTCCGTGCCGAGGATGATACCTACCTCGATGAACTAAAACAGAAGGTTCTGAATTGTTTTATCGCCGCTGCCACAGCTAGTGGAGCCCGTTTGGAATATAGATGGGGAAATGTGCGCTATGCTTCCATGCACAACAATCTAACCCTAGCCCGATTATTCAGTCGAAATATGCAATCTCTGGGGCGCAAAATGAAACCCCACGACCCCAGTAAATCCTTTGGCAGCACTGATATGGGTAATGTCAGTCAACTAGTGCCGAGCATTCACCCAACAGTAGCCATAGCCCCGGTGGAGGTACTGCTCCATTCTCCTCAGTTCACCTCGGCGGCTGCTTCAGATACCGGTATCCGTGGTCTCATTGACGCTGCCAAGGCTTTAGCCATGACTGTTGTTGATTTACTTGCCAACCCTGAAATAGTTATAAAGGTTAAAAGGGAATTTCAGCATGATTAAGATTGGTATTCCCAGAGCTTTACTCTACTATCAGTACTACCCGATGTGGAAGACCTTCTTTGAGGAACTGGGGGCAGAAGTGGCGGTTTCATCACCAACCACTCAGGCTATGGTAACCTCAGGCTCGTCCCGGGTGGTAGCTGATACCTGCCTGCCGGTAAAGGTCTTTTTAGGGCATGTTCTCTCCCTGGTTGAGGAGTGCGATTATATATTTATTCCTGCCATCCGCAGTGTTAGACGCAAAACCTATAACTGCTCCAAGTTCCTCGGCTTACCCGATATGACCAAAGCCGTCATCCCTGAGTCTCCCCCCATTCTGGATATAGATATTAATATTGATAAAGGAAGGCGAGACTTGTATCAAGCTATATATAAACTGGGACGGCGCTTTACCTGGAGCCCACGTAAGGTGAGACAAGCCAGTATGGCTGCATGGCAAGCCCACCTGCACTATCATGAGCTTATGTCCAGCTATGGATTAACACCTCCACAAGCAATAGAGAGAATATTAAGCACACCCGGGAGAGCAGAGCCAGAAACAAATTCCCACCAACCAACTTCAACCCAAGCCACCATTGCTCTCATTGGGCACCCCTATCTTCTCTATGATGAACACCTAAATCACCGCCTTATCCAGCGGCTGGAGCAAGCTCACAACAGGGTGTTAACCCCAGAGATGCTCACCAGCGAGGAACTTGAATCGGCTACAGTTAGATTGACAGACACCGCCTACTGGACATACGGGGAAGAAGTAGTCGGGGCTGGAGAGCACTACTTGCAAAATGGAGCCGATGGTGTTATTGGTATAATGACTTTCGGTTGTGGACCCGATTCGCTAATGATGGATATGGTGCGCCGGCGGGCGACCATGCTGAGGACACCTTTCATGAGCCTTACCCTGGAGGAACACACCGCTGAAGGCGGGGTGATTACTCGACTAGAAGCCTTCCTTGATATGATATATAGAAAGAAAAGAAGCGGGTAGAAGCATGCGTGTAACTTTTCCCCATATGGGTAATATTTGGGTACCATTAAAGGCCATCGCTAACAAGCTAGACATTGACCTTGTCGTTCCACCACTCACCAGTCAGCGTACCCTCTCTTTAGGCGTTAAATACTCACCGGAGATGGTTTGCCTTCCCTTTAAACTCACCCTCGGCAACATGATTGAGGCTTTAGAGTTGGGGGCAGACACTATAATGATGCTAGGGCTGTATGGTCCTTGCCGCTGGGGCTATTATCACAGGGTTCAGGAGTTAATTCTACGCGAGTTAGGCTATGACTTTGAAATGGTGAAGGAGGGTCTTGGTATAAGAAGCATGGTGAAATATGTTGCCAATGGAGCTTCTCTACGAGAAATAATAACCGCCCTCCTTTTTGGTCTAGCCAAGCTCAAAGTGTTGGAAGAACTGGAACAGGTTGTTTGCAAAATACGAGCCATAGAGCGGGACAAGGGCAATGCTACCCAAATCTATAGAGACGCAATAAAGGCTATAGCTGGTGCCACAGACCGCAAGGCTGTCAAGCGAGCCAAGCAAGAGCATCTACAAAAACTTAAGAGCCTACCGACTGTATCTTCACCTGAGCCGTTAAAGATTGGCGTTATTGGTGAGTTTTTTGTTGCGATTGACACGTTTGCTAATATGGACATAGAAGTTGAACTGGGAAAGTTAGGGGTTGAGGTAAGGCGTACTCAGTCCGTTTCGGAATGGCTCAACCTCAGCCCTTTCGTCAAGGCTTTCGGTTTACGGGAGAGGGACAAAAGTCACAAGGCAGCAATGCCGTACCTTTCCCGACATGTGGGTGGGGACGGCCAGCAGTCGGTAGGCGAGAAGGTGTTACATGCTAGAGATTGGGATGGAATCGTTCACCTTGAACCATTCGGTTGTCTGCCCGAAACAATGGCCCGCAATATCATGCCATCAACAAAAGAAAGACTTCCGGCACTTAATATTATCTACGACGAACATACGGGGAAGACAGGAATAATAAATCGCCTTGAAGCCTTCGTTGACCTGTTGGAACGCAAGCAACGAGCACAAAGTAAAAACCGGCAACGATTAGCAGTATAAGGGGAAACCATGGAAGCCTATTTGGGCATTGATGTTGGTTCAGTAACTACTAAATTTGCTGTGCTAGATAAAAATGATGAGCTTGTTACCACCCTCTACTTGCTGACACAAGGTAAGCCCGTTGACATGGTGCAGCAAGGGTTGAAACAGATTAAGGACCAACTGCCTGAAGAGGTCAACATATGCGGGGCGGCTACCACCGGAAGTGCCCGCTACCTGGCTGGGGTTATCGTTGGTGCTGATTTGGTCAAGAACGAGATTACTAGCCATGCTGTGGCTACCTTGCACTATATCCCTGAGACACAAACCATTATTGAAATTGGGGGGCAGGATAGCAAGATTATCATTATTAGAGACGAGATAGTAACTGACTTCGGCATGAATACCGTCTGTGCTGCCGGCACCGGTAGCTTCCTTGACCACCAGGCACTGCGTCTCAATATGACCATTGAGGAGTTCAGCCAACGAGCACTGAATAACACTACGCCGGTGCGTATTGCCGGGCGATGCACTGTTTTTGCTGAATCAGACATGATACACAAACAACAGATGGGGCATCGGACCGAAGATATTATCTACGGGCTGTGCCAGGCACTAGTGCGCAACTACCTTAATAATGTTGGCTTAGGGAAAGACATTCAATCCCCGATTGTGTTTCAGGGCGGGGTTGCCTTCAACCAGGCTATAGTGAAGGCATTTCAAGAAGAGCTTAACACCGAAATTATTATCCCATCCCACCATGAGGTCATGGGGGCAATAGGCGCCGCCTTGCTGGTGCATGAAGAGATGTCAGCTTCCAGCAATGGAAGCAGGTTCAAGGGATTTGGTATAAGTGAAGTAAAGTATTATACCTCATCATTTGAATGCAAAGCTTGCCCTAATCTGTGTGAGATAGCTCAGCTTTGGCAGGACAGTAAAATTCTTGCCCGGTGGGGAGGTCGCTGTGACCTCTGGGAAAGAAACCCGAGCAATTAGAAGTTTTTAACCAAAGTGATGGAACTCGTCGGCAACATAGTTGACAATAGACCCAAAGAAGAGCTAAAGAAAGGCTTAGATGCTGCCCATGGTTAAACTTTCTATTCAAATTACTATTATCTACGATAGTGAGGGGGAGACGTGTGATGCTCGCTGCGGGATAGACTGGTCTTCGGCAGAAGCTATTGCCCTAATAAATCAGCGGATTAAAGAGCGGTTCGATGACAGAGTGGAATTAGGCTACGTTGACCTGTCTAAACCCAGCACTAATCACCGTGCCCTGAAATTGAACCAGGCAATCAAGACCGAAAACCTGCCCTTACCCCTGCTGGTTATTGATGGTCAGGTCAGAATTTCAGGGCAATTTGATACTCACCTATTGCTGGATGCTATTGATGCTGAGATAGAAATTAAACAAAATAAGGGGTGAGATTGATAAACAATCCGGATTATGAGGTAGTTATTATTGGTGGCGGTCCGGCTGGACTCACCGCTGGACTTTATTCTTCAAGAGCCAGGCTAAATAGCCTGCTTATAGAAAGGGGGCTGGTCGGCGGTCAGATAGTAAACGCTGAGCTGGTAGAGAACTATCCCGGTTTCCCTGAAGGCATTCCCGGCCCTGAGCTGGGTCAACTAGTGCACCAGCAGGCAACAAAATACGGACTAAAAATCTTGCATGCCGATGTTACCAGCCTTGAGCTCCAAGGGGAGCAAAAAGTGGTAAAGACCACCGAAGGTAACTTTATAGCCAAAGCAGTAATTATTACTAGCGGCTCAGAACGACACAAACTGGGCATCCCCGGAGAAGAGAAATTTACCGGCAAAGGGGTGTCCTTCTGCGCTACCTGTGATGCCGCTTTCTTCAGAGAACTGCCAGTAGCCGTAGTTGGTGGCGGCAATGCCGCTATCACTGAAGCCCTCCACCTCACCAAGTTTGCCTCCAAGGTCACAGTTATACACCGCCGTGACCAGCTCCGTGCCACTCGCATCCTACAAGATAAAGCCTTTTCTGAACAAAAAATAGAATTCCTGTGGAATAACACCGTTGAGGAAATTGAGGGCGAAGATTTTGTCAAAAGAATCAAACTTCGCCACGTGATAAGTGGGGAAAAATCCATCCTAGATGTAGCCGGGGTCTTTATAGCTGTCGGACTTAAGCCTAATATCGACTACCTCAAGGGCATTTTACCCCTGGACCCTGACGGTCATATCATCACCAATGAGAGGATGGAGACCGGGATACCCGGTATTTTTGCTGCCGGCGATATACGCCACGACTCGGCCCGGCAAGCGATAACCGCCGCCGGAGATGGTGCCACGGCAGCTATCTATGCTGAAAAGTTCATAAGCAAGTAGGGTGAGTCCGCTTAATCAAGGGGAAATTAAGAAGATTGAGTTACTAAGAAAGAGAGCGAGTTAGATAAATCTCGCCAAAGGCGGATAAACCCAGAATTAAGCTTTTACTTCACCGTCGGGTGAAGTTATAATTTAGATTAAAAGGAGAAATTAGTGAAAGTTGTCTTTATACAAGATGTACCCAACGTGGCTAGAGCCGGTGAGATAAAAGAAGTAGCCAGTGGCTACGGCAGAAATTTCCTCATCCCCCAAAAACTAGCCATATTAGCCACACCCGCAGCTATTGGAACTATGGAAACAGAACTTAAAAAAAGAGCCCATAGTCAGGAACAAACAGAAGCTGAATTAGTTGAGCTAGCTAACCAGCTAGACGGCAAGGAGATTATTCTGAAAGCCCAAATTGGCGCCAAAGACCGATTGTACGGCTCAATCACGGCTGCCGATATTGCTGATGCGCTACAAAACATCACCGGATTGATTACTGACAAAAGAAAGATAGAGTTAGACAAACCTATTCGCCAACTCGGCAGCTATGAGGTAGCAATTAGACTGGGCAAGGATATAATACCCACAATAAAGGTAACCGTGGAGAGAAAGAAAACAGAGGCAGAAAAAGAGCCGGAGACAGAGAAGAAGACGAGGGCAAAAAAGAAAACAGAGGTAGAAAAAGAGCCGAAGGCAGAGAAGAAGACGAGGGCAAAAAAGAAAACAGA
>Ga0180009_10007583_pt1 | contig 11024 bp, 9 predicted proteins | sample OS_PC_MetaG_FD_123537 | JGI IMG/M metagenome (GOLD analysis project Ga0180009, IMG submission 123537) | Groundwater microbial communities from the Aspo Hard Rock Laboratory (HRL) deep subsurface site, Sweden - OS_PC_MetaG | ecosystem: Environmental > Aquatic > Deep subsurface > Groundwater...
GGTCCTTGACCTGGACTCCCGGTTGGTTCCCCTGCGGATCGCCGCCAGCGACAACTTCATCAGCCTTCTGGGTCGGGTCGGACTCGAGGACGACGCCACCGCCCGGGGCATTCTCAATCCCGAGGTTCAGGAGGCCTGGCTGGACAGCTACGTGCACTTCCAGGTCGGTGAATTCACCAGCCATTCAGCTTCCCACTGAAACGGCCGGCCTCCCAGCATCCTCTACTTGACTCTAATCCCTCGGGTCGAAAAGGACAGGCCCTGCTGGCCGGAAGTCGAGATCATGATACCCTCGAACAGGGGTTCGTTGGAGCCGGGTTTGATTCGCCAATCGAACATGAAGTTGGCTCCGGTCCCGCCTTCCTGGTCCTTGGCCGCGATCACGATTTCGATCGTCTCCATGGGCGCAAGATAGACAGGCCTGTCGACGTAGACTCGGATGGGAGACCCATGGGTGTCGAAATATTCGGCCTTTGCGATGAAAAGGGTGTCGGCTCGGCTCGTATTGCGGATGCTCGTCGTCGTCGTCAAATCATGGGTCCTGTGCTCGGTCATACTGTAGATCTGAGAATAGATGGACAGGTAGGTCGTTCCGGACTCGAGGGAGTCGGGCAACGGGAAGTTGACGGCCCTTGAATCCCAATCAATAGGCCCGACCGACGTCGTTTCCTGTTCCCGGCTGCAGGAGATGATGGAAAGCCCGAAGAGGCAGACGATCACGAACGGTTTCATGGGATTCTCCTATCTCTCGCCAGGACTTACCCCGGTTGACCTGTTTGCCCGAGGTCATCGTCATGGTACCTGAAGAGGCCATGGCTTGGCCACATCCTTGGAGGGAAAGTTCATCGGGCTTCCCTCTGGGACTGCCGTTGATCCAGAAGATGCCGTGCTTAAAACAGGGCCATCTCCATGCCTTCAGGAATGGTCGCAACACCACCCGACGCGTTGGCGTCATCCTCCAGGGCGGGAAAGCCCCCATTTCATGCGTGTGTACGCCGTCCTGAACCCCTGACGTTCGGCGTTGCGCTGCGACGCGCTGCCGGGATGGGCCACCATCATGGCCAGATCGGCCCCTCGGCTTGAGGCGAACTCCAGGCGCGACGCAAGGAGCGCGAGCTGGGCTCCCTGGCGTCGGGCCGACGGGATCGTGCTGGCGCCCGCCAGGAGGGCGACGTCCCCGGCAAGCCCCAGCGCCCCCGTGGCGACGGGGCGCCCTCCGATCTCCGCCAGGAAGCAGTGGACGCCCGCGGCCTGGGCCATGATCCGGCCGAACGCCTCGATGAAGCCGGCCAGCTCCGCGGATTCACTGCTCCAGCCCTCACCGGCGATGCGGGACCACAGGGGCCCTTCCTCCGGCCCGATCTCCCGGACTTCCACGTTCCCTTGGCCGGCCACCGGAAGGGATGAGGGGCGAACGAGGACGGTCGACATCTCCACGGGGAGGTAGCCACGCGCCCCCAGCTGGGCCGGGGTGTCCGGATGGGCCAGCGGGCTCACCTCGTGATGAACGGGGGCGGATCGGCTCAGGAAGAAGTCCTCGATCGCTTCGAAGTCCGCAGCATCATGCGCTCCTGACAATCCCAGGCCGAACGTCTGGGTCAGCGGGGACTCGGGACCGTCGAACATTGCGCTGACGCCCGCGATGCGGGTGTGCGCAGCGCCGACTTCCGGGTCCAGCAACCTGCGGGCCTCGATGAAGGCGATGTTGGCGGCCGCTTCGGTGTCCTCCAGACGCCGGGCCAGGTTGAGATCGGTGATGGGGTAAACGGCCTTCTCCATATCCGGCATCCCTGGTTCAGTCATGGAACATTCGGGTTAGACCCACATCCGGTCGATCCCAGCAGCTCTGCGCGCGTCCGCCAGCTGACCCCGGTGCATGAGCCAGTGGTCGGCGCAGTACTGCAGGCAAAGCCTGCAGGTCCCGAAGATGCCTTCGTAGCCCTTGGGGATGCTGGCGGCGGGCAGGTCGAGGTCGTCCTCGGTGAGCGATTCCAGGTGGTTCAGGGTCCAGGCGCGCATTTCTCGACATCTGTCAAGGACGGGGTCGAACGGGGGGAACAGGCCCGGATCGTCCGAGGTTTTCGGCCCGTCGAAGACCTCTTCCCATTCGGCCAGGGGGTTCGGTTCCCCGAGCATGAAACTGCGGATGACCAGCCCCTCGATGTAGGCCAGATGGCCGAGAACCCACAGGGTGTGACCGCCGCCGCGGGGGGTGGGAAAGACGAGGCAGTGGTCACGCATGGCCTCGATGCGGGCGAGGACGTGGTCCCGGCTGGTCTGCAGGTTGTGGCGGATGAGGTCGATGGACTGCATGGGGCACCCGATCCCTGATTGCCGGTGGTTTTGATGCTCGATCCCGAAATCGACCCCGGGATGCTGGGTTGTTCTGTTCAGACCAGGGGTGTCATTTCATGGAGAACGAACTCCGCGACCGCACCTTCGGTGGCAGCCTGGTAATCCTGAAGGTGCCGGCTACCCATGTGGGCCTGCCAGAGGTCACGCGACTCCCAGTTCTCGTAGAACATGAAGTGGGCCGGGTCCACGTTGTCCTGGTGGAGATCGTACTGCAGGCAGCCCGCCTCGGCCAGCGTGGGGGGGACGAGCTTCCGGAGTTCGGCCTTCACGAGCTCGATCCGGTCGGCTTCGGCGTGGATGTGGGCCACGATGGTCAGCTTGGGCATGGATGACTCCTGGTCGGAGGATGGGGGCGCAGGATATCTCCAGGGATCGTATTGGCGGATCCGCATCCCGTCAATTGTCGCAGGTTCCCTCATCGGGAGGGTGGTCCCCGTAGGCCGGACCCATTCCTTGATGGCCGAATCCCTGTATTTCACATATAAATGATCTGAATTGTGGCCTGCCAGGGGTACCCGCACGTCTCGAGGATGCCATGCGACCGGGAACCGAGATTGCACATTACAAGGTTGTCGAGAAGATCGGAGCCGGCGGCATGGGCGAGGTCTACCTCGCCCGTGACACCAAGCTGGGTCGTGACGTGGCCCTGAAAGTCCTGCCGGCCGAATTCTCCGGAGACCCGGAACGGCTGGCCCGCTTCCGCAACGAGGCGAAACTCCTGGCCGCTCTCAACCACAATGCCATCGCCGCCATCCATGGCCTGGAGGAGATCGACGGGCACATCTTCCTGGCCATGGAGTACGTCGAGGGCGAGGATCTCTCCGAGCGGATCCGGCGGGAACCGTTGACCCTCCAGGAGGTCCTTGACCTGGCCCTGCAGCTCAGCGAGGGCCTCGAGGCCGCCCATGCCCGCGGGGTGGTGCACCGCGACCTGAAGCCCGCCAACCTGAGGATCACTCCCGAGGGCCGGCTGAAGATCCTCGACTTCGGTCTGGCCCGCGCCTACGCGGGCGACCAGCCCGAGGGCCGCGATTCCCTCAACTCACCCACCATGACGGTGGGCATGACCCAGGAAGGCACCATCCTGGGCACGGCCGCCTACATGAGCCCGGAACAGGCCCGCGGTCGGCCCATCGACCACCGCACCGACATCTGGGCCTTCGGCGCCATCTTGTACGAGATGCTCACGGGCCGGCGCCTGTTCGCCGGGGAGACGGTCAGCGACACGGTGGCCGCCGTGCTGCGGGCTGAACTGGACTTCGCGGACCTGCCCGAGGACACGCCGTCGGGCGTGCGGCGGCTCATGCAGCGTTGCCTCGAGCGCGACGGCCGGCGCCGCCTGCGCGACATCGGCGAGGCCAGGGTCCGTCTGGAGCGCTGGCGGGAAGCCCCCGAATCCATCCACGAGTCGATCACCCTCATGGGCGCCCAGGCCGCCGACTTCGTTCCCCGCCGCACGGTGTTGCCCTGGGCGGTGGCGGCCGTCGCGGTCCTGGCTGCGGCCCTGCTCGGCTGGATGCAGTTCCGGCCCGAACCGGCTCCTGCGCCTCGCCTCACCGACTGGACCCTGGAACTGCCCGGCGAGGAAGACCTTCCTCACTGGAGCGGGTCGAATCTCCTGCTGTCCGGGGACGGAAACTGGTACGGATGGCTGACCCCCGAGGGGGTCCACGTCCGGCGCGCCGATTCGCGGGATGTTCGGATCCTGCCCGGGACCAGCAATGCGAACGCGGCCTGCTTCGCCCCGAACAACCGCTGGATCGCCTTCACCACCGCCACCGGGCTGTACCGCACGGACGTGACTGGTGGAAATCCCTTCCGCCTTTGCGATGCGCCCCTGGCCCGAGGCGTGGCCTGGGTCGATCCGAATACCATCGTCTTCACCGACGCCATCGCCACGGGGTTGAAGAAGGTCGACGTCGCATCGGGAGAGGTGATGGTCGTCACGGAGCCGGACACGACTCGCGAGGAGCGCAGCCACCGCTGGGCGAGCGTCGTGCCGGGCAAGCGGGGCGTCCTGTTCATGTGCCAGTACCGGGGGCGGAACTACGACACTTCGGATATCGAGTACCTGGACCTGGACACGGGCGAGCGCAAGACCGTGCACAGGGGAGGTGCCTTCCCGCGGACGCTGGCCTCGGGCACGCTGCTTTTCGTGCGCGAGCACACTCTCTACGCCCGCGATCTGGACCTTGGAACCATGCAGGCCGCAGGGTTGCCCGTGGCCGTCCGCACCAGCGTCGCGTCGTCGGTCGGAGACCAGGAGGACGACGACGGCGCAGCCCAGTACGTGGTCGACGACCAGGGAACCTTGTTCTACATGGATACCATGGGCGCCGGCCGCCGCAGCTCGTACCTGGCCTGGCTGGATTTCGCGGACGGATCGCTCCAGACCGCCACTCCGGTCGGAGAGTACCGGGATTACGTCCTGTCTCCCGACGGGACGAAGGTGCTCGCCTCGATTTTCCGCGACGGCGACTACAACCTCTTCGTGCTCGACCTGGAGAAGGGCACCGATCTCATGATCACCAACCGGATGGGCATGGAATACGCCGGTGTGTTCTCGCCCGATTCGCGCCGGGTCTACTGGACCCAGGGGTCGGACACGGGCGCTCGCTTCGAGATCTGGAGCCGTCTGGCCGACGGCTCGGTTCCGGCCGAGCCGGTGACCACACCCGCCAGTCCGGGCGGAGTCTGGGTCAACGGCATCAGTCCCGATTCCCGCCTGCTGGTCGGAACCTGTTTCGCCGGCAACCGGCGCAACGATCTGTACATCGTCGACCTGCAGGACCCTGCGGCGGAGGCGATCACGTTCGCGTCCAGCGGGGAGAACGAGAATGACGGCCAGTTCATCGGGGACGGTGGCCACATCATCTACGGGGTGACCAGCCAGGGCGGGGGCCGCCAGGTCTTCATCCGGCGCTATCCCGACAGCGGGGCGGTCTGGTCCCTGCCGGCCTCGGGCGATGGCTGGTGGGATTTCTCCTGGTCGGATGCGGCGGGCGGGGTGGTGGCCATCGACGATCGCGGCATCGTGGTGATTCCCGTCACCGTCAACGGAGATGCGGTCGCGATCGGGTCTCCCCGGTTGCTCCTGGACCCCCGGACCCAGGTCTGGGTAGACCGGGCGGTCGCCCTGAAGGTCCATGCGGACGGGTCTCGGGGCCTGGTCCACATGCTCGAGGGGGAGGACGAGGATTTCCAGAAGCCGACGCTGGCCATCGTCACCGGCTGGGGGCAGGAGGTGCACCGCCAGCTGCAGGCCGCCGCCGAGTCCCCCTGAGCCGATTCACCCGGTTCACCGGATCGCGTAGCAGATCACCTCGAGAGGTTCGGCCTCGGCCTCATCCTCAACCTCGCCGTCCCCGCGCGGGCTCTGGTTCCCGCGGATGACCACCATTCGGTCCTGACCCATCAGGAAGCATGTTCCTTCGACCATCTCATGCCCCAACGGGACCGCCACCTGCCGGAGGTACTCGCCGGTGGGGGAGAAGACGTCCCAGGTCTCCAGGATGCCGTCGGGCTGATCCTCGTGGCCATGGGGGGTGAGGACCCAGACCGAGCCGTCGGCGGGATCGACCATGATCCGCGAGATACAGTCGTCGTGATCCTCGATCTTCCACTGCGATCTATCGTTTGTTCCGGTGTTGATGACCGGAGAGATCAGCTCCTTCTCGGCACCGGTCCGCTTGCGCGGCGTGTACTTCCGACCGAAGACCCGGACCAGGTTGCCGGCGGTGTCGAGCTCGGAGATCTCGTACGCGGCCCTCATCATGGGTGCGTAGATGCGGCCCTGGGGGCCGAGGGTCCAGCTGCGGTCGAAGTAGTACTGGTCAGCTTCGACGAACTGGAGCCCGGCAGGATCGATCGGGGTCTGCCTCAGCAGTATCCGGTGGAACTTGCCGAACGAGGCGTCGCCCACCGACAGGAAACGGTCGGTGTGGCTCTCCCCGACGGGAGCGAACACGATGCTGCCGCCGCTGGCCGCCAGCACGCCGTCCTGGAAGTGGAGACTGATCATGACCGCGACGTTGCCCTCGGCGGGTGCGCCGACGGGGTAGTGGGTGGCGATGGGTGTCCCGTCCAGCCCGAGGGTGACGAGCTTGGCCGGGAATCCCAGCCCGACGCCGAGAACGTCATCCGCCAGGAACACGAGCCCCATGGGCTGGCGCAGTTCGCCGGGCCCGTCGCCCTCGCGGCTGAGGTTCCGCAGGTGTTCACCCTCGGGCGAGACGACCACCACCTGGCACAGCTGGTTGTCCAGGATGTAGACGCAGCCGTCCGGGTGCATCTTGACGTCGGTGATGCGGCCGAAGATGAGGTCGTCGTCGAGGCCCCCGACGCGCCACAGCTCCTGCACAGCCAGGGTCTGGATTCCCTGGGTGGGGCCGTCGGTGTCGATCAGACGGGGGGCAGCGGTTGAACCAGCCAGGCAAAGAGCCGGAGCAGTCAACAATACCAGCGAAAGGAAGAAGTGTTTCATGGCGGCGGCTTCCCTGGGTTCGGTGCAGGCGCTCGATGAGCGGACCCGACAATGGGTGGAAGGTGTCGATGAAAGTAGTGACGCAATTGGGGGAGATTTGGTTACCGGGAAAGGGGTTCAGCGGACAGATGAAGAGGGCGGATCCGGCCTATTGGTGATCTTCGCGCCCCACTTCGGAGCCGGGCACCCGCCAGACAATCAGGTTGCACGACTTCATCGATCAGTATGGTGCGGGAATAGTGGTCCTCCAATGCGGCCAGGTTCGCAGACACGAAACTCATCTTCGGGTGTGTACTCGGCTCTGTCAATCGCGATACCAGCAGGCTGATCCGGGTAGTGGACTATTTTTGTGAACCACCTGAAATAGTGGTAGCGTGAATCAGAACCAACGTACCCCAACTGGTCGCCTTCATACAACTGACCAGCCCGCTCGATAGTGGTGACCGAAAACTGTATCCCGCAATCCTCCGCAATGGCTTGCTCGCAGTCGGATGCACGAAGCATCTGTTCCGGCAATAGATTACACGGGCGGCACGCACATCCGGACAGGCCGGTCGCGAGAACAGCCCCAACAGCAAAGATAAGAACGGCCTTCATGCAGACACCCCCACTATACGGGCAACGTTGTGCTTCACCGGCGCACGCAGAGGCCCGAAGGTCCGGGCCGGCGAAAGCTGCTGTTAGGCTTTCGTTCGAACAAAACCCCAACATATTGCAGTTCGATTTGTCATGTCTCGCTCGATATTTCTAGTCGATATCAACGAGGGCGCATTTCCAGCTCTAGGGTGACACATCATAGCAGACTATTTCACCGACTTCTTCTTGGTCCCAGGTCGCCCCTTCCCCCCACATCGCGTCGCTCGCTTCAAAGTAGCCATGAATAACGAGTAGACGACTATCATTGAGGAACAAAAGGCGATCTTCGCCGGGGTCGCCGGCAACAACGACTGACACGGTGCGCGAGTAGGTACCGTCAGCAGCAAACACGTCCCAAGTCGCGAATACCCCCGGAGCTTGATCGTGACTGCTTCGGCTATGCCTTACCCACAACTCGCCCCTGTCGGTGACGCGCAACTCGGCGACACAGGGGTCATCTGCTGAAATCTGCACTTCGCGGCCGCCGCCCCACTCGTCATCCGGCCTGGTGTGGCGCTTCTGTAAAACGTCCCGCTCTTCCTTCGTGCGGTGCCAGGGTTCGTATTCACGCTCGATAATCCGCTCGAGCCGTCCGCCGGTGCCATATACGTTCACCACATATGCATCACGCTGGGGGGCCGTGTAGATCTTTCCCTCGGGGCCCAAACACCAACGCCCCTCATGGATCCAGTATTGGTCCGATTCCTTGAGCGCGGTACGCCCGTCGTCCGAGAAATCTTTTTGGAGAACGCGCGCGAATTCCGCACCGGTGTTCAGATCGCAAAAGGCAAGAAAGCTGGACCTTTCCAACGATCCATCCTTAAAATTCGTTTGGCTTCCGCTGTAGGCAAGAGCGCCACCCCGCCAGGCCGCCTCGGTGAGAAAGCCGAACTGCGCCGCCCGTGCCGAGACGCCATCAGGCACAATATCACCTGCTGGATTCCCGAATCGGTCGATCCGAACGAGGCGGCCCGGTGATGGCTGCACGATGCCAAGCTCGCCTTCCGGCAACCAAGTCAGATCTGTAGGTTGATTTGTTTCTCCGGGTCCCTCTCCCTGGCGGCAAAGCTGTCGCAACATCTGTCCGTCGGGTCCGATAACGTGCACCATCCCGAGCCAGCGGTCGAGAAGATAGACGTCGCCTTCCGGATCGGCTTCCGCCGTAATGATGAACCCGAAAAGGAAATCGTCGCTTTCGCCCCCACAGCTCCAAAGTTCGCGCGGATGTATCACCTGATTGCCATCGCGTGGTATTGCCGAATTTTGAATTCGACAAACGGCCTCGGAAACCACGGGTGGTTCGCCATCGGCCCGGGGCGGGGCCAAACACACAGATACGAGCACCAATAGCGATACCGAAACTGCTGAACGCACAGGACTCCCTACCCACGATCGAGCTATACCCGGTCGAAAGAAATGTCAAAAATGCCCAACGTTGTGCTTCACCGGCGCACGCAAAGGCCCGAAGGGCCGGGCCGGCGCGACGCTTGCTCTGCAAACGGCGTGACGGCCGCAGGCGGCCGGTGCAAGCTACCGTTATGTCACGCCTTTCCATTCAAAATCAGGGCGCTGTATCCAAGAATTCAGCGACCTGATCTCGGGTCTTTCCATTACCCGAAGCATAGCCTCCCAAGTGGAGTATAACTGCTATAAATGGGCCTCCTTTTCCTGATTCAAGGAACCCCTTTGCCCTTTCAAGCCACCTGCATGAATCATTAACTCTCATTGAGTGGAGATCTGAGGTCTGATTGTTCTGTGTCGGGGGCCCAACACCGCCACAAACTGCATTTAATACCGCAGTGCCCTCAGATAGATTGGTCTTCAACGAAGCCCTGCCAAGTTCATCTACCCACTCTAAATGACAATCAAAAAGCAAACAGAGGCTGTCTTGATGGATTTCCTTTGCAATGACCTCAGACTCTTCCCTCAAAAGGATATCCTTGAGCTGATCACTGCACATTCGCACAAGACGACTCTCGGCATTTATTACTCTTTCAATTGCCGAACTATCATCCAGCCCACTTTCAATTGCTTTTCGATAAATTTTTGTCGCTCTGTATTTTTCCCCGGCTTTCCCCGCATAGGCTTCCTCGAATGTCGGGATGTGCTCCACCAAAATCTCATTTATCCATATTCCCTCTGAGTCGACCCGGACATCAATTGTGCAATTTGAATATACGGTCGTACCGCATTTGAAATATGCCGAGTCCGACAATGCTATTCTGTTCGAGCATTGGCCCTCAACAGAACCCGGCATGTGGGCGGCACAAATTAAACTGACAGTCGCCAGCCATATATTGGTCACGATATTCCGTGCCTGCCATTTCTGTGGCATAACAACAAATCCTGCGGAACGCGTCAATCCGGGTAGGAGTTGAAAGGCCGATCGGTGGAATACAAAACCGGGTCAAAAATCGAACAAAACGGCCTGAATTCGACTTCCGCCTGGAGAGATCCTGAGTTCAGTATATCACGATGTTCAGCGTGCCCCCAAGCCCAATACCCAAAGGAATTTCGAATTTCTCGGGAAAGTCCGGGCCAATTATGGCCGATTTTGGCTACCCCGGCAAGAACCCCGCGATGATCTTCATCTTGAGATGTTCCACGTCACGGTAGCTTGAATTCCAAGGAGATTACGACCTTTCGTGTGAATATGACCATCGATGAGGCGGAAGCCGTCATTGCAGCCACATCCGGACACCCTGCGACGATCGACTTTGTTTTCGCTCTTGAGGGTCTCGCCAAGAAGAGGTGTGGGGGCACGAATCGGACCTCGGTTGCCGTCCGCGTACTCGGGCGCCGTCTCCGCGTTCAGACAGGAGATGGCGAGCAGACCTACTTCAACGTGCCATAGGGAAATGAATAGGGGGGCTGATTGCGGAGTGGAGCCTCCGTCCTAAACCGTTGAAAATTTATCCCCAACCCCTTCAACCCGACGACCACGGTGGCCTTCGAGCTGCCCGCCCAGAACGCAGTGAGCCTGCACGTGTTCGACCTTCAAGGCAGGCTGGTCAGACCCTCCTCAGCGGGGAGGTCGTCGCCCAGGGGCGCCACGAGGCCCATTGGGACGGCCGGGACGCCTCGGGCCGGCAAGCGGCCAGCGGGACGTACCTCTTCCGGCTCGAAGCTGGGGGCCAGGCGGAGACGAGGCGGGCGGTTCTGATCAAATAGATTTCGATTCCCCCCTATTCAAAGCCATATTGAGGTTGTATAGGGTTTGTTTGCCCACCCCACGAAACGATCCCGGGCATGGGGCCGTGCCGTGCCCCCACGAATCCGATCCAGGAGGAATTCCCATGGCCAGAGGACCCCAGAGAAGGACCATGGTCTTCGTGGATTACAGCGCCCTGCGGGACACGTTGAAGAAGAATCCCCACCTGGCCGGGGATGCCGGGCCCTTCGCGGAGATCGACTTCGAGAAGCTCGGCCGGCTGCTTGCGGGGGAGGACAGGGAGTTCATCCGCCTGAACCTCTACACCGCCACGCCGGTCGAGGTTGAGGACCGGGATGACGGCCCGTACATGCACAACCTGCGGGTCCACGAACATGA
>Ga0180009_10007584_pt1 | contig 11022 bp, 8 predicted proteins | sample OS_PC_MetaG_FD_123537 | JGI IMG/M metagenome (GOLD analysis project Ga0180009, IMG submission 123537) | Groundwater microbial communities from the Aspo Hard Rock Laboratory (HRL) deep subsurface site, Sweden - OS_PC_MetaG | ecosystem: Environmental > Aquatic > Deep subsurface > Groundwater...
CGTACCTCGAGCTCGAAGACGAAGTCTTGCTCGATGCCCCGGAGACGGGTCACGAAGCACAGCCTCTCAAACTCCTCGCCCACGTCGCCGGGTCGAGTCGCGCTCTCGATCACACCCGACAGGTCATCCTCCGTGTCGCCGTCATCCGCGTAGAGAATCCGATCGTCCGCGACCAGGGTCACGACGTTCCGGATCCCCAGCGCCGAGAAGGCCTCGCCGAACCCCGCGAGCAGGTTGGCGGCGCCGACCGAGAGCACGCGAAATCCGGTCCCGAGATCCACTGACCGCTTGAGCCGACGCAAGAGCCGGCCACCGAGGGTCGGCTTGCGGAGCAACTCATCGCTGGGAAAATCAATCCGCGCCTGTCCAAAGAACATCGCACCCTACTGCCTCAACCAGATATAGCACGGCCGACTCGCTGCACGTTTGGTGAAGGAGACCGCGGCGAAATACAAAAAGAACCTCGACGAGCTTGCGGCGCCGGAGTGCTACTTCTTCCGCGGGCCCGTCTCGTGGACCATCCGGACGTGCTCGAAATTCTTGCATCTACCGGCCATGTACTCAAGCCAGGGGAGCCACTTCCCGCAGCCTGGAGGGACGATGAGCGAGGGGACTACCGCGCAGGGGGTAGGGTAGGGAGTTTGCGTGACGACGTGCCCTGAGCGGCTGTCCCAGGACACTCGAACTCTCGACGGCTACTTGGGCAGCACCCACATCTGCGACGTGGCACCGTTGAAGAGCAGCTGCTCTGCGGGGAAGGCGGTGACGCCCAACAAACCGTGAAGATTCCCGCCCAGGGCTTGGACGGTTAGATCGAAGTAGGGAAACACCGGGGCCCGATTCACCGGGATGGTGCGCCCGGGCTGTCCGACCAGCTCGAGCACGCCGGTGCCGACATAGTAGGGAAACAGGGTTCCCTCAAAGTCCTCGGCATACTCGATGGGATCACCCGGATTTCCCTCCACGCCCACCCACAGTGTGTTTCCACCTCCCGTGTCGAACATGAGTCGGATCGCCGATCCGTCCAGGGTGACCGGGAACAGGGCGTGGCCGATCACGTTGTCAAAGGCCACCGAGAAGGTGCCCGGCGCGGTGGTCAGCTCCTCGGGGAAGCTGTCGTGGCGGGTGAGCAGCCGCGCTTCTACGTCCAGGAGCGAGGGCTTTTCAAGCAGGTAGTCCATGCCGAGCAGGCCCACCACGGGGAGCCCCGCGATGGGGGGATCGTTGGCGTCATACCCGCGTCCGTCCACCCAGATTTCTTCGCAGCCGATTTGGATCGTGGCAATGTTTGGCTCGTGGTCGGGTTGCCCCGCGCCGGTGAACAAAAATGTCAGGGACGAGCCCGTGTCCAACTGAAGCGCCTTGGGCTCATCCTCGTGGATCACCTCGACAAAATACCGTTCCGAGCCGCTGTAGTCGCGCACCAGCAGCGGTGTCGGGTTCGGGTTGCAAGGCCCGCCCGCGTCTTGATCCAGCGCGCTGTCTGCGTCCAGCGTTCCGGCATCGACAATCTGGGCTGCGTCCAGCGCCCCCGACCGGCCTCCGGGCTGCGAGCAGGCCACCAGGAGCAACAAAGAGAGCGATATCGAAACCACGGTCTTTCGGTTGTCAGCCATGGCGATACGGTAGCTGCACCCTGTGCAGCCGTCAATTGCAACCGAGACGGTACCGTACAGACTGCGCACATCCTTGCGACGGGCCTCCCGGTCACCCATAATCGGCGGCAGCTAACCCGGGAGAGGTCGTGCGGGAGAGGTCGTGCGCAAGAAACACCTGCTGCTCATCAATCCGAAGGCTCACTCCGTCACTTTCGGTAACCTCACGTTCGTCCCGGAGCTGGTGGCGAAGCGCGGCCTGCTCAATGTGGCCCTCCCGACCGTGGCGGCCCTGACACCTCGGCATTGGACGGTGCGCATCATCGACGAAAACGTGGAGCCCCTGCCGGCGGGCCTGCGCCCGGACCTGGTGGGCATCACGGGCTACCACACCCAGGTGCCCGCCGCCCGGGCGGTGGCCGAGCGCTTCCGCAGCCGCGGCGTTCCCGTGGTTTGTGGCGGCCCTTCGGTGACCATCAGCCCCGAGCGCTGGCGCCCCTTCGCCGACGTGCTCGTCCACGGCGAGGCAGAGCACACCTGGGGCGCCTTTCTGGCCGATTTCGAGGCCGGCACGCATCGCTCGGACTACCACGCCGAGTCGCGGCCGCCACTGTCCGACTCGCCGTGCCCTGACTACTCTGGATTCAATCCGGACACTCTGCGGTCGCACTTCGCGGGGATCGTCCAGACCTCCCGCGGCTGCCCACACAACTGCGAGTTCTGTGACGTCATCGTCTACCTGGGCCGCCGTATGCGCCACAAGCCGATTCACGCCGTGTTGGCCGAGGTGAGCCAGCTCAAGCGCCTGGGATTCGGCACCATTGTCCTGGCCGACGACAACTTCTCAGGGCACCGCCCCCGTGCCCGTCGCCTGTTGGAGGCCCTGCGGAACTGGAACCGCGCGCAACGCAGCCAGGTCATCTTCTTCACTCAGCTCGCCATCGACGTGGCGGCCGACGACGCGTTCCTGCGGCTGGCGGCTGAGGCCGGTCTTACGCGGGTCCTGGTGGGCATCGAAAGCCCCAATCCGGAGTCCCTGCAGGAGGCCCGCAAGCGAGTCAACCTGGGCATCGACCTGGTGGCCGCCGTGCGCCGTTTTCACGAGCACGGCATCGTGGTCATCGGCACCAGCATCGTGGGGTTCGACCACGACACGTCCTCGGCCTTTGACCAGCAGTTCGACTTCCTGATGGAAGCGGGCATCATTACGCCCCAGGTCTACCCGCTTCACGCCCCGGATGGCACCCCGCTCAAAGAGCGTCTGGTGCGCGAGGGTCGCTATCTGGAGGAGGCGCCCGCGGATCTGGGCCTGGCCCCGGAGCAGGTGAACCTGTACAACCTGCTCACTGTGAAGCCGGCAAACATGTCCGTCGCCCAGCTGCGGGACGGGCTGCTGTCGCTGCTCGCGCGACTGTACGAGGCGCCAAACGTGGTGGCCCGGGTCGCGACCTTCCTGCGTCAATTCGAGCAGTCCCCGGTGCGTGGTCAGCTCCGCCTCGCCCGCCCCCCCCTGGATGCCGGCAGCCTCTTCACTTTGGGCCGACTGGTGAAGTACGCTGCACTGCACGCACCAAGCCACGAGCGACGAGCCATCTGGGAGCTCGCCGGCCTGGCCCGCCGCAGCTCCCACCCCCAGGCCGCGCTCATCGCGGCGTCGGCTTTCCTGATGATGAAAAATGTGCACGGCATCGTGGAGTACGTACAAGGCACGCTCAGCTCGTAGAAGCCGAGACCCGCCCCCCCAACAGCAGCCCCGAGACACCTGGACCTAAATCACCGGGGTGTGGGACGTCGGTCGTGCCCTACCGTCTAGCGGCGGAGGTGGGCCAGGTCGGCATGCTCCGTTGACGTGGCGGGGTGGGTCGGTCACCTCGGCTCGGCCGCGAGCGTTGAGCTCGCACATGGAGACCATTCGGCCTGAGTATAGTCGAGCAAACCGGCGTGTGATTACGCCTTACCCGCGGCGCGACCTGCTTTTCCCTGAGCGCTATCTGAGTGTGCCACAGCTCGTTTCTTGAGCCGTAACCATGCGTTCACGGGAGGAGCCGGAGAGGGTATGAACCCGTGGCTACGCCCTGGGGATAGACATTCGTTTAACCTCCTGTAATTGTGGGATCGCGCCTTGTGGCACCGTTCCTGCAGGGGCAGCCCGGGCATAAGCACGAGAGAGAAGTGACCCATGTCTGTTAAGCCGAATTATACGTGGTGGATTGTCCTGGGATTGCTGGTGGTGGTGACGAGCCTGACCGGCTGTTTTGTCGGCAGCCACGACGCGGGCTACGTGCGGACGTCGGGCACGGCCTACACCTGGACCGATGTGCCCCGGTACAACGGCCAGGCGGTTTACTTCGACGCCTATGGTAAGCCCATGGTGAAGCGTGGCGGCGCCTGGTACTTCGTGCCCAGCGACGCTCCAAACTACCATCACTACCGCGCTTATCACAGCCGGGTCCGTCTCTGCGCCGCGGGCGTGCGGAACACGTACTACGGCAAGTACTGCCTCCAGAACGCCTTCGCCCGCCGGGTGTACGTCCGCAACGGCTATCGGTCGCGCTACTACCGCTCCTACCCGCGCACCTATCGTTCCAGCACGTATCGAACACGCACCCATGGTTCACGCACCTTCGGTTCACGCACCTATGGTTCACGCAGCTATGGTTCACGCAGCTCGGCCCGGCGGTACCGGAGCACCGGCTCCGGTCGTCACTACGATTCGAGCGGCCGCTACCGGGGGCGCGTGGACAAGAACGGTCGGGCCTACGACTCGAGCGGCCGCTACCGGGGCCGCACCGATCGGAACGGTCGGGCCTACGACTCGAGCGGCCGCTACCGGGGCCGCACGGATCGAAACGGCCGCAGCTACGACTCCAGCGGTCGTTACACGGGCCGCACCGACAAGAACGGCCGTCGCTACGACTCCAGCGGCCGCTATCAGGGCCGCGTGGACAAAGACGGACGCATCTACGACGCCAGCGGCCGCTACAAAGGCCGCGTCAACCGCCGCTAGACGACCGCTCACCCAAAGTAGTCGGGCGCGCCGCCGGGCTTCCACTTGATGTTACAGCCGATGGAGGGGCGCTGGTCTTCGGGGACGGGCTCTCCGGACAGCAGCCTGTCCACGGCGCGCCGCAGGTCGGCACCCGTGACCGGGATGTCGTTTCCGGGGCGGCTGTCGTCGAACTGACCGCGATACACCAGGCGCTGCTCATCGTCGAACAGGTAAAAGTCCGGCGTGCAGGCCGCCCGGTAGGCCTTGGCGACCGCCTGGTTCTCGTCGAAGAGGTACCCGAACGTGTACCCGTGCTCGGCCACTTCCTGTTTCATCTTCTCGGGGCTGTCGTCGGGATAGCTCTGCACGTCGTTGGCGTTGATTCCCACCACCACCACGCCTTTGGACTGGGCATATTTTCCAAAGTCCGCCAGCTCCTGGCGAATGTGAATCACAAAGGGGCAGTGGTTGCACATGAACACCACCACCAGCGCCGGCGCGTCTTTGAAGTCCGCCAGGGACACGGTTTTTCCCTCGGTGTCGGGCAGCGCGAAGTCCGGCGCCCGGGTCCCCAGGGCAAGCATCGTAGAAGGTGTTTTCGCCATGTTCTCCTCCAGCCCACGGATAACGCGGGTCCCCCAACGTAATCACATCTCCGCCCTGTGGAAAGGGAACGCGGCCTTTCACCGCCCTTGAGTTCAAATACCATTCCGGCGTATGATCACCAGCGTGATGCAGTATCAACGTCTCGGAAGCCGGAGATCCTTCTCTGGATTGTTTGGGATGGCGCTGGCCGTAGCGGTGTTGCTGCTGCAGCCGACCTGCCAGTCAGGCGACCCGGGCGGCGGTGTCGCGCAGCTGGGGCAGGCCCTGGGGCCCGGCAACGGGGCGACGGTACCGGCCGGCGAGCACAAGCTGACAGCCGCCCGCGGCTATCGCGTTTCGCCGGCCTGGAGCCCGTCGGGGCGTTGGCTGGCCGTGGCCGGTTTGCGCGGTGAGGGGTTGTATCTACTGCCGGTGGACGGCGGTCCGGAGCGCGAGGTGGACGCGGACTTCCGCGGTCCGTGGCGTTGGCGAAGCGAGGGCACGCAGGATGTGCTCTGCTTTGGCAGCGGCGACACGGCCGAGGCCCTGGACGCCGAGACCTGGGAGGTGCGGACGCCGTGTGAGACCGAGCCCTATGACGATGTGCGCGGGGACCGGATCCATCGCGTGGGTGGACGGACCTTCTATAGTAACAGCTGGCTGGGGACCGTCACGATCGTGCAGGACGGGCAAGATCGCACGCTCCCGCTGGATGCCGGGGCCTGGGGCGCCAAGGTCTCACCCGACGGTCGGTACGTGGCCTACTGTGCCGGCAGCCTGGCCAAGGCGGAGCTGCTCCTGTTGGACGTGGCCGCCGGCCGCACGCGGAGCCTCGGAGCTGGGGCCCACGCGGCCTGGTACCCCGACGGCCTTCGCTTTGTCTACACCGTCATCTCGCGCGTCGAGCGCGTGGGGCGCGCGGCCCTGATCACAGCGGCGGACCTGAAACTGTACGACGTCGGCACGGGGCGGAGTCGCTTCCTGGAGCAGACCGCCGACCGGTCTGAGGTGCAGCCCGCGGTGTCCCCTGACGGCGCCCACATCGCCTACGCAGACTGGCGCAGCGGCGCGGTGCACGTGCGGCCGGCACCGCCCAGGGTGGCGCCATGAGCAGGCGGATATTCGGCACGGCCGTCGCCGCGATCCTCGGCCTGGTGTTGATGACGGCCGCTCCCCGGGCAGCCGAGGCGGTGTACGAGTGCGGCGGCGTTCAAGACACCTGTAGCTGCGGTCAGGCCAACTTCTGCATCTGCTGCAGCAACGCCACTTATGGCACCAATCACGGCAACTGTGTCTGGTACGCCTGGCACAAGGCCTGCTGCGTGTGGGGGGTTGGCCTGCCGTGGTGCACGAACGCCGACACCTGGGACAGCTACGCCCAGAACAACGGCTACACGCTGCTCACCACCCCTTGCGAGGACACGGTATTCGTGTGCGAGGGGAACACCAGCCACTGCAATTCCGGCAGCGTTGGCCACGTGGGCTGGATCAACGCCGTGTATCCTGACGGTTCCATCGATGTAGAGGAACAGGGCTGCTACTCCTTTTACGGGGTGCACACGCGCAACTTCAACGCCGCGGCGGCATCGCCCACCATGCACTATATCTACGCGCCCGGCGTGACGTCTTGCGTACAGTGCGAGTGCAACCCGGGGGACGTGGACACCAACGGCTGCGGCAACTGCGGCACCGAAACCCGCACCTGCGGCGGTGACTGTCAGTGGGGCGGCTGGAGCGGCTGTCAGAACGAGGGCGTCTGCGCCGATGGCGCCTCCCAGGGCTGCGGAACCTGTGGCGGCACCCAACAGTGCGGGTCCAACTGCCAGTGGGGTGCGTGCGTGGAGACCTGCCCCGACGGCTCCGTGCCGCAATCCGACGCCCAGGTGGTGACCCCGGATGGCAGCTCCCCGGATGGTACCACCCCCACGACCGACTCCGGGGTTACGCCGCAACCCGACGGCGCCACGCCGGGTTCCGACAGCGGGAATACCACCCGCCCCGGCACGGTCACCGGGGGCTGTGGATGCCAATCGGGTTCCAGTGCTCCCGTGGGGCTCCCGCTCCTGCTGGCGCTAATCCTGCTGTTCGCGTTCCGCCGTCGACCGTAGTTTCAGGGCCGGGATTGGCGTGGATCCGCCGGTGATCCCGACAGCGTAGAACGCGTTGCGTCATCAGGTATGCGCTAAGATAACAGCTTGTTGTGGATTCGCGTTGACAGGGCAACTACCTCGTGGTAGATGGTTTTCTACCGATCGGTAGAGAGGTTTCTGACCCGTGGATATGCGCCAGCAGATACTCGTTGAGGCGACCCGGCTCTTTGCGGCCCGGGGCTTTGATGGGACCTCTTTGCAGGACCTCGCTGACGCCGTGGGGATTCGAAAGCCCTCGTTGCTCTATCACTTCAACTCCAAGGCGGAGCTGCGGCGCGGGGTGCTCGAGGAGCTGCTGAGCCACTGGCAGGATGTGCTGCCGCGGCTCCTGTTGGCGGCCACCTCCGGGCTGCGCCGATTTGATGCCATTACGCGGGAGCTGGTGACGTTTTTCACCGACAGCCCGGATCGGGCGCGGCTCCTGGTGCGCGAGGCCTTGGACCGTCCCGTGGAGCTCCGGGCGTCCATCGTGGACAACGTGAGCCCCTGGGTGAAGGTCGTCTGCGACAACATCCGCGCCGGCCAGAAGCAGGGCATGATCCACCCGGACGTGGATCCCGAAGCCTACGTGACCCACGTCATCGCGCTGGTGATTTCGAGCGTGGCGACCTTTGACACCGTGGGCGCGGTCATGCACGCCGGCGACGACGCCCAGGCGCAGCGGGCCCGGCACGTGGCCGAGCTGCTCCGCGTGGCGCGGTCGAGCCTGTTCAGACCGCGGGAGCGCGCGGATGACGACAACGAGACAACGACGCTGACGTCTGCAGACCATCAAGCGAGGTAACCGGCCATGGCGAACTACTACCTGGACAATGAGGATCTTCAGTTCTACGTGAAGCAGGGCATCGACTGGGATCCCATCGTGGAGATCACCGAGTACGGCTACCGCGCCGAGGACGGCCACGCCAACGCCGCCGAGGGGCAGGAGTTCTACGAGGAGGTGGCCGAGATGTTGGGCCAGTTCGTGGCCGAGGAGATCGCGCCCCACGTGGCCGAGATCGACGCCGAAGGGGTGCGGCTCGTTGACGGTGAGGCCCACCTGCCGGCCAAGCTCCAGGACATCTTCGAGCAGATCAAGGAGCTGGACCTCCACTCCATGTGCCTGCCCCGGGAGCTGGGCGGCATGAACGCGCCCATGCTGCTGTACTACGTCAACTCCGAGATCATGGCCCGGGCGGACGTCTCCACCATGGCCCACTACGGGTTCCACGGCGGCATCGCCATGGCCATGTTGATGTTCTCTATTCTTGAGGGGTCCACCGACTTCGACAACGAGACCTATCGGATCACCAAGACGCGCTTCGCGGACTACATCGAGGAGATTGCCCAGGGCAAAGCCTGGGGCTGCATGGACATCACCGAGCCCGGCGCGGGCAGCGACATGGGCGCCCTGCGGTCCCGGGGCGAGCAGGACGACGCGGGCAACTGGTTCGTGTCGGGCGAGAAGATCTTCATCACCTCGGGTCACGGCAAGTACCACTTTGTCATCGCCCGCACGGAGAAAGTGCAAGACCCCGATGACCCCATGTCGGGGCTCAAGGGTCTGTCCATGTTCCTCGTGTCCACCTACACCGAGGACGCGAACGGCAAACGCACGCGCATTGCGCCCATCGAACGGGTGGAGGAGAAGCTCGGTCACCACGGCTCGGTCACCGCGACGGTGAACTTTGATCACACCCCGGCGCAGCTCATCGGCGAGCGCGGCGAGGGATTCAAACACATGCTCACCCTCATGAACAACGCGCGCATCGGGGTGGGGTTCGAGTCCCTCGGGCTGTGCGAGGCGGCCTACCGCAAGGCCAGGGACTACGCCGCCGAGCGCCCATCCATGGGCAAGAACATCGACCAGCACGAGATGATCGCGGACTACCTCGACGAGATGTACACCGACATCCAGGGGATTCGGGCCCTGGCGATGCACGCGGCCTTCCACGAGGAGCTGTCCACCAAGATCGGGCTGGTGCTCAAGTTCATGCCGCCGGCCTACGAGGAGCGCCGACCCGAGCTGGAGCGGCAACTCAAAATATCCAGGGCCGCCGGGCGCAGGGTGACCCCGCTGCTCAAGTACCTCGCCTCGGAAAAGGCGGTGGAGATGGGCCGGCGCTGTATCCAGATCCATGGCGGCAACGGCTACATCGTCGAGTACGGGGCGGAGAAGCTGCTGCGCGACGCCCTGGTGATGCCCATCTACGAGGGCACCAGTCAGATCCAATCCCTCATGGCCATGAAGGACACCCTGGTGGGCGTCATGAAGAACCCCCAGGGCTTTGTGAAGCGACTCGCGGAGTGCCGGGTCAAGGCGTACTCCGGGAAAAACCCGCTGGCGCGGCGGGTGGCGCGGATCCAGCAAATCTCCACCGGCGTGCAGCAGTACCTGATCACGCGGACGGCCTCGGACAAGGTGCGTTCCCTGTCGGGTAAGCCCATCACCGAGTGGCCCAGCTCTTTTGTCAAAAACTGGGACCCCAAAAAGGACTTCGCCTGCGCCATGTTGCACGCCGAACGACTGACCCAGTTGCTGGCCGACGAGGTGATCTGCGAAATTCTGTTGGAGCAGGCGGGGAAACACCCCGAGCGGGGGGAGGTGCTCGAGCGCTATCTCGAGCGGGCCGAGCCGCGGTGTGCCTACCTGCAGGAGGTCATCACCAGCACGGGCAACCGGCTGCTGGCGAAGCTGAAGAACGGCGCGAACGCCGCGGAGTAGTCCCGTGGCGACCGGTGCGACCGGTGCGTAATTGGGTGAAAGAGGACCTGACATGAGTGACTTTCTATTGGCGCTGAGCAAGAACCCCAACGTGCGCAGGGCGGTGCAGAGCCTGGGGCTGCCGTTGCCCATGCCGCAGGTGCTCCGGCGGGGACGGGGCCCCTGGATCGAGCGCCCGCTGCAGGGGGATGCGGTCGTCGTGGGCGGCGCCCCGGGCGGCGGGCTGACCGAGGTCATCGCCAAGACGCTGACCCACGCCGGTGCGAACCCCCTGGTGTTGGACGAAGGGCTTCTGCCGTCCTTCGCTGACCTGGGAGAGGCTTACGGGCGTCCGGCGCGGGTGGTTTCGGCGGAGGGCACCGGGCTGCGGGCGCGGGCGCTGGTCTTTGATGCGAGCGGTGTGGCGGACACGGCCGGGCTGCGGGCCATGTACGACTTTTTCCATCCGCTCATGCGCGGACTGGACCGCTGCGGTCGGCTGGTGGTGCTCGGGCGGCCGGCGGAGGCGGCGGACACGGCCGAAGGCGCCGGGGCCAGGGCGGCCCTGGAGGGCTTTGTGCGCAGCGTGGGCAAGGAGATCGGTCGCAAGGGAGCCACCGCGCAGCTGGTGTTGGTGGATCCGGGCGCCGAAGGCCGGGTGGAGCCGCTGTTGCGGTTCCTGCTCTCGGCACGATCGGCCTTTGTCAGCGGCCAGCCGGTGCGTGTGACCACCGCGGTCAAGAGCGCCGGGGAGCCGGTCTGGACGCGCGCCCTGGAAGGCAAGGTGGCCTTGATCACCGGCGCCGCCCGCGGCATCGGCGCGGCCACGGCCCGCCGCTTTGCCGAGGAGGGCGCCCAGGTGGTGGTGCTGGACCGACCCGCTGACGAAGCCCTGGCCCTCCAGACGGCCCAGTCCATCGGGGGCAGCGTGCTGTTGGCGGACATGGCGGATCCCTCCACGCCCCACCGCATCGCCGCGCACCTGCTCGAGGCGCACGGGGGCGTGGACATCGTCGTGCA
>Ga0180009_10007585_pt1 | contig 11022 bp, 10 predicted proteins | sample OS_PC_MetaG_FD_123537 | JGI IMG/M metagenome (GOLD analysis project Ga0180009, IMG submission 123537) | Groundwater microbial communities from the Aspo Hard Rock Laboratory (HRL) deep subsurface site, Sweden - OS_PC_MetaG | ecosystem: Environmental > Aquatic > Deep subsurface > Groundwater...
CACGCTGAATGACGGCCGCTGCATCGACATCAACGAGAGCATGATTCGGATGACCGGGTACAGCCGCGAGGAGTCCATCGGGCGCACGACGGTCGAAATCGGCTGGTGGCCGACTGCAAAGGACCGCGATCGCGTCACGAAAATGATCCGGGAGACCATGTCCGTTCAGGACCTGGAGATTCGCTTTCGAAACAAGGCCGGCCAGATTCGTCTGGGCTCCATTTCCGCCACCATCATTCACATGGACGGCGTGGCCTGCCTGATTTCCGCGATCCAGGACGTCACCGAACTGCGCGAGGCGGAGAACGCCTTCAAGGAGAGCCAGGAACTCCTGGCCAGCCTTTTCAACTCCGCCCTGGAATGCATTTTCATCCTCGACTTCAAAGGCGGGTTTATCGAAGCCAATCCGGCGGCCCTGGACCTGCTGGGATGCGAACGGGATCAAATCAAGGCCTTGAACTTCATCGAGCTGCTGGGAAACGAGCAGGGCCGGAAAGCGATCAGGGCTTTCAAGGCGCTCCGGGACGGCTTTCCTCACGACCAGACCATGGAATACGAGCTGAAACGAAAGGACGGCGCAAGCGTTATCGTCGAGGCTCGGGCATTTGCCTTGACTCGCGCCGAACGACCCTACGCCATCGGCATGCTGGTCAGAGACATTACGGCCCCCCGCCGGGCTGAACTCGCTCTGTTGGAAAGCGAAATCAAATACCGCAATGTGGTGGAACATTCCAGCGACGGTATCTGGATCGTCCAGGACGCCCTGGTCAAGTTCGCCAACAGGCAGTTGACCGATCTGCTCGGGTACGAACGTCGTGAGATAATCGACACGCCCTTTTTGACTTTCACCGACCTGGCCGAGCTGCCCAAGGTGAAAGACCGAATCAAACGCTTCATGTCCGGTGAACAGGACCGGCAAAAGTATGACACCGTTCTGACGGGACGGCACGGCCACCGGCTCCAGGTCGAACTAAACGTCAGCCCCACGATATTTGAAAACCGCCGGGCGGCAATCATCCTGACCCGGGACATTACGGAACGGAAGCGGGCCGAGGAAAAACTCAGGAAAGGCGAAGAAATTTTTCATAAAACCTTTCAGACCATTCCCATGGCCGTGAGCATTACGGATTTCGAGAGCGGAAGGTTTGTGGAGGTCAATACCGCTTTCGAGCGCATCACCGGCTATACCCGTTCCGAGGCGCTTGGCCGAGGCCCGTCCGATTTGAATCTTTTTTCCGATATCGATGAATCCATGGAATTCGCTTTCATGCTGGAAAAACATGGTTCGGCCCGCGAGTTCGAGGCTCGATTTCAGACCCGGGCGGGCGAAGTTCGTCAGGGGAGTTGGACGCTCCAGTTGATCGAGCTCAATGGCAACCCCTGCATCATCTCGATGATGTCCGACATCACCGAGCGTAAAGAGGCGGAGGAGGAGATTCGGAGATTCCATCAGGAGTTGGAAGACCGGGTGGAAAGACGAACGGCGGAACTAGCCGCGGTGAACGAACGGCTCAAGAGCGAGATCGTTGAGCGGGGCCGGGCCGAGGCGGCCCTCAACCGGAGCGAGATATATTTTCGGGCCATGACCGAAAACGCCATCGATATGATTGCCATCCTGGACGGGGACGCAACCATCGTCTACCGCAGCCCCTCTTTCGAGCGGATTCTGGGATACAAACAGGACGCCTTCATCGGCCAAAGCGTTTTCGACCTGATATTCGACGACGACCTCGATCGGGCCCGCAAGATATTTCGGGAGACCATGGATCATCCCGGCCGCGTGGGCACGCTGGTCTTTCGAGCCAGGCACCGGGACAGCAACTGGCGGACGCTGGAGAGCTTCCTTTCCCGGTTGCCGGAGGAATCGGGGGTTCAGGGGGTCATCGTCAACAGTCGGGACGTCACGGACCGCCTGCGGACCGAAGAAGCGTTGAGGAAAAGCGAGGAAAAATACCGGCGAATCATCGAAACCGCCAACGAGGGCGTTCTGATTCTGGACAAAGACGACCGTTGCTCCTTCACCAATCCCAAGGTTGCGGAAATGACCGGCTATACCATGGATGAACTCATGGGCCGCCACATATTTTCACCCATGGACAAGAAGGACCGGCCGGAAGTCGAGGCCATGCTCGAACGTCGGCGCAAGGGGTTGAGTGAAAATTCGGAAGTGCGAGTCCGCCGCAAGGACGGCACGGAGCTATGGGTCCTGGCCTCGGCCAGCCCCCTGTACGATTCGGACGGCCAGTACGCCGGTTCCCTGTCCATGATCACCGACATCACCGAACGAAAGCGGACCGAGGAGGAACTGCGGGTCATGAAATGGGCCGCGGAGTCATCGATCAACGGGATTGCCATGGGCGATTACCGGGGCCGCGTCACGTACGTCAACGAGGCCTGCCTCAAGATGTGGGGCTACACCTACAAACACGAGGTTCTGGGTGTTCCAAGCCGGCTGTTCTGGGCCTCGGAAAAGGACGCCCGGAACGCTTTTCAGACCGTATGGCGGAACGGCATCTGGTTCGGGGAGATGAAGGCGCGCCGGAAGGACGGTACAGTCTTTCACGGTCAGCTCTCGGCCACGCTGGTCAGAAACGAGGCCGGCGAGCCCATCTGCACCCTGGGGTCCTTCGTGGATATCAGCGAACGGGTCGAGGCGGAAACGGACTTGCGAAAAAAGGAACGGGAGCTCGCAATCCAGGCCAGAAAGCTCGAGGATTCAAACACCGCCCTCAAGGTCCTGCTTGAACATCGGGACCTGGAAAAGATCAGCCAAGAAAAGAGGCTGGTGACCACCCTGGAAAGGCTGATTTTTCCGTACCTTGAAAAGCTGCGGGCGGAATGCACCAAATCCCGCCAAAAAAAATTCCTGGACGTCATTGCCTCGAACCTCTCACACATCGCCTCCCCCTTTTCCCGTCGGCTTTCCGACATGGAGGTCCAACTGACTCCCTCGGAGATCGAGGTCGCCAACCTGCTCCGTCACGGCAAGACATCGAAAGAGATTTCGTCCTTGCTCGGCATATCTCTGGCCACGGTTTCGGTTCATCGGAAAAACATCAGAAAGAAGTTCGGGCTGACCCACAAGAAAAACAACCTGAAAGTGTTTCTCAAATCGATTCAATGAAATAACGGCCCATATTCCCGGCGGGCCGTTACCTGGGCGTCTGGAGCCCCTTATGTAAAACCATGACCCGAACCATACCAGGTCCGGCCGGATAGAGGATGGATCGAATACCATGAACGGTTCAGGTGATTGCGAAGTGCTCGTCATCGGAGGCGGACCGGCCGGGGCCACGGCGGCTTACACGCTTGCCTTGAGGGGCATCGAGGTCGTTCTGGTGGAAAAGGCCCGCTTTCCCCGGCCCAAACTGTGCGGCGGTCTGCTGACCTGGAAAACGATCCGGGTCCTGGGCGAGATTTTCCAGACCGGTCCGGAGGCCCTACGATCAGCCGGTCTGATTCATTATGGCAGCCGGAAATTCGCCATCCGCAACACCTGCCGGGACCTGATCCGGGGCGAATTGGATTATCCGTTTCATTTCGTGGATCGGCGGGTCTACGACCACTACTGGCTGGAGCGGGCCGCCAGGGCGGGAGCGGAGGTTATCATGGGCCTTGGCGCCGTCTCCTTGGACGCAGCCGGAGGAGAAGTCCGCCTCGAAGACGGACGACGGCTGCGGGCCCGGTTCATCCTGGGTGCGGACGGGGTGTCGAGCCGGGTTCGTACGGCGCTGGCCCGAGGGGGCTACATCGAGGCGGCCCGGTCCGGCGGTCTGGCCGCGACCCTGGAAACCTCGTTTTCACGGAACTCCGGGGCGGACCTGCCGGACTATCCCGTCATCGCTTTCGGCTTCATCCCCTGGGGTTATGCCTGGTCTTTCCCCGGCCCCGCCCGACAGGTCGTGGGCATCTGCGGCCTGCGGGGACAAGGTCGCCCCTCGATCCGGACCGGCTTCGACCGTTTCGTCCGGAGCATGGCCCTCTCACCCGAGGAACTGCCCCCGGCCAAAAGCCGGCCCTTGCCCTACGGAAATTTCATGCCGACCCCCGGCTACGGCAACATCCTGCTGCTGGGGGACGCCGCGGGTCTGGTCGAACCGCTGCTGGGAGAAGGCATCTATTACGCCCACCGTAGCGGGCAATTGGCGGCCCATGCGGTATGGGAGACCCGCCGGCGTCCCCAAACCGCTCTCGCCCACTACATGCGCCTGCTCGAACGCCCGGTGTATCACGAACTCAAATACGCCCGCCTCTGGCGCGGACTGATGTATTCCACTCTGAGCTTTTTCAACTATCACCCGCTGGCCCTGGCCATCAAGGCGGCCCAGAAAGCGGTGGAAGGGACGATAAACGGATGGCGCTCCTTCGGCTGGCTCCGCTCGATCCGGCGTAATTTTTTCTGATCCCCGGGCTCTTCAGGTCGCGGCCTGTTCCGCGTCGTTGAGCAGCCTGGCCGCGTCCAGCAGCAGAACCAGCCGGCTCCCGCCGCCATCGGTCCGGGCCACCCCTTTTATGAAACCACCCCGAGCCTCGGAGGCCAGTTCAGGCAGGTCTTCGGTATCGCCGGCCGGAATCCGGTTAACCCCCAGGATTTCATCCACGACCAGGCCAACCAGCCGGCCGCCTCGTTCCATGATCACGCATATCCTCGTCTGGCGATCCATGATCATCTGCCGGGTGTTTTGGAACAGGTTCACCAGGACCTTGAGAAGGTGTTCCTCGGCCCATGCCAGACGCTTCAGGGCCTCGCCCTCCCGCCCCTCGGCCTCCAGGCTCAGCACCTCGTCGGCCAGGGCGTGAATGCGGCGGTGGGGATCGTCGAACTTCCGAAGCTGGCTTTCCAGCAACAAGTCACTGGTCTCGAACTGGTCATACCAGCGCCCGAACGCGCACTTATGAGGATCGCGGGTCAGAGCGAACTCCATTTTTTCCCGGACCGCGGTCTCAAGTGTTCCGAGCCACTTGAGATGGTCCTCCTCCCGCAGGGTCAACATATCGACCAACTCCCGGCGTTCATCATCCTGGGAAGGCAGACCCAAGCGCAACCTCAGGTCCGTGACCGGCACGACCCGGTCGCGCAGGAGCATGGTGCCCAATACGTGTGGAGGTACGTTGGGCACATGATTGATCTTGATCAGCCGAGTCATCTCCTGAACGAAATTGATTTCAACTCCATAAAGCCCTGCGCCCAGCTTGAAAACCACCCATTGATCCTCGCCCCTGACTTTCATGGTACGCCTCCCGGCCCAAAAGCCCAGATCGCCCGTCCAATACCTGGTTCATCACACACTCGTATATTGTATCATAGCCAATCGACCCGGATTTTTCAAAGGTCTCTTCTTCGTTCTTTTTTCTCTCTTGTCGAACCCGGGACCCGGGCCGACCTCAATGGGTCGAAGGCCGCCTCCCGGGAATCCGGCCCGAACCGTGCTTGGTTGCCTTACGGGGCCGCCTTGTCGCGGCCTCCGGCCTTGCGGCCGGATGGAACCCAGCAGGCCCCGATTCACTTTTTGCCCTGAATATTGACAAGACCAGGCCGAAACGGTATATATTTAACTTTAGAAACGTAACCCGGACAGGATTCCCGATGAAACGCCTTCTCGCCCTGGTTGTCGCGGCCACCATCATAGTGCAAGTCCTTGTCGTTGCCGGACCTCGATGGGGCGAGTCGAAATGTTCGGATTCGTCGTGCTGTTGTTCCGCGCCAGGGTCCGGGCTGTCCGGAAAGATGAATTGCGGTTGCGCCCCCGGGTACGCATCTTGTCGCCTGGGTCCGATTCCGGGCATCGAGGCCTTGAATCCGGCTGCCCATGCCTCATTCAGGATCCCGCACTCGGGCATGGTCGAATCCATGTTCCATCCATCTCCGCACTCCAGGCTTGCGCGGACGCACCTGTCCGCGGCGCCCGGGTCTGTTTGGAGCGAACCGATCTATCTGTGCGTCCTTGCCTTGAGGATTTGAGCCGCTTCTCTGAAGGGGCCGCCCAGGCCCCTTCACACATAACTATTCTGAATAATAAATTTATTTCTTAGTGCCGGATTTTGGCTTGGTTTCAAAGTCCTGAGGCCGGCCGTTTACGAAATGATCCGTGCACCCAAGGAGAATCCGATGCCGAAAAAAGCAAAAAAAGTACGCGGGGAGGCCAACCTGGCCGCGACGAAAAAAGAGGTCGTCATGAGAGGAGACAAATCCCCCGGCGTTTCCAGGATGTTTGCCGTGGCCATGCTGGTCGCCATAGTATTTTTAATTTCAGGGGCCTGGTTCATATGGCCTGGAGGAGAGTCCGGCGGCAACGAAATCGTCCGTTCGTCCCTGTCCAGCGGTTCCGAGGAAATCGCTTACCCTCTCGGCGACTTTGACGACGGCAGGGCCCGCCACTTTTCGTGGCAGACCCCGGACGGTCCGAGTATCCGCTATTTCATCATGAAAAGCGGAGACGGGATGATCCGGTCGGCTTTCGACGCCTGCGATGTCTGCTGGCGGTCAGGCAAGGGCTACAGCCAGAGCGGAGATTTCATGGTCTGTAACAACTGCGGCCAGCGTTTTTCCTCGATTCGTATCAACGAGGTGCGCGGCGGTTGCAATCCGGCGCCGCTCGAGCGGTCCGTTCGGAACGGGCAGGTCTTCATCCAGCCCGCTGATCTTCTCAAGGGCCGTTCGTATTTCACCCTCGGTCCCGGGGACAGGACATGACGATCCGACATATCGCCCTTCAGAGTCTTCGCCGTCGGAAATCCAAGGCGTTTTTCGTTCTGATTGGTCTGACCATCGGCGTTTCGACGACCGTGGCCCTGACGGCCCTGGCCGCTGCGCTGACCAGCGAGATCAATCACAAGCTCGACAAGTACGGCGCCAACATCCTGATCGTCCCCCATTCCGAAAACCTGTCCCTTTCTTACGAAGGGCTTTCATTGGGCGGTTTTTCCTTTGAAACCCGCGAGATTCGGGAAGCCGATCTGGCCAGGCTGAAAACGATAAAAAATGCGGCCAATATTGCGGCCGTGGGTCCGATGGTCCTGGGCCCGGTTCGCACGGCCGGGCGCAAGGTCTTACTGGCCGGCGTGGATATCCAGGCTACCAAGCTGCTCAAACCCTGGTGGCGATTCCAGGGCCGACCGCCCGGACCTGGCGAAATCGCGGCCGGCGCCGAAGTCTCACGACTCCTGGGCCTGGTCCCCGGCCGCGTCCTGGAGGTAAACGGCCAAAAATTCGATATCTCCGGGACCCTCGAACCGACCGGTTCACAGGACGACGGCCTCCTGTTCATGTCCCTGGCCCCGGCCCAGGCCCTGCTGGGGAAAAAGGGCCTGATTTCCATGGTCGAAGTGGCCGCTCTGTGCACGGCCTGTCCGATATCCGACATGGTCGATCAGATCACCGCCGTATTGCCCGAGGCCAAAGTGACGGCCATCCAGTCCGTGGTCCAGGGGCGCATGGAAACGATCCGGCACTTCAGGAAGTTCTCCTATATCGTTTCGTTCCTGGTCCTGCTTGTCAGCAGCCTGGTCGTCCTGGTGACCATGATGGCCAGCGTCAGGGAGCGAACCGCGGAGATCGGCATTTTTCGGGCCCTGGGGTTCCGTAGCAGCCACGTCATGCGCATGGTCCTGATGGAAGCCGGCCTGCTGGCCTCCCTCTCCGGGCTGCTCGGTTATATCCTGGGGCTGGGCGCCGGAGCCCTTTCCCTCTCGTTTCTCGGCGGCGGCACGGAGGCCCATGTCACCCCGGACCCGGCCCTGGCCGCCTGCGTCCTGGGCCTGGCTCTGGCCCTCGGGCTTGCGGCCAGCGTGTATCCGGCAATGACCGCGGCCCGGCTGGACCCCTACGAAGCCTTGCGGTCTTTGTAGTCAGGAGGCGAAAATGAGTTTCATCGTTACGGAAAACCTGGTCAAACACTATCGTACGGGCCAAGCAGGCGTGGCGGCGCTCCGGGGGGTGAGTCTTTCCATCCCGCCCGGTGAGTTCGTCGCCGTCATGGGGCCGTCGGGTTCGGGCAAATCCACCCTGCTGTCCGTTTTGGGAGCCCTCAATACGCCGACCGAAGGACGCTATCGGGTCGACGGCATCGACGTTTACGGACTGACCCCGGACCGGCGGGCTGACTTCCGCAGGGAATATCTGGGTATCGTTTTTCAGAACTTCCATCTGGTCCCGTATCTGAGCCTGGAAGAAAACGTCATGCTCCCCCTGACCACCAAGCCCATGGCCGGGCGCGAAAAACGCGAGATGGCCGAAAACGCATTGGACCGGGTGGGGCTGGCCGGGAAAGGCCGGCGCCTGCCCGGCCAGGCATCAGGCGGTGAGCAGGAACGGACCGCCATTGCCCGGGCCGTTGTCAACCAGCCCCCCCTGCTCCTGGCCGATGAGCCCACCGGGAGCCTGGACCAAACCACCGGTCAACAGATCATGCATCTCCTGAGGGCATTGGGGGATGACGGCATGACCATCGTCATGGTCACCCACAATCGGGACTGCGCGGCTTACGCCGACCGGATCGTCCGGGTCGAGGATGGACAGTTGGTCCCGGCCGATTAATGGCCGGCGGGGTGGTTATGACTCGGCTTTCTTCTTTTGGATCATGCGGACCAGCAGGATGCTGATTTCGTAGAGAAAAAGTAGCGGGATGGCCATCAGGACCTGGCTGACCACGTCCGGCGGGGTCAGGATGGCCGCGACCACGAAGATCAGGATGATGGCATATTTTCGTCCCCGGGCCAGAAGCGGAGCATTGACGATACCCATTTTGCCCAGAAAGACCATGACCAGCGGCAGTTCGAAGATCAGGCCGAACCCCAGCAGCAGCTTGAGGGCCAGGGAAAAGTATTGCTGGACCGAAGGAAGGGCCGTGATGGTTTCGTCCGTAAAGCCCAGAAAGAACTGGAACCCGAAAGGGAAGACGACAAAGTAGCCGAAAAGGCCGCCGACGACGAACAGAAGGGTCGAAAACAGGATGAAGGGGATGAGGTAGCCGCGCTCCTTGCGGTAGAGCCCGGGGGCTATGAAGCCCCACAATTGATGGGAGATGACCGGGACGGCCAGCACGACCCCGCCCCAGAAACCCACCTTGAGATAGGTGAAAAAGGCTTCGGGAAGACCGGTGTAAATCAACTGCCGGCGTCCCTCGGGCAGGGCATCCAGGAGGGGCAGCATCATAACCTTGAAAATCGGCTGGGCAAAATAGTAGCAGATACCGAAACCCGCGGCGACGGCGATCAGGCAGACGATCAGACGCTTCCTCAATTCGGCCAGGTGCGCCGTAAAGGGCATTTTAGTGCCCAATTCCTCCTGGCCGGTTTCCTGGTAAGCGGCCTCGGTCGATTTGATCTCCGCTTCGGACATCGGTCAGAGCCTACTTCTCGGTTTTGGACTCGTCACCGAGGGCGGTGTCGGCTTGAGGCTCCGGATTCGGGCCGGATTCGGTCCCGGACGGCTCGGGCGGCTTTGCACCGGATACAGCGGGCTCTTTGGTCTCCCTGGGCAGCCCGGTTTCATCGGCCAGGGACCGGGCCAGATTTTCGATTTCCAGGTCCTGAGTGCCTTCCCGAACCAGGGTGCTCATCTCCTCCTTGGCCTCGGTCAGACTTTTCTTGAGTTCCTGGATTTCACTATCGTCATGAAAACTGCTTTTCAATTCATCCGTGGCCTTCCGGAATTCGCCAATACCCCGCCCGATCGCTCGCGCCAGGTCCGGCAGTTTTTCCGGACCAATGACGATCAGGGCGATGACCAAAATCACGATCAACTCCGGCATGCCGATGCCGAACATGGCGACCTCCTGGACAAGTCGGGCCATTGTATGGCCGGTCCGGGATGAAAGTCAAGAATTTCAAGGGAGAAAGGCCCTCGCGCCGATGAATGGGCGTCCGGGGGGAGCGTTCGAAGGCGGGTAGGAAACCGAAGCGTCCCGGTCAGACGTAGCGAGGGGAAATCAGACTGGCCCCGCTGAGATCGTGAACGTCATCGAACAGGCCGATGGAATCCATGTCGATAATGCCCCGGGCGACCTCGTCGGACAAGCCCCGGGCCTGACTCGCCGTCAGGGGCGCCTCCCCGTCGAGGACCTCCCGGTCTTCCCGGGAGCCCGAACTCTCCTCGACCGGAGGTCTGGCCGCGGGCGGGGCTTTGAGCGGGGCTTCTTCCGGATGCTCGGCCGGACCCGACTGCGACCGGCCGAGCCGCCCCAGCCTCGAATAGATATCGGTTACCTGGTTGATCTGCACGGGGCACCCCGTTTAAACGTAGTCACCTCGATTGAATTTGGCCGCTTCCACCGCCGCCAGAACGGCGGTCTGATCGACCAGGGATTTCAGATCGTGGTCGGCTGGCAGGTCCCGGCTCAATTCAGCCAGTCGCCCGGCTTCCCGTTCCAAGTCCTTGACCAGACCTTGCATCTGCTTGGGACTTTGCTCCGGATCGGCCAGAGCCTCGGCGAACCGATCGAGCAGATTCAGCGCCTCTTCCACCTGGGCCACGGGCGTTTTCAACCCGGCGGCCATGATCGTTCCGGCCGGATCGAGGCCAATGGTCGACGCCCCGGTGGTGGATGATGTTCCGCCGTCCTTCCCTTGAACCTGCCCGGACCCGGCACGGGCCAAGACTTTTCCAAAATCCACTCCGGAATTCTGGCCGGCTTGACCGGGTCTGTTTTCAACCCGTCCCTGAAACAGGGAAATGTCGCCTATCTTCAAGGCAGTCCTCCTTTTTTGCACACATCCCGGCGTCCCCGTTTTGAAGCAAGACACATACCAAGTCGATCAAGCGAGTCAATTTTTATATCTATATGGAATTAATTGAATATTCGGCATGAGCCCCTCGCGGATCGGAGCAGGCCCCGGTTTCGGGCGGCAACTTTTTCCCATCAACTTGGCGGGGCCACCGGAGACATCAACTGGCAACATATTGATATCAATTATATTATAAAGACGACAGCCACTTGTCGCCAGTTTTTTGACGACAACGGCCGGGGCGGGTTTCAGGTCTCCCTGGGCTCGTCGGAGTCCCGGGCGAAAATCCGGTTGACG
>Ga0180009_10007586_pt1 | contig 11021 bp, 8 predicted proteins | sample OS_PC_MetaG_FD_123537 | JGI IMG/M metagenome (GOLD analysis project Ga0180009, IMG submission 123537) | Groundwater microbial communities from the Aspo Hard Rock Laboratory (HRL) deep subsurface site, Sweden - OS_PC_MetaG | ecosystem: Environmental > Aquatic > Deep subsurface > Groundwater...
AGCAGGAGGACGTTGATGTCATTATATTGGACGTTTTGATGCCGGGAAAAGACGGCATTGCAACCCTTACGGAGATCAAAAAACTCAAACCCCTTACCCAGGTCATCATGCTCACCGGCAATGCCACGGTGGAGACGGCCATCAACGGCATGAAGCTGGGGGCCTATGACTATCTGATGAAACCGACGGAAACAGAAGACCTCGTGAATAAAATCAACAGCGCGTCAAAAGTTAAACGGGAGCATGAAGAACGCATTCAGCAGGCTGAAATTCAGAATATCATCAAGCAGCGCGGCTGGTAATTATATAAAAAAAGGCGCATTGCAACCATCTTCTTTTCAGGCTTAATTTTTTTGGGGGATTCAGGAGGATCTTATGAAATCTCGTACTGTCAAAGAGGTGATGGTACCCCTGGCAAAGTATGCCACGGTACCCGAGACCGCAACCCTGTTTGAAGCGGTCATGGCTTTGGAAAAAGCACAGCAGGCGTTCGACCAGACCCGTTATCACCACCGGGCTGTTCTGGTCTATGACAAAAACAAACAGATTGTGGGGAAAATCAGCCAGCTGGATATCTTAAAAGCGCTGGAGCCGAAATATGAACAGATTGAGGACACGAAATCCATATCCCGGTTGGGATACAGCCGTCAGTTTCTGAAAAAAATGATGGATCAATTCAACCTGTGGAACAAGCCCCTTGATGATATCTGTAAAAAGGCCGGTTCGACAATGGTCAAGAACTTCATGTACACCCCGACGGAAGGCGAATATATTGAGGAAAGCGCCACCTTGGACCAGGGCATCCATCAACTGATAATCGGGCATCACCAGTCGCTGCTGGTTACCAGAGAAAAGGAAATTGTGGGAGTTTTAAGAGTTACAGATGTCTTTAAAGAAGTTTGCAACATTATCAAAGTCTGTGAATTATAAAAAAACCGGGAAATCACATTACAGCCCGTTGAAAAACAAGAGCTGACTACTGTTATTTACTTAGGAGACGCGATATATGACCCGCGACTTGAATCCCACCGATGAGCAAGTGAAGGAGAATCGAAGAAAATTTTTATTTCTTGCCATCGGCATCCTGTTATTTATCATCGTTTACTACGCACCGCCCTGGGCCGATGCGGTGGACCCCGCCGGCAAAAGCTTTGCGCTGACCCGCGAAGGCAAAGGGGCCCTGGCGATTTTTCTACTGGCCGGCACGTGGTGGGTTTTTGAGGTCCTGCCCATCGGCATCACCAGCATCACCATCGGCGTGCTCCAGGCCCTCTTTGTGATACGCCCGGCCAAAACCGTTTTCCAGAATTTCATGGACCCGTCGGTCATGTTTATCTTCGCCTCCATCATGATCGGCCTGGTGTTTACCAAAACCGGACTGACCCGGCGCCTGGCCTACAAGATGCTGGTCATCGTCGGCGAAAAAACCAGCATGATCTATATGGGATGCTTTGCCGTCACCGCCGGTCTTACCCTGGTGATGGCCCACACCGCTGTCGCCGCCACGATCTATCCCCTGCTGTTGTCGGTTTACAGCCTTTACGGTGAAGGCAGCAAACCGACCCGCTTCGGCAAAGGGCTCTTTATGGGAATGGCCTATGTCGCCGGCGCCGGCAGTATCGTCACCCTGCTGGGGGCGGCTCGGGGCGCCGTTGCCCTCGGTTTTTATAACGATATCGTCGGCAGAAGCGTTTCCTTTTTTGAATTGAGCTACTATATGCTGCCGGTGGGGTGGCTGATGGTCATTATTTTATGGGGCTTCTTCCTAATCGTGTGCAAACCCGAAAAGAAAACCATCCCCGGATTGAGAGCACGGTCCAAACAGCTTCATGCCGAACTGGGACCCGTCACCCGCAAGGAAATCACAGCCGCCCTGATCGTTTTTGCCTGTATTTTGACGTTATCATTACGGTCTTTTATCTCTTGGTTGGAGCCCCTTGATAAAACCGCCATCATCCTGATTTCCTCGATTCTGTTTTTTGTTACCGGCATTCTGGATATCGACGATCTGGAGGAGATACCCTGGAATATCATTCTGCTCTTCGGCGGGGCCATGAGCATCGGCTTCTGCCTCTGGGAAACAGGGGCCGCCCAGTGGCTGGCAATAAACTGGCTGGTCATCTTCAAAAAAGCCAACTGGTTTATTTTTGTGATGGGAATCGCCTTTTTTGTAATGGTCATGACCAATTTTATCATGAATGTCGCGGCCATCGCCATCTCGCTGCCGGTGGCGCTGGTGATTGCCCCTTATCTGGGAGTGGCGCCCGAGGTTATCTTTTATGCATCGCTGACAACGGCCGGCATGCCGTTCCTGCTGCTGGTGGGCGCAGCACCCAATGCCATCGCCTATGACTCCAAACAGTTTACCAGCGGTGAATTCTTCATGTACGGCATACCGGCCAGCATCATCCTGATGCTGGTCGTGGCGTTTGCGGCGCTGGTTATCTGGCCGCTGATGGGGATGCCCGTAACCGTTGCAGGATAAGCCGGATTGATTCACGCAAATTGAACGGAAAGAGACCTTTGGGAACTTTTACCGAGTGAAACGGAATTGACCGGCGGCCTAAACGGAATGTTATTTTAAAAAATGCCATAACTTGTACAGACCCCATAAAAACAGGACCGGCGACATGTGGAACCGAATGAGCCTGCGCAGCCGAATCTATACCCTTCTGGCCGCCCTGGTGTTGATTACATTCCTGGGCGGGGTCGTTTCGATGTGGTATTCTTATCGGATGGAGCGGGTGCTCGCCCTTATTATCGAAAAAAACCTCGTCGCCTTTCAGTCCGCCCAGGCCCTTGAAACAGCCCTGGTCAATCAAAAAGGATTTGTTTCCTATTATTTTATGGACGGCGATCCCGCCTGGCTGCGCCGCTTGGGAGAATATCGCCGGATTTTCGCGGAACGGCTCGACCGTGCCCGCCTGCTTTTAGAAAACGAAGAACAAAAGAACGCCATTGAACAGATTGAACGCAAGTATACGGATTACATCAGTGCCAAGGACCGGGTCATTGAATTATATAAGGCCCGGGAGCGCAGCGCCGGCGCGCAGCTTCATCACGATGTCCGCAACCAGTTTTTTGAGGTTTTTGCACTGTGCGAAGCCTATAAAAAAATCCATCTGAACCAGATCAACAAGGCCCAGCACAGCAGCAGCATTCAGGCGCGCAAGCTCCGGATCACGGCGGTTGCCGCCATTTTTTCAGTGACCGTCCTGGCGGCATTGCTTTTCTTTGTGATGGTCAAACATGTTCTAGGGCCGATTCGCAAGTTGTCCACCGAAGCCAACCGCGAAGGCGCTTCCAAAAAGACCACCAACGAAATTAAAGCATTGAGCCATACCGTTCACGGGCTGATTGAAGATATCGACAAAACTTACAGTGAACTGGAAAAAAGCCGCGAGCATCTCCTCCAGGCGGAGAAGCTGGCGCTGGTGGGGAAGCTGGCTGCCGGCATGGCCCACAGCATCCGCAATCCCTTCACCTCGGTAAAAATGCGATTGTTCTCGCTGGCCCGCTCGCTGCAGTTAACCGACACCCAGAAAGACGACCTGGCGGTGGTATCCGAGGAAATCCGCCATATCGACACCATTGTACAGAATTTCCTCGAATTCTCGCGCCCGCCTAAACTCAAGATGCAGTCCATCAGCCCGTCCAACGTCGTCGATTCCGCCATCCAGATGCTGGAGCATCGATTAAAATCATACGATGTGACCCTCCGGGTGGTGCGGGAGTTCCCCCTGCCGGACATCCAAGCGGATCCCGAACAGCTCAAGGAAGTCATTGCCAACCTCATCGTCAATGCCTGCGAGGCCATGGAGAAAGGGGGCTCCATCGTTATCCGCGAGGAAGAAAGGCTGGATGCTTCCCTGGGTCAGGCCGCCGTGATTCATGTCAGCGATAACGGCCCGGGCATTTCCGATGCCATCAGGGAGTCCTGCAGCCCTTCTTTACCACAAAGGAAGAAGGGACCGGCCTCGGGTTGAGCATTGCCGTGCGCATTGTTGAAGAACATCAGGGTCGCCTCGAATTCACATCAAGTCCGGGCAAAGGGACTACCTTTACGATTGCACTCCCCCTTCGGGAGTAAACCCTGTAGTTGCATAAAAAAAGTGACCCGGTATATAAAAAATGGAGCGTTAAATGCCGAACACGATTTACATTATTGACGACGACGACCAGCTTCGTAAAAGCTTTCACAAGCTTTTAACCGAAGAAGGCTATCAGATCGAGAGCGCGGCATCCGGCGAGGCCGGCCTGAAACTGATCCGGCAAACCATCCCGGACGTCGTTATTCTGGACATTCGCCTTCCCGGCATGAACGGCCTTGAAACCTTTCAGGCCATCCACGCCCTTGAGCCCAAGCTGCCGGTCATTATTATGACGGCCTACGGGACCACTGAGACCGCCATCGAAGCCACCAAAATGGGCGCTTTTGATTATATCCTCAAACCTTTCGAAATCCCGGATATGCTCCGGGTCATCGCAAAAGCGATCGAGGCCGGGCGGTTTATGCGCTCTCCCGTCGAAATGGACATAACCCCCGAAAACAGCTCCCGGGAGGCCCTCATTGGACGCAGCAGCCCAATGCAGGAAGTGTATAAGTCCATTGGCCGGGTTTCCTCCACGGACGCCACCGTTCTCATCCGGGGCGACTCCGGAACCGGCAAAGAACTGGTGGCCCGCGCCATCTATCAGCACAGCCTTCGTGTAAAAAAACCGTTTCTGGTGATCAACTGTGTAGCGATTCCCGAAACCCTGCTGGAAAGCGAACTGTTCGGCTATGAAAAAGGGACCTTTACCGGCGCGACCCATCGCCGAGTCGGAAAAATCGAACAGGCCCAAGGCGGAACGGTATTTTTGGACGAAATCGGCGATATGCCCTTCGGTCTGCAGTCAAAAATACTACGATTATTACAGGAAAAGAGCATCGAACGCCTGGGGGGGCGCGAAACCATCCCGGTGGATGTCCGCATCATCGCCGCCACCAACCGCGATCTGGAAACCGCCTTGGAAGAAAACCGCTTTCGCGAAGACTTGTATTATCGCCTCAAGGTTATTACCATCTGGCTGCCGCCCCTCAAGGAACGGAAAAGCGATATCCCTTTGCTGGCCGATTATTTTCTTTCCCGTTACGCAGCGGAAGTCGGCATCGACAACCCGGGAATCACGGACGCAGCCAAAGAGATTTTAAACAGCTACGCCTGGCCCGGCAATGTTCGCGAACTGGCCAACGTCATTCACAAAGCCCTGATTTTTAACCGCGGGGCCCCCTTGGGCGCCGAAGAAATATCCCAGACCATCCGCGAAAAAAGCGCCGTCAGAAGCATGGACGACGCCGGCAGTGACCGGTTCCTGCAGGAATGGATCCGGGATCGGCTGACCACCCGGTCCGGTGCTACGCTGTTTGACGACTGTATCGACCGGTTCGCCAGTATCCTTATCAGTGAAGCGCTTCATATGACCGCCGGAAACCGTTCCAGCGCCGCCAAACTGCTGGGGCTTTCCCGGCCCACGCTGCACTCGAAGATCGAAAAATACCGACTTAAAATTGAAACATCCGTCAAAGAGGACCGGTCCTGATTCTTTTATATCGATCTCAATTTTTCAGTTCCCCTTTTCTGCCGTAATCTGCCACCCAACCTCCATCAACATCTACACGACGCTTTCGTACTGATTTATTGGCATGGACTTTGCTTTTATAATTTATGAACCTGAAGCACTGCCGATAGGCATCGGAAACTTGAAGCCGTTTCAAAACCTCGGACCAGGTCTGAGAGCAAGGCGTCCCGCCAATAGCGGGACAACGCAGATGTCAAGCCTTAGACGGGGTTTTCAAATGGCTTCCAAACATGGAGGTGTAACTATGTTAGTCAAAGATTGGATGAGCCAACCGGTTATTACAGTTGACGTAAATGATTCCATGCAGACAGCCATGAAATTGTTGAAGGAGCATGCGATCCGGATGCTGCCGGTTCTGAAAAACGGCAAACTAAAGGGAATCGTGACGGATCGGGACTTGAAACGAACGTCGGCCTCGGACGCCACCACCCTGGAAGTTCACGAGCTTCTCTACCTCATTTCCACTTTGAAGGTGGAAAAAATCATGACCTCGAATCCCATTACGGTTCCGTTTGACTACACCGTGGAAGAGACTGCCGAAGTGTTGCTGAAGCATAAGATATCGGGAGCCCCGGTTCTGGATCAAAAAGGCAGCCTGGTGGGCATCATCACCCAGACGGATCTCTTCAAGGTCATCATTTCGCTGACCGGAATCGGCAAAAAAGGGATTCAATTCGGTTTCCTGCTGGAAGACCGACCCGGATCGATAAAGGAAGTGGCGGATATCATTCGTGACTTTGGCGGACGCATGGCAAGCATCCTGACATCGTATGAAAAAGCGCCGGAAGGCTACCGCTGGGGGTATATCCGCATGTACGGCATCGACCGCAGCAGCGTTCAGAACCTCAAGGCCAAGCTGCAGGAAAAAGCCAGGCTGCTTTACATGGTGGATCACCGCGAAAACAGAAGAGAGATCTATTCCTAGGCTTTATAACGGGGAGTACGCAGACAGATAGTAAAGAATCCTGACACAGTGGAATCGGTTTTCTATGCTGGAATATAAAGCTGCTGACAGGAAGCCCGCGCTCACCACGCGCCGGTAATCAGGGTGACACCGCCGGCGACCAGCACTGCTGCTGCCACGCGCAGGCGCCAGGGCCGCTCCCCTAAAATAAGGGTGCCGATCATGGCCGATGATCACGCTCGATTCCCGCAGGGCGGAAACCGCCGCCATGGGGGCAAATGCCACCGCAAAAATCACAAGGCCGTAAGCAAGAACCGAACTGATCCCTGTCCCGGCGTAAGGTATCCATTCGCGCTTGAGCAACGATAGCAGTCGGCCCCTGCGCCGGTAAAAGACAAACACGAGTACCGGAAATTCAAACAGAAACAACCAGGCAATATACCCGAAGGGATTTCCCGACAAACGGACCCCGATCCCATCTGCCACGGTATAGCCTGCGATGATAACCCCGGTGCCCCCCGCGAAAAAGAGGGCCGCCCGGTTGCCCTTTAACGACGATTCCTGGAAAAATGCGATGCTGGCGATACCCATCGACGTCATCACCACCCCGATGACTGCCGGCAGTGCCAGCATTTCCCCTCCGAATATCGCTGCGCCCACTGCGACCAACACCGGCGCAACCCCCCGGGCAAGGGGATACACCTGGCTCAGATCGCCAAACCGGTAGGCATTGACCAGAAACACATAATAGGCGTAATGAAATAACGCCGACACGCCGATGGCGGACCAGCAGGCCGGGTCCGGCACCGGCACAAACGGTAATGCCAGGACCCCTGCCAGACATTGTCCCAGCGCCACCGAAGAAATCACGAGCAGCCGGTCCGATGCCGCTTTGACTATCGCATTCCAGCCGGCATGCAGAAATGCAGCCAGCAGTACGAACATCGCAATCTTAATCTCCATACGGCAAAACCAAAGGGAGCAATTTTCATTCGCCCGTGTGTTTTGGGGAATTAGAGCCCCCCGAGAAGAAACGTCCTTCCCGGGGGTGGTAAAAGTCAGACCGTTATTTTTTCTTTTTAGTAGTCTTTTTGGCGGTAGCAATTTTTTTAGCTGCTGCGGCCTTGGCCTTGGCATCCTGAATGCCAAGTTCGATCCGGGCAAACTGATCCTTCAACTGCAAACCTTTATCCGCAGCTTCTTTGAATTTTTCAGCGGCAAGCATGCCGTCAAGTTCTTTGCTTCCGGTTTCCGCTGCAGCAAGCTCATCCCTGACGGGCTGAAGAAGCTTTGCCGGAAGTTTTGCTTTTTCGGCCCCTGCAACAAGGCCCTTGGATTTTTCCAGTCCCTGTTTAATCTCATCGGCAAGGGCAGTCGCTGTCTCTTTTGCTTTTAGCTTTCCGGCCTCGCCGGCAGCTTTGGCTTTATCAGCCGCTTCTTTTAACTGAATTGCGGTTTGTTTTGCCGCTTTGTATTCTTTCTTTTCCATCTCGCCGTTCAATTTGGCGGATAAGTCCTGCGCCCCTTTCAATTCATCAGCGGCGTATTGCTCCGCACCGGCGGTTATGGCCGCCTGCAAAGCGGCATTGGCGGCATCGATTTCCTGTTTCGGAGGTTGGGCGCAACCTGCCATGAAAGCAAGGACGGTGATGCAGCAGCATAAAACGATACCTGATTTAATCGGCTTTTTAAGTTTCATATTTTCTCCCTTTTGTGTTTTAATTTTTATTTTTTATAGAATATTCGGTTTAAGATCCGTACAGTAAGAAAATGAAAATGCCGGTGGGGGTCTTTCCTGAATGTTCAGAGGATAGGTTACAATGGTCGAGAATGGATATAAGGCGATGCGTAGCGTAGAGCTACCCTCAATTTCAGACTGGTTGATTGTAAATAATTGCTCTAAAAGAAACAAATATTTCTTTTGGAGGAGGGATAATTAGAACAAGTCAAACCCTTTGTCAATAAATATGATGAAAATATGAGGTAATATCTAAAAATATTTCAGCAAGTTATGGAATTCGGCGTAACCGCCTGCGGACATGTTTCAAGACGACATCATCCAAATAGTCGTTTTCATTCACACTCTTAATTTGTTTGATACCACACTGAGCCTTAAACGGTGCGTTTGATCTTAAGGGTGGATTGCGCTTTACCCTTATCGCGGCCCTACCCTGCAAAAAAACCGGGGTCGCGTCTTCACTCTTGACATCTTAAGTGAAGAATGAAGACCTGACCCCTTATCTTTTTTGACCCCTTATCTTTTTTAAGCAACCGCAAGAAAATGATCATCTCAATATTTAAACTTATGATGATGCAACCGGAAATGCCGGTCAGGTTTTCGCATGCCCCAAAATTCGATCCAGCAGGGCACACAGAAAAAAGGCAAAGGCCGTCGGCTGGGATTTCACCGTTCCGGCAAACGCCCGAACCAGTTCGCTGGCTTTTTTTTCCCATTTTGAGTCACCTGTCAATCTGCTCAATAATAACAGATTGGACAGCGCGACCGAGTTAATTGACGGAAGCGCACCATCATATAACTCCTTGGGACGCACGGGCAGTTCTTCACTTCCCCGACGCGTAGAGAAAAATCCCCCGTCCTTCTCATCCCAAAAGTCCCTGATCATATTCAACTGCAAGGCCTGGGCTTCCTCGGCAAACGCAATATCAAAGGTGGCCCCGTATAGATTGAGCAGGCCGTAAATCAAAAAGGCATAATCCGCAGCCTGGGCCTCTATGGCCAGGTCGCCGTCTCTGAAGCGGTGATACAGCCGTCCCTCGCTGTCCCGCATGCGCAGCAATACGAATTGAGCGGCCTTGCGGGCCGCGTTTTCATAGTCCTTTCTTTTCAGCACCCGGGCAGCCCGGGACAAGGCTGCAATCATCAGGCCGTTCCAGTCGGCCAGGACTTTATCGTCCTTTAACGGATGGACCCGCTCGCTGCGCACCTGAAACAATTTATCCCGGATCCGCTTCCATTCTTCGGCCAGTTGGTCATGCGGCAAACCCAGTTTGTCCGCCCATTTTTTCAGGGAGGCCGTGAGATGCAGGATGTTGGCTCCGGTCTTTTGGCGCGTGGCCTCGTCTTCGAAATTACCCTCGGGGCTCAGTCGCAAAATCGTCCCCCAGCGTTTCGCATCCTCATCCGCCAGCACCCGGTTAAATTCTTCCGCCGTCCAGATGTAGAATTTGCCTTCCTCCCCTTCACTGTCGGCATCCTCGGCCGAATAAAAGGCGCCTTCCGGAGAGGTCATATCCCGCAAGACATAGGTGAAAATATCTTCGGCGGTTGCGGCCTGAAACGGGTCTTTAGTGACCTGGTAGGCTTCCAGGTAAGCTGTTGCGATCAGGGCCTGGTCACACAGCATCTTTTCAAAGTGCGGCAGCAGCCATTTCGCATCGGTTGCATACCGATGAAAGCCGAAGCCGACATGGTCCCAGATCCCCCCCATGCGCATCGCCGTCAGGGTCCGGGTGACCATATCCAATGCATGTGGGTCTTTGCTGCGATGAAAGCAGCGCAGCAGAAAGAGCAGCCGGTGCGGGGTGGGGAACTTCGGTGCGGATTCAAAACCGCCGTGCTGCGGATCAAATCCCCGTTTGATTTGTTGAAAGGCCTGATCCAGCAGGGATTCATCGGGTTCATCCGCTCCGGTAAAGGCGAAGGCCCGGGACATATGGGATGCAATCCCGTCGGCCGAGGTGTCTATTTTTTCCTTCTGGTTCAGCCACAGCTCCCGCACCTGCCGGCAGATATCGATCAAACCCGGCCGGCCGAAACGGTTCTTTTTGGGAAGATAGGTGGCTGCGAAAAACGGTTTTTTTTCCGGCGTCATGAAAATGCTCAGCGGCCAGCCGCCGCTGCCGGTCATCATCTGACAGGCGGCCATATAGACCGCATCGATGTCGGGGCGTTCTTCACGATCGACTTTAATACAGACAAAGGTATCGTTCAGGTAACCTGCAACCTCTTCATCCTCAAAAGATTCCTTTTCCATGACATGGCACCAGTGGCAGGTGGCATACCCGATGGAAAGAAAAATCGGCTTGTTCTCGGCTTTGGCCCGGCTAAAAGTTTCTTCCGACCAGGACTGCCAGGCAACAGGATTATGCGCGTGCTGCAGCAGATAAGGACTTTTTTCATGAATAAGCTGGTTGCTGAACATATTATCACCTTTTTTATGTACGTTTAGAGAAGAATTATATAAAATAATAGGCATAAATGCCTGAAAGCGCAATGTCGCGGTCAATTTGTTTGTCATGATCCGGTTTTCCGTCATCAAAGCGGTCTGGCAAAAAGCCGTGGCCGGTGCTGATGTGTTGATATTTTAAAAAAATAAATATTTAGTTTGCTATTTCGTATAAAAGTGCTTAAAGTGTGCCATCAATTAAGTCCCGCCGCAAATTGGCGGGATAGTTTCTTTCTGCAGGAATTATCCGTTTGTTAAACGCTATCATCCTTCAGTTTGTAACGTTGAAATTAATCGAAAGGAGGATG
>Ga0180009_10007587_pt1 | contig 11020 bp, 13 predicted proteins | sample OS_PC_MetaG_FD_123537 | JGI IMG/M metagenome (GOLD analysis project Ga0180009, IMG submission 123537) | Groundwater microbial communities from the Aspo Hard Rock Laboratory (HRL) deep subsurface site, Sweden - OS_PC_MetaG | ecosystem: Environmental > Aquatic > Deep subsurface > Groundwater...
ACAGACTTGATCCTGGCGCTCCCGGCCGGAGGAAGCGGTCACGCGGCCACCGCGAACTCCAATGATGCCTTTCTGGGCTGGTGGGACGGGGGTTTCGGAGGGGGACCGGTGGATTCGGGCTTACCTCCCGCGGTGTCAGTATCAGCATGGACGGACGGGGCCGTTGGATGGACAACGTCTTCATCGAGCGGCTCTGGAGAAGCGTCAAATACGAGGAGGTGTACCTGAAGGGATACGAGACGATCCCTGAGGCCCGCCGGGAACTCGGCGCCTACTTCGACTTCTACAACCGGCGGCGTCGGCACCAAGGGCTCGAAGAGAGGACCCCTGATGAGGTCTACTGGTCTACACTACAGACGGAACGAACAGCTGCATGACGGACAGGTCATCACCTAAGAACCTCATGAAGCTGTTCAGACGAACCCGGCCACCTCTAACTACGTTTGCGTGGTCAGGGTTGGCGCGAGGTTGAAGAGAAGCCCGGGATGGGCAGTCCGAACGACGCACTCAGAGGAAGACCCTGCGGGCATTGCCTCCCAAAGCCAACTCTCTCGCTGCATCGGAGATCGCGGCTTTCGTGACGCGCAAGAGCTCGAGACGTTCGTCCATGACGGGCAGATGGCTCTCGAACATCACTCGCTCCGCCCCTAACTGATCGACCGTGCTCACCAATCTCTCGTGACTGCACAGCCCTGATGTTCCCATGACGAGGTTGGGGCATAGGCACATGGCCGTGTGAGCATCGCGTCGCGTGAACCCGCTCAGGTCCAACTCCCCCCCGTGGGTCATCACGAAGGTCACGTCCGGAAACCGGGCGGCCAAGTCTGCTATCTGAAGTGGGTGCGAAACATGTGGGTATCCGCCCTCCACAACTACCGGAAGATCCATCTCAAGGGCGAACTGGATTATGGGATCGACCAGCCGGCTGTTGATCTGGAAGTTCTCCTCGGATGGATCAAGAGCTATACCCTTGAGACTCAGTTCATCGCAGGCTCTCTCTAGCTCGACAATGGCGGCGTCTCCCTGCCAAGGATCTACCCTGGCCAGACCGAAGATACGACCTGCGTATTTCAACTGGGCGGCGGCGACGTTGGAGTTCGCCTCCGCGAGGGAGTAGGTCCGGGGTTTGGCAGGAAAAGCAATGCACGCCTCTATGCCAGAGGCGTCCATGCGGCTGATAGCAGTTTCGGCCGTGACGCTCCTCCCGTAGAGTCCCACACCCATGTGAACGTGCCCGTCTATGATCATCGTGCTGCCTCTTTCAGTTTCAGGATGCGGGCGATGTTCCCGCCGAAAACTGCCTGTTCCTCCGAATCGGTAAGGCCGGCCAACCTGACCTTCTCCATCTCGACGAAGACGTTTGTTGTGGGGAGATCCGTTCCAAACAAGACTCGCTCCGCTCCAACCAGATTGACTGCCTTCTTGATATAGGCAGGATAAGGAAACTCGGAGGTGTCAACGAACACATTCTCGTTTTCGCACATGAGCCTGACGACGTCCTCGTTGTGGAAGAAGCCGCCCATGTGCGCGCAGATCACAATCGTCTCCGGCGATTGCTTCACAGCCAGCGCTATTTGTAGGGGTAGGCTCATCTCTTCATCAGAGCAATGGAACAACACGGGGATGTCATACTCATGTGCCAGTTTCAGGATGGAGACCGTCTGCTCGCCGTAGGGATGCAGCGTGTAGTGGACCGGGTGAAGCTTCACTCCCTTGAACCCGTACTGCTCTACGGCCGTCCGCATCACGTCAAGTGCACGATCTCCGTACCAGGGATCAAGGCGAATGTAAGGAATCAGGCGCGGGTACCGCAGGCATGCGTCGTACACGTACTCCATCGCGCCGTCGTTGAACCCGGGCATGTTGGCGTAGGTTGAGACGACGGCCATGTCGATGCCTGCGATGTCCAACAGCGGCATCAGCTTCTCTGGAGGATCGATCCAGTCAAGTGCCGGCACTTCGTCAATGTGGGCGTGAGCGTCGATAATCATGGGTTGCACTCCTGAACGTGTTTTCCGTAGAAGAGCGCAGTGTTCACGTACACCTCTACCGACCTCTCCAGCTCTTCTACCTCGACGTACTCATTCGCCTGGTGGGCACGCTCAAGGTCTCCGGGACCGAGAATGATGGATGGGATGTGGCCCTGGTTGATGTAGAAGCGGGCGTCAGTTGAAGCCATGAAGCCCCCGAGCGCTCGGCGCTCCCCGTAGGTAGCCTCTACCGCATCCTGCGCCGCGAGCACGAGCGGCTCGTGTTCGTCAGTCTCGGCCGGTTCTTCCAGATGAAACAACTCGATGTGGGCAAGATCCCCTGCGACGGCCTGCAGTTCGCTGATCGCGGCCTCGTGATCTTCCCCGGGGATGAGGCGACGGTCGAGCGTCATCTCGCAATGGTCGGGCACAATGTTTACCCGGGTACCCCCTGAGATAGTGCCAACGCTCAGGGTAGACCCGCCGACGAGCGGGTGCACCTTCGAGGCGAGCAGGCCGGGGACACGCTCGTCGAGCCGAACTATCAGGCGAGCGGCCTTGGAGATTGCGCTCTCGCCCCGGTGCGGCACGCTGGCATGGGCGGCCCGCCCCACACAAGTCGCAGTCAACCAAGCCGCCCCCTTCTCGGCAATGTGAACCTGCAAACCGGTGGGCTCACCGAAGACTGCCCCGTGGACGTGCGCCAGTCCACGAGTGACCAGCTGAAGGGCACCGGCGCCCCCATCTTCTTCGTCGGGGACAAGGTGGATCTCTATGTGCGGCCGCCTGGCCTTCTCTATACGAGCTAGCCGTTCAATTGCCGCCACCATGGCGGCAATGCCGCCCTTCATGTCACACGCACCGCGACCGTAGAGGCGGCCCTCCGTGATCGTTGGTTCAAACGGATCTACAGTCCATCCCGCGCCCGGGGGCACCACGTCAGTGTGACCGTTGAAGGCGAGTACCTTGTCGATTCCCCCGTCGAGTCTACCCACAAGCCCGAGACGCCCGGGGGCGATTTGGAAGAACTCGGTCTGTAGCTGGGCCTCGCTGAGGACCAAGCCCAAGTACCTCGTGACAGCTTCTTCGGCTCCCGGCGGGTTCCGTGTATCGTATCGGATCAACTCCGAAGCGAGTTCCAGCACTCGATTCATTCCACCGTGCCTCCAGAGGTTGACAACGCCGGGGGTGAGGGTTGCCCCCACCCCCGGCAGATGGGCCTAGACAGCCAGCCCTACCTCATCCTCCGTCTCAGGCGAGACGGAACTCGTTGGCCGCCTTCGTTCGACCGAAAGGACGGCGAGCACAGCCACGGCAACGAGCGCCGCTTCAAACAAGAGCGCCAATGCGGCCCAGCCATTCATTCGCTCTGACCTCCCTCTAGAACCACGGCCTTCGTTTCCTGCCGGCCCTGCAACGTCTGCTCCGCCCTCTGGGAGCGGGACACTGTCAGGTACATCCACGGGTAGTAGACGATGGCCGAGGCAATCATGCCGTTGATGACGGCGACGCCGAAGTTCTGCTTGCCTGAGTAGTAGCCGACCAAGAAGCCCACAATCCAGGTCACGAGCGCAGCTGGATTGACGAGGGTATCAGGCGACCTACCAGACTCGTACATCTTCTGCCTGGATGGGAAGGCCCAGTAGTCGAGGATAACCGTGGTCGCGATTGGAGCGATGACGGTTGCTAGCAGGGTCAGCCACCAGTTCATCACCGTCTCGATCCCCAGTGATCCGGCGACGACGGCGGCAACCCAGAGAATGATGACTGCAGCGCGACGCGTAGTCTCCTGGTCCTTCCACATTGGTATCGGCGGCGCAGCCGTTTGCAGAGATGCACCGTACATGATCGCCTGTCCCGTGGACCAAGCGCCGAGGAACAGCGCTATGAATGTCACGGAGACGAGACCGAACGAGCTAACAATCAAGAAGATATTCCACTCACCTGTGACAGCGGCCCCGAACGCCCCGCCCGCAAACTGTATAAACACCAAGACCCCGAACGTCAAGAGGACCCCACCCGTGGATGCGCGGGCGTTCTTGAAGAACCGAGCGAAGTCAGCCGAGACTGTGGCGCCCTGCAGCCATCCGCCCGCAGCGATGGTCATACCGGTGAGGATACCCATGCCCGATCCCTTCGTCAGTGCAAAGAGCGGTGAGACTCCGCCCGCATCACCGACGGTCTTCCACAGGACCACCACCAGAACGACGAGGAGCGCGGGAACGGCCACCCAGCTCACGTAGCCGATCCACCGGATCGACTTGTACGCTGGTACAACAAACAGCGCACTGATGACCACCATGGATATCCAGTTGCCGATGCTGTCAACTGGGATGCCCACCAGGTCAACGAACGCGTCGCGGGTGATGTTGACGATGACGGCGAACCAGCCAACGCCCGTCAATGCCATCACCAAGTTAGGAAGGATGCTTCCCTTGCTGCCATAGGCGAACCGATAGATCAAGGCGCTTGAATAGCCGGTACGGGCCGCGATGCCACAAATGAATATGGCGACGAAGCTGTTGCTCAACGCGGCGAAGAGAATCAGCCACACGGCCTGCCTTGGAGGGAAGTTGGCGCCGACGATGCCGCCGACGAGCAGGCTCGAAATGACGATCACAAACCCTGCGAGTACGGCCGAGTTAGTCCAGAATCCCAGCCTTCGATTCATAGGCACTTTGGATCGGGCGGCTTCGCCGATCCCCGTCATATGGACGTTCTTTTCTGCTGCCATCGCATTGTCCCCCTGCTCGTTAGAGAAGGTCTTCTACTGGTCTGTATGCTTTGGGTTTCTCGACGCCGATCACCTCCTCCTCTAGAAACTCGCGCCAAGTGGCTTCGGTCCACAGTGCACTACCGTCACTCAGTAGGTCGATGGCAGTGTCTCTGTCGCCTCGTTGCATGTTCTCGAAGCTAGATTCCAGCAGCTCATCTGCCTTGGTCAGAGCCACCAAAGCCCGCTCCTTCTTGAATGCGCCTTGCGCGAGGGCGGTGTGTGTCATTGAGGAGGCATAGTCACCGTCGCCATTCGTCAAGTTCGCGAAGTAGTCGCTGGCAGCATCCCAGGGCTCTGCATACATTGCGAACTTGTCCCGGTCCGCCAGTTTCGTTCTGCCTCGCTCCATGTCTGCTTTGGCGGCAGCACCAAGTACGGCACCGAGCGCACGCGCTCGTTCTACGGCTGCCTCGAGGTAGCTTACGTGTGCGGGCACGCATCCGATGTAGCTGAAGCCGAAGTTGAAGACCTGTTTCGCAATCTCCTTGCTCGCCTGATGTTGGAAGCCAGAGTTGCTGGCGCAGGATATGGAAGCGAACGGCATTCCGTTGCCCACGCCGCTCCAGATGAAGGGGTACATTCGCTCGATGAAAGTGTGGACAAGGGCACTCGAACCCCACAGAAAGACCGGGTCGGCGATGAGCAACCCATTGGTGGAGAGCAGCTTCGCAAAGAGCTCTCCGCTGCCACCCATATCGTCCTTCTTAGTGCACAGGTGAGCATCGGATCTGATGCAGTTGAAACATGCGTTGCAGACCTTGAAGTTGTAGTCGTGGAGATTGAGGGTTTCGACTTCGACTCCTGGAACGCTCTCGATTCCCTCGCGGGCTGCAGCCATCAGCTGGCTCGTCCATCCCTTTCGTCGCTTGCTAGCCAAAGCAGCCAGTACCCTAGCCATCTGCGCCTCCCTTGGTTTGCGTGCTTTGCGATTTGCCGGTCGTTCGAAGTGTGAGCTAGATCCACCCGCGGAACAGCATGGCTTCCTCTATCCGTTTGAGCGCGTTGGCCCAAGCAGCGTGGCGTAGAGAGCGGGTCTGCATCTCCCCCGCGGCCGACGCTGTCTCTTCTAGGCAGCCCACAATCGCCCTCTCGAGCCTGCGATTCACTTTCCCGAGGGACCATCGGCTTCCGGTCAGACCCTGTGCACGCTCGAATTGGCAGACGATGGCACTCCCGCAGTTGGCCACAACATCAGGAATGATGGTGACCCCCCTATCGAGAAGCTCGCGCTCGGCCTCGGGGGTAACGGGACCATTGGCGCCCTCCGCGATAAGGATTGCGCGCACATCTTTGGCGTTCTTCCTGTGCACGACGGACTGGACTGCTGCCGGGATGAGGATCTCGCATTCACTCACAAGCACATCATCGTTTGACACGCGCTTGGCCCCAGTGAACTCGACCAATCTTCCGCCGTCTCGCGCATGCGATTCGAGGGCACCAATATCCAACCCGGCGTCGCTCCATACTCCACCGTGAATGTCGGAGACCGCAACCACTCTGCACCCAGTCTGGTGCAGCAGTCGAGCGACTGTGCCGCCCACCTGGCCGAAGCCCTGGACGGCAGCGGAACTTGTCGATACATCAAGACCCATTCGGTTGGCCATCGCGAGGATCGTCAAGAAGACTCCCCGGCCGGTCGCTTCTGCCCCGCCCAGCGAACCTCCCAGAATAGGGGGCTTGTCGTTGATGGCGGCAGGGGAGTGCAGCCCCATGATCTGCTCATACTCGTCTAGCATCCAGCCCATCGTCACGGCGCTCGTGCCGATGTCTGCGCCGGGCACGTCAGCCCACGGCCCCTTCGGCTCCAGGTGGCGTATGAACGAACGGCAGAGTCGCTCCAGCTCACCCCGGCTGAGCTGGTCCGGGTCCGCGACGATGCCACCCTTCGCTCCTCCTGCGGGAAGGTGCGCGACTGCATGCTTGATGGTCATGAAAAGCGCAAGGGCCTTGAGCTCGTCGATACCGAGACCAGCCCGGATACGCGTGCCGTCTCGGGCAGGGCCAAGCGCGTCGCAATAGTGAACTCGATAGGCCGTGAACACTCGAAGAGTGCCATCGTCCATCGTGATGGGCAGTCTCATTTCAAGGATTCTGCGAGGCGAAGTCAGGAGCTGAACTACGGACGGCCGTATCTTGCCGACGGCAGCGGCAGTCTCGAGGGTTTCCAGTGCGCCATGGAAGACGTTGCTGGTCTGTCTCGATTCAACCGGTAGAGGTGTGCTCATCCCAGTTCCCCCTGTCATCTTGGGATGGCGAGATCGCTTCTATGCTCGTTGCTATGCACGTCGGTGCCCAGTCGCTCCACCCATTCGTTGGCGATTTGCGCAAGTTGCACTTTCTTACGGGCAAGCCTGTCGAGAACAGCGTCGTCTGCCCAAGTGTTGTAGAGCTCAGCCTCGGAACGACCGGGTTCGATCTTGAAGTAGACGGGGGCACACACCCGAGCGATCTCGCTTGCCTCGTGGAATCGGTGCATCCCGCCCATGGAGTCGACGATGCAGAGGTAGACGTCAAGAGGAATCTGAACAGCCTGGCGGATAGCCCCGAGCATCGGCAGGGAAAGATCAGCCAGCGGATTGAAGCTGTTTGCTCCCAACTCTTCCAGCAGCCGCGCACCGGCAGGACTGCCGTGACCAGCGAAGACGGACACCTTGAGCTTCATGTCTGCGGGAAGTACGTTGTCTCGCCGCATGCGGGCGAGGACCATCAACAACGATTCGTCCGTGACTAGGAAGCCTCGGAAACCGAGGTCGAGGCAACGCTCTATCTCCTTGAGGACGTAGAAGATGGCGTTGGGCCCACGCAACCGCATGCCGGACACGTAGCCTTCGCTCGTGGCATACTGGCGACCGCCGTCCCAGGCGCGGAATGCCGCCGGATTGAGCATGACCTCCATCTCACGGCTACGAGCGATGTCGGCGAAGGCAGACAATTCGGCCTTGTCGACCAGCGCCGAGCCTCCCACCATAGCGATGACGCGATGGATGACAACCGATCTTCTGTCCGCTTCGTCGATCATCGCTTCTAGATTGCTCACGGTTTCAATGCCAGCGATCTCGATGCGATAGTGAGCGCCACCCTCGAAACGCAGGGGAGACGAGGCTACGCCCTCCCCCAATTCCGCGGCCGCTCCACCCTCTCGCCGTAGGTATTGCTGCACGTCCGGTGTGCCGGTGTCGTCGGCAATACGACCGTCTTGACTCATGTCACCGCCCTTCTCGCTCGCGCTTCAGCAGTGCAAGAAACTTCTCTTCCTCGCCGGCGACCATCGTGTACGCGTGATCAGCCGTGGGGAACACGCCTCTTCGTACTTCCTCGCCGTACGCCTTGAACGCTCCCGTGGCGGTTCCGGAGATATCCGCGAAACGCTTGACGAACTTCGGTGTAAATGCCTGGAAGACTCCGAGAACATCGCTGCCTATCATCAGTTGGCCGTCGGCGTCAGCCCCTGCGCCAATGCTGTAAACAGGAATGCTGAGGGTCGAACGGATCTGGCCACAAACTTCGGGGGGGACTGCCTCGACCAGCAACGCCAGAATGCCGGCCTCCTCTAGCGCCACCGCATCTTCAATGAGCGCATATGCCGCTCCGGCGGTACGGCCCTGAGCCTTGAAGCCTCCCAGCTGGCCGCTGCTCTGAGGTGTGAGCCCGATATGGCCGAAGACCACCATCCCCGCGTCAGTAATTGCCCGCACCTGTGGAACCACTCGCCTGCCGCCCTCGAGCTTGATGGCATCCACCGCCGCGGTCTTGAAGAAGCGTCCCGAGTTCAACACTGCATCGGGGATACTCACCTGGTACGAGAGAAACGGCATATCGCCAACCAAGAACGTATTGGGGGCAGCCCGTCTGACCGCTTCGCAGTGCATGAGACACTGCTCCATGCTGACGGGAATAGTGCTTTCGTAGCCGTAGACGCACATCCCAAGGGAGTCGCCGACAAGAATCATGTCGACGCCTGCGGCTTCGGCGCACTGTGCGGTGGGGTAGTCATACGCCGTCACCCACACCGCCGTTTCTCCTTTGAGCTTCATGTCATGCAAACCTTGAATGTTGAGCTTCGGCATACTTTTCACTCCTCGGAAGGTTGTGTGGGACCGGAGCCTTCTGGCGTCTACTGCGCTGACCGCAGTTCGGCGGCTATGCTGGCGGAGGCGGCGCGCAGGTCTTGCTGAATCGTGTCCACACGCTCATCGCTCATGCGCATCTTCGGGGCAGAGATACTTATGGCGAACTCCGCGCGCTCCCCGATTCCGACTATCGGAACGGCGACGCAGCGCAATCCGTAGTGGTACTCCTCGTTGTCCACGGCATACCCTCGTTCGCGAATGGACTCGAGCTCCCGCGCGAGGAGTCCATGATCGATAATCGTGTTGTCGGTCATCTGTTGCAGAAGTAGATTCGACAAGGCGATGTCACTCCGGACAGAGAGGATTGCCTTGCCCAAAGCCACGCAGTGCGCCGGCGCACGGCTTCCGATCGGGACGTCAACGCGGAGCACTTCATCGCTGTCCACCTTGTCGATATGGACAACCTCTCCTCCGTCCAACTGCCCCAAGTTGACCGTTTCTCGATGAATCTGGCTGAGGGCGAGTAGGTGGGGATGTGCGACGGTCCTTAGGTCGTTGCGGCTGGCCATCCTCATGCCCAGCTCGAAGAGACGAGTCGAGACTCGATATCGGGCATTCGCGTCCTTGCCGAGGTAGCCCAGACCAAGAAGTGCGGCCAAAAAGCGGTGAGCTGTTGCTCGATTGAGACCTAGCCTGTGTGCGACCTCTGCGGCCGACATCGCCGGTTCCCCGGAGAGCAACTCCAGAATCTGAAGACCCCGTTCCAGCGAGCTGATCTTGTACGCTGTCACTTTCTGGTGTTCCTGGTCGCCCATAACTGCCTCCGCGGTTTGCGGTGCTATTAGATGATGTTCATATAGTGAGACATGCGTCATGCATACTGCGACACCAATGTAGCAGAAGCTGCGAGGTCGGTCAAGCAATAATCCGCCACAAACTGAAGGCCGACTTCACTGAAGGCTGGACCCTCCAACGGACCCACGACGATCCCGCGAACTGCTCGGATCACGCCAGAACTGCTCCAGAAACAGTCGTTGCACCCGCGGATCCCACCCCGGATCGCGCGGCGCGCTTCCCTGAAGTCAGCGAACACGTGCTGCCACTCGCACTCCTCCTTCGGGTTCTAGCAGGCCTCGATCATGCAGTGCTGTTCGAGGGTGTAGCGAGTGATGGACTCCTGGCGGAGTCGGCAGCCTCGCAGCGCAGCCGGGGGCGTGCAACTCTTGAAGATATGTCCACTGTCGCCGTGTGCGGCGGGGGTGTCTCCCTCGGAACGCAAGGTGCCAAACGGGCGATGCAGGCTTCCTCCAGAGCCCGTTCTGCCCCATTGGCCGGCGTTGGAGCCAGAGCTCCAGGCTCGCGATCTCAGGGCGGTGGCAATCGATGGCGGCGGCCGGATGCCCGACAGTCCTCTCCGCAGTCCGCATGGGTGAGGTCCTGGCATCTGGAGATCCCACCAATCGCCCGCGCCGCACAGGAATGAAGAGTTCACGCGGACGGTGGCGGCTGCCTCGCTCTTCGTAACCGTTCAGCCCCCCGCGCAAATCAGGCGAGCAGGGGAACGGGATCCCCCCGGATCTTGGCGCTGAAGACGTCGGTGAGGTAGGCAAAGAGCGAGCGTCGCTGCAGGCGGCAGGTGACCGAGGCCGAGAGTAGCCGCTCGATGGTGCGTTCCCCTTGATCGGACCGGCTCCCGAAGGAGAGCCTGCGGTAGATGACCGCCCCGCGCAGACCGCGTTCGGCGTGGTTGTTGGTGGGTTCGACTCCGGGGACGGTGGTGAAGGTCCACAGGGCCGGCCAACGCTTGAGTAGGTTGTTCGCGAAGATCCGGTAGTGCTTGGTCTTCGCGCTCTTGCGGGCCGCCTGCGCAAGGAGCGCCCGAAGCTCCTCTTTCAGCGGGCCTATCTGCTCCAGCAGGCGGGCGCGGTCACCGTCCCGCCGGAACTCCTCCCAGACCCCAAACATCCGTCCTGCGATCTCAAGCCCCGCCAGGCCGAACTCCTTCTGGGCGGCCAGGCCCTGGCTGTGGGCGGTGAAGTCGCGGAGGAGATGCGCCTTATGCCGATGTCGGCATAAGGCGCATAGGGGGTATCCATCTAACCGGAGTTCGGGGACAATAACGAGGTGGATCACCCTCGTGCTGGCAGACATTACCCGAGGTCCGTGGGCGAGTTTCAGGCTTGGTTCCGGACCGATGCCGACTG
>Ga0180009_10007588_pt1 | contig 11020 bp, 10 predicted proteins | sample OS_PC_MetaG_FD_123537 | JGI IMG/M metagenome (GOLD analysis project Ga0180009, IMG submission 123537) | Groundwater microbial communities from the Aspo Hard Rock Laboratory (HRL) deep subsurface site, Sweden - OS_PC_MetaG | ecosystem: Environmental > Aquatic > Deep subsurface > Groundwater...
AGAACAAACTAAAAAAAGAACTCAGCAGAGAAGACCAGATTTAATTTAGTTGCTGCTTAATATCTTCCAAAGCCTCATCAATAGTCATTGGTTTGATCCCTAATTCTCGCTGAATTTTTTCATTGCTCATTTTCATAGTTTTTTGATATGGTCGACTAGTAGTCTTGAGGTATTCAACCAAACTACCTTCTTTAACAGTTGTTGGGTCAAAGCCAAAAGCAGTGGCTACTTTTTTAGCCAGCTCATAAGTTGAAAGTGAGGTTGAACCATTAAGTTGATAGATTCCTTGGGGTTGTTTTTCAATCATGGTGTCAATGGCACGAGCAATGTCGTCAATATAGGTGGGTGTAATGATCATGTCGGAAAATTGTGGATAAAGAGTGCCGTCGGATAATCCTTGTTTGGTTTTAGCCACAATATCTGGCTTGGCTTCAAATTGAGCCCGGAAAGGATAATCAATGCGCGCAATTGCATAATGATTTAGAATTTTTTCTACTTCATCTTCTGCCCAAGCCTTAGTTTGACCATACCACTCAATCGGATCTTTAATATCAGTTTCAATATAAAAATCAGTTTTAGTACCACTAAAAACAAGTCCAGTAGAAATATGAATGAAGTAAATATTATTTTCTTTACAAATCTCTGCAATATTTTTTGTTCCAACTACGTTAACTTGGTAACACAAGCCCTCTTTATTATCAGTTTGCTCAAAAGCTCCATTAACATCAGTATAAGCAGCCAGATGAATCATAACTTTAGCCGGGTGTTCTTTAACAAATTTTTCAATTTTATTTTTATCAGTAATATCAACTCCCACAGTTAAATCCATATTAAAGAATTCAAATTTATCACCTAACATTTTAGCAATGCGTGAACCAACTAAACCAGTCAGACCAGTAGTTAAGATAGGTGTTTTTTGCATGAGTTATTCCTTAAAATTTTTGTGGGTATTTTTCTCTAAGGGTAATAGTATCAATATCTCTATCCGAAATGATCATTTGTTTTTTATCAATGGGCCAATTAACGCCTAGATCTGGGTCAAACAATGAAATAGCTATATCACCAGCTTGATCGCGATCCTTGTAGAGCCTATCTACTGCATATGAGTAAAGCGCTGGTCCTTCTAAGACTAAAAATGAGTTAGCAATACCTTGAGGAATATACATACTTCCAAAATGAGTTTCTTCACCTTGTCCTAATTTAATCATTATTACCTGACCAAAAGTTTTTGATTCAGGTCTAATGTCTGCGAATGCACATAAAGCAATGCCAGTGGTGACAGTAACTAATTTATTCCAACCCTCTGAGTGAAAGCCGCGGATAGAATTAGTTACAGAGGAGCTAAGATTAAGTTGTGCAATAGAAAAAGGTTGACCAATAAGCTCTTCAATTTCTGGCACTCTACCAATCTCAGTAAAAAATCCCCGTTCGTCTTTAAAAACTTTTAGAGGCATATAGAACGTTCCTGAAAAAGGAGTTTCTAGAAAAACATCGCTGATTGGCTTGGCTTTAGTGGGATCATATTGGATTGTACTCATAATTAGTTTTTGTTGTTAGTTTCCATGTTGATAATTAATATTGAAAAATTCTTGAGACTTTTTTTTAAGTGGTTGCCACCATTGTTGGTTTTTTTGATACCAGGAAATAGTCTTTTTAAGACCCTCCTCTAGAGTAACTGAGGGTTTCCAACCTAATTTTTTATTTATTTTGCTCCAATCTACACTATAACGTCGATCATGTCCTAGTCTATCTTTAACAAAATTTATTTTATCTTCAGATTCATTCATGAGTTTAATAATCATTTTAACTAGTTTTAAGTTGGAAACGTCTTCTGTTAACCCTCCTACTAAGTATGTTTCACCATCATTGCCTCGATGTAAAACTGCATCAATGGCGCCACAGTGATCTTGAACATAAAGCCAGTCTCTGATGTTTTTGCCATCTCCATAAACAGGAATATTTTTACCTTCAATTAAGTTTGTAATAGCTAGTGAGATTAGTTTTTCTGGAAATTGATACTCACCATAATTATTGGAACAATTAGTGATTATAAATGGTAAACCAAAAGTTTCGCCATAGGCTCTCACTAAATGATCTGATGAAGCCTTGCTAGCCGAGTAAGGACTATGAGGATCATATGGGGTATCATCATGAAACTGCTCATTAGAATCAAGTTTTAGTGAACCAAAAACTTCATCGGTGGAGATATGATGAAAGCGTTTCACTTGATGTTTTAGGGCAGCCTCTAATAAAATCTGAGTTCCGATGATATTGGTTTCTAAGAAAATTGCTGGTTCTAGAATTGATCGATCTACATGAGACTCAGCGGCAAAATGAATTACTGCGTCTATGCCAACCATAATTTTATCTACTAATTGACGATCTAGAATGTTACCTTTAATAAATTTATAGTTAGGTAGGCTTTCAACCTGGTGCAAGTTTTCTAGATTGCCAGCATAAGTTAGAGCATCTAGATTAATTAAATTAGTATCAGGATATTTTTTAAGCCAATAGTGAATGAAGTTTGAGCCAATAAAACCAGCTCCGCCAGTAATTAAAATTGTTTGATAAAGACTTGAATTTAACATAAGCGCATCATTTTATTTTTTGATCTAGTAATTTCTGCTGAATTTCTTTTTTGAAATTCTGCCCATTTCTAATTGTATAAACCCATTGCCCATCATAAAGATATTGTGGCGGATGTTCAATTGCACCTTCGGGATCATCGGGGTAAATATCTAGGTAGACATTCTTGAGTTGTAAAGATTTTTTGATAGGTAAAAGCTTTTTTCCTGTAGAGATAATTTCTTCAGGAGGCAGATTGCTTGCGAAGTTATTCAAGTAATATTGATAGAGTTTTCCTAGAAGCCTAGTGTTTAACATAGTTTTTTGGCTAAGAATGCTTCTAGCTAAAGCATTAATCACTGCCTGTTGTCTAATTGAGCGTGCATTATCTGTATTTTGCTCATTGTTGCCATGACGGCTACGTATATATTTTAAAGCAGTTTCTCCGCTCATAATTTGCTTTCCAGCCTTAAACTCGATAGTTTCATACAACTCATTTGGATTAGTAGTTATAGTGACATCTACATCAACTCGCGGAAACTGTTCGTCTACAAATCCTTTCTCTACTTTTATCTCCACGCCACCAACTAAATCAATTAAATCTGATACTTTTTTCATTGATATCACCATAGTGTGATGGATTGGAACAGAAGTAATGTCAGAAATTACTTCCTCTGGGAATTTCTCAGGGTTGTTGGGATATTTGTCTATCCCGTAGGTGTACAGAGCATTGATTTTAGCTTGGTAATCTTCACTCCAGAGATCGCGAGGTAGTGGTAACGTATTTACATCTCCTGTTTTTAGATTTATTGAAACAAGCATAATGCTATCTGTTAGGGGAGTAGAGTTGCCTCTAGTTTCTAATGAATCTAGCCCTAAAATTAATAAGTTTTTATGATTTTGAGTTTCAGTTGGAATTTGTTGCCAGCCAGTTTTCAAAGTTTGAATAATGTCTTTTTTTTCAATACCAGCTGAATCGGCAAAAACGGTGAGTTTGTAGTTAGCAATGGCAATGAATGTGGCTGCTAACATGGCAACTACTAAAATTAAGGCTAGCACAGTTGATCTTATTAAGATTTGCTTTTTATTTATTACTAGAAAACTTGCACGAGGCTGTTTCTCCTCTGAAACTAGTTGTTTTTTTTCTAAAATTTTATTTTGTATATTTTCCATAATTTATTATCTCACAAATAAACTTTGTGTGGTTTGTGTCGTGTTTATTGAGTACAATAAGCTAGAATGAAAAATTTTCTCGTAGGATTATCATTACTGGCAATAATAATTGCCTCATCATGGGCTTTAGCTCATGACCAATTTTTTCGAGTTCATGATTATGTCCATGCTGCTAGAGTAATTGAAATGCATCGTGCATTAGGAGACGGCCAGTTTCCAGTTAGGTGGAGTGAAAATTTTGGCTATGGCTACGGGATGCCTTTGTTTGAATTTTATGCACCCCTGCCTTACTATCTTGGGGCTGTTTTACACTGGTTTGGTTTTAGTGTATTAACAGCTGTTAAATTACTATTTTTATTTTCAGCTATTTTTACCACCTGGGGATCATATAAATTAGGTAGTAAATTATTTGGCAGGACAGCTGGAGTTTTGACTGCAGCCGCGATTACCCTAGCTCCTTATAGAGCGGTGAATCTTTTTGTTAGGGGGGCTTTGAGTGAAGCCTGGGGAATCATGGCTATGCCTTGGGTTTTACTAGGCATACTCCAGGTTATTAGACAAAAAAAGAATGGATGGAAAACTCTAACTCTTTCTTTAGTAATGTTGATGTTAAGTCATAACATTATGACTATGCTTTTTGTACCGCTTAGTTTATTATTTACTGTGTTGTATTTGGGTTATTATAAATGGGTTATCCATAAAAATAAAAATAGTGAGTTAAAGACTTTACTCAAGGTGAGCGGATCCTTGTTGCTTGCAGCCGGTTTGTCTAGCTTTTACCTTTTCCCAGCCTTATTGGAAAAAAATTTAACTAAAGTCGGTAGTATTTTTTCTGGGTATTTTCATTATTCACATCATTTTTTATATATACGTCAGTTTTTCCAACTTAATTGGGGTTTTGAGGGGTCTGCGTGGGGGCCAGATGATGGTATTTCATTTTTTTTGGGCTGGGGACAATGGTTAGGGCTGGGAGTTTTGGGACTATTGTTTCTAGTGCGAGTTTTTAAATATAAAAAATGGCAAAAAATCATTACTGATAAAAAATTAGTGTTAGCAGTTTTATTAGCTTTACTTTTTGGCTTGTCATTATTTATGGCAATCCTTAAATCTAAATCTCTCTGGGATGCTTTACCTGGACTATCATTTGCGCAATTTCCCTGGAGGTTCTTGGGAGTGGGGATAATTTTTTTGGGTTTATTAGTCGGTATGAGTGCTAGTTTAATTAAACAAAGGTGGCAGAGGTATTTATGGACAGTGGTGTTATTAGTGATATTACTGTTTAATGCTAAGCTTTTTGCACCTAAGGAGTTTTTAACTAATGCTCAAGATTTTTACTACACACAAGAAGATCTTATTGAGCGAGAAATGAGCGGTATTTTGCCAGATTATATTCCAGCACAGATGGCAGAAAAATTAATTCCCCCAAAAAAATTAGCTTGGTGTGAGGCAGGTTGCCAAGAGCAGATCGAGGTCTTGATAGACAGAAGTCATGAGAATTTAATTAAAACTAAATTTAATCAAGAACAAATAGTTGAATTTGCGGTTGCAGATTTTCCTGGTTGGAAAGTTGAGTTAGATGGTCAAAGGTTTGAAAAACAACAAGGAGAGTTGGGTAATATTGTGGTTAAAGTTCCAGGTGGAGAGCATTTGGTGGGATTGCTGCTTACACAAACTCCAACTCGGTTATTTTTTGATGTGGTTAGCATAATTAGCCTGTTAATTTTTGCTTATTTAACTATAGAAATTAGAGAAAAATCTAATTTACATTAACTATGCCACATCAAACATCTTTAGATACTACCCCTGATTTAGAAGAGGCACTTGGCCAGGAAGAATTACAAGAAATTAAACAAAAATCTATTGTGGGTGCAGTTTCTTATGTAGGCAGAACAGCTGTTTTACAAGCAATTGGGCTAGTTGCGTCATTGTTTTTAAGCGCCTTTTTTTCTCCAGAAGATTTTGGAATTTATGGGTTTGTAGTTCAGATCATTGGTCTGTTGGTTTTCTTTTCTGATATTGGACTAGCTGCAGCTTTGGTTCAAAAAAAGAAGCAGCCGTCTTTATGTGAGTATCGGACCGCTTTTACAGTTCAGCAATTATTATCATGGTTGATTGTGGCGGTGGTGGGGGCAATTTTGGCTACTGGTATTGTTCAACGAAAAACTGGTCAAGCTGGAGTTTGGGTGTTGCTCAGTCTAGCTTTTTCTTTTCCTTTGGCAACGCTTAAAACAATTCCCTCAATTATTTTAGAGCGAAAACTAGAATTTTCTAAACTTGTTTTACCTCAAATTTTTGAGCAAGTTACTTTTTATAGTATTTTGGTTTTTTTAGCCTGGAAAGGTATGGGAGTTCTAGCTTATGCGTATGCAATTTTATCTCGTTCAGTTATTGGGGTATTAGTCATGATGATTGTTCAACCTTGGAAAATTGGTTTGACATTAAATAAATCTGCCTTGAAAATTTTAATTAGCTATGGGGCTAAGTTTCAATTAGTTGACTTTTTAGCTAGAGTAAAAGATCAACTTTTCTTTTTAGCCTTAGGTCTGGTTTTGCCATTGAGGGAATTTGGATATGTTCAGTGGGCAAAAACTTGGTCGCAGTATCCATATAATTTGACAGTCCAAAGTGTATTAGCAGTAACCTTTCCTACTTTTTCTAGATTGCAAAATAATAAAGATGCACTTAAAAAAGCAATTGAAAAATCAATCTTTTTTATTACTTTATCTATTTTTCCAATTTTAGTAGGAATGAGTGTTTTTATTAAACCTTTAATTACAGTAGTGCCTAGTTATGCTAAGTGGCAGCCAGCGGCATTAGGCTTTATATTGTTCACATTGAGTATTGGCTGGGCGGCATTATCAACTCCACTGGTAAATACCCTAAACGCAATTGGTGAAATTAATTCCACTCTTAAGTTAATGATGATTTGGACAATTTTGACTTGGATTCTAACCCCAATTTTTATGATGTTTTTTGGTTTTAATGGTGTGGCAGTAGCCGCTATGGTGATTGCATTCACATCATTTTTACCAGTAATTTATGTTAAAAGATATGTAAAGATAAAAGTTTGGGAAAACATTTGGCGTCAGTTGGTGGCGATGGGCGTGATGGCTGGAGTAGGCATTTGGGGAATGTCTCTATGGAGTCAAAGTCTTTCTTTATTATTAATGGGAATATGTGTAACAGGAGCGCTATACGTTTTAACACTATTAGTGTTAGGATGGAAGAAAATATTGACCGAAGTAACAAGCTTAAGATCTAAATAATATGTCTCTTTCAGCTATCGTTTCTACCAAAAATCATGCCGAGATCGTAGAAAGGGCTTTAAAATCTGTTAAGTTTGCTGATGAAATAGTAGTTGTAGATATGTATAGCGATGACAATACTGTGGAGATCGCTAAAAAATATACGGATAAAATTTTTCAACATAAAGATTTTGGATACATTGAGCCAGTGCGTAATTTTTCTATTAAAAAAACCACTGGTGATTGGATATTAATAATTGATGCAGATGAGGAAGTCTCACCCGGGTTAAGCAAGGCGCTTGCGAGTATTGCTCGGGCTAAAAACCAAGCAGAGTTACCTGATTGTTTTTATTTACCCCGGAAAAATATTATTTTTAATAAATGGATACAAAAAACTGGCTGGTGGCCAGATTATCAATTAAGATTTTTTAGAAAAGATCATGTAGAGTGGTCTGATCAAATTCACAGTGTCCCGATTACCAGGGGAGAAGTTAAGGAATTCCCTGCTAAACAAGAGTACTCTTTGATTCATCATAATTATCAATCAATTTCTCAATTTATTAAGCGATTAGACCGGTATAGTGCTATTCAGGCAGAAGAAAAAAAAGATCATCAGCTATTTTGTTCTCAAGATATTTTAGATGAATTTAGTAGCTCTTTATTACGACGGCTATTTGCTCAAAAAGGCATTGAAGAAGGCATTCATGGTGTAAGTTTGTCGATTCTACAATCAGTTTCAGATGCTGTGGTAAAAATGAAGATTTGGGAATCTCAAGATTTTCCACAAATGAATAAAGATAACACTGATGTTTTAAAACATTTATCTCAATTTAAAAAAGAATTAGCTTACTGGATTGCTAATTCACAAGTTAGTCACAGTAAAGGTTTGAAAAAACTATCATGGCGTTTGCGTCGGAAACTAATGATTTAATAATTTAATGACAGATTTTCTCAATACGATATAATAGAACACATGGATCACATTTCAATTATTCTGGTTAACTATGATTGCGCGCAACTAACCAAGATATGTCTAAAGTCTTTGCAGGATATTAAGGCCAAAAATTTTAATTATTCGGTTATTATTGTTGATAATGCATCGCAGAAACCTCTTAAGCTCTCTAAGTCTTTACAAGCCAGCAATATAGAAGTTATTAGAAGTGAATCTAACTTAGGTTTTTCTGGAGGTAATAATTTGGGAATTACTTATGCTGCTGAGCATTATAATCCTGATTATATTTGTTTATTAAATAATGACACTACAGTTGAACCTAATTTTTTGGAGTATCTCCACGACTGTATTAAAGATAAAAATCCAGGTGGAATGGTATCTCCAAAAATTTATTTTGCCAAAGGATTTGAGTATCACCAAGAAGCCTATCCTAAAAATGAATTAGGTAATATTATTTGGTATGGAGGAGGAAGCATTGATTGGCCCAACTTAATTGCATTCCATCGTGGGGTAGATGAGATCGACCGCGGACAACTAGATATTGAAGGGTCTACGGATTTTTGTACTGGTTGCTGTATTTTGATTTCTAGAGAAGTTTTGGAAACAGTCGGGATGCTGGATGATAATTTGTTTTTATATTACGAAGATGTAGATTTGAGTCTGAGAGCCAAAAGAGAGGGTTTTCAAGTTTTATATTGCCCCGATGCTGTTATTTGGCATCACAATGCTGGTTCTAGTGGTGGTGTAGGATCACCTCTTCATACATATTATCAAACCCGCAATCGAGTTTTCATGGGTTTAAAATATGGGTCACCAAGAATTAAGATAACTGGTATTAGTTATGCCCTGCGCACATTGTTTAATGGTGATCCCATCGAGCGTAAGGCGGCAGTACATGCTTTAATAGGTAAAATGGGTAAACAACCATATGACAAAATCTAATCAAAATCGTCCAAGTATTACAGCTATTATTTTAGCTAAAAATGAGGCTGAGATGATTGTGAACTGTATTAATACTCTCTGGTGGTGCAATGAGATTTTGGTGATTGACTGTGCTTCTAGCGATGAGACTGCTAAATTGGCAGAAACTGCTGGAGCTAGAGTAGTTAGTTTTTCTCATCGCAGTATGGCTAAAACTAGAAATGAATCTTTAAAAAGAGTTAAAACTAATTGGGTTTTTTATGTTGATGCTGATGAGCGAGTTACGCCTACATTAGCTAAAGAAATTATGGTTCAGTTAGAAACTTCTTGCGCTACTGCTTTAAAAATTTCTCGCCAGAATGTTCATTATGGAAAAATTATGCACCATGGTGGATGGGAAAAAGATTATGTGACGCGCGTATTTAATAAGGAGTATTTTCAAAATTGGTTTGGAGATATTCATGAAAGCCCTAAGTTTAAAGGGAAGTTATTAGAACTACAATCGCCATTAATTCACCTCACGCATCGTAACACCATAGATGGATTGACAAAGACTATTTCTTGGACACCAATTGAGGCAGATTTATTAGCCAAAGCAGGCTCAGGATCAGTTAGAGTTAGAACAATTTTGCGTAAGGGAATAATGGAGTTTGTGCGTCGAGGAATTTTTAAATTTGGTTTTAGAGATGGAGTCGAGGGTTGGATAGAGGCGATGGTGCAAGGGATTAATAGAATGTTAGTTTATATCCAGCTTTGGGAGAAACAGCGCAAGCCTTCTTTAGAGGATACCTATCAACAGATCGAACAAAAAATTTTAAAAATGTGGCAGGATGAAAAATGAAAGCTTGCCTTTATTCGCCCTATATTCCCAAGCACGTTGGTGGTGGTGAAAAATACATGCTAGATGTAGCCTGCGCTTTGGCTAAAAAATATACAGTTTCTATTGCTATACCTCAACAATATGCAGGCGATGCCTCAATAGTTAAAAAGTATGAAAGTTTTTTAAATCGTTCTTTGGATGATATTTCATTTATCCCTTCACCCTTGGGTTCAAAAACTAATTTTTTACAAAAACTTTTTTGGACTCGCCAATTTGATGTAATGTATTATCTAACAGATGGAAGTTTATTTTTTAGTTTGGCTAAGAAAAATATTTTACACATCCAATTTCCTTTGAAACTGGACAAAAGTTCTTTTCTAGAGCAATTTAAATTAAAAAATTGGCAAATTAAAAATACCAATTCGGAGTTTACTAAAAAAGTGGTTGAAAGTACTTGGCCAACAAAGATTGATTTAGTGCACCACCCATTGGTTGATGTAGATGAAATTAACCGTATCACTGCGTCAATTAAGAAAGAAAAAATAATTTTAAATGTCGGTAGGTTTTTCCGCCAGTTACATAGTAAGCGACAAGATGTACTGATCGATATTTTTCGTAAACTAGTTATTAAATATCCTCTTGAAACAAAGGGTTGGAAACTAGTTTTAATTGGTGCGGTGGAAGATCAAAAATATTTATCTCAAATTAAGCGCAAGAAAAGAGGTCTTCCGGTTGAATTTTATCATGATCTAGATAGAAGGAAATTGTTGGAATGGTATGGTAAATCCAGCATTTATTGGCACGCTACAGGATATGGAGTTAATCCAGAAAAACATCCAGAAAAAGTAGAACATTTTGGAATAAGTACAGCTGAGGCTATGGCTGCAGGTTGTGTACCAATTGTCCATGGAAAAGGTGGCCAGCTTGAGGTGATAGGGGATGAATTAAATGACCTTTTGTGGCTCAAGCAGCAAGAGTGTGTTAAAAAAACTAAGCAAATTATCAGTGATCATAAGTTAAGAATGGAGTATCAGCGCAAAGCTAAACAGCAGGTGAAATTTTTTGGCAAAAATATTTTTGAGCAAAAATTATTTAAGATGATTAAATTATGAAAAAATAGGGTCCGTAATATGAAAAAGAAAAATTATACTGTGAGCGTGGTGATTCCAACATATTATGGTAGGAAGTTACTAGAGAAAAATTTTAGTTCAGTTTTAATATCGCTACGTGATGGCGATGAGGTGGTTATAGTTGATGACGGTGGGTTTAAAGAGACTTTGATGTGGTTGAAGAAAAGTTTCAAGTTAAAAAAAAGTGTTGAAAATAATGACTATGTTTTATATC
>Ga0180009_10007590_pt1 | contig 11018 bp, 23 predicted proteins | sample OS_PC_MetaG_FD_123537 | JGI IMG/M metagenome (GOLD analysis project Ga0180009, IMG submission 123537) | Groundwater microbial communities from the Aspo Hard Rock Laboratory (HRL) deep subsurface site, Sweden - OS_PC_MetaG | ecosystem: Environmental > Aquatic > Deep subsurface > Groundwater...
AACTTGTTAAAGCAAAAGCAGGTTCTGGTAAAACAGGAAGTTCAAAAGCAAAACAAATAAGAAAAATTATTGCAAGAATCTTAACACTCAACAACTCTGAAAAGGATGTGTTGAACAATAAATAACAATGGATATATGTCCAAAGTGTGGCCTTCCAAGACAGGCATGTGTCTGTGAACAAATAGTAAAAAGTTCACAGAGGATAAAAGTGACAACCTTGAAGAAAAGGTTTGGAAAAATAGCGACTCAAATCATAGGATTTGAAAAAGGTATTAACCTTAAAGAAATCGCAAAGGCTCTAAAAAACGAGCTTGCTTGCGGTGGAACAAATAAGGATAATATAGTAGAGCTTCAAGGAGATCACAGCAAGAGAATAAAACCCTTGCTTGTAAAACTTGGATTTGACGAAGAGTCAATAGAATAAGTCACGTAAAAAACAAAATGGAAAGAAAGAAAATAAATGTAGAAGAAAGTAAAGAGAAAAATATAGTTGGAACAGAATGCAAAGACAGAGACTGCAACAAACATGGAAAATTAAAAACCCATGGAAGAATCTTTGAAGGAAAAGTTATCAGAAAATTCCCAAGAAGAGTTGTTATTGAATTTGAAAGAATGATTTATATAAGAAAATATGAAAGATATGCCAAATCAAAAACAAAAATTCATGCAAGACTTCCTATGTGTATGGAAGACAATATTCAAATTGGAGATTATATCAAAGTTCAGGAATGCAGGCCATTAAGCAAATTAATTCACTTTGTAGTTATTGAGAAGATAAGAGGGGGGGAGCACCGCTCGGTGTACCCCAAAATATTGAATGAGGGGGCAAAAAAATGAAAGCAGTGGGAGCAAGAACAACAGCAGGATTAAACTTAGGAGCAAAGATGATTGCTGCAGACAATAGCGGAGCAAAAATTGTAAGATTAGTTTCTGTTAAAAAAGGAAAAGGAACAAAAGGAAGACAGGGAAAAGCAAAAATAGCAGACTGGGTTAAGGTGTCTATAAGAAGAGGAATTCCAGATATGAAGGGAAAAGTTTTTGATGCTGTTATAGTAAGACAGAAAAAACCTTATAGAAGATTAAATGGAGAAAGAATTGCATTTGAAGACAATGCAGTTGCAATATTAAAAGATGAAAAAGGAAATCCAAAAGGAACTCAGATTAAAGGGCCTGTTGCAAGAGAGGTTCAAGAGCGATGGCAGTCTGTTGCAAAAATCGCCCAGGTGGTTTATTAAAATGAAACGAAAATTTTCAATTAAATGGAAAGCAAGCAAACAACCTAGAAAGCAAAGAAAATACTTAGCAAAAGCTCCTCTTCATTTGAGAAAAAAATTTCTTAGTGTAAATCTCTCAAAAGATTTAAGAAAAAAATATTCAAAAAGAAATATTCCTCTTAGAAAAGGAGATGTTGTAAAAATAATGAGGGGGAAGTTCAAGAAAAAACAAGGAAAAGTAACAGAAATTAGAAAAATGACTGGAAAAATATACATTGAATCAATTCAAACAAAAAAACAAGATGGTTCAAAAGTAAATGTTCCAATGAGAGCATCAAACTTGCAGATTATTGAATTAAACTTAGAAGATAGGAAGAGGATGAAGAAATTGAGTGGAAAAGAGGAAAAGAAAAAAATTGCTGAAACTAAAGTTTCAGAAGATAATAAAAATGTTAATATAAAATCTGAAATGACAAGCGAGATAAAACCTAAAATAAGTGGAGTTAAGAAAAAATGAATTTAAAAAAATTAAATAAAAAAATTAAAATGGAGCTAATAATATAAAATGCATTTAAAAAGACAAAAAGTTCCAAAGAATTGGCCAATACATAGAAAAGGCACTGCTTATGTTATAAGAGGGAGAAATGTAAAAGAAGCCATACCAATATTAATAGTACTTAGAGATATATTAAAAATAACAAAAGACAGAAGAGAAACAAAAATTGCCCTAAATTCAAGAAATGTATTATTAAATAACAAATTAGTCAAAGATGAAAAAAATAGTGCTAATCTTTTTGATGTGATAACAATTGTTCCTTCAAAAGAGCATTACAGAATAACTTTTAATGAAAAAGGTAAATTTACAGCTGAAAAAGAAAAAAATGCAGAATATAAGATAGCAAAAATAAAAAATAAAAAAATATTAAAGGGCAGAAAAGTTCAGTTAAATTTAAGTGATGGTAGAAATTTCCTGTCAAATATCAAATGCAACACTAATGATTCTGTTTTGATAAATCTCAAGGAGAATAAAATAGAAAAATGCATAGAATTAAAGGAAAAGGCAAATGTTTTAGTTATTGGTGGAAAACACTCTGGAATTAAAGGAAAAATAAATAAAATTAACAAAGAAAATAAAAGTGTTGAAATAGATTCAGAAGGTAAGAAAATTAATGTTTTAATTAAACAATTGATAGTGATACAATAATATGACACAAGAAAAACAAAACCAAATGAAAATCAACCAGGTAGGTCTAAAGGACCAAGTAAGTCTAAAAGAAGATTTTCAGGCATTGAAACTTCAAAAAAGTTCCAACACAATGAGAGAAGTAAAAATAGAAAAGATTGTCTTAAACATAGGCGGGACAGCAGAAAATTTGGAAAAAGGAGTAAAATTACTAAAAATATTAACAGGAAAAAAACCTGCAAAGATGATGACTCATAAAAGAATCCCAACACTTGGGGTAAGACCCAAATTAGAGGTTGGAACAGTTGTAACAATAAGAAAAGATAAAGAAGAATTACTAAAAAAATTGTTGAAGGCTATAGATAATAAATTAAGAAAAAAACAAATAAGTGAAAATAATTTTTCATTTGGAATAGAAGAATATATTGAAATACCAGAGGTAGAATATCAAAGAGATATAGGAATTATAGGATTAGATGTTACTGTTGTATTTAAAAGAGCAGGAAGAAGAGTAAAATTAAAAAAAGTTAAGAGGGGAAGAGTATCTAAAAAACAAATAATCTCTAGAGAAGAGATAATTAAATTTATGGAGGAAAAATTCGAAACCGAATTTGATTAATATGGGAGCAAGTGATTGGAGAAATATACTGAAACAGCTTCGTAGCAAACCAGCAGTAATGCAAAAATTCCTAAAGCATTGCAAACCAAAAGAAAGAAAATTTGGTGTTGCTGCAAAAAAATGCGAAAGATGCGGAAGATTTGGAGCACATATAAATTCATATGGATTGAATTTATGCAGACAATGTTTCAGAGAGATTGCAGAAGAAATAGGTTTTGAAAAATACAGTTAATATGAGTCAAGATATAGTTGCAGATACATTAAACATGATAAAGAATGCCCAAAAAGCTAGAAAGAAAACTGTCAAAGCACAAAAAATATCTAATTTGCTTATAGAAGTATTAAAAATAATGAAACATAAAGGAGCAATAAAAGGATATAAGATTAACAGTAAAGAAAAAAATATAGAGATAACTATCGGGGATTTAGTGGAATGTAAAGCAATAAAACCAAGATATACTGTTAAAAAAACCCAGATTGAAAAATATATGAGAAGATATCTTCCGGCAAGAGGAATTGGTACAGTAATAGTATCAACAAACCAGGGATTAATAAGCCATGAAGAAGCTCTGGAAAAAGATTTAGGAGGATGCTTAATTGCATTTTTTTATTAAGATGAAAGAAAAAACAGATAAAAAAATTAAATGGTGGCAATATAATCCAGAAATGACTGAAAAACAAGGAAGATTAGGAAATAGAATTATAGGATTAGGAGGAATTGTATTTGGAGCGATAATATCTTCACCACAAATTAATAATCCAGTTGCAGATTATTTTTTAGATATTAGTGGAGCAATCTTTGTGATTAAAGGTTCTGCGGATTTAATAAGTGGAGATCATGGTTATGTTTGTTCAAAAATAGTTAATTCTCTCTCTAGAGGAAAAGTAAAAATAACTTATAAGTATAATAAATTTACAATATGAAAAAAGACTTAATCAAAAAAATAGAAATACCTGAAAATGTTGAAGTTGAAATAGCTGGAACACAAGTAAAAGTTAAAGGGCCAGAAGGTGAAAACATAAAAGAATTCAAAATTAGAAAAATAAAATTAGAAAAAAAAGAAAAAGAGATCATAATTTCAAGCAAAAATGCAACAAAAAATGAGAAAAAAATAATGAATTCTATTAATGCGCATTTAAACAACATGATTAGAGGAGTTCAAGAAAAATTTAATTACAAAATGAAAATATGTTACAATCATTTTCCAATAACTGTTGAAATTAAAGATAAAGAAGCAATAATTAAGAATTTTTTAGGGGAAAAAATTGCAAGAAGAGCAAAAATCCTTGATGGAGTAGAGGTAAAAATAAACAAGGATTTTGTGGAGATAAATTCGACTAATAGAGAGGCAGCAGGGCAAACAGCAGGAAATTTTGAAAAAGCAACATGGATAAGAATGAGGGATAGAAGAATTTTCCAAGACGGGATATTTATCACTAATAAACCAAGGAGAGAAGAAGAATGAAAAAGAATATTTTCAAACATTTAAATTCTTGCGGAGGAATTTCGGAATAAAACGAATTTAAACATAATGACTCAAAAATTTTTAAGAAGAATTTGGATGAGATATTCAAAATTAGGAAGAAATAGGAAAAAGAAGCAAAAATGGAAAAAACCAAAGGGAAGAGATAACAAAATGAGAGAGAAAAGAAAAGGATATCCAAAAACAGTGAATATAGGTTATGGAAGAAATAGAAAAGAAAAAGGGAAGATAAATAATAAAACACCATTGGTAATTTATAATCTTAAGGATTTGGCAAAAATAAAACCAGAAAATATAGTTATTATTGGTAAAATCGGAAATAAAAAGAAATTAGAGATTGCAAAAATTGCCAGCGAGAAAAAAATAGAGATTCAGAATTTGAATATTAAAAAATTCTTAAAGAAAAATAAAAAACCTGAAAAAGAGGAACCAAAGGCAAAAAATAAGGAGAATAAAAAATGAATTTAGGAAAAAAGAAACAACTTGCAGTAAGAACATTTGGAGTAGGAAAAGAAAGAATTGTATTTGTAAAATCACGATTAGAAGAAATTAAAGAAGCAATTACAAAACAAGATATGAAAGAATTATACGCTGAAGGGGCAATAATAATCAGAAATGTGAAAGGAAGAAAAAAAGTCAAAAAGAAAAAAACAAGAAAAGGTCCTGGAAAAGTAAGAAAAAAAGTGAATAAAAGAAAACAAGAATATGTCAAGATAACAAGAAAATTAAGAGCATATCTGAAAGAATTGAAAAAACAGGATAAAATTTCAAAAGAAGAAGAAAAAGATATGAGAAAAAAAATAAGAAACAGAAAATTCAATAGTTTATCAAGCTTCAAGGCATATTTAAAAGTCTCTGGAGGTACAAACCAAGGTGAAAAAACTAAAATAAAGGCAAAAAAGGAAAAATTAGAAAATGAAAACATTAAAACGAAGAAGAAAAGAAAATAAGACAAACTATTCGAAAAGAATAAAATTGCTTAAGGGAGAAACTCCAAGAATACTATTCAGGAAAACAAACAAGTATATCATAGCAGAGTATATAACAAGCAAAGAAGCTCAGGATAAAATAGAAATTGGAATGAACTCCAAAACTTTAATAAAATATGGTTGGCCAAAAGAAATGGAAGGAAGTTTAAAATCTATCCCAGCATCTTATTTAATTGGTTTTTTAATTGGGAAAAAAATCTTGTCTTCTAAGAAAACCACACCCATATTGGATATTGGTATGATTAGAAATCTGCACAAAACAAAACCTTATGCATTTTTGAAAGGACTTGTAGATTCAGGAATAAAAATGAAATATAAAGAAGGGGTTTTTCCTGAAAAAGATAGAATTGAAGGAAAAAACATGAAAGCGGATTTTTCAAAAACATTCAATGAAATTAAATCAAAAATAGAAAAGGCGCCGCTCGGCATATCCCAAAAATTGAATGAGGGGGTAAAATAAAATGTCAGAAAAAGGAAAAATAAAAGAAATTACAAAAAATATGACTGAGAAAGAGGAGAGAGAAATATCTAGAGAAAAGAGAAGAGTACAGGAAGCAGAAGAAAAATATATATCATGGGAGCCAAAAACAAAATTAGGAAAAGATGTAAAATTAGGAAAAATAAAAGATATTGATTTTGTATTGGATAATAATCTAAAAATATTAGAAGAACAAATAGTGGATAAATTAGCAAATATTAAATCAGATTTATTTTCTATCGGACAATCAAAAGGCAAGTTTGGTGGCGGTAAAAGAAGAGCCTGGCGTCAAACACAAAGAAAAACCAAAGAGGGAAATGTTCCAACATTCTCTGCATTTGCAGTTGTTGGAGATGAAAACGGACACATAGGAATAGGTTATGGAAGAGCAAAAGAAACCCTTCCTGCAAGAGACAAAGCAATAAGAAAAGCAAAATTAAATATTATTAAAATAAAAAGATCGTGTGCTTCTTTTGATTGTGCATGTTCTGAACCACATACTGTTCCTTTTAAAGTAGAAGGAAAATCTGGAAGTGTAAAGGTGGTTTTAATACCAGCACCACAAGGAACAGGACTTGTAGCAGCAAATGAACTTAAGAAAATATTGAAATTTGCTGGAATCAAAGATGTTTATAGCAAAACTTTTGGAAGCAGAAGAACAACATTCAATTTAATTAAAGCATGCTTTGAAGCATTGAAAAGGACAAGTCCAAAACACCGCTCGGTGTATACCCTAATACCCTCAAGGGCATACCCCAACGGGCATAAACGAGAGGGCACAAGCCCAAAAGCACTGAATGAGGGGGTAAAATGAAAATAGCAATAATAAGAATCTCAGGCAGGGTAGGAATAAGAAAAGACATAGAAGAAACTTTAGACAGACTCAGAATAAAAAGAAAATATAGCTGTGTTGTTTTAGAGCCAACTAAAGAAAATATGGGTATGATAAAAAAAGTAAAAGATTTTGTTGCTTATGGGGAAATTGATGATGCTACTTACAAAAAACTTGTAGAAAAAAGAGGAAGAAAAGTGCATGGAAAATTAAAGCCATTTTTCAGGTTGCATCCTGCCCGAGGCGGAATTGAGAGCAAAAAACATTTTGGAGTTGGGAAAGGAGTTTTAGGAGATAATAAAAATAAAATAAATGAATTAATGGAGAGGATGCTGTAAAATGGGAACTGTTGTATACCAAAATTTAGTAGAATTTTTATTAGAAGAAGGAGATAAAACAGAAGAAGAAATAGTAGAAGAAGCTATGAAAAGATTTGAATTTCCCAATAAAGATGAATTAACTCATGAAGTCAGAATGCAATTTATAATGGGAAAAGATTTTTTTCAAAAACTTGAAAATGAAAAATATAGACTTTTAAAATTAGATAATTCTCCTATAACTGGTAGAAAAGCATTTTTAGAGTTATTAAATAATTCACCTGAGGGATATTTTGATACAAGACCCCATATAAAAAAATTATATGATGCTTTAGAAAATAAGATGGTGGCAGGATTATAAAATGAAAACACATAAACGAAAAAAATCATCAAGAGATAAAGGAAGCAAGACAGTCAGATGGGGTGCTCGAAAAAAACACAAGAAATCCGGACATAGGGGAGGAAAAGGAATGGCTGGAAGCGGAAAAAGAGCAGACCAGAAAAAAACATTGGTTCTAAAACTTTATGGAAATGCATATTTTGGCAAACAAGGTGAAACAAGCAAAGGAACAAAAAGAGACAAAAGAGATAGAATAAACCTTGGAGATATTCAAACAAGATTAAACAAGATTGGGAAAAAAGTTGGAGACAAATATGAAATTAATTTAGAAAATTATAAAATTCTTGGAAAAGGGGAAATAAAAGATAAGTTAATTATAAAGGCAAAAGAAGCATCTGAATCTGCAATTGAAAAAGTAAAGAAAGCAGGCGGGGAAATCATTCTTACTCGTTCGCCTAAAAAAAGCCAAACAAAAGCAAAAGAAACTTCAAAATCAGCAATAGAAAAGATAAAAAAAGCAGGTGGGGATATTGTGTTGATTGGGAAGAAAAGAGATTAAAAAAGTTTAATTAGTTATTTTTATTATGAGTTTTATGAAAGATTATTCAGAAAAGGATAAAATTAAGATAAAGGCCATAAAAGAAATTAAAGGATTATTAAAAAACTACAAAAAAGGAAATATTGTTTTTGGAAAAAATGAAGATTATATATTAAATAGAATTAATACAACCAAAGAAGAGGTTTTTATAGATTTGTTATTAAATGAATTTTTAGAATTTGTAGAAAAACAAAAGAAGAAGAATGAAATACGATATGCTCTTTTTTTCATATATTCTAAAAGAAAAGGAAGAGTTTATATTGTAAAATTAGGAAATAATCTAAGAATAATAACTGCTTATCCAATTGGAAGAAAGACTCTGATTAAATACAGGAAAAAAAGATTTATAAATTAGGAAGGTTATAATTTAATATGGTTTATAGATATCACTATGATGAAGAATTTGACATTTTGGCAATTTATAATTCTGAAAGAAATGTTGAAGAAAGTGTAGAAGTATCTGAGAATATTGTTCTGGACTTAAGTAAAGATGGAAGAGTTAATGGAATAGAAATAATGGATGCTAGTGAATTTTTTGGAGCTTTTAATTCTGAAATAAATAAAAAATTTCTTTCTGATTTGGAATTTGCTGGAATAGAATATAAAAGTTTTAGAAATCAGTGGATAATTTTAGTTGTTCTTAAATCAAAAGGAAAACAATTTATACAACCAATGCCCCCATTAAGAAAATCAGAATATGTTAGTCCTTTGATTGCAAGTATGAAATGAGATTGTTTTGATTGGGAAAAAAGAGAAGTGATTATTTTCTATAAATAAATTCTGTTGAATCTATAACAGCGTCGTTGTTTAAATCTAATCTTTTGAATTCTTGTCTAAGAGAATTTTGGTAATCTAATTTTTGTTCTATTTTTGCTCTTCTTTGACTCACTGTTTTCCAATTAAGAGGGTTATAAGTTTCTTGACCTGCTGATATTGCAAAATAAAATAAAGGAATTATAATTGCCAAAGTTACCTTTTCTGCAAAATTCTTTTTTAAGTATTGTGCAAACTTATCTCTTATGTTTTTCATTTTCTATTTTCCCCTAAATTTAAAACAGGAACTGGAATAGGTTTTAAGATAGTTAAAGATTTTTTTATTCTTTGATAAAATCTCTCTAGAGCATCAACTTTTTGTGGTTCCTTTTCTAAAAGTTTAGGATTACTATCGTTAATATACATTGAAGAAGCCAAACTAGCAAAACTATATCCTGCATAAAGATGACCTGTTCCATTGTTTAGAGATTCAGAATTTCCGTTAGTAACATAATCTGAAAATTCAATAGCCCCAACACATAGATTAAATAAGCCTACTCCCAGTAAAGGAGTTCTCATGATTTTTGAAATTTTCTTACTAACATAGGCGGCAGAATTGGCAGTGATTGTTGAATCGGTAATATCTTCATCTTTCTTGACACACTCGGTAGAACTCCTCTTGATAGTTTCAATAGATAAAGCACCAGATACAAATAAATTTGTTGTTGATTCTGGAAGTAAAATTGAAGATTGAAAGATACTATAAATAGAAGATAAACCAAGAATAGTTGATAAAAGATATTTTCCTTTTTTACCAATAGTTTTTTCTAAAGGGCTTGTTAATTTTGTATACTGTTTTAAGATAGTTTCATCTATTTTATTGTATGCTTTTGCCAATCGTTCTAAAGAATTGTTTTTCATTTTCTATTTTCCTCCTTAGAAAATTTAGATAATTGATAAGCTTCTTGGTATAATTTTTGAAGAGAATCTGGACAAGCTTTTTTTCCTAAATTTGAAAAATCTGTTGTAATAATTATAGGTCCTTTACCATAACGTTCTGCAATCCCATCAGCATCTACATCATATATTGACAAATAAACTGCATTATCCCAAGAACCTTCTTTGGGAATAAGATTTGCTTCAAGAGATCCAGTTCCTTTTTTACACATTATTACTTTTCTATTATTTTGGAGAACTACTTTATCTTTATCAATAATATTATACTTTTCAGTCGCCTTTTCAGTCGCGAAAAGAAGAGACATCACAGATATTGTGATTATTCCAGCCCATAGTGATGATTTGCTTCTAATCTTTTGTAAATCCTCTCTAACCTCTTCTAAAGACTTTCCTTCTAAAGGATTTTTTCTATTCTTTATATTTTTCATTTTCTATTTTCCTCTCTCAGACAAAATTTCTTTTACTGCATCAATTTTTATTAATTCTCCGTTTCCAGCAAAAAACTTTAATTTTGCAGAAAGACCTTTTTTTCTAATATTGTACTCATCTAAAAATCGTTGAAGAGATTCTGAATCTTGAATACCAAGATCTTTTTTCTTTTCATCAAGTCTAAGTCTATATTCTAAACTATTTTTCTCTATCAATTCCATTGCATCACTATCTAAATCACAAATTTTATCTAAAATTCCAAATACACTTAATTTTTTAGGAATAAATTTTTTAATTCCCAATAACCTCATATTTTGTACTGCTTTTGCAGAATTATAATTTGCCCATTTATCTGAATAAGAAAATCCATGATTAAATTTAGAAAGGAAAAACATTGACTCATATTCCCTAATTATCTTATCTATATCTGCAGAGGTTTTAACAAGATACTCGTCCATTTGATTGTATATCTTACTTACTGCTATATTCCTCCATGCAGCATGTAATGCTCCAGCACTCATTTTCTATTTTTCTCCTTAATAATATAGGCAGAAAACTAATAATTATAAAACTTCTTCCTATATTTTTTACATTATAGATAAATTTATATAATTATATTGCGATATTGTAAAAATGGATAACCTAAAGGTCATAAATAAGAAAGATGAAAGGATTTTAATTGAATTAACCTTGAACTCAAGAATTCCAATAAATCAGTTAGCTAAAAAAGTTGGGCTTAGTAGAGAAGTAACAACATATAGATTAAACAAACTAGTAAAAGAAAAGATAATCCTTGGGTTTTATACAATAATTGACACAGAATCA
>Ga0180009_10007591_pt1 | contig 11017 bp, 10 predicted proteins | sample OS_PC_MetaG_FD_123537 | JGI IMG/M metagenome (GOLD analysis project Ga0180009, IMG submission 123537) | Groundwater microbial communities from the Aspo Hard Rock Laboratory (HRL) deep subsurface site, Sweden - OS_PC_MetaG | ecosystem: Environmental > Aquatic > Deep subsurface > Groundwater...
GAACAGCACTCCGAGCGCGTACTGATCCGACGCGTCATCCGGGGGCGCCCCCACGGCCCGCTCCGGCGCCAGGTAGGCGGGCGTGCCGGCGAGGTGATCCTGCAGGCTGAGGCTCTGGGACCGCTTGAGTCGGCTCAGCCCAAAGTCCAGCAGTTTCACCCGGTTGCGCCGACGCGAACGCTGCTGCTCCGCATCCACCACCAAAAAGACATTCTCCGGCTTCAGATCCCCGTGGATGACGCCGTTTTCGTGCATGAAGGCCACCGCGTCTGCCACCTGGGACATGATGTCCGCCGTGGTCACAGGCGACAGGAGCCGCTGGTGATCCAATCGGTCGGCGAGGCTCTCGCCCTTGAGGAACTCCATGACGATGAAGGCCCCCCGCCGGATGTCCTCGCCAAAGTCCGTGATGGAGACAATATGGCGGTGCTCCATGGAGCTCGCCACGCGCGCCTCGGCGTAGAAATTCTCGCGGGCGCGCACATTTTCGGACATCTCCGAGTGGATGATCTTCAGGGCAAATATTTTGCCCAGGTCCGTGTGCCGCACCTTAAAGATTTTCCCCATGCCGCCGGTCCCCACCTGCTCAAGGATCTCATAGCGATTGGCCACCAATCGTTCCCGGGAGGGCAACGGTCGCCGAATGGGTTGCATGTGTGGGATGGTCTCCTCCACCGGAGGCGGAGGCAGCGGTTCGGGCTCGGTGTCCGGTGGCGTCAGAAATCCATCCAGATCCCTCAGCCCATCGACGCGCGGTAGGGTCGGCACGCCAAAGGGGGCGTGGGACGGTCGTTTCGGACGCTCTTTTGAGGACATGCGACTCACAGTATCAGGACCGCTAGATACTACTGCACGAGTGGGTATCCGACCAAGCGCCGCGTGGGGATTATCCGGGTGTTAGGAAAATCCATCAACCCGACACGCAGCAGTCAGGCGCCGGGATCCCGGCGTTATTTTTGTGACACTGAATCCGCTAACAGCTGAGATGTATTCGTTTCCTAACCGTGGCACAGAAAATGCTGCTACAGACGGCGAAGAAGAGAATATGAAGAACCGAAGCACCGACGGAGAATAGCCAATGCACACTAAAAACACCGTAGGACTCGATTTGATCCCCGCGATGCCGCCGCGCCTCCCCCTTTCGACGGCCCTCATTGATTGGCGACTCCCCGGGCACCCGCATCGCGGACGCCCCCGCTGACGCACCGCGAACGCCTCCCGAGACCTCCGGTGAAAAGCGTTCTCAGTCCCCAAGGGGGTGGGGTACCATCGGGCGGTCCATGGCTGGCAACTCACATCCACTCTCGACTCGCGCCCGGGCCGCGGCCACGATCGCGCTGCTGCTCTCGCTGATGGCGGCGGGCGGGCGCGCGCAGGCGTTTGACTTGACCGGTCCGGATCCATCCCTGTCGGGGGCGAGCGGGGCCACGGCGGCCGCGACCTTTGGCGTGCGCAGCTTCGTGCTGAATCCGGCGCTCGTGGGATTCGCCGGTTTGGGGAAGCGCGGGATACGGCTGTCAGCGGGGATGACCGTGGATTCCCGACGCGTCACCACCCGACGCCTACAAGACGACCCGAGCGGCACGGCCGAGACACCCCTGGACCCACGGGTGCTGCCGCACGTCTCGGCGATGGGGGCGCTCGGTCTGCAGCACCTCACCGCCGGGGCCTGGTACGAGGAGAAGAGCGGCGCGAGCGTGTGGTTTCCCGGGCGAGACCCCAACGACCCGCAGACACCGAGCGCGTGGGACCGACAGCGCTACGGAGCGCTGGGATACGAGCTCCGGCGCCACCATTTCGGGCTCGCGCTGGCGTGGCAGCCCCTGCCCTGGCTGGGCCTGGGAGCGGCGGCGGGGGCGCAGTGGCTGTCGCTGGAGCATCAACGGATTCTCGCCACCGGCATCAACGGGAACCAGGAGCAGCCCTGGGCAGACCTGGAGTCACGCCTCACGCTGAAGGCGCGGTTTGTGCCGTTGGGCGTATTCGGAGTGCTCCTGCGCCCGGTGCCTTGGCTGCGAATCGGTGTGGCCTTCGAGGCGTCGGGCGTGGCGCGGCTCGCGGGCACCGCCACCCTGGCCCCCGCGCGGCCGGACAGCTGGGCGTTGGTCCCCGCCGGCGAGGCGTCTGCGACGCTCAGGCTCCGCTTGGGATGGGTGCTGCGAGCCGGCCTGGGGGTGGATCTGGGACGGGTGTCACTGGACGTGGGGGGGAGTGTGACGGCGCGGCCGGGGGCGCGCAGCCTGGTGGCCGACGCGCGAGGACTGCGGGTGCAGCCTGTGGCCTGGCAGCCGGACGTGGTCGAGGTAAACCAGCTGCCCCTCGGGATCGTGCTGCGACGACGGCTGGCGCTATCGGCCACGACGCGGGTGATGTTGGTGGACAAGCGACTCTATTTGTCCGTGGGCTACGGGTTCACCCAGGGACAAGCGGATCCCCGGTACCGATCCGCGGCGCTGGTGGCTCCGGACCGACACCTGCTGGCGCTGGGCGTCTGCTTCCAACGCGGACCGCTGCGGGTGGACGTGGGTTACGTGCGCGTTCAAGCCGCGATCAGCGGCAGCACCGGACTGGCCCGGCAATCCCACCTGGTGGATCCCGCCGCCGCAGTGGGCATCGCCTCGGGACGGCAGAGCAAAAGCGGTGATCTGGCCAGCGCAACGCTGACCTTCGACCTGGACTTCACCCCCTGATCCCACCGCCCGGGGCCAGTGCACGTGCACTGCCGTCTAGCGGGCGCGGTACTTCTCGACGGTCTTTATAACCGTGAGCCCCGCGGGACGACGGAGGGGCGTGCCTCCCGGACGCAGGGTGCTCAGGGTGCCAGAAAGGGGCGTGATACACTGGATGAAGTCAGCGCGGTGCTTGCTCTTGACGGGCGGGCGCCGGGTGCGGTTGTGCTTGAGCGGATCCACATAAACGCCCCCGATCTTGATGCCGAAGTGCAGGTGCGGACCGGTGGCCACGCCCGTCGAGCCCACGTAGCCGACGACCTGACGCTGGCGGACCTTGTCCCCTTTTTTCAGCCCGCGACGGAAGCCGTGCAAGTGCATGTACACCGAGCGCATGTCGTTTTCGTGGGTCAACACGAGCATCTTGCCCGCGCCCCGGTTGCGGCCGATGTACACCACCTCGCCGTCGGCCACGGCCCAAATTGGTGTGCCCTGGGGCGCGGCGTAGTCCACCCCGTTGTGGGCACGGATGATGTGCATGATGGGGTGCATTCGCCGGGGATCAAAGAGCGATGAAATGCGCTTGTACCTCAGGGGCGCCTTGAGCAGCATACGATGCAGGGAATTGCCCTGCTCGTCGTAGTAACCGCCGCTACCCGCAGGGGGGCGGTACCAGAACGCGCGCACATGCTTGTGCTTGCCGATGAGCTCGGCGGCCAGGACGCGGCCGTAGCGCACATGGTCCTCGCCCTGGAACTGCTTCTCCACGATGAGGCGAATCACGTCTCCGGGGTACACGTCCGTGTACAGGTTCAGGTCCCAGGAGAAGATGGCCGTGAACGCAGCCAGCAGCCGTCCGTCCTCGCCCATGTCCTTGAAGGTAGCCCACAGGGAGCTTTTGACCGGCGCGGCCAGCTCGAAGATGCGCGTGGTTACCGGGCGGTTCACCTTCTCGGCGAGCAGCTTCTGGCCCCGGCGTACGATGCGGTAGATCTCACCCGGGTTGGCCTGGTAGGTAAATGCCAGAAGGCGGCGCCGATCCTGGCTGAGGCGGACCTGGTACTTCTGTCCGGGTCGCGCCCGGCGGAAGTTGTACAGGTGGTCGAGGGTGCGCACGATGATGTCGCCCAACAGCCGGTTCACGCCCACCCGCTTGAGCGACGAGTAGAGGTTGTCTCCGCGGCGAAGGTGTCCATGCACGGTGAACGCCTCGATCTCCAGCAGCGCGTCCTCCTCCTGCTCCACCATGGTGCGGGCCGTGATGGCACGCGGCATCCGCAAAAACTGGTTGGGCCCACGCTTGCGCCCGGGCACCGCATTGGGCTTCTTCGCCTGTCCTTTTGCCACATCCCGGGCCCGGTCGACCTGGGACGTTCGGTACACATTCCGCAGGGATTTGCGGCCCCAGACAAAGGCGTACAGGTTCACCACCACCAGCACGATCACCCCGAGCACGATGTAGCCCGTGAGGCGCCTCCGACTCCCCCCCTCTTTGGGCCCACGCTGCACCGGCGGCATGATCAATTTCTGCCGCTTCCGGGGCTTGTTGGTGCGTCGGTTCGAAAGAGACATGAGGTGTCCCCACCATTAGCATGGCGGCTGAGACCGGTCAATTTTCCAGCCTGCGGATCGCCTCCAATAGCCTTTAATTCCAAACCATTAAGACATCACATGCTCAATTCGCATGATCTCGGGACCCGGACGGATCAAGCGCTGGATCGTTGTGGGAGTCGACTCGGAAGGGGACTCAAGGTGCGGGCGGCGGAACCCAGGACGGTGGGGGCAGCGCCGTGGGCGGGGCCTCGGCGGGGGGCGGAGCCGACGTCGGTCCGGAAGGCTGCGGGTATTGTCCCGGGCCATAGGCCGGGGTGGGCGCGCGGTAATCGCCGGCCGGCTGCAGGTTCACCGCGATGACGCTTTGGGGGAAGTAGCCCCAATTGCCCGTGATGGCATCCACGATGTGCCCGATTGGGAACCACAGGAAGTCCAGGAGCACCCACCCCACGTTGATGTGGCGGTACAGGGTCTGCTGCACCGGCTGGTAGCCCTGCGCCCGGAAGGCGATGGTATGGGAGCTGGCTGTGTTTACCTGCACGTTAATTGGCGTGCGCCCCACGAGCCGGCCGTCCACGTAGGCCGCGGCCCCGGGTGGGTTCGACTGGAGCGAGATCACGCTCGTCGACCCCAGGATGGTCCCGCAGCCTCCCGAAGACAGCGCTGTCGCGAACACCACCGCCACGGCGGCCAAGGTCACTCTCCGCCGTCGGCACCACGCGCCGACGTTGCTCAGTCCACGAATGCTCATGTTTACTCCTCGCGGATTCAGGGCGTCGATGTGTTTCTAAATACTGCGTCTAGCCGGTCCGAGTCAAGACGGGCGTCAGCAATTGCCGGTCGACCCAAAGGACAGTCGACTGAGCCGGCCGGGGATACCGGTCTGGCGCCACGCTCCCGTGCCCGGCGCGCAGTCCTCCAGATCGTCGCCACACAGCACGTTTGCGTTGGACTCCAACGCGCCGAAGGGCGGGCCCAAACCGGGCTCCCGCTCGGGGAACCACCAGCCGTGCTGACAATCCATCGCGCCCGGGGCCGCGCTCGCAGGTGCGTCCCGCATTGGTGGGGTGCGCTCGAGCTCCGCGCAGGGCCACGGCCCGGCCATCCTCGAGATCCAGTTCCAGGCCGCACCGGACGTGGCACAGCCCACACCACGTTGCGCGTGTCTCTTTTGCCAAGGGGCCTACTTGAGCTTCTGCTCAAGCCTCTGGCGCCGCTTCTTCGCACCGGCGATCAGCTCCGCCGCCGCCGCCCGGGTCGCTTTGGTGACCTTGGCGCCCCCGATCATGCGGGCCAGCTCCTCCGTGCGCTCCTTCTCCGACAGCTCGGTGATGGTGGCGTGGGTGCGGCCCTCGCGGTCGGTCTTGGCCACCCGGAAGTGGTGGTCCGCGAAGGCGGCGATTCCCGGCAGGTGCGTGATACACAGCACCTGTCGGTGAAGAGCCACCTCGGCCAAAGCCAGGCCCACGGTGTCCGCCGTGACGCCGCCGATGCCCGCGTCCACCTCGTCAAAGACGTAGGTCTGAACCCGATCGCGATCGGCCAACACGAGCTTAATCGCAAGCATGAGCCGCGACAGTTCTCCCCCCGAGGCCGTGCGCGCCAGGGGCAGGGGCTCCTCTCCCGGGTTGGGGGCCACCAGCAGCTCCACGCGATCCCAGCCCAGCGGCCCCAGCCGCCGGCCGTCGAAAATCAGCTCCGGGTCGTCGCCCTTGCGGGACATGCGCGGCTCCAGGCGAATGAGGAACCGCGCCTTGGGCATGCCCAGCCGGGCGAGATTGGCCTCCACGGCCTTGGCCAGGCGCGTGGCCGCGCGTTTGCGCGTCGTGGTCAGCGTTTTGGCAGCGTCCGCCGCCGCGGCCCGGGCCTGGTCCAACTCGGCCCGCAGGGCCAGGATGCGCTCGTCGGCGAAGCGCAGGTCCTCCACCTCGGTGGCGATCCTGTCGCGTAGGGCCGCGAGCTCGTCCACGTCCACGCCGTGCTTCCTCCGGAGCCGATCGAGCTCACTGAGGCGGGACTCCACGACGTCCAATCGCGCGGGGTCCCCCTCGATGGACCCGGCGTAGCTGAGCAGTTCCCGGGCCACGTCATCACACTGGGCGCGCGCCTCGGCCAGACGCTCGGGCAACTCCCGCAGCGACGGGTCCAGCTCCGCGGCCTCTCCGAGCACCCGCTCGCAGCGACCGAGACGTTCCACTGCGGAGCCCTCGTCTTCGTACAGTAGTCCCAGGGCCCCGCGAGCGGCCTGCTCCAGCTCCGTGGCCGACGCCAGCCGTCGCCGCTCAGTGTCCAGATCGGCGTGCTCGCCGGGCTCGAGCCGCGCCGCTTCCAGCTCACCGAGCTGGTAGCTCAACAGGTCGAGGCGCGAAGCTCGCTCCCGCTCGTTCATGCTCAACTGCGCCAAGCGTTGCGAGGCCTCCCGCAACGCGCCCACGGCCCCGCTGACCGCCTCTCGGTTCTCGGGCGACACACCGGCGCTGTCCAACAACCCCAGGTGCGTGGAGGGATCCGTGAGGGTCTGTCCATCGTGCTGTCCGCTGATGTCCAACCGCGGGCCCACCACCTCGACCAGCCGCCGGACAGGCACCAGCTCCCCGTCTAAGCGCTGGCGGGAGCGCCCATTGGCCGACAGCGTGCGCTTCAACACCAGGCCCTCTTGCGCATCGGCGGCGCCGCGGGTCCCATCCCCGTCGCCCTCCCCCACGCCGAGTCCGTCGCGGCTCAGCACCGCCTCCACCACGGCCTGGTCCCCCCCGTCGCGCACCGACTCCCGGGCAAGACGCGCCCCGCGCAGCCCGGTCAGGGCGCCCACCAAAATGGACTTTCCCGCCCCGGTCTCGCCGGTAATGGCGCTGAGGCCCGGTCCCAGGTCCAACTCCACGTCTTCGATGATCGCGAAGTTCCGGATTCGCAGATATTCCAGCATGGGTCAGCCCGCGCTACCGCTCCATCTCAGCTTGGAGCGCATCAGCTCAAAAATGTCCACCGAGGGCGCCTGGTACAGCGGCAGAGCCGCCTCCGCCCGGGCGATGCTCACCACATCGTCAGCATTCAAGATGTAGCCCCGCTGCCCGTCGATGGTGAGGTAGGGCTTGTCCCCGGTGTCCACGATCTGGACGGTAATGACGCACTCAGCCGGCATCACCAGGGAGCGGTTCGTCAGGGTGTGGGGGCAGATGGGGGTCACACAAATGGCCGCCAGCCCCGGGGTGAGCAAGGGCCCACCGGCCGACATGTTGTAGGCCGTCGATCCCGTGGGCGTGCAGACGATGAGCCCATCAGCCCGGTAGGTGGTGATGAGTTGTCCATTCTGGCGGGCCTCGAGCTCGAGCAGCCGCGCCATGGCGCCTTGGCTGATGACGGCGTCGTTCATGGCGATGCCGGCCACCTCTTCGCTGCCGGACCGACACAGTCGCACCTCGAGTCGCATGCGCTGCTGAATTTCGAGCTCTCCTTCAAAGGCCGCCGCCAGCGCCACCTCGAGCTCATCTTCGGCAAAGGGCGTCAAAAAGCCGAGCCGGCCCATGTTCACCCCGAGGATGGGCACTGGATCTTCCCGCAGAATCCCGGCCGCGTGCAACAGCGTGCCGTCCCCGCCCAGGGTCACCACAAAATCGGAGCGCCGGCCCAGCTCGGGCTCGTCCACAGCCGTGCCCTTGCCGAGGGTGTGCCGCTGGCCGGGAGTCAGCAGGGTCTCGGCGCCCCGTTCGGCGAGCCAATCCACCACCCGTCCCGCCGCGCCGGTCGACGCCGGGTTGTTCCGCTTGTAGATCAGGCCGATGGTTCTCATGGACGCCTCAGACGTCAGGGAGCTCAGGTCTTTTTTGAATCACCGGCGACCGCCGGCGGATCCGCTTCGTCCAGACGGCGGCGTAGCTGGTCCAGCTCACTGCTGAGCTGACTCTGGCGCCGGGCGAGCAGCAGCACGTAGATAAACACGACCGCCCAGATGACGAGGTACGCCACAACAACGAGCTCCCCGGACGTGAACCGTCGCTTCATCTTGCTCTGGGAGTGCGAGTCATCCGCCGGGTTGTAGTCTTTCCACATCCCGGGTTTGGCGCCGTCCTGGGCGCCGCCCTTGGTGTCGCCCTTCAGGGTCGGAGCGGGCGCCATCTTCCCCCCGCCAACCGCGAACGCCAGGCCGGGTTGGGCAACCACCACCAGGGCCAAAAAAACCAGCGGTAACAACGACAACAACCCGACCGTGCGCTTCAACATGGGCTCACCACAGCGTGACACTATATCACCCTCTGCGCCTGACAAGGGGCTCGAACAGCCAAAGCGCCAGCGCCAGAAAAAGCCCGTCTAATCCCAAAACAACGCCCAGGGAGTCTCGGTAGGCGTCCAAGGCCACCGGGTTGGCATAGAGGGCCGCCGTGGCCCGGGCCCCCGAGAGAATGATGGGCACTCCCAGGGGCAGCAGCACCAGCGCGAGCAACGCCTCTCGGCCCGCGCCCAGGCCCAACAGGGGGGCCACCAGGGTCCCGACCACGGCGAAGCCGAAGCACCCCGCCACGAGGATGCCCACTAGGCGCCAGGGCCAGGACAGGATGCCGGCAGAGTCGATGAGCAGGGCCGACAGGGCCGCGGCCACCAACCCCCCGATGAAGGTCATGAGTAGCACCCCCACCGCCTTGCCCAGGTACAAAGACACGCCGCGGATGGGGCCGTTGACGAGCACACGAAAGACCCCGCTGGACTGCTCCCGCGCAAAGGCATTGCTCGAAGCGTAGACCCCCGAAAACGCCACCGACACCCAGATGGCCGCGCAGGCGAGCTCATCCCGCCCCGCGCCGCCGCCGGCCAGGGCGCAAGCCGCCACCACACCCGCGGCCAGCAGCACCGACACCATCAGGATGGATGGCGTGCGGCGCTCCGCGCGCAGATCCTTGGCCAGAATCCACGACACCTCCTGCCACAGACCGGGCCGATCCGGGGCTACTGTGTCGGGCTTTGTGGAGCCACTCGCTGTGTTGCTCGTCGCGCTCATCGTCAACATTCACGTCGCAGGCTGCGGTTATACCCTGCACATCCGGCCGCGCCAAGCCGAAGTGCTGCGACATGCACTGCCGCGATCCGCCCTGGATAACTGCGGGCACGACATATCCCCCGCTGGGTCGACGTGCTAAGATATGCGCCGAAGGAGGTGGTTTGATGAAGCTGGCAGCTTGGCTCAAGACCAAAGGCAAGAGGGGCTATCGCTGGAGCCTCTTCATGATGTCCGGCGCCACGGCGCTGGTGGTGGCCGCGTGCTACGGCATGGCCGACACGATGGGCATGACCTACAGCAACTCGGCCCGACACATCCTCGCCGACAACTGCGACAGCTGTCACTCCGGCGCCACGCCGGCGGGCAACTACAACACCGACAGCTACGCCGGGGTCATGGGCGCCGGCTCCGACACCGAGGCCAACGTCATCGCCGGGGACGCCAACAGCACGTTGCTTCAAAAGCTGAACTCCGACCTGGACCACACCGTCAGCCAGTCCGAAGCGGATGAGCTGTACGAGTGGATCGTCATCAACAACGGCGTGCAGTACTAGGTCCTCGGCCGACACACGCACCCCGCACCCCGCCCACAACCGACACCCCCCATGAACACTCCCCAGGTCTTTTTTGCCTCGCCGAGACGACTGCCTGAACCCGGGTCCCTTCCGGGGCGCGTGGTGGTGCTGGACATCGCCTTTGCCGCGGACGGCAGCGGCGGCGTCTCCTTCGACACCGTGACCCGGGTGTTCCTCGACGGCCTCGGCGAGCGCCTGGCCGCCTGGGTGGACCACCACGACCACCCCCGGGCCAAGCAGTACAATGCGGACGATCGTTTCCTGCTTGTCACCAAGCAGGAGGCCGGCGCCTGCCCTGAGATGATCACCCCGGAGCTGGTGGAACGGGTGGGGCCCGTACAGACCGTGCTGACACACCTGGACCTCGACGGCATCTACGCGGCGGCGAAGTGGATCCTCGGCGGACACCCGCCCTATGCGGAGGCCGACGCCGACGCCCGGGCGGTGGACACCCGCACGGGAACCGCCACGGAGCTCGGCGACACCATTGACTGCGCCCTGCGATCGAGCTACCGCGACGACAGCCTGCGGCACCGGATCATCCGCTTTTTGACCACGGGCTGCTCCCGCGACGGTCAGGACTGGGAGCTCATCGTCGAAGCGCGCGACGCCTTCGGGGCGATGGAAGCACACACCAAGGAGGTGGCCAAAGGCTACCGCGTGGAGGGGCGAGTGGCCGTGGTGCGCATCGGGCCCCGCTCGGGCAACGTGGACAAGACCCTCCTGCTGCTGCTCGGCCAGGAGCTGGCCGAAGTGGCCGTGGTGCAGCAGTCGGGCATGCTCACCGTGGCCGCCGCCTTCGACTCGGGCTACGATTTCCCCCGCTTGCTCGGGCTGGGCGGCGGCATGCCCACCCGCGCCTCCGCCCCAGAAGACCGCCTGACGAAGCTCCTCAAAGCCCTGAACCCCCCAGCCGACCCAGCGTGACATCGTTTTTGGCACCTCGCGAGGCTTGGGGGTAGACTTTCACCTATGATGCGCGCGCTCCCTTATTTCCGGACGGCTTTTTTTGTGCTGCTCTCCGGGCTCACGGCGCTGCCCCTGCAGGCACGGAGTTCGGGACAGCGACGGAGAGCACGCCTGGCCCAAGTGACGCCCCTCACGGTGGAGGTAACCCAACGCACGGACCTGTTCGCCAGGCCGGGCAAGGAGGGCGGCTTTGTGGGCACCGCCGCACGTTCGACGCGACTGCCCATCATGGCCGTGGCCGATGGGCGGCGGTGCAA
>Ga0180009_10007592_pt1 | contig 11016 bp, 5 predicted proteins | sample OS_PC_MetaG_FD_123537 | JGI IMG/M metagenome (GOLD analysis project Ga0180009, IMG submission 123537) | Groundwater microbial communities from the Aspo Hard Rock Laboratory (HRL) deep subsurface site, Sweden - OS_PC_MetaG | ecosystem: Environmental > Aquatic > Deep subsurface > Groundwater...
CTGCATCGGGAACGGAACGATCCCGCCAGTCCTCACGCACCCGTCTTGATGGACTCGGCTCAGCTCATGCAGCGATGACAGAATTCACGCAACGACCGCTGACACTGGGCGTGCAACGCAACATCAGGCCGCGGACGACATAGGCTCAGCAGCCTGAGGCAACAGCGAGGGACCGGGCAGACCGAGACGATGGGTACGCAGAGCTTCCATCAGGAACGCGAGTACTGGACGCTGCTGCAGACGCAGCGTCTCTACCGTGGTCAGCATCCGCTCCACATATCGACTGCCGGCCTCCCCCTGCGTCCTCCTGAACCTCGTCTAGGAGCTGAACGTAGCGCTGGACGAGAGCACGGCTCTCGATGACCGACAGGCCATAATCATACCGGAACTCCTGCTCCAGGCTGTACAGATGCTCTTTGCACCGGTGCCGGGCACCGCGGTCGCCGCCCATGATCCCTGCTCCTCAGGGACCTCTGGGCATTTGCACCTACGGGCACAACGCTCGCAGCCCCAAACGCCTATCTTCTGTACTGTGCTGCTCGCTAAGTGCGGCTTTTTGAACCTTTCTGAAAACCTCCTCCTCTCTCAAGCTCCAGCGGCGAACCGGAACATCGTTCAACCTTGCCTCAGGACGCTCAGATTCGACCAGCAAGGCCATCTCCCTCGTCTGAGCCTCACCACCAACGGAAAGAAGCAAACCCTTCAATAAGGCACGCTCAGAGGCACTGAGCACCAAAGCGCAGCCATGGCTGTACCGCGCGAGAACCCCGTCCACACCATGCTCAAGCACATCCTGGAAATCATGAACCACGTCCAGACCAAACAGCGACTCGAGACGGCGCACCAGGTTGAAGAACGCAGGTCGAAACGGCAAGCCAAAGCCTTGAGAAGAGGGGGAAAAGCCCCCTCCGCGTATACACTCTTCAGCCTCGTGAAGCTGCTCCATCATGCAATCCAATTCCAAGTCATATTTCTCTTCATCCATAGTCATACGCCTCCGTTTTTCATAACTCTTGGGCGCTTGAAAAGCGCCACAGCAAAACGAGAAGATGAGGATATTGGCTTAGCCGACCAGAGCCAGAGAAAGAAATGAAAGGCGATGGGAAAGCCTTACAAACGACGAGTAATGAACGAGGAGTTGATAAGGCTTAAGGCGTAAAAAGACAACAATAGCAAGAGATAGTGGGATCTGTATTCAACTGAGCAATTCATCTGAGGCAACGCTCTATCTCATCTTGACATCAAACGTCCAAAATGCTTCTATCCGAAGCGGAAAGATTGACCGCAGGAAGAAGGCCTAGGACGATGCCAACAATACGACCCCTATTCGACGCCAATGTGCTTGAAAGAGCCGTCAAAGAGCACATCAGAAAATCAAAAGAACCGGAACAAAGACTAAAGGACATTGTCGAGCACTGGTTCGAGCAAATAAAAAATGGTTACCTAAGCTCATACACGGAAACACAGGTGGAACAAGCCTTCATTGGAGCCATCTTCGTAGATGTCCTAGGCTACCAACCGATAGGCAGAGCAAATACACATCACATAGTACCCAAGCGAACAGGCGCAACAGGAAGAGACATACCAGATTTCGTACTAGGAACATTTACTCCAGGAACAAGAACAGAACGCTGGAGAGCAGTTGGAGAAATAAAAACACTAAGGACAAACCTAGACGCACCACAAACATCAAGATACAACCAAGAGTCACCAATCGACCAGGCATTCCGCTACGCACTGACAGGAAGACCAGGAGTCGAATGGATCATAGTCACCAACTTTAACGAAATAAGACTCTACAGAAACGGATACAGAGCAGCATACCACTCATGGACACTAAAAGAACTATGCGAGAAAAAAGCATTCAACGAGTTCTACACACTGCTAAAAAGAGAAAACCTCGCACCAGACTCAGGACAATCAGAACTAATATCAATACTCGAAGCATCAATAGACGCCGATCTGCACCTAACAGACGGCTTCTATGGCCTATACGACCTAGCTCGACTGGAGATGCTCAAAGCACTCAACCAGCAACCCCCGTGCAATAAACTATCAGAGACAGAAATCTTAGGTAAAGCACACAAGCTGCTAAACAGGGCACTGTTCGCTTCGTTCTGCGAAGATCACCCAGCTGCTCTACTACCTCCAAACACAGTACAAAGACTATACGAAAAAGCCTCAACAAAAAGAGGAAAACACAGCTACTGGAACACGTTTCAAAATTTCTTCAACGAACTGGACAAGGGAAGCCCACCGGGAACGGAAAATGCCTTCCACGCCTTCAATGGAGGACTCTTTGCGCCAGACGAAGTAATAGACAAGATGAAGATACCCAACGGAATCTTCACAAAGAGTCTGACCTTCAAAGAGAAAAGAAGAGCAAGCAGAACCATAAAGGGCGTATTCGGCTTTCACGTTTACGACTTTGCAACAGAGCTAGACGTGAACTGCCTGGGGACAATATTCGAACAAAGCCTAAAAGACTTACCCCACCTACTAAGGGCAGTGCGTGGGAAGAGTGACCAGGATCTCACAAGAAGACAAACAAGAGGAGTCTACTACACAAACGAAGCGATAACAACCTACTTGGTAAAGCATGCACTAGACGCCCTGCTAGAACCGGAATGGGACAAACGAAGAAAGGAAATTGACGCGCAGAAGAGCACAAAGCGCCTCCAAGTTGGCAAAGCCAAACTGAAAATTGAAGAAACACGAGACGTCAAGTTCCTACAAGCACAAATGGATCGACTGCAGGAGGTCAAGATCTGTGACCCAGCATGTGGCTCAGGAGCATTCCTCATAAGAGCGTTCGATGCCATGATGGACCAGTACGAAACGGTCAACTCCGCACTCGGAGACATCATGGGGGCAAGACCCCTATTCGGTCTAAACAGCTTGATTCTTCGCGAGAACCTGCACGGAATCGACATTCTGCCAGAATCAGTAGAAATCACCAAACTAAGCCTTTGGCTAAGAACCGCGTCGAAAACAGAACCGCTCGAATCACTCGACAGCACGATCATTGCCAAAGACACGATAACAAGTGAGGATACAGAAACCTATGACATTGTAGTTTCAAATCCGCCTTGGGGAGGCGACCTGCCCAATTGGACAACCGATGAAATCAAGGAACGATTTCCAACTTGCGGTGAAGAGAAAGACACATACGCAATATTTGTGATACGCGCCTACGAGATGCTAAAAGAAAACGGCATACTCGCATTCATTCTGCCAAACTCATGGCTAACAGTTGATGGATATTCCAGCTTCAGAAAGTGGCTGCTCGAAGTCTTCTCAATAATAGAGATAATTCATGTCTGGAAAATATTTGAAGACGTCAACCACGATGCCTGCCTATTAATAGCAAGAAAGAAACCACTGAGCAAAGAAGCAAAGCCCTCCGTAGGAGAGACTGACACGATTATTCGCTCAGTGGAGAAGAGAAACGTAAAAGAGAAGGCGCAGCACCTGGCCGAAGAACGATGGGATCATTCGTTTGAAGTCAATCAAGAATCATGGATGGAAGAACCGGGAACGCGGTTTGAAACAATATATCCGCCCAAGGTTGCGACGGCGATTGATCAAGCATGGAAACAGTGCATTCCACTAAGCGAATGCTGCGATGTGACAGTCGGCATACAAGTCTATCATCGACGAAAAGTGCCTGTTGAAGTAATCAAGAATAAAGCGTTTCACAGCACAACAAGAAAAGGGAAAGACTGGTATCCCTACATCACCGGGAACGAGGTACAAAGATATTATCAGGTGCCATCCGAGAGCGCATTCCTGTACTACTCGGAACAATTGTGCGACAAAAGAGAACTAGAGCACTACAAGGAGCCAAGAATTCTTGTTCAACAATTATTCTGGAACAGAATATCAGCATGCTACCATGTACCCGACGAGCCGTTCCTATATCTCAACACCATTTTCTCAATAAGCAATCCCAACGATGATGTATCGCTCCCATACATTCTCGCACTGCTAAACAGTCAACTGGTATCAGCAGCCTACCAGAGATTCACAAACAGGCTGTTCGGTGAGAAGTTTCCCAAAGTAAGCAAAATTGATCTTGCTCGACTACCAATACCAATTGTAGGTACTAAAGAAAGAAAACGATTGGAAAGAGCTGGAGCTAGCCTCACTGAGCAATGGTCTGCATTCAAATCGGCGTTGACAGACTATCATGATTATTTGCTGGCAATCGACAGTAAGCAACAGCTACTGAAGCATATTGGAAAACCATGGATGACAGACAAAGAACAAGTAATTAGCGCAATCCGCTCAAGTTTGAAAGTGGCAAAGAAGGACCTTGTTAAGGAAATACTGGATGAATCGAGCGAGCAAAGACGGGACTCAAATAACGCTTGGTCAAAGATACAGAGCAAAGAGGTTGAAACGGAAGAGCTAGTGAGAAATGCGTATAAGATTCCAAGGAATCTTTATGCGACACTTATTGAGCGTGCGCCTGAAGTAAAGATCGAAGATGCACTACTACCAAAGTAGCAATTCGAGGAGAAGCTCCAATAGCAACTTGCCCGCCAGACAACATCTGGCGTCACTCACTTCGGCAAAGGTATATGATCGTGAGTAGCTTCGAGGAAACCCTACTCTGGAAAGAGCTAGCGAAAAGAACCGATGAGTCCTCGAAGAGGATAAGGGAGGATCTTCCAAGGGTTCTGCGTGCCGCAGAGACGGTTCTTAAAAGTGGTCAAACAGCTCCACTGGATTTCACTCTTCACGATGATGAGCACGCGATGCGCGTCGCTGATAGAATGATTGAAATCATCCCTTCGAGCTCGCTGGAAGCGCTTACCGGATATGAGCTGGCCATGCTCCTACTCATGGCGTATATCCACGACATTGGAATGAACCCCAGCAAGAAACACTCAAGTAATTGCTGGAACCATATTATGTTTGGCGAGCAGCACGATAGCACAGAACTAGATGCTGACACCAAGAGAGAAATTGATGATTGGCTGGACGACAACAATGATGAGCTGAAGATCCCTCTTGTTCGCGAGGGAAGAACATCTAAGCCAGAGGATATCAGACAAGCAGATCTGTTGACTGCTCATTATTGCCGATACAAGCATGCTGATTGGTGTGAAGACTGGCTAGAGGACTTTCGAGAGGTCGAAATTCTTGGAACGTACGATGCTTGGAAGCCGACGCTTGCGCTGCTTTGCAAAAGCCACGCAATGAACAAGCAAAGGCTTCTGGCCGATGAGTTTGATCCCATCCGAGTGGGAGAAAATGGTGATGTATTACACTTACGATATCTAGCCTGCATTCTGAGAGTTTCAGATGTGGTCGACATAGATCCGAAAAGAACCCCGGACGTCGTTTACAAGCATAGAGATGTGAGCAAAGGAAGTCAGATCTACTGGCGAAAGGACCACAACTCTTGGGTGAACATCAAAGAAGATGAGATGACCTTCGTGGCTTACCCCACTAAGGCTTACCTGGAAAAAGCAATGTGGGAGACAGCTGAGCAAATAGAGAACGAGCTGCGAGCAGTTAAAGCGATAAGCAGAGAAAAACCGTTTGGTGAATCAGCGCTGGGCGTTGAGCTCGCTCACAGCTGGAACATGTCCTCACTCTTAAACAAAACGATCAAGGCTAGACCAGATACTTATGTGTATATTGAAGGAGCTTTCAGGCCAAGCCATGAAAGACTCATGGAACTGCTGTCAGGATACTTCCTATACACTGAGGAATTAACAGCGATAAGAGAGCTGCTGCTAAATGCTTTTGATGCAACGGCAAAAAGAGATGCCCAGGAAAAACTATGGAGAATTGAGCAGCATTCCGAAATAGATAGTAAGGCCGTGGCCAAGACGCATCGTGTGATACTGAAAATCAAATTGGAAGAAGACAGGATTTGGCTTGACTGTAGCGACGAAGGAATCGGGATGACAAAGGAAGTCATCACAAACAGCCTTCTCATAAGCGGCAACGAAAAGGACAAGTACACAAGAAGACTGGTTCGGCATTGCGAGAAAAACGACACGGAGTTAGAAATTGCGGCAAGATTTGGGATAGGCGTACTCAGTTATTTCTCAATTGCAGACAAAGCAATCGTCTCGACCAAGAGACTTGCAGATCTCGATGATGCTGATGGCGACGGTTGGCGATTTGAAACAATGGGGGTTGGATCGTTTGGAGAACTAAAACGAGAACGGCGAAGCCTTCCGGGAACGACAGTGAAGCTACGACTCCGCGAGGAGTATGATGACCTTGAGACCTTCCACGAAGAGGTCATGTCATACATAAAGCGAACATTCACCAAAGTCCCATGGGATGTCTACGTAGTCACTGATCTCGAAGGAAGGGAACAATGGCATATTCCGAAGGGCTGGGTACCGATCGAGAATCTGGAAGAAGAAATAGACCCATTAGAATATGAAAGCCCCGTAGACTCCAATCTTGGCAGACATATAGACGAAAAACTATATACGAAGCACGAAACAGAGCAGCAAAAGAAGCGTCGAGAGAATCACGAAGCCACAGACAGAGAGTTTAAGGATAGGCTGCGATGGGAAGAAGAAACAGGAGATCTTCCCGGAAGAATGGGAACGTACAGGATTCGCCTCCCATACTTCGAGTACCCGAATGGAAAATGCCTGGCATTCATTAGACCAGAAAGCAGCGAAGGTAAGAACTGGCTCAAAGCAATAGGAAAAGGGAACATCTCACTGCCCAAGTTCCATGATGCAACGATAAGCTGGTATGGCGTTAAGGCAGCATACGAATTCGGACCCTACGAGGAGATAAGAAGCCACCTTGGGCACATAACAATGGACCTTACAGGCGTTGAAGGCGCCTGCGTTGATCTTAGCAGAGAGACAATTACAATAGAAACGTTGTCATGGGCTGGAATAGACGCGTATCACTACTTGTGCAATAGGGCGCAAGTGCTCGGAGCAAAAATCACTGACGGAGGCGAGTTCGAGCCAATTAATACACGATTGCACCAACAAACTGGCGTTGATGCGGCAAATCAACACTGGATTAGGGAAACGGATGATGAAGAACCTTCCAGGTGGGAATGGACACCAGTAAAGTATCCAGTTTCGGAGATCAAATTTGTTGAGTGGTTTGCCTCAGGACTGTTGCACATTAAGGAGCATAATAAGATTGCAATGCTAAAACCGTTAAGGTCTCATAAGGATGAATGGGATGATGATAAAATATTCTGGCACACAAACTATACCCCAGATAGATTGGTAATAAGAGACACGGCATTCAACAGAGGCTACCTAGTACCGATATGGACTGGAGAAAACCTGGCAAAGAAATATGCTCTTGGTCCCAGCATGAAGTTCCCGCAGGGATGGGAACAAGTGGCCAGTCTTACGTACTTCATGCACTCGTTTGAGGTAATGGGAGATAGAAGTGAGAGAATTGTCAACGAAGATAACACCTTGGTCAGATTAGTTCGCGAGGAGCATCTAGAAGACCTTTGTGGGGGCGGTTTGTCAAGCACAGTTGATAAAGTATTCCTCGATGCGCTGCTAAGCGAGCCTGGTAGGGCGGCAGCCTGGGTAATCACTGAGCTGATGACAAACCAGTATATTCATATGTGGAACAATATTGTGGAAGTGTATCCGGAGTATCCAAGGCAGCTTTGGTCGGTACTGTTCCCTCGCGACAATCAACCATCGAATATTATGGTGCTTCAATTAAGCGACAGTTACTGGTCGGTAATGGAATTGCGCTTGGACTCTCAGAATACTTTTAATTGGCCAAATGATGAACGAAAGATCAGAACGTTACTACCTGTCAACGCCACGGTCGAAAGCCCGAGTGCCTCCAGTTCATAGATGTCATAACTGCTTGACAGCGGTTAGGGATGGTGTTTAGCTGTGGTTGTTTGTTTGGTGAGGAGCAACCCTTATGAAGAGGAGAATCATCGTGAGTCAGAAAAAGCCGGATCAGCAGAGGGCCTTGGAGTTTGCGATTGAAAAACTTGGTGGTCCTGAAGCCTTTTATGCTGAATTTTATGGTGAGCAGCTTGTAGAGCTTGCTGGTCAAGATCTCACGCTTGCTGAGACCAGGGCAGAGGCTGACAAGCAGGGGTGGCTGGCAACGCTGGACGGGATGAAGATGACCAGTATTGCGAACATCATCAAGCCTTCGTCGATGGCTCCTTCTCGGCCGTCTAAGCCTGGTGCTGGGAAGCGTCTTACCCAGGCTGAGATTGTCAAGGTTCGTGATGATGTGCTTGCCTACCTTGGTGAGAACGCGTGGCAGAGCAAGAATCAGATTGCTGAGGCTATCGGTTTTGCTGGAAAGAAGCTTGGCCCACAGCTCAAAGCTTTGCGTGATGAGGACAAGATCAAGTCTGAAGGCGAAAAAGCAGGTATGAAGTACGCGCTAAAAAGCGAAAAAACAAAACCCAAATAGTTAGGTGAGGATGAAGAGCAGGTGTTCGTTCACCAGCTTTTCTACGGTGTCGACGATCAGATTATCAAACGGACCTGGCCTGCCTTTATTGATCCTCTTTCTTCCAAAGAAGTTCCTGTTCACCGAGTAGGCGACCAGATCAGCCATTTGCAGACCTGCCCAGTCTTTTGACTTCTGGAAGAGAACTCCGTTTCTCCAGAAACCGGCTTTGGGAAGAAACATGTGGTAGAAGTTGCAGGTTCTTCGTCCCTGCTGGTCTTGGATCATCACGACCTGACCGTCATCGGGAATTTCGATGTCCGAGCATACAGCTTTGTACATTACTCGCTGCAGGCCAGTGCTTTTGTCTTTCCATTGGTCATCATTTGGATAAGGCTTGAGTCCTCTCGATTTCATCTTGTTCATGATGTCGTCGTAGTCATCCTGTCGAGCGGCAACAAAGCGCATAGCATGCGCATGGCGAAAAAGGCCCTCTCAGAGCGCCGAAACTGGATCACGGTTAGACCACCACCGAGATTCAAAAGAGGTTCGTTCGGTTTCTTTTTAATTGTGCTCGTCCACCTTCTTTTTGAGAAGGTAATCCCTAACCGTTGTATCGATGGGTGGTGGAATCCTTGGGCGGTACGGCTTGACAGTTTTGAGGCATTGCTCAACCTTTTTCTTTCTTTTGAGATAAGGCTGAGCCTTCTCAAAGCCAACCAAGATCGTTATAGATGATAGGTTGGAAACTGACTCAGGCGTTCCGGCAATTGCCTCAAGTAGCATTTCTTCTCTTTGCTCGCGCAAATCCGAATTTCGATCTTCTTTGTCTGATGTATGTACTGAGACAGCATGTTCGATTATACATTGCCGAAGCGGACTTGCTATTCCACCAAAGACTTTCGTATACGTTATTGTCTTTGATTGCTTGGCAACAATTCCTGTGAGGCTCCAAAGTAGACGAACAAATTGTCCGTCATGAAGCAGATCATTGTCTTTTATCGCTTTTCTCAGTGATTGCACATCATCGTTCAGAGCGTGTTCGGCGAAAGTATCTTCAACGCTACTGTAAGGGCGCGTTTTGGGCGTTTGTGTTCTGCGAAATTCCTCTATTGGCAGGTCAAAGTCTAGGGAAAAAAAGTCGAGCTTTGCTAATTCTTCAAGCTGTTCTAGCCACCAAGATTTCGTTTTGTGCTGACGATCTTGATGTGAATATACACCTTCTAGAAAAAAATCTCTTTTAGCTAGACAACGTGCAATTGTGGAATGAACAGCATACTGTCTTACTGTTTTAACACTGAGGCAGAAGCTAGACTCATCCCTGGTTGTAGCGATTTTGATTTTTGACTTTAGCTTGTTGATGATGCAACGTCTGCACCATTCAAGCAGAATCTTTTCGGCTTCTTCCTCAGAATATCCAGATACTTTGGATACTATTGCTTGCGAGAATGATTCGCTTGCTAGAGTAGCAGTGGTGTACAATAGGTCCAATTCTCTTTTGTTGGAAGTTTCTCCAATATGTCTTAGAACTTGTGCTATGAGTTGCTCTCCATCATGTTCTAGCTGAACGAGCACAACCTCACTGTTGAGTTTGTTAATCGCGGAGCTAAGCGAACCGAGGATATCAAGATTTGTTAAGGTCAAATGTATACCAAGAGGAAGTCCATGCCATAATCCATGTAGTCTTTGTATATCTAGTTGCTTGCCGCCCAGTTTGTAAGCTCCTCCAAAGGACTCAACGAGCAACTCAGTCTCTTTGAGGGTAAAGAGCTCCAGAAGAATGGTATGTGTTTTCCGGACTCCAAAGTCCCACTTGCTACGAATTGACGTGACAACGAGTCTACCTAGCGGAAATCTAGCTAGAATCCTGGATAGGCTGCCGTGTTTGGTGAGACCATCAATAACAATTAGTTCATCTTCTTCTTTGATTTCTTTTTGGCAACGATGGGCCTCTACTATGTGCTGTGTCGTGATTGCTTGAATTATTTGGTCCTGTGTCAGTGCGTGTGGGAAGCCAGCGCTTACCCAGTAAACGTGCTTATATGCTCTTTTTGACGAGACTACTTCTGCGAGTTTCGTCTTTCCAATGCCTGGCTGCCCAGTAATGAGCAAGCAACTGCCAGGTTTAGCAAGAGCTTGACGCGCCTCTTCCAATTGTTCCTCTCTACCAACGAAGAACGGGAAGTTGCTTTGTTCTTCAAATCGCTGAAGCGCTTTATCGTCAAGGTACTGCCACTTTATGGTATCGCTGGGCTTAGCAGTCTTAACATCATCAATTTGCTCTGTCCATAGCAAGCAGATACCTGCACCTGCCCCCCTCCAGCCTGTCTGCCATACTGGTCTCTCGTATTCATGTCCATCGTCAGATATTTTGTATTCGCCGAGATTGATGGCCATCCTCAGTGTATTGAAAAGTGCTTCCGCCTTTTTGAACTTAGTGCTATTTTCCCAGCCTTCTTTCCGGTTTTGTCCAAGACTGTCTCTGGTTCGCAAAACCCATCCTATCCGACGGTTCTTTTGAGAAAAATACTCTGCTTCTGTCTCTTCCTCTGCGCCTTTCTCTTCACCTTCGATTTTCCTTTGCCAGGCATGAAGGTTGTTCTCAGTCATGCGGCCGTTTGCGTC
>Ga0180009_10007593_pt1 | contig 11016 bp, 20 predicted proteins | sample OS_PC_MetaG_FD_123537 | JGI IMG/M metagenome (GOLD analysis project Ga0180009, IMG submission 123537) | Groundwater microbial communities from the Aspo Hard Rock Laboratory (HRL) deep subsurface site, Sweden - OS_PC_MetaG | ecosystem: Environmental > Aquatic > Deep subsurface > Groundwater...
ACTTTAACATCGTCGCTGTTGCACTTTGGACATGTTCTAATTTTAAAGGTTTTTAGTTTATTTTTCTTTGGCATTTTATTCTTCCCTCCATCTTAGTTCTCCTCTTCTGTGAGCTTCCCATTTTTCAAACTTTTTCTTATAAGCATCTGGTTGATATTTTCTCATTCTTTCCACACATTGAATATGATCACATTTCTCTCCTGTTGCTTTGCATTTCACTCTAAAAAATATATTTCTATATTTTATCGGGCAATAATCTTCTTCCATTTTATTTTTTGCCTTTTGCTTCATTTAATTCATCTTTAATAGGGAATATAACATTATGAAATCCACATTTATTACAAACCCAATTTCCAGGAGCACTATATATATAACTTTGTTGTAACTTAACATCCTCTGACTTGCATTTTGGGCAAAACCTTTTCTTATTCATTTTAATTAATTTTTATATTTAATTTTATAAAATCTTGTTTTAATTGTTTATTATTTCTAAACAAGAGGAATTTCATACCTATTTTTCTCACTATCCCCTTATATTCTTCTCTATCATCAACAAAAATAGCTTCTTGTGGTTCAATGTCTGTTTTCTCTAATACTTTGAGAAAAAATGAGATGTTTGGTTTTTTATTTTTTTCTTGAAAAGATAAGATAATTTTATCAAATATTGATTCAAATTCTGTAGTTTTTTTCATATATTTATAAAAAAAAGGATTATTGTTTGACAAAATAAATAATTTATAATTATTCTTTTTTAACTTTTTTATTAGATTTAATAATACTTTATTAAGTTTAACATATTTTGAAAAAAAGAGATCATAATAATCTTTTTCATTTAATTTTATTTTTAATTGACTATTAATATTATTTAGATATTCATCAACATTGATCTCTCCTGAATCCATCTTTAATCTTTCTTTTATTTCAATTTTTTCCAAGAGAGTTTCATCAACTCCATATCTTGAGGATAAATCTCTTCTAAATCCTTTTGAATCAATCATATGTAGAACACCTCCCCAATCAAATATTATTGCTTTTATCATTTTAAATATCCAGCTCCGCTTCTTTTGCATTTTCTTGAATAAATTCTTTTCTTCCTTGAACATCATCACCCATAAGCATTGAAAAAACCCTGTCTGCTTCAACAGCATCTTGAATATATATTTTCTTAATCTTTCTAGAATTAGGATTCATTGTTGTGTCCCAAAGTTGCTGAGAAGCCATTTCACCAAGACCTTTAAATCTTGTAACATTAGTTGTGCTTAATTTTTCCATTACCTTTTTAAGTTCTGCATCAGAATAAACATAATAATCTTTTTTCTTTCTAATTCTATACAATGGGGGCAATGCCACATAAATATGCCCATTTTCAATTAATTGCGGCATAAATCTAAAAAAGAAAGTTAAAAGCAAGGTTTTGATATGTCCGCCGTCTGTATTATGAAGAGTTAAACCTCCCAACCCCCCAATAAAACTCCTATCTAAATCAATAGATAAATCATAAACAAATCTTTCATTAGTTTTTATTTTTTTAACACTTAAAACTTTAACAGCTTGAAAATCCTTATTAACATCTATAACAAATTTTCTATCATAAACCTTTTTGGCACTAGCTATAAAACTTACTAGCTTATGTGCATTTTTATGATGTTGCCAAATTTCTTTAGCCCTTTTTAATTGTTTTATTGATCCTAAAATAATATCATATTTAGAATGATTTGCTTTTATTAAAACTCCATTATACCCATGGTTTTTTGACCTAGAATTTACAACAGAGGGCAATAAACCTAATTGCCTGTATAAAAATATAATTCCTTCCATAAGTTTTTTTGAAACTGTAGAATGGTCTATAACTGCCTTACTTTTAGCAACTACAATTGACCCGTCACTTTCTAGTAAACCTCTTAAAAATGCCATTTGCAAATTTTGTTTAAGATTATACACTTCATTTGGAACAAATTTTTCTGGAGCCCTTAACCCATTCAAACCAAATTTTTTCAATAATAAATCAAAGGTTAAAGAATTAAAATAAATGATTGAGTGATTTTGATCTTTTTTATCCTCTAATATAACATTACACCCTAAAGAATTTTTAACTGCCCTCTTTATATTCTCAAGATAAAACTTCTTATCCTTACCAATACATAGACCAAATCTGTATGGATTCTTTTTTCCCCTACACAAACAACCATCTCCAATATACCATCCAAGTAAATATGCTAAATCAGAATCAAAATCTAACTTAAGTTTAATTTCATTAGTATGATTTCTTAAATAAGATTTAATCATACTAGATTTTTTAATATGTTTTAAAGGGACATTTATATCATATTCTAGTTTTTTAATATCATAATCAATCAAAGATAAGTATTTTTTAAATAATCCATGCTTAGGCATAACATTATCATTTTTAAATTCCCACTGTTGAAGGATTGTAGGATAAATCCCCAATAATTTCCCTAATTTTTTCCTTGAAATTTTCTTAGACTTTCGAAATTCTTTTAACTTTGTCCATTCTTTAATGGGCAAATTAACATATGCATCTTCTGGAATATTTTGAATTTCAGTTTTCTTTAAGTTCACTCTTATATCATACTCTTTAGCTAACTCACTCACATCAAGACTTATTTCCTTATCAGCTCTTGATAAAGTCCTTGGAATCAAGATATAATCATCTGTAGATATGTCTTCAGTTTTTTTTGTACAAATTTTACCCCTACTATAAACAAAAACACTATGATACAGAGTTACCTTAACATTGTATCCTAAATTTGTTTTTATCTCATACAAGCTAGTTTTTAAAGGATGTTTTACAATATCTACAACTTTTTTAACTCTATATTTCCCAGAATCAAGAGAAAATGATCCTACTTTAAATTTTTGTGGGGCTAAAGTATTTTCCACAAAATCTCCAATGTATTTGTGGCAAAGATTTTCTTTTTCATCAAACATAAGTAAAGGTGTATCATAAGTAACACTATCAGCATCGCACATTATAATTATTTTGTTGTACCTCAACTTCTCTAAATTAAATTGCTCACCTACCCCTGTCCCAATAGCAGTAATCATATTTGTTATCTCTTCACTTGATAATACTTTTATAGGATTTGCTTTTTCAACATTTAATATCTTTCCTTTCAAAGGTAAAATAGCTTGAATCTCTTTGTTTCTAGCATCTTTTGCAGTTCCAGCAGCAGATAATCCTTCTACAATATATAATTCAGTATTATCTGATTTTTTATTTGAACAATCAGCTAATTTTCCAGGCAAACCACCTAATGAAAATGCATTTTTTCTTCTGACTAATTCTTTTGCTTTTTTAGCAGCTAATCTTGCTTTAGCAGCCTCGCTAACCTTAGCAACTATTTTATTTGCAATAGTTGGATTTTCTTCAAAAAACTCTGACAAAGCAGAAGTTACAGCAGAATCAACAAAACCTTTTACTTCTGAATTTCCTAATTTTGTCTTTGTCTGTCCTTCAAATTGAGGCTCAGGTATTTTCACACTTAATATTGCTGTTAAACCTTCTCTAACATCATCACCTGAAAGATTTCCATTTTTTAATTGCCCTTTATTTTTTGAATAATCATTAATAACTCTTGTCAAGGCTGTTTTAAAACCAGAAACATGAGTCCCGCCTTCAATAGTATTAATAGTGTTCACAAAACCAAAGATATTATCCTGATAACTCTTATTATACTGAATTGCAACATCTAAAACAGTTCCATTGGTTTCTCTTTTAAAATAAATTGGTTTATGCAAAACTTCTTTTGATTTATTCACCCATTTTACAAATTCTATTAAACCACCTGAAGCAAAAAACTCTATTTTCTTATTCTTTATTTTATCTTCTAAAAGAATTTTTAAACCTGGATTTAAAAAAGTTATCTCTCTAAATCTTGTCTCTAAAACTTTATAATCAAAATCAAGTATTGAGAAAATCTGTTCATCAGGCCAAAAGGTAATAATTGTTCCTGTATCATTTGTTTTTCCAATTACTTTTAATTTTGTTTTTGCATTTCCTCTAGAATATTCTTGAGAATGAACTTTTCCATTTCTTTTTATATCTACAATCATTTTTCTTGATAAAGCATTTACAACAGAAATTCCTACACCATGTAAACCCCCTGATATCATGTATGATTTCTTATCAAATTTTCCTCCAGCATGCAGTTTTGTTAGGGCAATCTCAACTGCTGGAACTTTATATGTTGGATGTTTATCAACAGGAATACCTCTTCCATCATCTTCAACAGTCACAGAACCATCTTTATTCAAAGTAACTTTTATTTTTTTGCAATAACCTGCAAGAGCCTCATCTACTGAATTATCAACTACTTCATAAATTAAATGATTTAAACCATCCTTGCCAGTAGAACCAATGTACATTGCGGGGGCGCCTCCTGACTCCCTCTAATCCCTCAAGTACTTTTATAGACTTCGCATCATACTTAGTAGTCATTATTTAATTCCTCCAATTTTATAGAGCATTGAGTTTGGTATAAAAGATTTAATTATTTCAATCAATTTCTTAGAATCGTCTTGTTTAAATCTTAAATAGTAATATTTTCCATCTCTAAACCCAATTGTTGGGTCTAATCCAAATTTTTCATTAAAAAACTTCTTCATTAAATTATGTTCATTTAAAGAGAAAGAGTTAGTACACAAGACTATATAACCCTGACGATTATCATAACTACCATCATCACATATCCAGATAGCCAAACTTCTTGGATTCAATTGATTTAATATCTCTAAAGTTACTTTCTTTCTACCACCTATATAAAAGAGGTTTCTATAATAATTAAAAACAGGATGGGTTTTAGTAGATAAATGAATCATGTTTACTTCTCTTTCATTAATGATTCTTTTTCTCTGTTCAAATTCAGATATATTAAAATGCTTTAATAAATTTAATTTCCCCTCAATATACTCTTTTTGTTTTATAGAATGTGCGACCCTAAAACAAGAATTCTTCTCCCTTTGTCTTATACTTGCATCACCCATTAAACTACCAATAATTAAATCATGCTCTTCCTTATTTAACAACAAAAAAGGGTCTTTTTGTATATCCTCCTTCCATTGACGAATTAATTTGATTAACTTCTTAGGAGAAACCTTATTAAAATTATGTTTTTTATTAAAAATTCTAATTTCCCTATCTGTTCTAAGTCTAGCTAAGATACTTGCCTTGCTTTTTTGAACATTTGGAATAAGTCTCAGAATTCTTCCTTCATCAAAAGCCAATTGGAGAGATCGCGGTTTAATCTTTAGTTCTTCAGATAATATCAAAATATCTCCTTTCTTCTTAATCCTTCTTGAAAGTTCCACTACATCAAACCTTTTCCTGACTCCTTCAAGGCCTTCTAAAACCTTGATTTTTGATGCGTCATATTTGTCTTTTGCCATTTTTCCTTGTTTTTCATTTTGGATAGCTTTTGCTAAATGTTTAGTTTCTGAAATCAGTTTTGGACAGAAAATCTGTCTCAGATTTCTTCTAATTTATATCATAAAAAAGTCATTTTCCTTTATAAATCTTTCTACCCTAAAAATCATTTTACCGTCGATAAAATTGAGAAATTTGGGCAATTGACTCAAGAACAACAATATTTAAAAATAACACACCTAATCTAATTTTATGAAAAAAACCTTGATTTTAATCATATCTTTAATTGTGATTAGTCTAGCGACAATCTTACTAATAAAAGCAACTAACTCTACCAATGACTTAGATTATTATAGCCATACAAAAGCCATATGCAATGAAACAAACCATTGTCAGGATTATCAGATTTCATGTGATGAAAAGAGAGCAATTATGATAACACCAATAACAGGAGCTTTTATTCAATTCAATATGTCTTGGGAAGATCCTAGAAATGAAATAGAAAGAGAATTATGCTGATTCAGCAGGTTTTTCAGATTGTTTTTCTTCTTTAATCTCAGGTTTTTGAACCTCTTGTTTTTCCTTTTTCTTTTTAAGTATCCATCTAACTTTTCTTCTCTTCATAGCCATGTTTTTTCTGCATTTTGCAGAACACAAGTAATTTACACTGCCACTTTTACCAATCAAGGTTAATCCTTTTGGAAATTCATAATCTTTACCACAATAAACACATTTAGGCATTTTTTACTCCCTCCTTATTTTTTCTATTTGTTTTTTAAGTATTGGTAAATCTTTCTTTACTATGTTCCAGATTCTGCCTAAAATAACACCAAAATAAGCATGAACAATAACATCTCTAAATCCTGAAATATCTTTCCAAGGAATTCCAGGATGCTTATTTTTAAAAGAATTAGGAAGATTTTTAACAGCCTCTCCGATTATTTCTAATCTTCTAAGAGTAGCATCTATAACCAATCGATTTGATTCAAATTGTTTTATTGATAATTTTCTGATAGAATCTTCAATTAAATTAATATTCTCCAAGATATCCTCAATAAATAATCTTAAATCTCTTTTCATATTATTCTTACCTCTTCATTAAGTACCTTCTCCTTAATTAAAGGTTTTATAGCGCCATATTCAACTAAATCCACCTTTATTTTCAATACTTCTTCTATTTTATGTTTTAGTTTAATAAAATCCAGCAAACTTATTTCAGGATTTCTTATTTCAATCAAAATATCAATGTCACTATTCTTCTTTTGCTCTCCTCTTGCATAACTTCCAAAAATTCCGGCTCTAACCACTTCATTCTTTTTTAATAAAGGAACAATTTTATCTTTTATTTTTTTAATGCTTGATTTCATTTTAATATTAAAAATGATTTACTTAAATAATTAACTAAATCTTTGTATGAACATTTAGGCATCTTGACCCTCATTCTCAATGATTTCGTTTATTTGCTTTTTTAATTCTGGAATATTCTTGGTAATAATTGACCAAAGAATTTCTAAGTTTACTGCAAAATAAGCATGGCTGATAATGTTTCTTGTTTGAAGATACTTTTGCCAATCAACCTCTTTATATTTCTCTTTTAATTTTCCTAATTTACTTATGGATTCACCGATTACCTGAAGCCTCATAGAGGTAGCATCGATAAGTTCATTATCAACTTTAAATTCCCTGAAACTCTTATTTTTTGCGGATTTTTCTATTCTATCAATTGCTCTCATAATATCATTCAAATAAAGATTATATCTGAACATATTTTGCCTCTCTTTTTACATAATTTAATTCAGGTTTTAAATCTGTTTCAATAACTAAATCCACTTTTCTGTTAAACATCTTTTTCAATAAATTTAGGATAAAAATATACTTATCAAAATCAACTTTATCGAACTCAATTAAAAAATCAACATCACTTTTCTGCCTTTGCTTATCTTTTGCATAACTCCCAAAAAGACCTATTTTCTTAACACCTTTCTCTTTTAATTTTTTCTTTTCCTTTTTGATTCTTTCAAGAATAATTCCTGAATTTAATTTCTCCATTTTATCAATCATATTATCCTAACCTCATCAGCTAAAATATATTCTTTAAGATAAGGGCTAACCCCCTTATATGTAAGCAAATCAACTTTAGTTTTTAATATCTTCTCAAGCTCCATCTCTAACTTTACTAAATCAAACAAACTAAAGGGTCTTGTCTTAACTTCTATCAAAATATCAATATCACTTCCCTTCTTATTTTCCCCCCTAACATAACTTCCAAATATTCCAGCTCTGACTACTCCATGCTTCTTCAAAATTTTTACAATTCTTGGTTTTAATTTTTTAATCTGTGGGTTCATTTTAATATTAAAAATGGTTTACTTAAATAATTAACTAAATCTTTGTGTGAACATTTAGGCACGTTGACCACCCCCAGAAGTTACACATAAAACATAAGAACTAATATCTAATGCTCCACAATTTATTGGCTCCATCCCAAGAACTTTATAATCAGAAAGATAATCATCCCTTAATTTCTCTGCTTGAACTTTGCTTAAAGGAGGAGACTCAATAACTTTATCTGGATTTGTTTCAAGTTTTTCTTTCATAGCTTCAGCTATTTTTGATATATCAATCATCTTAAGTATAAGCCCCCTTTATGCAAATGACTGTGTTGATTTGCGTCGTTATGCGACGTGTTCGGCTCAGCGTGGAAGAACGACGAGCATCCAATGTAATTGGTCATCATGTGTATGCCCCCTTTGTTACTTTTGATTTAATTCTTCTTGCTTCAATTTCAGTTTCTCTAAGCATCAAAATATCTCCAACTCTTACAGGTCCCTTCACATTCCTTCGCATAGAACGTCCTTTATCTTTTCCTTCTTGAACAAGACATTTAATTTGTGTTATCTCTCCTCTAAAACCTGTTCTTCCAATAAGTTCTTCAATAACTGCAGGTACTATTTCACCTAGAATTTTGTCGCTTCCTCTTGAAGATTGAGATTTTTGTTCTTTTTTCTGTTGTGTTTTTGCCATTTTATTTTGAAATAGAAATGTCTCTTTCAGCTTCTCCAAGTTCAACCACTACTACTGAAGATGCTGGTACTGCAAGTCCTGCTGCAATCCCTAATTTTTGTTTGCTATCTGCTTCCTGACAAGGAATCTTTTTTTCTTTACATAAAACTGGAATATGCTGGACAATTTCTTTTGGCTCAACATCAGCAGCATAAACAACAAACTTAGCAGTTCCCCTCTCTATTGCTTTAGTAACTTCGTTAGTTCCTTTCTCAATCTTTCCTGTTCTCCTTGCTTTCTCAATTATTTGATAGACATCCATTTTCTTAATATTTTGAGAACAAGTAGAGAAATCCTCCCTAAATGTTCATCGGATAATTAATTGAGAAAAAATTGGTTTATAAACTTTGCTTCTCCAAAAATTCAATAAACTTTTTTTCTATGCTCAAATTTCAATAAAATAATTTCATCGCCTCTAACAGCATAAATTAATCTAAAAGGTTTAACATAAAGAGTTCTCTCCCCCCTCTTGTACTTCAAGGGCTTGCCAACATTAGGATTTTCAATAATCTTCTTAATTTGCTTTTCAATTTTACTTCTATCAAACTGATTTAATCTCTTAATATTTTTTTTAAAAGTATTACTAGGGATTATCCTTACCATTCTTTCATTTTTTTAAAGAAAGCTTTTTCAGTATAACTCTCACATTTCCCACTATCAATTTCTTTCCAGATTTTATCAAGCTCTTTCATTTCTTCCATCTCTTGTCTTGTGAGACCCACTACTTTTTTTAATATAATCAAATCATTTTGTTTTGATACAATAAAAGCAGTACCAGAACTTATGTCTTTTCTAAGACATTCTGGAATAACTATTTGTCCTTTTGTGCTTAGTTTAGTAATTTCCATAATAAAGTAAGAATATCTTACTATTTAAACTTTACTTCTTCCAACTAACCTCTACTTCATCTGTTCTTTTGTCTATACAAATGACTGCGTTGATTTGGATACAACAGACTATTTCCATTCAACATTTACTTCATCAGTCCGTTGTCTTGGTTTTATATCTACTTTATCTGAATTTCTTTCATAAATTTTTTTCTTTCGTTCTTGAATTTTCGGGAATGAGACCTGAGCTTGCTCAGAGTCAAACATAATTTCTCCAGTATAGGCTATCATAAAACCGTTATCTGTTAAAAGATCGTTGGGGGGACAAAAGAACTTTGCTCCTCTTTCTTTACACATTATTTTACACATTTCTTGTAAACGAGAATTGCACGCAACACCTCCACCTAAAAGCAATTCTTTTTTTCCTGTATGTGCTAAAGCCCTCTCAGCAGTCTCAACAAGCATGGCAAAAACAGTCTCTTGCATGGAGTATGCTAAATCAGATAGAGTATAATTAATATCTTGGGATTTTTTATTATTTGATTTAATATTATTAACTACTTTTTTACGGGCGGTGGTTGGGGTGGATGGTGGATGAGACATTTTTTCCAACTTCTGCTTTAAATTTGTAAGAATTCCAGAAAGAGCAACATCCATTCCTTTAACTTTATAAGGAAGTTCAATATAATTCTTACTCTCTTTAGCCAACTTTTCTATTGCTGGTCCTCCTGGAAAACCAATTCCAGCATATCTTGCAAAAGTATCAATAAAATTCCCAACACCTATATCTAAAGTTTCACCAAACACCCTATATTTTCCTGATGCATAGGCAATTATCTGTGTATTGGCCCCAGACACATAAAGCATAACAGGATCTTCAGCTTTAGTCAACCTGCCAATCTCTAAATGTGCTATACAATGATTAACAGGAACAAGTGGTTTTTTCAATTTCTTAGAAAGTTCTTTTGCAAATTTCATGCCTTCTAATAAAGAAGGGGCTAAGCCAGGACCTTGTGAAAAAGCAATTGCATCAATATCTTTCTCGTCGGTATTTGCCTGCTCTAATGCCTCAAAATAAACTTCTGTTTTATTCTCTTGATGATGCTTAGCTGCCTGCATAGGAATTATTCCGCCTTTTTCAGTAGTATAAGTTCTTTTAGCATTAGCAAGAACCTTCCCATTCTTTACAATTCCTATTCCAAAAGTATGTGCAGTTGATTCAATTCCTAACACTGTTACCATTTTCTAATCTTTTGAGCATATGATCTAATTTCTTCGGGAGAAAAATAATATTTAGAAGCTTTTAATTTTTTATTATAAAATCCTTTTACTAAACTATAATATTCCTTAGCATAACCTTTCTGAATTATTCTTTTATCAACATTTTTCTCTTCTTTTTCTCTAAATCTTGGAAAAACCCAGTATAACAACTCCACAAACCAAAATAATAACCACCCCCTCTTTTGATAAACTTCAAAATGGCCTAATTCGTGAACAAATAATCCTCTTAATTGATTATTACTAAATTTTCTATCCCTATTAATAAAAATTACTCTCCAAAAAGGCAATATCCAAAATGCCCCCCCAGAATATTTTTTTCCACTAAAATAAGAAATATATATCTCCTTCCCTCTCAAACTAGGAAATGATTTATCGATTAATTTATCAACAAGTTCTTTATACTTTTTTGTATATTTATTCATACAAAAATATAGAATTCTAGATTTTAAAATCTTTCATCAA
>Ga0180009_10007594_pt1 | contig 11015 bp, 10 predicted proteins | sample OS_PC_MetaG_FD_123537 | JGI IMG/M metagenome (GOLD analysis project Ga0180009, IMG submission 123537) | Groundwater microbial communities from the Aspo Hard Rock Laboratory (HRL) deep subsurface site, Sweden - OS_PC_MetaG | ecosystem: Environmental > Aquatic > Deep subsurface > Groundwater...
CAAAAATCAACCCGGCAAGGTCAATAACGTTTTCTGTACGTGAACCAAGAAAACCATGGGTTTTTCCTCCTTCGCCCTGCCTGCCTGCCGGCAGGCAGGGCTACGGAAGGACGAGCGACCCGTGGGGCTCCATTCAACGGCTAATTAATCTTAAGAAAAAGCAACGAGTCTCCTCCTGGCTTTGGATACTCTTTAATCAATTCAGGTTCAAACCCAGGTTCGGGAACAAACCGGCTCCGGTTGACCACTAAGTATACCCTATTGCCGAATTCAGCCGCATTAGACAAAGGTTCCGGCAAGGATTTAATTGGGTAGCCAACACCAATAGCGGTAATCCCCTCTTCTTTTTCAAGATAAATTTGTAAACCGTCAGGCAAAGTGCCAAAATAGCCTTCTGTGCCAATAACAATATGATTATCTATTTGTTGTGATTTTAAAAACTCAGCCGTTTCTCTTATCCCCCAGCCGGCGGTCCATTCTTCAAGATACCCCATCCGCTCATCCTTAGGCAAAGGAGCTTTTGCCGGATTAAAAAACAGGAAATAGGAAAAATAAAACGAGGGTATCAACAGAACAACAAGAATTGAGAAAAGGCAAAAATAAGACCGTAAGTTAAGTTTTTCCCAAAAATAAAACAGGCCAAGACCGGAAAAAAGAACCCAAACAGGAACACCCGAAAGAATATAGCGGGCAGTAAAAACCTTAGCCATTGCTGATTGAGCCGCCAAAGGAATCAGCCACCAAAAAAATAAAAACAAAAGTTTAAAATCCAATTTCTTCAAAAAAATAAAAAAGGGCAGGACTAATAATGGCAAGGTGAAATAAGACCAATAATACCGGAAAACATCTTTCAAATGAGGAACAAGCGGATCGAGAGGATGTTTAATTATTTCTTTAACCGGCCAAAGATAATCCTTGTTCCGGATAGCAATCATGTGAAAACTTTCCCCAAGACGAAGAATGTTATAAATAGCCAAAGCAATAAACAGACTGGTTAGAATCAGAGGAATTAGTTGGAAAACTTTTTTTAAGCTCTGTTTGTAAATCAGAACAAAAGCAAAAACAATTAAAACCGGCGAAAGAATCAAAGAAAAAACCGCCGGACTTTTGGTTAAAAGCGCTCCGCCAAGGATAAAGCCCAAAATCATCGACAAGTCCAGCCGGCGATAACGGGCAATAAGCAAGGAAAAAACCAAAGACCAGATTCCAAAAGCGGAAAGGAGGCTGTCTGCCAAAGCCATTCTGTCAAAAAAAACGGCAAAGGGAACAAAAATATAGATCAGACCGGCCAGAAGGGAAACCCGGAACGGCCAGCTCAGAACAAACGGTAAAAAGAAAATCGCCGCCAATGTTGCCAATCCGGAAAAAACCGAGACCATCCGACCGGCAAGAAGCGGGTCTTTCGGGAAAATTTTCAGGAAAGGGATGGTCAGCCACATAAAAAACGGCTGTTTGCCGTCTTGGAGAGGCAAAAATCTTAATCCGGCCTCACTCCTCATCACTTGAGACCAGCGGACGTAAATCGCTTCATCGGCAAAAACAGGCAAAGAAGTGAGCCGGTAAAATCTAACTAAAAAACAACCAAGAAGCAAACAAAAGAGGATTAATATCTGATAAACTTTAATGTTCAAGTCATAGAGACCGATCTCTTTTTTTAGAAAATGATTGCTTTTTGACTCTGACATTTAATTTTTTGATTTTGATTCCAGGTGGTTATATTTTCCCCGTCGTTCATTCAGTCGAACCGCGATTACCTGTTTAGTCATGTCTTTTGACTCTTTAAAATATCTGGCAAAGTAATTTTTACCTTTACTGGTGCTAACATCCCGGTCCTGCCAATCAACCACCACCTCTTTGATCTTGCGACCGGACTTAGAGATCATAAAAAGAAGTTCAACATCATAGGAGGTAACGGTCCAACCCGAAGCTTTTTTTTGCAAGACATCTAATTTGGGGAAAAAACTTCTGACCATTTCTGTTTTAAAAAGTTTAAAACCGCATTGAGTGTCATTTATCTTTCTCAAGAGCAATATTTTTCTGAAATTCCTGAAAACAAGGGCTCCCAATTTCCTGAAAAAAGGAAAATTTTTCCTCTCTACTCCTCGAGAACCAATTATGGCTAAAAAGCCTTTTCTGGTCCAAGGAAGCAATTTTTTTAATTGGTCAATCGGCGTCGACTGGTCCATATCGGTAAATAAAACCCACTCCCCTTTGGCCGCCTTTACTCCCTGCCAAACCGCCCATGGTTTACCTCCATGCTTGTTTTTTAAAACCCTAAAGTCCTTAAAGTCCTTAATCGCCCTGCTGACGATTTTTAGACTCCGGTCGGTTGAGCCGTCATCGGAAATAATCACCTCCCAGGGAAACTTCTGCTTTTCTAAGTATTGCCGAACTTGATCTAAAACTCCCCGGTCGAGGTTTGCTTCCTCGTTATAACAAGGAATAATCACTGAAAGGAAAATCTCTTTACTTTTCATCAAAAAGTCCTCCTTTAACTTTTATCTCTGCTTTTGTATCTTCAACTCTACCACTGATCGCAACAAGAGTCATCCTGAGATCAGGCCAGGATAGCTTTCCGGAATCCAAACCCATCCTTCACTCAACCACCAACAACGAAGCCGATTCGGACGGAAACGAATGCCAAATCGGTATTTTAATTTTACCAACCCCGGGCCAAGCTTTCCAATCAGGAGCTTTTTCCTTCAGGGTTATGAATCAGCCTAAAAAGCCGGATTCCTTCCACCTGCCACTCCCAGTCAATTTTTGCCCAGCCGAAAGCGGCGATTTGCCACTGCGGATGACCAACCGGATTGCAGTCCACCTTTCCCCAAGGCTCACAAATAACAAAAAGCTGGCCGGCCATTTTTTGGTGCAGGTCAATCAAGGCTCCCTTTTTAAGGTCAATAAAATAGCGGTAGGGAGGATCATAATTCATTTCCGCGATCAGAGCTAAAGCAAATTCCTCTCCGGAAGATTGGTCAATAATAAACTGGGCCACTGTTTCCGCTCTTTTTAACTGAAAATTGGCCGGCCGCCAGCCATGCCAGCTGGTTAAAGCCAAATAAATTAAATAGCCGGCTAAAGGCAGTGAAAACAACCAAAACAGCTTAGTCAATAAAAAGGCAATTAAAATAACCGCCACTGGCCATAGGAAACCAAAATAATGAGCATAGATGTGCTGTTTATAATTGGATAATCCCAGAAGACCGGTCAAAAACCAAACCAGGAAAAACCAGAGCGATTTATTTTTCTTAGCTTTTAAAATTCCTAAGAAAAAGACCGGCAAAGACCAATAAAACGGAGCCCAAAAATCCTCTCTTAAAAAAAGGTTAGAAAAAAGCTGGTTGGCAATTTTCGGCAAAAGCAGTACCCCTTTGTATGCCTTAAGATTAACCGTTGTCTGCCGGACGGTAAAAAAAGCCAAAACAGACTCGAAATTGACAAATTGGTGTTTCAAATCAAAAATCAAAAGCGGGCTCATTAGAAGCAAAAAAACTAAAATCCCAACAATCAAAGGACGAGAAAAGGCGTTATTCTGCTTAGTTTTTCTATTCTTAACCCAAGTTAAGAATAGAAAAAACACTGCCGGCGGGAAAAGCAATAAACCTAAGTAATGCGAGTTTAGCGCCATCGCCAAGGAAAAGGCTAAAAAAGGAATTTTCTTAAATTCATTTTTCTGCCAGATTAACCAGGTCAGCCAAACCGAAAGAAGGGCAAAAAAGGGCATCACGTTCGGATTCCAGGAAAAATTTGAATAATAAACTACCACCGGAGAAACAGCAAAAAGCAATGCCGATAAAAGGGCTGTTGTTATGCCAAACAATTGCTTGGCCACCAACCAAACCAACCAAACCGTAGCCACTCCAATTAAAGCAACCGTCAGCGCCGGTCCGACCGGGCTGAAATTAGCCAAAAGCAAGGCCGGAGCGATCAGGTAATAATACCAGGGACCTAAATACATGTTGCCGATAGAGGTTTGCGGCCCGATAAACATTAGGTCGCCTTGCTTTAAAAACCTGACCACGATGACTACGTCCCGCCCCTGATCTCCCAAAAATTCCATGTAATCGGCGATCCTATAAACCCTTAAAAAAGCAGCTGTCAAAAGAATCAGCAAAAGAAGAATTTTTTCCAAAGAAAATTTCCGGTTAAAAACAGAGAGCCGGCGATCAAGTATTTTCAGTGAAGCGCTTTCCATAGTCTGAAACTTTCTCTGACCGCTTTCCAAATAACTTTAGGGTTACTGCCGGTTTGCTTCCCTTCACCTCTGGGATAGTGGCAAACCCCGATCTCAACAATTTTAAAACCCTGTTCTTTGGCCCGGATCAAAAACTCAGTTTCGGTAATGGCGCTTTCGGTTTGCAACTTAGGGATGGTATCAATAACCTCTTTTTTAACTAATTTAAAACCACAGTCGGCATCTTTAAACCAAGCCTGGTAAAAAACAAAGTTCCAGAGTTTAAGCAGGTAGGCAATAGCAATCCTTAGAAAAGGGTCTTCTCTTTTTAACCGGTAGCCGATCACTAAGTCTGCCTTTTCTCTTTTGGCAGTATCGATAAAGTGGTTGATTTCCTTAAAATCAAACTGACCATCGGCATCAGTAAAAGCGATCCATTTAAGACGGCAATTGTATAACCCGCTCTTAAGGGCGGCGCCATAGCCTCTATTGGGATCGTGAGTGACCATTTTAACCTGCTGGGGGTATTTAGCGATTATTTTTTCCACTATTTTCTCGGTTTTATCGGTACTACCGTCGTTGACCACAATGATTTCCCACCGGGGAGTGATTTCTTCAAGAACGGCAATCGCCTTCAAGACAGTGTCCCGTATATTGTTTTCCTCGTTGTAAGCGGGAAAAAATACTGAAAGTTCCGAAATTAAATGCTTAGCCATTGTCTTTCGCTTTTAGCTTTGCGCTTTAAGCTTTTCTAATGTTATCATAAGTAATGAGTTTCAGCATCTTGGAAGAAAAGTTAAAGCTCCCTATTCCGGGCAAAGGTTCAAAAACTTCAATTAGCGGTCATTTTAAGCCGGTTATTCTTATTTGTTTTGTCGCCGCCGCTTCGACATTGTTGGTTTGGCTGCCTTTCTGGATTGAAAAAAGAATGGATTTGGTTTTTGCCAATTTTGACGGTCCGAATTATTTGGCAATTTCCAAATGCTGGTACAACAAAACCTGCATCGGAAAAAGTTTTTCCCTGCCTCAGCCTTTAGAATACTACCCGGCTCATTTGCCCGGATACCCGCTCTTGATTTCTTTTTTCAACCGGTTTTTGCCCGGCTGGTGGGCAATGCTGGTTGCCAACTCGGCTGCCGGATCAATTGCGGCCGCTCTGATCTATTTACTCCTGGAACAACTGAAAATCAAAGGTTCTTTTCGGCTTGCCTTAATCTGGCTTTTTCTGCCGGCAAGAATGATAATACTCCGATCAATCGGCGCTCCGGAAACGATGTTTATCGGGGCAATAGCTGCCTCGATTTTATTTTTCAGAAAAAAACAATATCTGCTCTGCGGACTTTTTTTGGCCATAGCCCAAATTATCAAAACACCGGCGGTGATTCTTTTTGCCGCTTACTGCTTAACCACACTGCTTACCGACAAATTTAAACCCAAAGAATGGCTTAAAAAATGGCCTTTGTTGTTAGGACCGGCGGCGATTTTGGCAACATTCTTTTTTTACTATCGGCAAACCGGCGACTTTTTCGCTTATTTCCACTCGGGCGACAATTTTCACTTGTTTTTTCCGCCGTTTCAATCCTTTTTAGGCAGTCAGTCCTGGTTGGGGGGAGATTTCTGGCTGGAAGACATTGTTTATGTCTATCTTTTGGGGGGATTGGCAGTTGTTTACTTAGTCAAAAAATATAAGAGTGACATTATCGCCGTTTTTCCGGCAATCTTTTATCTCTCTACCCTATTTGTCGCCCATAGAGACATTTCCCGTTATTCCAGTCCGCTCTACCTTTTTTGGCTGATTGCCTTTGCCCCGGTGGTCAGAAAAAAGGAGTTCTGCTGGCTTTTGGTAATTATCCTGCCGGCAATCTATCTTTATGCCTTTAACTTTATCGGCCACAACACTACCCCGGTGGCTGACTGGACTCCTTATTTATAAACTGCCAAACGAAAAAATCTCCCTGCCTCGTGTATCTTAAAACCTTCAAGGGGAAGCTTTTAGGTAGCAATTAAGATCCGCGATCGCGGATCTTAATTGCAGATTAAAAGCTCTTCGCAAGCCCTGACTACTGACCGAGTATTTGTTGATTATTTTTATCGGCAATCAGCAAATTACCGACCCCGAGGGGATCCTTACTCTCCCAAAGGGAGATCAGGATGACGTGGCGGGTGAGGTCGGGAGACGGAGAGGTGAGGTGAATTCCTCATGATGGCGAAAGGAAGAATCGTTCCCCCCGCCAGAGCGCTAAGGTAATTATTCTTCGAGCGAAGCATGGCGGAGTCGAGAAGACTTCAGCGAAGGACAGTTCTCGACCGAGTCTGACTCGGTTCTCGACAAGCTCGAACAGTAAATACGTTCCCAACAGGCTTTTTTTAGTTCTGAATCTATCGAGCAGCTCGAACAGTAAGACTCACCAACCCTCAAATCTAAGTGGTTTTACTTTTTCTTCCAAATCACCTTGTTATACATAAACCAGTTATAGGGCAAAACCAGAAACAAGATTACGAAAGGCAAAAGCAGCTGGCGGTATTGACTGCCGAAAATACCGGTTAGGACCGTACCGGCAACAGTCTGGATCAATAAAGCCCCGGCAGAGGTGGCGTTAAATTGAAGGAACTTGCCGAGAACCTTACTCACCTCTTTAAACTGGTCCTCTTTGAAAGTCCAAAAGTTATTCCAGGTAAAATTGGAAATGATCGCCAGTTCGGTGGACAAAGCCCAGGAAAGCCACTCGGCCAAGCCGATGAAACTGGCAAAGAACCAGAGTGTCGAGGCGTTGACTAAATAACCGACAAAGCCGACCGTGCCGAATTTTAAAAACTTCCGGGTGAAAGGATCGTGCCACCTTAACAAGACTGCTATTTTAAAAATGTCCTTGGCGGTATCAGGAGCAATTTTCGACTCTCCGGCAGTTCTTAAACCAAATTTCAAAGGAATCTCTTTTATTTTCGCGCCTAACTTAACCATCTTGTAAAGAAATTCCAGTTTATAGGCAAATTTTTTTGAATACAAATCATCCATATCCATGGTATCTACAAAACCCTTTACCCGAGAAGCTTTTAAACCAGTAGTTGGGTCGGTAATTTGAAAAAAAGACTTAAAAGGGAAAAACATAATAAAACGGGCGACTATCCCACCGACCTCGGAAAAAAAGACCCTTTTAAAACCCCAGCCCTCGGGGTTGGAGCCGCCTTCAATTTTTCTCGAACCCAAAACATAATCGGCCCCTTTGTCTATTTCGGCCAACATTACCGGAATTGTTTCCGGAGGATGCTGGAAATCACTATCAAACTCTATCAGTAGATCTGCTTTATGCTTTTTCATCGCCCGCCTGAAACCTTTGACATAAGCGGCGCCAATTCCTTCTTTGTTTTTTTCCACCAATAAATCTAAATTCTCATACTCTTTCTGCTTCTTCCTAATTAAATCTGCCGTTCCATCAGGCGAATTACCGTCAACATAAAGCAATTTACACTCCCAGTTTTTAATTTCGGGGAAAGTCTTGGCCATCAAATGGTCAATCATTTTTTCAGTCTGACCAACTTCGTTGAAGGTAGGAATCACTACCACAGCAGTTTCCCTTTTCATAGCGGATAAATTTTTTCTAAACCTTTAATCAGATCTCCTTCTTTTATATCATATTTGTCCACCAAACCGGCATTAATTTCCAAAACATAGCTACTATCCGCACCAACGCTTAGGGGTCGGGCACTCTCCGGCCTGGTACTTTTAAGCAGACCAACAATTTCCCCGTCTCTGTTTATAAAAATCATATCCAAGGAAATTTTAGTGTTTTTCATCCAGAAAACACGATCCTTCTGGTCCTGAAAAACAAAAATCATCCCCTCGTCTTTAGGCAATTTATCCCTGAACATCAAACCCTTAGCCCTTTTAGCGGCATCATCGGCAACCTCGACCGAAAAAGAAACTTTTTTCTTGTCGTTGTAGCGGCCGACAATAGAAAGACCGATCGTCTTCTTCTCCCGGTAGTCTTTTTGAATTAAAAAAAGAGCTGTCCCGAAACCGACCAAAATTATAGTTACTAAGACAATTAATATTTTCATTTACCAACCTTTTTATAATTCTACATTATTAGTCTGTCAATAGACCATTAGTCTGTCAATAGACCAATTCAAGCCAAGATCCACCCCTGGGGTGTCTAACCTGCCTGCCGGCAGGCAGGAGATTTTCACCCCGGGGGTGTTGGTCCTACGAGGGGATTCTTCCCCATTCGACAAAGCCTCAGGGTCAGAATGACGGAGGGGAAAGAGCCAGTCTTTTAACCGTTTCCTCTGCCTTTTTTGGATCAAGCTTACTCCGTTGCCAAGACAAAGCCAAATTGTGCGGTCCGGGCAAAATTTGGATATGGGCATGAGCAACCAATTGACCCCAAACGATTGAAGAAACAAAATCAATCCCCAAAACCCGGCGGTAGTGATTGATTATTCTGCCGGCCACGGAAAAATAATCGCCCAGGTTCGGCCTAATCTTTTCATCAACCGGTAAATCCCAAACCCAGCGGTAATGTTTTTTGGGAATCACCAAGGTGTGGTTTTCCACAAAAGGGGCGATGTCTAAGAAAGCCAAAAAATCCTTGTCCTCGTAAATTTTGTAACAAGGGATTTCCCCTTTAACAATCTTGCAAAAAACACAATCACTCATGAGTTAAAGTATAATACAAGGCAATGAAAATTGTAAAACTGAAAAAAAATAATATCAACAAAATCGCCCATCTGGCCAAAAAAATCTTATGCCAAGATCAATTGATCGTCGTTCCTTCCGATACTGCCTACGGTCTGGCTGCCAACGCCGGTTCCACCAAAGCGGTAAAAAAGATTTTTGATTTCAAAGGCAGGAAATTCGGCAAGGGAATTTCTATTTTCCTGCATACTATTGATGATATTAAAAAATACGCCTACTATAACCAGAACCAAATAGAGTTAATTAAAACCTTACTTCCCGGATCATTCACCTTGATCTTTAAATCAAAAGGCAAAACCGCTCCCCAGATTGAACCACCGGATAAAACCATTGGCGTCAGGGTGATAAACCAGCCTTTTATAAAAAAACTAACCTCAATTTGTCCTTTTCCTATCACCGCCACCTCAGCTAACATTTCCGGCAAAGGTCCGCACTATTCTGTTAGTTCTTTTTTAAAAACGCTTTCCCAAAAGAAGAGGGATCAAATCGGTCTTATTGTTAATGCCGGAAAATTGCCGAAGCGTCCCACCTCAACCGTGGTCAGATTGGTCGGCGATAAGCTTAAAGTGCTTAGAACCGGAGCCTTTGACCTGAAACTTCTAAGCCGGTTTTCAACCAAAAAGGCCGAAGATACAAAGACTGAGGCGAAAGAAATCTATCGAAAATTTCTCAAAAAAGAACTGTCTAGAAAAGCGGTTTTGGTTATTCTCAAAGGAGAATTGGGAGCCGGGAAAACGGTTTTTGCCAAAGGAATTGGGGAGATCTTTAACCGGGAACTGGTCTCCCCTACTTTTGTTCTCATGGATGAATACCGGATCGGCCGGCCACCGCTTAAAAACCTTTACCATTTGGATCTCTACCGGATTGAGGACGAGAAAGAAATCGTTGAACTGGAAATCGAAAGACTTTTGAAAAAAGGAAACTTGGTTTTAATCGAGTGGGGAGAAAAACTTTCGGTTCTTGAAAGTTTAAAAAAAGAAAACGTTTCTTTTTTTCTGGTCCAAATAGAAACAAAAAACAGCGGCCGAAGGAGTTTTTCCCTCTACAAAATTTAACTTTTTTGCCAAACTCACCCGGGTGTTAATCTGACAGATCCCGCAGACGCGGAGCTACACAAAAGACCGGAATAGTCTGTAACTAAGCCAGCCCCATTACCCCTTTTTCTTTTGTTTTCTATTTTCTTTAAGAACCTTTTTAATGAAAAAATTACTTAATCTCAGATCTCAAAAAAAACAAATTCAAGGCGGCGATTGTTATGCCGCACTCTATCTTTCCGGCGATTATCATTTGCTTAAGTTTAGGCAACTTTACTCTAATAACTTCCAAGATAGACTCATTGCTTTCCTGATTGTCCGTTTTTAATCCGGACAGATTCAATTCGGTAGCCAAAAAAACATTTACAAACGTCGTTTCATGGCCAGGCGCTACATAAAACCCGCCTATTTTTTCCCACTTCGCCGCGATAATGCCGGTTTCCTCGTAAAGTTCTTTTTTTGCCTGCTGAACGATATCATCACTATCGGCTACACCTGCCGGCAATTGTAAAATGTTTTTTTGAAGCGGGTACCGATACTCATTGATAAGATATAGACAATCGTCGCTATCCAAAGCAATAATAAAGTTAGCCAACGGTTTTTCCAGGAATCCATAGATACCTTTTTTGCCATCCGGTCTTATAACAATATCCTCATGTATTTTAATCCAAGGGTTGCTATAGACTATCCTTGAGTTTATTTTTTTCCATTTTCTAGACATATTTTTACCCATGAACCGGTCCCGACGTTATGCCGGGGCGGTTCAGGGTCTCGCTTAGGAGAAACCCTGTAAAAGTAACAATTATGGACGCCACAGTGGGATCTGGTATACCCACATGGTTTCCCATAAGTCCATAGAGCTTCACAATTATCTTGAGTAAATCTCCACGGGCTGTCTTCTCCTTCCGTAGCCCTGCCTGCCGGTTTACCCGCCGGCAGGAGGGCAGGCAGGCTTGGCGAAGGAGAAAAAGCCCGTGACTTCCCTTTCCCAAAGGATGCCTGCCCCGCCAGCCGGTACAGGACTGCCATGTACCGAACCTGCTATGTACCCTACGTGGTACTGTGGTGACCCCATACCGCCCCGACCTCGCGTCGGGACTGGTGCTGG